>CAJDUC010000002.1_pt1 | contig 149949 bp, 135 predicted proteins | sample 7390041 | NCBI WGS metagenome assembly CAJDUC01 (sample SAMEA7055666, study PRJEB34461) | soil metagenome | biome: terrestrial ecosystem; feature: Peninsula; material: soil | place: Antarctica | collected 2016 | reverse complement strand
GGGTCAGGTGAGAGCGACGCCGTTCGGGTCGTCGAGCAGTTCCTCGAAGGCGAGCTCGGCCGCGCCGATCATCAGCAGGTTGGAGCCCAGTTCGGCCGCGCTCACCCGCACGCTGCCGAACGAGGAGCCGAGGGTCATCGACGCCACGGCGGCGCGCAGCCGATCGGGGTCGACGGCGAACAGGGCCGCGAGGAACCCGCCGAGCACGATCAGTTGCGGGTTGAGGATGTTGGTGGCGCCGGCCAGGGCCACCGCGAGGAAGTCCAGCTGCCGGTTCACCTCGTCGCGCACCTGGGGTGCGTCGGAGGAGAGCAGGGCCTGCTCGAGTTCGTCGGCATCCGCGCTGTCCAGGCCGAGAACCTCGAGCAGTTCTTCCCGGGTCACCTCGGCCTCGAGCGTGCCCTCGATCCCGGCCGAATCGGTGCGTGACCCGGCGCTCACCCGGATGTGGCCGAACTCGCCCGCATAGCCGGCGATGCCGCCGACCGGCGCTCCGCCGACGATCATGCCGCCACCGATACCGCTCGCGCCGCCGTTGAGGTAGATCAGGTCGGAGATGCCCTTGCCGGCCCCGAAGTACTGTTCGGCGAGGGCGCCGAGGCTCGCGTCGTTGTCGGCGAAGACCGGGAACCCGGTCGCCTGAGCGAGCATCTCCTTGAACGGTTCGTCGATCCAGCCGAGGTGCGGGGCGAGGCGCACGAGGCCGTCGTGGGCGCGCACGAGGCCGGGCACGGCGACGCCGATCGCAACGACCCGGAACCGGGATTCCAGGTCTCCGCGCAGCCCCTCGATCACGGCCGTGGCGATTCCCACGGCCTCGCTCGCGCTGGGCGAGTGTTCGGTGGCGTGCCGGATGCGGCGGTGCACCGTGCCGTCGAGGCCAATGATGCCGATGGTGACGGCGTCGACCTCCGGGTTCACGGCCAGCGCGACGACCTCCTCCGCGCAGAACACCACCGGGCTCGGCCGGCCGACCTGGTTGGTGGAGTCCGGGTCGCGTTCGCCGGCGAGGCCGAGTTGGCCGAGCTCGCCGACCAGCGCCGCGATCGTGGAGCGGTTCAACCCGGTCAGCCGGGTCAGTTGCGCGCGGGAGGTCGGTCCGTTGCGGTGCACGATGCGGAGAATCGTCGACAGGTTGTGCCGACGAACATCGTCATGGTTGTTCCCCTGCACAGCGATTTCCATTCCACTTGTGAACCCTCAGGTTATCGCCCCGGCGCTAATCCTCCGGGATGACTCCGGTCGACACGAGGCTCCGGTACCAGTGCGAGCTGTCCTTGGGGATCCGCTCCTCGGTCTCGTAGTCGATGTAGACGATGCCGAAACGCTTGGAGTAGCCGTAGGCCCACTCGAAGTTATCCATGAACGACCAGACCTGGTACCCGCGCAGGTCGACGCCGCGGGCCATCGCCCGGTGGGCGGCGGTGAAGTGACGACGCAGGTAGTCGGTCCGCTCCACGTCGTGCACGGCGGGGCCGGACGGCTCCTGCACGACGACATCGGCGAAGGCGGCGCCGTTCTCGGTGACCATCAGCGGCTGGTGGGGGTAGTCGGTGTGCAGCTGCACCAGCAGCTCTTCGAGGCCGGCCGGTTCGATGTTCCAGCCCATCGCGGTGTACGGGCCCGGCTGGGCGAGGAACTCGACCCGTTCTGCTCCCGGCCACGGGGAGGCGCCGACATCCTTGTGCCCGTCGGAGTGCTCCCGCGGCGAGCTGCCGTCCCAGAGGCGCACGAGCGTTGTGGAGTAGTAGTTGACTCCGAGCACGTCGAGCGGCTGGTTGATGATCTCGGTGTCACCGGGCAACACGAACGACCAGTCGGTGATGCCCGCGGTGTCGGCGAGCACATCCGCCGGGTATTCGCCGGTGAGGAGCGGTCCCAGGAAGACTCGGTTGCCGATGCCGTCGATCTGTCGAACGGCCTCCGGTCCGGTGTCGCCCTCGCCGCGGATGACGTGCAGGTTGAGCGTGATCGAGAAGTCGGGGTCGTTGGTGACGACCTTCTTGAGCTCGGTGATCGCGAGGCCGTGCGCGAGGTTGAGGTGGTGCACCGCGGTGAGCGAAGCGGCGTCGTCGGTGCGTCCCGGGGCGTGGGCTCCGGAGGCGTAGCCGAGGTAGGCGGAGCACCAGGGCTCGTTCAGGGTGGTCCAGGTGTCGATCCGGTCGCCGAGCGCCTCGCCCATGATGCGTGCGTAGTCGGCGAAGGCGTATGCGGTGTCCCGGTTGGTCCAGCCGCCCTCGTCCTCCAGAGCCTGCGGCAGGTCCCAGTGGTAGAGCGTCGCGATGGGGCGGATGCCGCGGGCCAGGAGCCCGTCGACCAGGCGACCGTAGAAGGCGAGCCCCAGCTCGTTGGCCGGGCCACGGCCGGTCGGCTGGATGCGGGACCAGGCGATCGAGAACCGGTAGGCGTGCAGGCCGAGGGACTCCATCAAGTCGAGGTCCTCCTCGAGGTGATGGTAGTGGGCGCTCGCCCTGTCGCCGGTGTCGCCGTTCTCCACCTTGCCGGGCGTGTGGCTGAACGTGTCCCAGATCGACGGGCCGCGGCCGTCTTCGTCGAAGGCCCCCTCGATCTGGTACGCGGCGGTGGCCGAGCCGAAGATGAAGCCCTCCGGGAACTGAAGTCCGGAGTCGCGGTAGTCGGGGTTGCCCTGGCGGGAAACGGTCATGAGAGGGTTGCCTTTCGGTGGGCGGATGCTGTGGTGTCGCCTCCCGCGCGCCGAACGCGGAACGCCGCGGTCGAGTCACTGTGCACGGTGACACCGTCGCCGTCTTCCACAATCGTAAACGTCACGGTGGATGCCGGCGCGCGGTGAGTTGCGGAGAAAACACCCCTAGCCTCGCGATGAGGGTGCTATGCCCGCAACTCAGGGGCGGGCTCGCTCTCGGCGAGGACGCGAACGACTCGTGCGGGGTTGCCGACGGCGATGACCCCGGGTGGTACATCCTTGGTGACGACGGACCCGGCGCCGATGACGCTGCCGGCGCCGATCGTGACCCCGGGGCAGACAACGACGCTGCCGCCGAGCCAGACATCGTCGCCGATGTGGATCGGGAGCACCCGCTCGTAGCCTGCCCGGCGATCCTCGATCTCGAGCGCGTGGATCGGGGTGTACAGGCGTGCACTGGGTCCGATCAGCACGTTGCTGCCGATCGTGATCTCGCCGCCGCCGATCGTGAGGAGGTCGGCGTTGATGAAGGTGCCGGCCCCCACGTGCAGGCGTGAGCCGTAGTCCAGGTAGAGCGGCGGCCGGAAGTCGACCCCTTCCTCGGCCGTTCCGAGCATGCCGACGAAGAGCGCCTGGGCGGCGTCGCGGTCGTCGTCGAAGAGGGCGGTGATCTGGCGGCAGGTGCGTTGGGTGTCGGTGGTGAGGGCGGCGAGTTCCGGGCCGAAACGGTATCGGTACCAGTCCCCCGCCACCATCTTGGCGAACTCGGTGCGATCCGGGTCGGGTGTCGGCTTCTGCATCTCGTTCATGCCGGTCAGCGTCCGCCGCTGCGGCGCTTGTTGAAGATGTCGAAGGCGACGGCGAGGAGGAGCACGAGCCCCTTGATCGTCATCTGCCAGGCGGCGTCGACCGAGAGGATCGACAGCCCCATGTTGAGCACACCCATCACCAGGCCACCGACGATGGCGCCGACGACGGTACCGATACCACCCTGAACTGCCGCGCCACCGATGAACACGGCGGCGATGGCATCCAGTTCGTAGTTCTGGCCGGCCGAGGCCACGGCACCACCGGCACGGGCCGTGCTCACGACGCCGGCGAGGCCGGCGAGCACGCCCATGTTGACGAAGACGTAGAAGTTGACCCACTTCGTCTTCACACCGCTCATCATGGCCGCGAACAGGTTGCCGCCGATGGCGTACACGTGGCGGCCGAACACGGTCTGGTTGAGCATGAACGTGTAGAGCAGGATGAGCGCGGCGAGGATGATCAGGATGATCGGGGTGCCACTGTAGCCGGAGAGCAGCCAGGACAGCCACATGATCGCGACGACCGCGATGGCGTTCTTCAGCCAGAGCTGGGTGAGCGTCTCGCGGGGAAGCTCGAGGCGACGCAGGGTCGCCCGGCTGCGGAGCTGCTGGAGAACGAGCGCGACGCTGGTGAGCAGACCCAGGCCGAGGGTGAGCACGTCACGACCGCCGAACTCGCCGAGGAAGCCGGGCAACCAGCCGGCGCCGATCGCGGTGAACTCGTCCGGCAGCCCGCTGATGGTTCCGCCGGTGAGCAGAACGAGGGTGAGACCGCGGAAGATGAGCATGCCGGCGAGCGTCACGATGAAGGCGGGGATGCCGACGAACGCAACCCAGAAGCCCTGCCACGCTCCGACCAGGGCTCCGACGAGCAGCGCCAGGAGCACCGACGCCCACCAGGGGAAGCCCCAGACGTTGGTCGCGATGGCCGAGACGGCGCCGACCATGGCGACGACCGACCCGACCGACAGGTCGATGTGGCCGGCGATGATTACGACGACCATGCCGACCGCGAGGATCAGCACGTAGGCGTTCTGCTGGATCAGGTTGTTGACGTTACCGGGCAGCAACAACCGCCCGTTGGTGAGGATCTGGAAGAGAACGATGATGACGACCAGGGCGGCGAGGATGCCGTACTGGCGGAAATTGATGGCCAGCCGCGGCTTGCGCTTGGCTGGTGTGGTGGTGGTCATGGCGGTTTAGTCCTTTCCCGCAGTCATGTAGTGCATGAGGGATTCCTGGGTGGCGTCCGCGCCGGCGACCTCGCCGGTGATCCGGCCGTCGGAGATCGCGTAGATGCGGTCGGAGATGCCGAGCAGCTCGGGCAGCTCCGAGGAGATGACGACGACGGCCTTCCCGGCCGCGGCGAGTTCGTTGATGATGCCGTAGATCTCGTACTTGGCACCGACGTCGATGCCGCGGGTCGGCTCGTCGAGAAAGAGGATGTCGGGGCCGGCGAAGATCCACTTCGACAGCACGACCTTCTGCTGGTTGCCGCCGGAGAGTTTCCCGGTGATCGCGGACACGCTCGGCGCCTTGATGTTCATCCGGGTGCGATAGCTCTCGGCGACCTTGTACTCGCGGTGCCGGTCGATCACCCCGTACTTGGCGAGGGTGGCCAGGGCGGCGGCCGAGACGTTCACGGTGATATCGCCGATCAGGTTGAGACCGTATTTCTTGCGGTCTTCCGTCGCGTATGCGATCCCGTTCTTGATCGCGGCCTCGACCGTGCGCACCGAGATCTCCTCGCCGTTCTTGTAGACCCGGCCGGAGATGTTCGTGCCGTAGGAGCGGCCGAAGATGCTCATCGCCAGCTCGGTTCGCCCGGCGCCCATCAGCCCGGCGAAGCCGACCACCTCACCGGCGCGCACGGTGAAGGATGCGTTGTCGACGACCTTGCGGGACGTGTCGACGGGGTGATACACGGTCCAGTCCTCGACCCGGAGGATCTCGGCGCCGATCTTCGGCTCCCGCGGCGGGAACATGCTGTTCAGGTCGCGACCGACCATGGAGCGGATGATCCGGGCCTGGGTGGCATCCGGGCCGTGCATGTCGATCGTCTCGATCGTCTTGCCGTCGCGGATGACCGTGACGGTGTCGGCGATCCGGCGGATCTCCTTGAGTTTGTGGGAAATGATGATGCAGGTGATGCCCTGGCCGCGCAGGTGCTCGATCAGGTCGAGCAGATGGTCCGAGTCCTCGTCGTTGAGCGCGGCGGTCGGTTCGTCCAGGATGAGCAGCTTGACCCGCTTGGACAGGGCCTTGGCGATTTCGACGAGTTGTTGCTTACCGACACCGAGTTCGAGCACCTTCGTCGCAGGGCTCTCGTCCAGCCCCACCCGGGCCAGCAGGCTCGAGGCCTCAAGGTTGGTCTTGTTCCAGTCGATCACGCCCCGGTTGGAGTTCTCGTTGCCGAGGAAAATGTTCTCCGCAATAGAGAGGTACGGGCTCAGGGCGAGTTCCTGGTGGATGATGACGATGCCGACATCCTCGCTGTCATTGATGGACCGGAATGTCGTCTCCTCCCCCTCGAACTCGATCCGCCCCTCGTAGCTGCCGTGCGGGTAGACGCCGCTGAGCACCTTCATCAGGGTGGATTTGCCGGCGCCGTTCTCACCGCAAATGCCGTGGACCTTGCCGCGCTCGACTTCGATCGAGACACCGTCGAGGGCTTTCACCCCGCTGAAGTTCTTCTCGATGCCCTGCATCCGAAGAATCGGACCATTCATGACTGGCGCTCCTGTCAGCGTGTTCGTCTGGGTTGTGCGTGCCGTGGGGGTGGCGGGACCGTTCGGCCCCGCCACCCCAGGAGTCGTCCTAGAGGCCGACGTCCGAGGCCTTGATGAACCCGGAATCGATGAGCTTGGTCTGCACGTCGTCCTTGGTGACGACCTCAGGGGCCAGCAGGAACGACGGAACGACCTTCTTGCCGTTGTCGTAGGTCTTGGTGTCGTTGACCTCAACCTTTTCGCCGGCGGCGATGGACTGGATCATCGTGAAGACCTGCGCGCCGAGGGTGCGGGTGTCCTTCCAGACCGTCATCGCCTGGGCACCGTCGAGGATGGCCTTGACGTTGGCCTTGTCGGCGTCCTGGCCGGTGATCAGCGGGTAGTCGGCGCCGGGCGTGTAGCCGGCGGACTTGAGCGATGCTTCGATGCCGACGGCGAGGCTGTCGTTGGGCGAGAGCACAACGTTGACCTTCGCGTCGCCCCGGTAGAACGAGGACAAACGGTTGTCCATCTCCGCCTGGGACTTGTCAGAAGCCCAACCCTGGATACCGATCGTGGTCCACTCGTCGTTGGACTTGGGGGCCTTGCCGCTGGGAACGACGAGCTGGCCGCTCTCCACGTAGGGCAGCAGCACGTCCCAGGCGCCGGAGAAGAAGAACTTGGCGTTGTTGTCGTCGGGGCTGCCGGCGAAAGGCTCAAGGTTGAACGGGCCCTTCCCGTCGGCCAGGCCAAGCTGACTCTCGATGTATTCGCCCTGAAGCTGGCCGACCTTGTAGTTGTCGAAGGTGGCGTAGTAGTCGACGTCTTCGGTGCCGTTGATCAACCGGTCGTAAGCGATGACGGTCGCATCCTGCTTCTTTGCCTCGGCGAGAACGGGAGAGAGCACCTTGCCGTCGATCGCGGCCACGACGAGAATCTTGGCGCCGCCGGCAACCTGGTTCTGAATCTGGCTGATCTGCTGATCGGTCTTGTTGTCGGCGTACTGAAGGTCGACCGTGCAGCCGGCGCCCTCAAGCTGAGTCTTCAGACCCTCACCGTCGTTGATCCAACGCTCCAGGCTGCGGGTGGGCATCGAGATGCCGACGTTGCAGTCGGCAATGGCCTTGCCCGAGCTGTCGGTCGAGCCGGCGGTGGTGGTTCCTGAACACGCTGCGAGCGAGAGCGCGACGGCTCCCGTGGCAAGGATGGTGAACAGCCTCTTGGTTGTCGTCATGATCTGCTTTCTGCTCTGAATGCTGTGATCGCACGAGGAGGCAAACTTACAGATCACCTCCTTGTAACGCTGAGCCAACATCCGGCCGAACCGGTTATGTTGACAACAACAACATATAGCATTTCAGGCCGCGATAACAACCCCCAGCACGGGAAGACCCGAGGTTTGCTCAGACGGAGTCGCGCCAGACGATGTGGGTGGGAAGCTGACGACGGATCGGCGCTCGCGACGGATCCTCGACCAGCTCCTGGAGCAACTCCACCATCAGCTCGCCGAGTTGCTCCAACGGCTGATGCACCGTGGTGAGTTGCGGTTCGACCGTCGTGGCGACGACCGTGTCATCGAAGGAGACGAGCGAGAGGTCACCGGGAACGGTGCGGCCGGCGGCGCGCAGCGCCTTGAGGGCGCCGATCGACATGAAGTCGGAGGCGACGAACACCCCATCGAGATCCGGATGTTCGACCAGGAGCCGCTCCATCGCCTCCTCCCCGCCGCCGATGGTGAAGTCGCCGTGGACGACGGCGTCAGAGCGCAGACCGGCATCGGCCAGGGCTCCGGCCCACCCGAGGAGCCGGTCGGAGGCCACCCCCATCTCCAGTGGGCCGGTGACCGTTCCGATCCGGGTGCGCCCCGCGGCGATCAGCGCCTGCGCGGCGAGTCGACCACCGCCGACATTGTCGACGTCGACGAACGAACAGCCCAGAGCCTCGGATTCAGCCGGGCGCCCCAGGTAGACGACGGGCACCCGCGACCGGCTGAGCAGTCGGGGCAGCGCCAGGTTGTGCGATTCCAGCACCACCATCGCCCCGTCGACGTGGCTGGCATCCAGGTAGCGCAGGAATTTCTCCTCCCCCTCATCGAGGCCCAGGAGCACCATCACGAGCTGGTAATCCGTCTTCGACACGGCCTTGATCGCGCCCCGCAGAGGCATCGAGAAGAACGAGTGCGTGAATTCGCTGAAATCCGCTTCCGGCACAATCAGGGCGAGGGAGTCATGCCGGCCTCTGGCCAGGGACCGCGCCGCGGGGTTGGGCCGATAGCCCAGCTCGTGCGCCGCCTGCAACACGGTCTGCGCCAGCCCGGGAGCGACGGTGGCGATGCCATTCAGGGCCCGCGACGCGGTCGCGCGCGACACGCCCGCCGCCGCCGCCACGTCGTCGAGCGTCACCGTGCCGCCCGGCGTCCTGGTCTGCTCATGTGAACTCACACTCCATTCTGCCCAATTTTCACCCCTCTACCCGACCAACAACACGACTTGACAAAATCCAAGAAAGCGCTTCCCCAATCGACTGCGACATTGTAGAGTCCTGAGGAAGCGCTTTCTCAAGTGCTGGTCGGTGCCTCGCTCCGGCTCAACCTCGACGTGGAGGACACAGTGATACGAATTTCGAAGAAGGCCCCGCTTGCCATCGTGGCGGTGGCGTCCCTGGCTTTGACCCTGGTCGGCTGCTCAAGCGGCGGCGGCGCTACCGACCCGAATGCGAAGGTCGAGCTCAAGGTCTGGACCTTCGGCGGGATGGGCCTGGACGAGATGTTCGCGACCTACCAGAAGGAAAACCCCAACATCATCCTGAAGGTGACGAACGCCGGCGGGTCCGATGAGCAGGCTCAGTCGCTGACGACGGCCATGGCCGGCGGCCAGGGACCGGACGTCGCGGCCATCGAAGTCTCCTACATGTCCCAGTTCAAAGCCCAGCCGAAGAACTTCGTCGACCTGCGCACTCTCGGCGCGGACAAGGTCGAGTCGTCCTTCCTGGATTGGCGCTGGGCGCAGGGCGTCGCCGCCGACGGCGAGGTCATCGGTATCCCCACCGACGTGGGCGGGCTTGCCATGGCGTACCGCACCGACCTCTTTGCCGCCGCCGGGCTGCCCACCGACCGCGACCAGGTCAGCGCGCTCTGGCCCACCTGGGACAAGTTCATCGACGTCGGCGCCCAGTACCGCGCGGCGACGGGCAAGGGCATGGTCGACAATGTCGGCGCTGCCGTCTACAACGCCGCCGTGCGTCAGGGCGACGAGATGTACTACGCCGAGAACGGCGACAAGGTCTACGACACGAACCCCATCGTCAAGAAGGCCTTCGACCTTTCGCTCGAGGCCGTCGACAAGGGTGTGTCGTCCAAGACCGCGTCGTGGAGTGAAGCGTGGAACGCCGGCATGAACAACGGCGACTTCGCCGTGCTGGCCGCGCCCTCCTGGATGATGACGTACATCTCCCAGCAGGCTCCGGACACCGCAGGAAAGTGGGACATCGCAGCCGTGCCGGAGAACTCAGGTAACTTCGGTGGCAGCCAGCTCACCATCCCGGCCAAGTCCAAGCACCCGGAGGAAGCCTACAAGTTCATCACCTGGCTGATGAGCCCGAAGAACCAGCTCGAGATCTTCAAGCTGCACGGCAACTTCCCGTCCACCCCGGAGCTCTACACGACCCCGGACATCCAGGACTTCACGAGTGCGTTCTTCAACAACGCCCCGGTCGGTCCGATCTACGCCAACAGTGTCAAGTCGATCAAGCCCTTCCTCGAAGGCCCGCAGCAGCGCGTGATCGACACCGGAATCACCAGCGCCATCGGTCAGGTCGAAAACGGTGAAGAACCCGCCGCCGGAGCCTGGAAGGCCGCAATGAAGAACGTGAAGACCGCGCTGGCCGAGTAGCGCCCGCTCCACCACTTCGCACCTCCCCCGGCCGGTGGAGGCCGGGCATCCGGTTCACGAATGCCCGGCCTCCACCCCCAGCGAACCCAAAGGACTTCTCGTGTCTCTGACCCCACAACTCGCGGACCCCGGCGCCAGGCGCCCGGCCGCACCCACCAAGCCCCGCCGCACGGCCCCGCGCACGATGAAGAAATCCCGCGGCGACACCGTCGCACCGTACGCGTTCATCGCCCCGTTCTTCGCCATCTTCGCGGTGTTCGGCCTGTTCCCCATGCTGTTCACCTTCTACGTCGCGCTGTTCCAGTGGAATCCCATCGGAGACCACACCTTCATCGGCTTCGACAACTTCACCCGGCTCTTCGCCGACGAACGATTCTGGAATGCGCTCCGCAACACCTTCAGCATCTGGCTCATCTCCACCGTTCCCCAGCTGATGTTCGCCCTGTTCCTGGCCCACCTGCTCAACGAAGCGAAGCTGCGGTTCAAGAACCTCTTCCGGATGTCGATGCTCGTGCCGTACATCACCTCCGTCGTCGCGACGACGCTCGTCTTCGCTTCCCTCTTCGGTCGCGACTACGGCCTGATCAACTGGGTCATCAACCTGTTCGGACTGCCCTCGATCGACTTCGCCGCCAACACCCTCGGCAGCCACATCATGGTATCGACCATGGTGATGTGGCGCTGGTTCGGCTACAACACCCTGATCTACCTGGCCTCCCTGCAGGCGATTCCCCGGGATGTATTCGAGGCCGCCGCCATCGACGGCGCGACCGGTGTGCAGAAGTTCCTGCACATCACCATCCCCTCCCTCCGCCCCGTGATCATCTTCACGGTGATCGTGTCGACCATCGGCGGGCTGCAGGTCTTCACCGAACCGCTCCTGCTCTCCTCCCCCGGCCTCACCGGTGGTGCCGGGCGGCAGTTCCAGACGCTCACCCTCTTCCTCTATGAACAGGGCTTCGGCAACTTCGAGTTCGGCTACGGTTCCGCCATCGGAGTGGCCCTCTTCGGGTTGATCGTCATCTTCTCGCTCATCAACTTCATCCTGTCCCGCCGCATCAAGTCGGCAGACTAAGAGAGGGACCGACATGTCGACACTCACTCGCAAGATCGCCCGCCCCCCGGCCCCCACGACCGCTCCGGCCCGCACCCGCCTCCGCCGCAGCTCGCTCGGCAAAGTCAAATGGTGGACCTACGTCTTCCTGTTCCTCTCCGTCGGCGTGAGCGTGTTCCCGCTGTACTGGATGTTCGTCGTCGCGACGAACAGCTCGGCCGCGGTATCCCAGATGCCACCGACCCTCCTCCCCGGCGACAATTTCTTCTCGCTGGCCAGCAAGGTCTTCGACACGGTCCCGTTCGTGCTGAGCATGGTCAACTCGCTCTTCGTCGCCGGCACCATCGCCGTCGCCCAGGTCGTGCTCTCCACCCTCGCCGGGTTCGCCTTCGCGAAGTTGCAGTTCGCCGGCCGTGAGCCGCTCTTCGTCGTGCTGCTGATCACCATGATGGTGCCCACCCAGCTCTCCGTCATCCCGCTCTACATGGTGATGTCCAACATCGGCTGGGTCGACAGCCTCCAGGCCCTGATCGTGCCCGGCATGGCCAGCGCATTCGGGATCTTCTGGATGCGCCAGCACCTCGCCGGCCTCCTCAACGACGAGCTGATGCAGGCGGCCAGGCTCGACGGCTGCAGCACCTGGCAGATCTATTGGCGGATCGCGTTCCCCCTGGTTCGCCCGGCAGCCTTCGTCCTCGGCCTGCTCGCGTTCGTCACCAGCTGGAACGACTTCCTCTGGCCACTGATCGTTTTGCAGTCCCAGGAAAACTACACCGTGCAGATCGCCATCAAGGCCCTGCAGAAGCAGTACTTCGTGGACTACGGGCTGGCCATGTCCGGTTCGTTCCTGGCCACGATCCCCCTGCTGATCCTCTTCATCTTCGTCGGACGCAAGATGGTCGCCGGTGTGATGGACGGAGCGTTCAAGGGGTAACCGCACACCCCCCACCGCACCTCCCACTCGTCCACTCGTGCACCACTGCCCCGAAAGATCCTGATGAAGACTACGACGTCCCTGCTCTCCTGCCCCGACCTGCCCGAGGTGAGCACCCGGGTTGCCGACCTGATCGCCACCATGACCCTGGAAGAGAAACTCGCCCAACTAGTGGGCATCTGGGTCGGAGCGGGAGCAGACGGCGATGTCGTCGCCCCCATGCAGGACCAGCAGCTCGGCGGCGGCCTGCCCTTCGAGGAATTCGCCGCCCATGGCCTCGGCCAGCTCACCCGGGTATTCGGCACCGCCCCGGTGAGCCCCGCAGCCGGCAAACGGGCGCTGCGGACAACCCAGCGGTGGCTCAAGCAGAACACCAGACTGGGCATCCCGGCCCTCGCCCACGAGGAGTGCCTGACCGGCCTCGCCGCGTGGCAGGCCACAACGTACCCCACGCCCATCGCCTGGGGCGCGACCTTCCACCCCGAACTGATCGAGAAGATGGGCGCCGCCATCGGCGAAAGCATGCGCGGCCTCGGCGTGCACCAGGGCCTCGCCCCCGTACTCGACGTCATCCGGGATCCGCGCTGGGGCCGAGTGGAGGAATGCATCGGTGAAGACCCCTATCTGGTCGGGGTACTCGGCTCCGCCTATGTGCGCGGACTGCAGTCCGAGGGCATCATCGCCACCCTCAAACACTTCGTCGGCTACAGCAACTCACGCGCCGGCCGGAACCTCGCCCCCGCCCACGCAGGGCCGAGGGAGGTCGCCGATGTGCTGCTGATCCCCTTCGAAATGGCCATCCTCGACGCGGGAGCCCGCTCAGTGATGCACGCCTACAGCGAAATCGACGGGCTGCCCGTAGCCGCAGACCCCGCCCTGCTCACCGACCTCCTCCGCGGACGCTGGGGCTTCACCGGAACGGTCGTAGCCGACTACTTCGGCGTCGCATTCCTGCACCAACTCCACAAAGTGGCCGCGAACCTCGGCGACGCCGCCGCCCAGGCACTCTTCGCCGGGGTCGACGTGGAACTCCCCACCGGAAGCGCCTACCGCGAACCGTTGGCCGAACTCGTGCGCTCAGGACAGGTCGACGAAACCCTCGTCGACCGGTCACTGCGACGCGTACTCGCCCAAAAAGAGGAACTCGGCCTCCTCGACGCCACCTTCACCCACAGCGACGATACCGGCGCCGAGGACACCGACGCTGAGGACACCGGCGCCGAGGATGCCGGCGCCGAGATCGACCTCGATCCGGCCGAACACCGCGCGATCGCCCTGGCCATCGCGGAGGAATCGGTCATCCTGCTCAGCAACAACGGGATCCTCCCCCTCACCCGTCCCCGCACCACCGCCAGCCCCGGCACCACCGCCAGCCCCGGACGCATCGCCGGCGCCGGACGCATCGCCGTGGTCGGCCCCAACGCCGACCGGGTGGAAGCCATGTTCGGCTGCTACGCCTTTGTGAACCATGTGCTCGGACAACACCCCGACGTCGAACCCGGGATCCTCACCCACACGGCGCTGGAGGGCATCCGTGCGGAATTCGCCGGCCCGGGCAGCCCGGTGATCGACTTCGCCCGCGGCTGCGCGGTCGACGACACCGACCGGAGCGGAATCGCCCAAGCCGTTGACGCCGCAAGGCTCGCCGACGTCGCCGTCGTCATCGTCGGCGACCAGGCCGGACTGTTCGGCCGCGGCACCTCCGGCGAAGGCTGCGACACCGATTCACTGGAACTGCCCGGGATGCAGCGGGAACTTGTCGAGGCGGTGCTGGCCACCGGAACCCCGGTCGTGCTCGTACTCGTCACCGGGCGCCCGTATGCCATCGGCTGGGCCGTCGAACCATGCGCGGCGATCCTGCAGGCCTTCTTCCCCGGCGAGGAGGGCGCGGGCGCCATCGCCGGTGTGCTCTCCGGCCGGGTCAACCCCTCCGGGCGCCTCCCGGTCTCGATGCCGGTCTCGGCGGGAGCCCAGCCCTACTCCTACCTGCACCCGGCCCTCGGAGCCGGCACCCAAGTGTCCAACCTGGAGACCACACCCGTGTTCCCCTTCGGCCACGGCCTGTCCTACACCCACTTCACCCACGAGAACGCCGACGTCGCCGAACGATCCGTGCCGACCGACGGCACAATCACCGTGTCCGTCAGCGTGCGAAACGACGGCGACCAGAGCGGCGCCCACCTCGTGCAGCTCTACGGCCAGGACCTGGTCGGCTCAATCACCCGGCCGGTCGCTCAACTGCTCGGCTTCGCCCGCCTGCACCTCGAACCCGGCGAATCCGCCCGCGTGACCTTCGGCGTGCCCACCACCAGACTCGCCTTCTCCGACCGCACCATGCAACGCATCGTCGAACCGGGAACAGTGTCGCTGTGGCTGGGAGACAGCGTCACCGCCGTGTCCGTGCCACTGGGCGACATCGAACTCGTCGGCCCCATACACCCGGTCGGGATCTCCGACGCCCGATTCGTCGACGTCCGCGTCGACGTCCACGCGGGCATACCCGCCTGACCCCTCCGGCTACGACCGAAAATCGGCCGCAGCCGGAGCATCCGCGCTCGCCTTTTCCGACGCAATGCCCTAATATGTTCTTAGCTACAACAAATCATCAAAGTCGCTGACAGACAAGGATCACCATGGCAATCATGCCCACCCGCGAAGACAAGTTCTCATTCGGACTGTGGACCATCGGCTACAACGGTGCCGACCCGTTCGGCGGGCCCACCCGCCCGCAGCTGGACACCGTCGAGGCCGTCACCCGCCTCGCCGAACTCGGCGCCTACGGCCTCACCTTCCACGACGACGACCTCTTCGCCTTCGGCTCCACCGATGCCGCCCGCCAGAAAGAGATCGACCGCCTCAAGCAGGTCCTCGCCGACACCGGCGTGATCGTGCCGATGATCACCACCAACCTGTTCAGCGCCCCCGTCTTCAAGGACGGCGGCTTCACCTCCAACGACCGTGCCGTGCGCCGCTTCGCACTGCGCAAGGTCCTGCGCAACCTCGACCTCGCCGCCGAACTCGGCGCCAAGACCTTCGTGATGTGGGGCGGCCGCGAGGGCGCCGAGTACGACGCCGCCAAGGACATCCGCTCGGCCCTGGACCGCTACCGCGAGGCCGTCAACCTGCTCGGCGACTACGTCACCGACAAGGGCTACGACATCCGCTTCGCCATCGAGCCCAAGCCCAACGAACCCCGCGGCGACATTCTGCTGCCCACGGTCGGCCACGCCATGGCGTTCATCACCACCCTCGAGCGCCCCGAACTCGTCGGAGTCAACCCCGAGGTCGGCCACGAGCAGATGGCCGGACTCAACTTCACCGCCGGCATCGCCCAGGCGCTCTACCAGGGCAAGCTGTTCCACATCGACCTCAACGGCCAGCGCGGCATCAAGTACGACCAGGACCTCGTCTTCGGCCACGGCGACCTGCAGAACGCGTTCTCGCTGGTGGACCTGCTCGAAAACGGCGGCCCGAACGGTGGACCGTCCTACGACGGCCCGCGTCACTTCGACTACAAGCCGAGCCGCACCGAGGACATCACCGGCGTCTGGGACTCCGCCGCCGCGAACATGCGCACCTACCTGCTGCTCAAGGAGCGTGCCGCGGCCTTCCGCGCCGACCCCGAGGTGCAGGAGCAGCTGGCCGCATCGCGCGTGCCGGAACTCTCGCAGACGACCCTGTCCGCCGGCGAGAGCTACGACGACTTCCTGGCCGACCGCAGCGCCTACGAGGACTTCGCCCCCGAGGAATACTTCGGCGGCAAGGGCTTCGGCTTCGTGCGGCTGCAGCAGCTGGCCCTCGAGCACCTGCTCGGCGCCCGCTAACCGGCATCCGCTAACCGGCATCCGCTAACCGGCATCCGACGCGCCCCCTCCGGTGGCCTGTCGCGCTCATGGGGGGCGCGACACTCCGCCGGAGGGGGCGCGTCCCGCTCTCCTGGTGGCTAACTCATCAAATCCGGCGGATGCCCCGGCGCGAGGCCCGGAATTCCGCGGCACCCGGCCGGAGGCATCCGAAATCTCCTGAGTTAGCCCCCTCGCCGCCACGTACGGCCGCCGCACCTCGCACCACCTTCCCCACCCACCGAACACACCACCCCTCGAGCGGAGAATTTAGCCATGACACTGGTTGCCGGAGTCGACTCATCGACCCAGAGTTGTAAGGTCGTCATCCGGGATGCCGACACCGGCGCCCTCGTCCGTAGCGGGCGGGCCACGCACCCCGACGGCACCGAAGTCGACCCGCAGCTGTGGTGGGAGGCCCTGCACACCGCCATCGCCGACGCCGGCGGACTCGCGGGCGTCTCCGCCATCTCCATCGCAGCGCAGCAGCACGGCATGGTCGTGCTCGACGCCCAGGGTGAGGTCATCCGCCCGGCCCTGCTCTGGAACGACACCCGCAGCGCCCCCGCCGCCGCCGACCTCATCGCCGAAGTCGGCGCCGCCGAATACGCGCGCCGCACCGGCGTCGTCCCCGTCGCCTCCTTCACCGCCACCAAACTGCGCTGGCTCCGGGATGCCGAACCCGCCAACGCGGCGCGCGTCGCCGCCGTCGCGCTCCCCCACGACTGGCTGACCTGGCGGCTACTCGGCTACGGCCCAGCCGGCCACAGCCCCCTCGGCCCCGACCTCACCGCCCTCACCACCGACCGCTCCGACGCGAGCGGCACCGGCTACTGGTCCCCGCTCACCGGCGACTACGACCTCGAACTCGTCGAGCGGGCACTCGGCCACGCCGCGGTCCTCCCCCGCGTGCTCGGCCCGGGGGAATCCGCCGGCACAACCGTGGAGCTCGCCGCGGCCTCCGCCGCCCAGCCCTCCGCCGCCCAGCCCGGAGATTCTGCCGACACACCGTCGGACGCGCCCGGACACGCCGCAACCAGCCAGAAAACTCCGTTCGGAGCGATTCCGGCTGGGATCCTCGTCGGTGTCGGCGCGGGCGATAACGCCGGCGCGGCCCTCGGGCTCGGCGCGGGCGACGGCGACGTGATCGTCTCCATCGGCACCAGCGGCACCGTCTTCGCCGTGACCGACCAGCCGGCAGCGGATGCCACCGGCACCGTCGCCGGCTTCGCCGACGCGAGCGGACTCTACCTGCCCCTGGTCGCCACCCTCAACGCCGCCCGGGTACTCGACGCCGTGCGCGGGCTGCTCGGCGTGGACCACGACGAACTCGGCCGACTCGCCCTCGACGCCGAACCCGGCGCACTCGGCCTCGTACTCCAGCCCTACTTCGAGGGCGAACGCACCCCCAACCTCCCCGACGCCACCGCAACCCTCTTCGGACTGACCCTGGCCTCCACGACCAGGCCCAACCTCGCCCGCGCCGCCATCGAAGGCCTCCTCAGCGGCCTCGCCGACGGCCTGGACGCCGTACGAGCCCAGGGAGTGGTCGTCAGCCGCATCCTCCTGATCGGCGGCGCCGCCCAGAACCCCGCCGTGCGCACGATCGCCGCCCAGCTCTTCGACAACCCCGTCGTCGTGCCCTCCCCCGGCGAGTACGTCGCCGACGGCGCCGCCGTCCAGGCCGCCTGGACCCTCACCGGACGCCGCCCGACCTGGCCGCTGTCCATCGCCGCCCAGCCCGCGCCCGACTTCCACCCGGTGATCCGACGCCAGTACGCCGCCCACCGCATACAGTCCTAGCGGCCGGTGCCGTCAGGGCACAGCACCCGGCTCTACGGGCTCATCCCGACTAGGGTGAGCCCGTGACCGACTACGCCGACCTGCCCATCGACCCCGAATCCCACACCGCCCTGGCCGCTGACGACCTCGAGCTTGGTCTCGTCGACCAGTCCGACGCAGCCGCGCTGAAGCGGTGGCTCCAGGCGGATGCCCGCGGCTTCCACGATGCCGAGCCGGGCGAAAAGCTACTCGCCGCCCAGGCCCTCTCGGTGGCCGGCGACCGAATCACTGCGGTGCTCGACCCCACCGCCGCGGATCCCGCCACCCCGGTCGCGACGGTGCGCTGCTGGCCGATGGACCTCACCGTTCCGGGCGGCAACCTTCCCGCGTGGGCGATCAGTTCGGTGACGGTGGCACCCACCCATCGGCGTCGGGGCATCGCCCGCGGCCTGCTCACCGCGGAGCTCCGTACCGCCCACCGGCTCGGCCTGCCGATGGCAATGCTCACTGTGTCCGAGGCCACCATTTATGCCCGCTACGGTTTCGGTCCCGCCGCCAACCAGGCCGGCTACACCATCGACACCGCCCGGGCACGGTGGGCCCGACCGGCCCCGACAGGCCGACTGCACCTGGTCGCGCCCGAGACCCTCCTCACCGACGGCCCGCCCGTCTTCGCCCGGGCCAGGGCCCTCCCCGGCGCGGCCGGCGAGGTGGACCGCCGGGACAATTGGTGGCGAAACGCCCTCGATCTGATGCCGCCGGCGCCCGGCGCGTCCGAGCACACCCTCCGGGCCGTGCGTTTCGACGATCCCGCTGGTGTTCCCCAGGGCTTCGCCCTGTATCGGGTCGCCCTCGGACCGAATGCGTACCCTGCCCGGCTGGAGCTTGCCGATCTGGTCGCGGCAACCGACGATGCCTACGCCGCGCTCTGGCGTTACCTGGTCGACATGGACCTTGTCAGCGAGATCTCCGCCCCGCTCCGCACCGTGGCGGAGCCCGTGCGCTGGCAGCTCGGGGACCCGCGGGCCCTCCGCAAGACCGACGAGCGCGATCACCTGTGGCTGCGCATCCTCGACCTGCCCGTCGTGCTCGGCCGTCGCGTCTACTCCGCGCCCGGAAGCTTCCACCTCACGGTCGGCGACGATCTCGGCTTCGCCGACGGCGAGTTCCGACTGACCGTGGACGAGCATGGCCGCGGCGAGGCCCGGGCGGCAACCGGTCCAGCGGCGGCCGACATTCGGGTGTCCCTGTCCGTCGCGGACCTCGCCACCCTCTACCTCGGCGGCACCAGCGCGGTCACCCTGGCCAGGGCCGGTCGGCTCGTCGAAGGCAGCACGGATGCCGCCGCCCGCCTCGACGCCGCCTTCCACACCGCGCTCCCGCCGCACCTGAGCACCTGGTTCTGAATCGCGGCGGCAATCCGACTGGCGGGCGCTCCTCACAGCCCCCTCCCAGCCAGGCCGCACCTCCCGCCTAGGCGCACCCCGTAGCCTTGGAAGTCACGAATCAGTTCCGACGAAACGGTGCACAGCTAGATGAACAGCAATGCGTACGGCAAGCCAGTCCCCCCGAAGAAGGACCGCCGCGAGCAGGCGCGCGAGAGCGCCCGGCTGATGCGCGAGGAGCAGCAGAAGCGCGCCAAGCGCAAGCGCTTCGCCCTGCGCGGTGGGATCGGAATCGGACTGCTCGCCGTTGCCGCGATCGTCGCCCTGGTGATCGTGAACAGCGTCGGACCGGCCGCAGCGGGCCCGGCCAACATGGCCAGTGACGGCATCCTGCTGACCGGCGACGGAACGACGGTCTCGGCCACGCCGACGAAGGCACTCGCCGCCGACGCCACCCCGGTCGCGACCGACCGCACCGCCCTCACCGACACGGCGAACATCGAGGTCTACGCCGACTACCTCTGCCCCTACTGCGGCCAGTTCGAGGCCACCAACGGTGAGCAGATCGCGACCTGGGTCAAGGCCGGCAACGCCACGCTCGAGTTTCACCCGATCTCTATCCTTGATTCCGCCTCCGCGGGCAGCAAGTACCCGACCCGAGCCGCCAACGCCGCGGTCTGCGTGGCGAACTACCAGCCCGACGACTTCCTCGCCGTGAACACGGCACTCTTCTCGGCCCAGCCCAAGGAGAACACGACCGGGCTCAGCGACGACGATCTCGTCAACCTGGTCACGTCCGCCGGCGTCACCGACAAGCAGGTGGCATCCTGCATCGCCGATGGTTCCTTCACGAACTGGGTGAGCTCCGCCACCAAGCGTGCCCTGGCCGGCCCGCTGCCGGGCGCCGACATCGAGAAGATCAAGGGCACGCCCACCGTGCTCGTCGACGGGGTCACCTACACCGGCGCCCTCGACGACCCCGCCGCGTTCTCTGACTTCGTCACCGCGCAGGTCACCGCCGCGAAGTAGCAGCAGGTGCAGGTGTTCGGCCAGACCGTCGACGAGGAGACCCGCTGCGTGCACTATCGCACGCAGGCGGACATCGTCGCGATCAAGTTCGCCTGCTGCGGCCGGTTCTATCCGTGCCATCGGTGCCACACGGCCGGGGAGAACCACCCGGCAAGGCAGTGGCCCGCGGCGGAATGGGCGGAACCGGCCATCCTGTGCGGGGCCTGCCGGGGCCTGTTGAGCATCACCGAGTACCGGCGGGTCACCCGGTGTCCGCACTGCCAGGCGGCGTTCAACGACGGATGCCGCGCGCACGCGCACCTGTACTTCGAGGTGCCGGTGCCCGTGCTCGAGCCGGCGGCGGGTACCAGGGCCTGACCCGGGTGCCCGGCCGCGGTGCGGTCGTCCGCGAGTGCGCCGCCTCGCGGAGCGCCGCCTCGCGGAACACCGCGGAGCCGCGCTACTGCGGGCCGGCCCACTCCGTCAGCCAGGCGAAGGGATCCGTGGGGGTCACTCCGTCGAGGAGGATCTCCAGGTGCAGATGTGGACCGGTGCTCTGGCCCGTACTGCCGACCCGGCCAAGCTGTTGGCCGGCGACGACCGCCTGCCCGGCGGAGACGGCGAGCGAGCCCGAAAGCATGTGGGCGTAGACGCTGCTGACCAGTCGACCGTTCACCGTGTGATCGATGATCGCGTGCACTCCCAGCCCGCCGTCGTCGTACTCGGTGACGTCGCGCACGACTCCGTCGGCTACCGCTCCGATGAACGTTCCCTCGCCGCCGTTCATGTCGAGGCCCTTGTGCAACGACGAGCATCCATCGCACGGCGAATTGCGCGGGCCGAAGGTGTCGGAGATGCGCACGGCCGTGGGGAACGGCCACCGGTAGTTTCCGCCCGCGCTAGCGAGCTGCGGCGCCGGTTCGGGGGCCTCGGTGACCGAGTAGCCGTCTCGCACCACGATCGGCGCGGCCACGGTCACCGTAGGCAGGCTCTGCGGCGGCTCGGCCGTGAGGTCAACCGCGGCGGCCCGTTGCTCGGTTGGCGGCACCCCGGGCAGGCCCAATTCGGCGGCCTGAACCGGGACGGCGCCGAGAACGGCGAGAAGTGAGGCCAGGCTCATCGAGACGACGACGGAAGCCCGGGCACGCCACTTCGGCCGGAGCTCACGCCGCTGCATAGGCAGCCCCGGGCGACGTACGGACATGGTTCTGATTGGTGCGGACGGGCAGGCTGATCATCTCCAAGGCGCGAGGGCGCGGGTTATTGAAAGGGGGATCCTCACGCGGCCGGGGCGTTCCGATCACGCGCCGAACCGCACGGGGCGGTCGACCCCGACGGTGGAATCCTGGGCGCGGCCCGGAACTAGACGGTCCGGCGCGCGCAATAACTGAGGATAGCTCGCGACCCTGAGAAGACGGTGACCGTCCGGATGCCGGCCCTCGCCGGGTGGGAACTGGTCAGGGAACGGGTCGCCAACGGCGGTCGGTCAGACCGTCGAGAGTGACTGCGCGAGCGCGCCGAGCGCCCCCGGAACGAGACGGTAGTACGCCCAGGTGCCGCGCTTGTCCCGGGAGAGCAGCCCGGCCTCGACGAGAACCTTGAGGTGATGCGACACGGTCGGCTGGCTAAGCCCAAGTGGCTCGGTCAGGTCGCAGACGCAGGCCTCGGCATCCGCGTGCGCGGCCACCATAGAGACCAGCCGCAGTCGTGCAGGGTCCGCGAGAGCCTTGAGTGACCTCGCCAGCTTTTCGGCGGCATCCGCGCCGATCGCGTCCCGGACCACCGGGGCGCAGCAGGCGGGATCCGGGTCTTCGATCACGGCTCGATCGAGCGTCCCGGTCGGTGCGGGCGGGATCTGGATGAACGACATGTAAACAGTATCCCCCATAAATTGACATCCATCGATGCGTTCGCCAGACTCCATACCGACGTCACTCGATCCGGTGTGGGTCGACCGACGGAGCCCCATGTCTTCTCCCACACCCCAGGCGATCGCACCGGCACGGCTGGGCTTCACCGACCGGTACCTCCCGGTCTGGATCCTCCTGGCGATGGGCCTCGGCCTGATGCTCGCAGTCTTCACGCCCTGGGTCGGCGAGGCGCTCGGCTTCGTCACCATCGGGTCGGTCAGCGTGCCGATCGCCGTCGGACTACTGGTGATGATGTACCCCGTACTTGCCAAGGTGCGCTACTCGGACGCCCGCGCCGTCGCCGGCGACAAACGACTCCTCATCTCGTCGCTGGTGATGAACTGGCTCGTCGGTCCGGCCCTGATGTTCGCCCTGGCCTGGATCTTCCTGCCCGACCTGCCCGAGTACCGCACCGGCCTGATCATCGTCGGCCTCGCCCGCTGCATAGCCATGGTGTTGATCTGGAACGAGCTGGCCTGCGGAGACCGGGAGGCGGCCGCCTTCCTCGTCGCGGTCAACTCCGTTTTCCAGGTCGTCGCGTTCGGCGCCCTCGGCTGGTTCTACCTGCAGGTCCTGCCCGGCTGGCTCGGCCTGTCGACCACCAGCGCCGAGTTCTCGGTCTGGGCGATCACCGCCAGCGTGCTGGTCTTCCTCGGCATTCCGCTGCTGGCAGGCTATCTGTCCCGCCGGATCGGCGAGGCCACCCGCGGACGTGCCTGGTATGAAGAGCGGTTCCTGCCCCGAGTGGGACCGTTCGCCCTCTACGGACTGCTCTTCACGATCGTGCTCCTCTTTGCGCTCCAGGGCAGCCAGGTCATCGCCCGGCCGATGGACGTCGTCCGCATCGCCCTGCCCCTGCTCGTCTATTTCGCGGTGACGTTCCTGACCGGGTTCCTGCTCGGCAAGCTGGTCGGCCTGGGCTATGCGCGCACGACGACCCTCGCCTTTACGGCCTCCGGAAACAACTTCGAGCTGGCGATCGCCGTGGCCATCGGCACGTTCGGCGCCTCCAGCGGCCAGGCCCTCGCCGGAATCGTCGGCCCGCTGATCGAGGTTCCGGCTTTGGTCGCCCTGGTCTACCTGGCCCTGTGGCTGCGCCCGCGCCTGTTTCCCGGCACGGCTTCGCAGGCATCCGTCGCGGAGCGAGTGCCCGACCCGGTCTAGAACCTCGCCGGGTCGATGGCGACCGGCTCGGTGCCAGCGGACCGACCCCGCCGGGCAGCGCGGCGCCCGCCGCCCCGTTGGGGTCGGTGGGCGGCGCAGCGGCTCCTACTTACGCACCAGCTTCGTCACGGTGAATCCACCGGCGGCGACCAACACCGACGACGCCGTGCTCTTCTTGCCGTCGTGGCCGGCCGAAACCGGCTTGCCGGTCGCGTCGAACGCCTGCTGCTGCAGCCGGAATCCGCGCGGCACGGTCACCGAGCGCACGCTGGCCTTCTGGGCCGCGCTGACGTAGACGGTGCTGTCCCCGGCGGAGCCGGTCACCGAGATGGTGGAGACCAACGGCTGGATCAACAGGGCGTCGACGGATGCCGGCCCATCGGCAGCCCCGACGACGGCGTCTGCGCCGGCCGGGAGCGAGCGCTTCAGCGTGAGCGGGAAGAGCCGACCCGGCGCATCCGTGATGCCCTGCGCGCCCGCGCCACCGTTGGCGGTGGCGCCCAGTTTCGTCCGGCCGGCTGACCAGGCCGTGTTGCCGGACGGCGACTCGGTCTGGTTGACGATCGGGTACACGTTGCGCGCCTGGTCGGCGGCTTGAACCGGGATGCTCAACGTGTCTCCCGCGGCGAGGGCGACATAGGCCCCTCCGGAGAGATTGGCCTCGCCGGTCCACGCGGATGCGGGCGTGACGACGGTGCCGCTTCCGGTGATCGTGCCCGACTCGGCCTCGATGACGCTCAGCCCGTTGGTGCCGAGAGTCTTGTCGATGCCGAGCGCCTTGGCCTTGAGCGCGGGGTTCGCGTCCAGGGCCAGCATCGTCAGTAGGGCGTGGATGGTCGACTCGGCGCCGGAGTTGGGATTCACCCGACCATCACGTTCGATCCCGTCGATCGCGGCACCGGTGGCCGGGTCGTAGGCGGGCAGGCCGCTGCGGTTGGCACCGAAGAACCAGCCGGCGGTGACGGCGGCGAGGTCGATCAGCCCGGGGGCGTTCGCGGCCTTGGCCGTGGCGACGAGTCCCTGCACCCGCGAGTCGACGCCATAGGCGATCTGCGCCTCGCCGGGCGTCGGGCTCCACGCGTTGTCCGGACCGCCGGCGGCGAGCAGCTGGGCCGTGAACTGAGTGGAATCCTTCACTGCCGCGCCCAACAGGTCGGCCCGGCCGAGCACCGTCGATACCGTCGCGACGGCGGCCGGGGCCATTCCGCCCCAGGCGTGCCAGAGGGTCTGCGACTTGTTCCACGGCATGATCGCTCCGAACGGCCACTCGGTGACCGAGCCCGACGACATGGCGGCAACACCCTCGGCCAGCTGGGTGAGACTGGTGCGCGCCGCGGTGTCGGTGGGGGCCGCGGTGACGTAGGCGGCAAGCCCGAGCGCGGCCTCGGCGGAGGCATCCGCTCCGCCCCCGATCAGCCAGGCCGGCACCTTGACGCCGTCGGCCACGTCGAACTGACCGAACCTGGCCAGCGACTGACCGTTGAGCGCGTCAAGGGAGAGATGCAGCCGGTCCTGGAGGAACGCGGCGAAGGCCGGGTCGGCGCTCGCGAAGGCCGCGTAGCCCTCGCCGAGGGCCCAGATCGTGCGCGCGACCCAGTACGACTCGGCGGAGTCGCTCGGATCCGGCAGCTCCTTGGGCGTCGCGCTCGGCGTCAGCGTGCCGTCGGCCTGCTGCCAGAGCACCACATTGCCGGCGTTGGGGCCGGTCGAGGTTTGCAGGTAGGTCAACGCACGCAGGGTCTGCACGGCATGCTCCCGGCTGGCGGTGTCGCCGGTCTGCTGCCAGTGGCGCAGGTAGACGACGGCAGTGCGGGCGATGTCGTCGGCGTTGTACGCCCCCTGGCTCCAATGGCCCGTTGCCGGATCAAGCGAGCCCCCGCCAACCCGGCCGTAGCTGCCGTCGGCCTTCTTGTCGGAGTAGGTCCACGGCGCCTGGGCGGTCGGCGAGGCGTCGATCTCGTAGGTGGTGTGGCCCTCGACGGCCGTGAGTGGCACCGTGTCGAGGAGGAAGTCGAGGTGGCCCAGGTTGGTCAGGGGCGCCGAGGCGGCGCTCCCTCCGTGGGCGACGGATGTCGGTGGCGATGCGGCCGCGGCGGCGGTTCCTGCTCCGAGCAGGAGCATCGATACGGCTGCCGTGAGGGCGACGGTCTTGAGCATGAATGGTGAGCGAACGGCGATGTACGTCATGTGTGTTGGTCTCCTGGTTCGAGCACTGAACCGGTTCAGTGCTCCCAACTAAACCGGTTAAGTACGTGAGTGTCAAGAGAAAACGCCCATATTCACCCCCCGAACGCGGCACGCGCCGTCCCTCGGCGCCTCTTCGGTCGGTGGCTCGCACCCCTGATCGACCCGCCACAGATCATTTCGAATCCCGCAGTGCATTCCCAGCGGACGGCTCTATCCTCGGGGCATGGGCGTGAGCATTCCGGAGGAGATCGACAGCGGAAGCGACCCCGGACACCCGATCAGGCGTTTCCTGCGACGGTCCCGGGCCTGGGTTGAACTCCATCCCCGAGTGCGCTGGATCTACCGGGTTCTGGTCGGACTACTCGGCGCCGGAATCATCGGCATCGGGCTCATCCTCGTTCCCCTGCCCGGCCCCGGGTGGCTGATCGTCTTTCTCGGGATCGCGGTCCTCGGCACGGAATTCCCCGCGGCCCATCGAGTGGGCCAGTTCCTCCGGCGCATCCTGACCAGGCTCTGGGCCTGGTGGCGCAACCGCGGCACCGCCTCGGGCGAGGCCCGCCGCACGCGCAACGGCGCGGCCGCTACCGACTAGGTTCCAATTCCCGACGCGACCGACTAGCGGCGGGCCGCCCGCACGCGCACCGCAAGGTCGACGAGTTGTTCGCGCCGGTCCGGCGCCACCAGCCCCGGCAGGAGCAGGGTCCACAGTTCCTCGACTCGCTGGTCCAGGTCCGCCCGCCCGGTGAGCACCTCCGAGACCAGTTGCACCCCGGTGAAGGCGGGGCTGATGAAGTGAGCCGCCGCCGCGACATCCGTGTCGGCGGCGACGTCGCCCTCGTCGACCGCGCGGGTCAGGAGCTCCTCGCAGACCGTCATCCAGTCCCGGTACGGGCCGTCGATCGGCACGGAGAACACCGACGACTCCATGGTCAGGCGGATACCGGCCGCAACGACCGGGTCAGACCTCAGCTGGCCGGCCAACTCGAAGCACATGTTGATCAGGGCTTCCAGCCCCGGAACCGAACCATGCAGCATCCGGTGGCCGAGCGCGATGGATGCCTCGTGCTGCGCTTCGATCACGGCGAGGGCAATGGCTTCCTTGGAGTCGAAGTGAAAGTAGAGCGCACCCTTGGTCACGCCCGCCGACCGCGAGACGTCATCGAGCGACGTGCTGCCGTAGCCGTCCCGACGGAAGGCCTCCGCCGCGCCGCGCACGATGGCCGCACGCGTTTCGATGCCCCGCTGCTGCTTCGACATGTCCGTCCTCTGGTCTGCAGCCGATTGGCTGGATCCCCCCTTAAAAGAATACTAACTGGTATGGTTTGGGGACAGGATGCCTTCGCGGGGGAAGATCGTGGCGCCGTCTCACGGCGTTTTCGGTACATCGACGGCATCGCCGGGGGTATCGATCGTTAGCGGGGCCGCACGTGGAATTCAACTCAAGCATGATCGAGTGGGCCGCGCTGTCGCTGGCCGCGCTGGCCGTATTGGGCGCCGTGGGCCTGATCGGCGCCGCCCTGGTCCAGATCGCGGGAGCGGTCCACCTCAGGGCGATCGCCCGCACGAATTGGGTTCTGGCCGTGGTGTGCGCACCGCTCTTCGGCGCCATCGCCTGGTTCGCGATCGGCAATCGCCTGCACACGGACTGACCGCCGTATTGTCCCGATTCTCCTCCCAGCGCCCTCACGCCCTGCCCCGGTAGGGTCAGGACCATGACGCACCAGGGCATGCCGCGCCGCACACTCATCGCACTGACGGCCGCCATCGCCACACTCGCCGTCGTCGCCATCGTGGTCGGTACCGGCCTCGCGCGCGGCGGATCCACCCGGCCGGCGGAGACGACGACGACGACGACTGCACCCTCGGCCTTCGACCCGGGCTCCATCATCAGCGACTACAACTTCTTCAACCCGAATGCCATGACCGAGGCCGACATTCAGTCCTTCCTGGAGCATCGTGACTGCGTCGCCCAACCAGATGCCCCGTGCCTGTGGGAATACCGGGAGGACACCACGGCCGAGCCCGCCCAGGGCGACGGCCACTGCGCGGCATACCGCCCGGCCGCAGATGAGCGCGCCAGCCGCATCATCGCCAAGGTCGCGACGGCGTGCACCATCAGCCCGCGGGTGCTGCTCGTGCTTCTGCAGAAGGAGCAGTCACTGCTGACCCGACCGACCGCCTCCGGCTACCTGCGCGCCACGGGGTACGGCTGTCCCGACACCGCCGACTGCGACACGGAGTACTTCGGTTTCTTCAACCAGGTCTACCGGGCAGCCTGGCAGTTTCGCCAGTACACCCAGGAGCCCGAGCGGGCCTACAAGGTGGGCATCGTCGACGTGGGCTATAACCCCGACACCTCCTGCGGGGCGACCCCCGTGCGCATTGAGAACCAGGCCACGGCCAACCTCTACAACTACACGCCGTACCAGCCCAACCGGGCAGCCCTGGCCAACCCGGGTTCCGACGGCGACGGATGCTCGACCCACGGCAATCTCAACTTCTGGCTCTTCTACAACGACTGGTTCGGCCCGTCCCGGCAGGACGGCTACCCGGCTCTGTTCGGGTCCTGTCTCAACCTGGTCGGCGGCCAACCGTGCCCCGAGCAGGAGTTCCTGCCTCATTGAGCGAAACCAGGAGGAGGAGAATGGGACCATGGCCGACATCAAGACGCAACCGACTGATGCCTCCGTCGAGGACTTCCTCGACGCGGCGACCCCAGCCCGCCGACGCGAGGACGGCAAGACCCTCGATGCGATCTTCCGCGAGGTGACGGGCGCCGACCCCGTTCTGTGGGGGCCGTCGATCGTGGGCTACGGAAGCTACCGGTACGTGTCACCCGCGAATCCCCGCACCCGCGGCCGATGGCCGAGGGTGGGCTTCTCGCCCCGCAAGTCGCAACTGTCCCTCTACGGGCTCAAAGACCTTCCCGAGGGCGCCGCGCTCCTGCCGACTCTCGGCAGCTTCACGGAGGGCGTCGGCTGCGTTTACGTCAAGTCCCTCGAGGAGGTCGACCTTGGCGTGCTGCGGCGGCTCGTCGCGATCGCGTGGTCACGGCTCGACGACCCCGCACCGACGTCTGCCGGGTAAGCGGACCGCGCGAGAACCGCAAAGGTGCGACGGCCCGAGAAACGCGGCGGGGCCGCGGCGACCTGTCCGCGCTGAGCGCAAACCCCCTCGACCCGAGTAACGCCGACAGCCGGAAGAGCACCCCACTCCCGGCCGACGGCCTGTCCGCGTCGGGTTCGGGTTCGGGTTCGGGCTCGGGTTCGACTTCGACTTCGACTTCGACTTCGACTTCGGGTCTAGCCGGTGACCTCGCAGAGGGCCTGGACCAGGCGTTCGAGGCGCACCAGACCGATGAATCGACCGGCATTGTCGGTCGCCAGCAGGGGTTCGAACCGGGCTCCGGCATTCCGGGTCATGGCCCGGCTCACGGCATCGCGCACCGGGGTGTCAAGGTTGACCCGCATTCCGGGGCTCTGCACTCCCAGCTGGGCCGCATCGGCGTCCAGGACCGCGGTCGGACGGCTGAATTCGTCGAGCAGCACGACCGACCTCAGCCTGGGGTCGGCGGTGAACGCCGCCGCCGCCGCGGCCACGTTCGACTTGGTCGGAACCGTCTCGAGGCAGTCCCGAATCACCCGTTTTGTGGTAGACGAGCTTCGCCCGGCCAGGCGAAGGGCCACATCCTGATCGATGCCGGTCCAGGCCGGGGCCGGTCTGGCGAGCACATAGCCCTGCACGAGAGGCACCCCGAGGTCGGCTATCGCGTCGAGTTCGTCCACCCGTTCGACCCCCTCAGCCAGCAACCAGGCGTCGACGCGGCCGGCGAAGGTTCCGATCATCTCGATCAAGGCGCGCTTCGCCTCGTCGCGGTCGACGTTCTCAACCAGTGCCCGGTCAAGCTTGATCATCGACGGACGGATGGCCAGCAGGTGGCGGAGCCCTGCATAGCCGGCCCCGGCATCGTCCACGGCGATCAGCCCCCCGGCGGCGCGCAGCCGGTCCAGGTCGGGCTCGAGGGCGACATACGATTCGATCTGGGCCTGCTCGGTCAGCTCGACGATGAGGCCGGACAGGTCCCCCTCGTCACGCCACACTTCGCGTACGCTCTCCGTGGACAGCAGGTCGGGCGACACGTTCAGGGTGAGGAAGCAGTTCGCCGGCAGCGATGCCCTCGATTGCAGCGCGGTGCGCAGCGCGACGACCTCGAGGTCCGCCGCGCGCCCATGGGCGCGGGCGGTGCGGAACCAGGTCTCCGGATTGCGCTCGGCGAACCCGGTGAACCTCGTCAGGGCCTCGTATCCGACGATCGCGCCACGCACGGTGTCGACGATCGGCTGGAACACCGTCGACACGCCCTCGCCACGGCAGGCCGCGGCCAGCATTGTGGCCCAATCGGCCGGGACGGAAGGCTCGTCAGCGGTCGACGGACTGCCCGGCATCCGCCCTATCCGACCGCGACGACGGCCGAACGCACGGCCTGATCGAGCTCGGGCGTCATCGCCGGCACCCCGTGGGCTGCCGCCGCGTGTTCCGCCACGATGAAGAGGATCTCGTCCTCGGTCGAACATACCCAGCGCGCCTCACAGCCGGGAACGACGTCTCCACAAGCGAATGACTTCATCATGGTCACCTTTCAAAGTCGGAGCGAAGTCGTCAGGGCGACGCTTCGCTGTGACTCTCGACCGGCGACGGCGGGCCGTTAGGCTTCGAAGACAACCCGGGTATTGCCGCGGCCCGCTGAATCGCCGGCCGCGGCGCATCCGTTCTAGAAGTCCCAGTCGGCGTCTTCCGTGTTGACGGCCTTGCCGATGACGTAGGACGAGCCCGACCCGGAGAAGAAGTCGTGGTTCTCGTCCGCGTTCGGCGAGAGCGCCGACAGGATCGCCGGGTTCACGTCGGTGACGGCCTTCGGGAACATGGCCTCGTAGCCGAGGTTCATCAGCGCCTTGTTGGCGTTGTAGTGCAGGAACTTCTTGACGTCTTCGGTGAGGCCGACCTCGTCGTAAAGGTCCTGCGTGTACTGCACCTCGTTCTCGTACAGCTCGTAGACGAGGTTGAAGGTGTAGTCCTTCATCTCGTCGCGGCGTTCCTGGGTGGCCGCCTCGAGCCCCTTCTGGTACTTGTAGCCGATGTAGTAGCCGTGCACCGCTTCATCGCGGATGATCAGGCGGATGAGGTCGGCCGTGTTGGTGAGCTTGGCGCGGCTTGACCAGTACATCGGCAGGTAGAAGCCCGAGTAGAAGAGGAACGACTCGAGCAGGGTCGACGCGACCTTGCGCTTGAGCGGGTCGTCGCCCTGGTAGTAGTCCATCACGATGGACGCCTTCTTCTGCAGGTTCACGTTCTCGGTCGACCAGCGGAACGCCTCGTCGATCTCCTTGGTGGAGCACAGCGTCGAGAAGATCGACGAGTAGCTCTTCGCGTGCACCGATTCCATGAACGCGATGTTCGTGTACACGGCCTCTTCGTGCGGGGTGATCGCATCCGGGATCAGTGACACGGCGCCGACGGTGCCCTGGATCGTGTCGAGCAGGGTCAGGCCGGTGAACACGCGCATGGTGAGTTGCTGCTCCACCGGGGTGAGCGTGTTCCAGGACTGCACGTCGTTGGAGAGGGGGATCTTCTCCGGCAGCCAGAAGTTGTTGACGAGCCGGTTCCACACCTCGACGTCTTTTTCGTCTTCGATCTTGTTCCAGTTGATCGCGTCAACGTGGGAGACGAGCTTGAGCTTGTCAATCATGAGTTTTCTTTCCTGTCGGTAGTGCGTTCAAGTTCCGTGCCGCGTCTTCAACGCAGTACTTACAGTCAGTTTTTTCAACGTTCACATTGGAGTGATAGCGGACGTGGGCATTTCGAGCGTTCCCCGGTCGAGGAATCCCCTTTTGTGCTGCAGACCGCTTGAAGTGCTGGCTCGTTCGCCGACGGATGCTGGTGGTCGTGAGCCCGACGTATCGGTACTCGCGGGACGACTCAAGGCGAACGCCATAAATGACGCCGATGATGTTTCCCGGAACAGGCGACTTCGCCACACCCACGACCGCCCTCCCTCACGCGCTCAGAAAATCACTGGGATCCCGCTCACAGAGCGCAGGACACACAGCCCTCAACCTCGGTCCCTTCGAGGGCCATCTGGCGCAGACGGATGTAGTAAATGGTTTTGATGCCCTTGCGCCAGGCGTAGATCTGCGCCTTGTTGATGTCGCGTGTGGTCGCGGTGTCCTTGAAGAACAACGTCAAAGACAGGCCCTGGTCCACGTGCTGGGTTGCAGCCGCGTAGGTGTCGATGACCTTCTCGGCGCCGATTTCGTACGCGTCCTGGTAGTAGTCCAGGTTGTCGTTCGTCAGGAACGGGGCGGGGTAGTAAACCCGGCCGAGCTTGCCTTCCTTGCGGATTTCAATCTTCGACGCGATCGGGTGGATCGACGAGGTCGAGTTGTTGATGTAGGAGATCGACCCGGTCGGCGGCACGGCCTGCAGGTTCTGGTTGTAGATTCCGTGCTCCATGATGGAGTCCTTGAGAGCGGCCCAGTCGGCCTGGGTCGGAACAGCCACTTTCGAGGTCTCGAACAGTTCGGCCACCCGTGCGGTTGCCGGCGCCCAGACCTGGTCGGTGTACTTGTCGAAGAACGCGCCGGACGCGTAGGTCGAGTCCGCGAAGCCGTCGAACGCGTGGCCACGCTCGATGGCCAGCTTGTTCGACGCGCGCAGGGCGTGGAACAGCACCGTGTAGAAGTAGATGTTGGTGAAGTCGATGCCCTCTTCGCTGCCGTAGTAGACCCGCTCACGAGCAAGGTAGCCGTGCAGGTTCATCTGGCCGAGGCCGATGGCGTGCGACTTGTCGTTGCCATCTTCGATTGAGCGCACCGAGCTGATGTGGCTCTGCTCGGAAACCGAGTTGAGTCCGCGGATGGCGGTCTCCACGGTCTTGCCGAAGTCGGGCGAGTCCATCGACAGGGCGATGTTCATCGAGCCGAGGTTGCAGGAGATGTCCTTGCCGATCGTGTCGTAGGACAGGTCCTCGTTGTACGTGGTCGGCGTGTTGACCTGGAGGATCTCCGAGCACAGGTTGGACATGTTGATCCGACCCTTGATCGGGTTCGCCGCGTTGACGGTGTCCTCGAACATGATGTACGGGTAGCCGGACTCGAACTGGATCTCGGCCAGGGTCTGGAAGAAGTCACGCGCCTTCATCTTCGACTTCTTGATCCGCGGGTCGTCGACCATCTCGTGGTACTTCTCGCTGACCGAGATGTCCGCGAACGGCACGCCGTAGACGCGCTCGACGTCGTAGGGCGAGAACAGGTACATGTCCTCGTCCTTCTTGGCGAGCTCGAAGGTGATGTCGGGCACGACGACGCCGAGGGACAGCGTCTTGATCCGGATCTTCTCGTCGGCGTTCTCCCGCTTGGTGTCGAGGAAGCGCATGATGTCGGGGTGGTGGGCGTGCAGGTAGACCGCGCCGGCACCCTGGCGGGCACCGAGCTGGTTCGCGTAGCTGAAGGAGTCTTCGAGCAGCTTCATCACGGGGATGATGCCGCTGGACTGGTTCTCGATCTGCTTGATCGGCGCGCCGGACTCACGGATGTTGCTGAGCAGCAGGGCGACGCCGCCGCCGCGCTTCGAGAGCTGCAGCGACGAATTGATGCCGCGGGAGATCGACTCCATGTTGTCTTCGATGCGGAGCAGGAAGCAGGACACGAGCTCGCCGCGCTGCGCCTTGCCCGAGTTGAGGAAGGTGGGTGTGGCCGGCTGGAACCGACCGGCGATGATCTCCTCGACGAGGGCGACAGCAAGCTGCTCGTCGCCCTGGGCTAGGCCGAGGGCCGTCATCACGACGCGGTCTTCGAAGCGCTCCAGGTAACGCTTGCCGTCGAACGTCTTCAGTGTGTAGGAGGTGTAGTACTTGAACGCGCCGAGGAAGGTCTGGAAGCGGAACTTCTTCGAGTAGGCCAGGTCGTTGAGGCTGGTGATGAACTCGAACGAGTACTGGTCGAGCACGGCCTGCTCGTAGTACTCCTTCTCGACCAGGTAGTCGAGGCGCTCACGCAGGCTGTGGAAGAACACCGTGTTCTGGTTGACGTGCTGCAGGAAGAACTCCCGCGCCGCCTCCCGGTCCTTGTCGAACTGGATCTCGCCGTCGGGGCCGTACAGGTTGAGCATGGCGTTGAGGGAGTGATAGTCCATCGCCTGGCCGGGTGCCGGGTGCGTCATCGTCTTCACAGCTGTTGCTTCCAAAATTCTTCCAATCCGTCGTGAACGATGCGCACATCATCCGGAGTTCCGAGTACTTCAAATCGATACATGTGGGGCACCTTGCACTTCGCAGCGATGATGTCGCCGGCGATGCAGAAAGCCGTGCCGAAGTTGGTGTTGCCCGCGCCGATGACCCCGCGGATGAGCGACCGGTTCTGCTCATCGTTCAGGAACCTGATCACCTGTTTGGGCACCGCGCCCTTGGATTCGCCGCCACCATAGGTGGGCACCACCAGGACGTACGGTTCCTCCACGCGCAGGGGTTCGTCACGCGCGTAGAGCGGGATGCGGGCAGCCGGCCGACCGAGCTTCTCGACGAAGCGCTGCGTGTTGCCCGAGGTGCTGGAGAAATAGACGATATCGGTCACTGAACACCCCCTTCGTGTGTGAAAACCGCGTCGTGCATAGTCCGTAATGTGCCGGTGGTGAGCGGTGGCTCACGTCCCGGCGCGCGCGCCGGAAGCCGCGGCCCCGGCAGGGCCGCTACGCGAGGCGCTGTGCGAGCTCGTTGATCTTGTCGGGGCGGAAGCCCGACCAGTGGTCCTCGTCGGTGATGACGACGGGCGCCTGCAGGTAGCCGAGGGCCTTGACGGCCTCGAGGGCGTTCTCGTCGACCGAGAGGTCGAGGATTTCGTATTCGATGCCCTTGTTGTCCAGGGCGCGATAGGTCGCCGTGCACTGCACGCAGGAGGGCTTGGTGTAGACCGTGATTGCCATGGGAGGGCCTTTCTCGTCGTTCAGGAATCAGTATTCAAACTCAGTATTCAAACTCAGTGCTGAAAATCGGTTTTCATGTGAAATCTGAAGTTCAAGGCGTGCTGTGTTGAACTTTTATACTACATGTAGTGATCGGAAATCGGAATGGCCACTACATGCAGTAATTACAATTATGTAGTTATCCACCGACATTCCACCGGTTGTGCACAGCCCGGCCGATGCGACAACGCCGATTCTCTGCGGCATCCGTCGAAGTTATCCACAGGCCGGCGCTCGACCGAAGTTGCCCCTGTGGAAACTGCCGCGGCGTGTCGCGCCCCAGCTCGCCCCCGCTTTCGCGTCCCGCGCGCACGCCGGCCTCTCCACCCTCGCGCACCTCGCCCACCTGGCGCACACCGCCGCTCGCGGCCCGCCTCCGGGAACGCGGCGCGCGTTCTACCACGGGCCGGCTTCTCGGAGGCGGGCCGCGACATCCCTCGCCCGGCGCGGCAAGACTGCGGATGCGCGGGGCCGCCCACCCCGCCGCTCACGCCCGCGGCACACCGTGCTCGCGCAGAAACCGATCGAAGAGGATGGGTGAGAGCACCGTGTCCCAGTCCCAGCGGGCGAAGCTGTCGGAGTGCCGCCGCAGGGCATCCTCGCGTCGCTTCTCCTGCCACACGACCTCGCCGGGATCCCGCCCGGCCAGCACCCGGCCGCGGGTGTACTTGTGCTTGCCGTCGAACTCGCCGATCTTGCGGATGCGTCGCCAGAAGTAGTCCACCCAGTAGTCGCTCCCCTCGATGTTCCGAAACGGCACCTGAAGCTCGGGCACCTCGAAGCCGAGTTGGAAGATGCGCACCCGGCTCAGCGACTCGCCTCCGTTGGCCGACAGCCCGTTTCCGAACTCGATCGTCTGGTCCGCCTGGCGGGCGCCGAACCGCGGGTTCACCGCCGCGAGCTCGGCGAACAACCCCGCCTTCGTCAGCGCGGCGGGCAGCAGGATGCCGCGTCGGGCCGCGGCGTCCACGCGCTCCTGGTCGACCCGCAGCGCGTGATCGATCATCACCACGCCGGTCAGAAAACTCGTTGCCGCCGCAACGTCGACAAGGGTGCGGGCCAGCGAGGTCACCAGCACGCCGGAGATGACCTGGAGGTCGGGGTCAGGACCACCACGATGGATGGTCTGGAACCGGGCCGAGGCGCCGCCGGAAGCGTCACGATTGAGCGTATGCACGGTGCGCGGCCAGTGCCCGATGTTCGGGAGGCCATGGAACGCGGCCGCGGACAGGTGTGACACCACCATCGGGCGCACGGCCACGGCCGCGCTGGCCCGGACGAAGAGGCGGTAGCGCTCGTCGGGATCGGCCGAACTCCACGTGTCGCCGCGGAGGTACACGCCGCGGCGCACCCGCATCAGCGCGCCCTCGCGCAGGAGGGCGTCGACCGCGTGCGAATTCAGGCCGCTCTCGGTCAACGCCGCGGCGGGGATGAGCCCGTCATGGCGTGCACCGAGGGTGGCCACCAGATCGGCCGTGTCGGGGTGTCGGAGATCGGTCATCCCTCAGGGTCGGGTCGCGCCCTCCCCCATGGGCCCGTGCCGCGGCATCCGTGCATTACTCCGACGGATGCCGTCTGTGGACAACTGGCGGCTCGCCCACTCGCGGCGCGCGTTTCGGAAGCGGGCGGGTGTTGCACGACGCGCCCGCTTCTCGGGCGCGGGCCGCGAGCGAGAGCGGCGCCGCATCCGTCGCGCCGGCCACGCGAGCGACCGGCCACGGACGGGCGGGCGGCGGGCACGGAGAAAGGGCCGGCCCCGACGGGGCCGACCCTTTCTTCAGTGCGCTGTGAGGCTGACTGCTACTTGGTCAGCAGCGACAGCTTCGGGTCGTTCGCGTATGCCTCGGCCGCGTTGGCCTTGGTCACGATGACCGGGGGAAGCAAGAAGGCGGGGACGACCTTCTTGCCGTTGTCGTACGACTTGGTGTCGTTGACCTCGGGGGTTCCACCCGTCTGCAGCACCTTGACCATGTCGATGGCCTGCGCCACGAGAACACGGGTGTCCTTGTTGATGGTCGAGTACTGCTCGCCGGCCATGATCGACTTGACCGACTCGGCCTCGGAGTCCTGACCCGTCACGACGGGGATCGCCTTGCCGGCGGCCTTCACCGAGGTGATGATCGCGCGAGCGAGGGTGTCATTCGGGGAGAGCACGCCATCGAGGGTCTTGTCGCCGTAGGTGCTGGTGAGGAGCGAGTCCATCCGGCTCTGCGCGTTCTCGGCCTTCCAGCCGGCGGTTGCCGTCTGCTTGATGTCGGTCTGGCCGGAACCGACGACAAGGGTGCCGTCGTCGATCTTCGGCTGCAGCACGCTCATCGCACCGTTGAAGAAGACCGCGGAGTTCGCGTCATCCGACGAACCGGAGAACAGCTCGATGTTGTACGGGCCGGTCGGGTTCTTCGCGGCGAGGCCGTCCAGGAGCGCCTGGCCCTGGAGTTCACCCACCTTGAAGTTGTCGTAGGCGACGTAGTAGTCGACGTCTTCGGTGTTCAGGATGAGTCGGTCGTAGGCGATGACGATCGCACCGGCGTCGTGAGCCGCCTTGACCTGGGTGCCGAGCTGGCCACCGTCGGCAGCGCCGATGATCACGACCTTGGCGCCCTTGGTCACCATGGCAGAGATCTGGTCCTGCTGGTCCTTCACCGTGGTCGAGGCTCCGGCGTACTGTACGTCGCCAGAGAATCCGGCTTCCTTGAGGCCGTCTTCGAAGAGCCCGCCGGCGAGGACCCAGTTCTCCGAGGTCTTCGAGGGGAGCGCGACGCCGATGACCGAGTCAGCGGGGAAGCCGGCAGCAGCGCTGGATCCACCACCGCTCGTGTCGGTGCGGGTCGAGCAACCCGACAGCGCCATCAAGGCGACCGCGGCAATCGCGGTGGTTGTAAGGAGTTTTCGCATTGTCTATCACTTTCTGTGGGAGAGGTTGGTGCGGGAAGGGGGGTGAAACGACGCCCATCGGGCGAGTCAGGAGGGGTTGTCCGACGGCCGTGACGAGTCCGGAGTGCCGGAGGTCGGCACGACGGCCGGCGGCTCGGACGGGAATTCGTCCGTCTTGTTCTTCCGGGTGAGGAATCCGATCAGCGACGGCCGACCCTGGCTCTTGTTCCAGACGTCGACGCCGACGGCGATCAGGAGCACGAGGCCCTTGATGATCTGCACCCGGTCGGCTCCGACACCCAACAGCTGCAGGCCGTTGTTGAGCACGGCCATGACCAGACCACCGACGATGGACCCGGTCACGGTTCCGATGCCGCCGGAGACGGCCGCGCCACCGATGAACACGGCGGCGATCGCGTCGAGTTCCCAGCTCAGGCCGTCCTGGGGGCCGGAGGCCACCGACCGGGCGACGAAGATCATTCCGGCCAGCGAAGCCAGGATCGACATATTCATCATCACGAGGAAGTTGACCCGGCGGGACTTGACGCCGGACAGCTCGGCGGCGAGCTTGTTGCCGCCGACCGCGTAGACGTGGCGGCCGAAGATGGTGTTGCGGGTAATAAAGGAGTAGAAGAGCACGAGGACGCCGAGGATGATGCCCGACACCGGGAAGCTCGTTCCGACCCGGCCGCCCGCGAACAGCACGGTCGCGTAGACCACGACGGCGACGAGCAGGGTGACCTTGAGGATGCTCACCCAGAGCGGTGCGGGTTCGGAACCCATGATCTTCTGCACGCGCCGGGCGCGCAACTCGACCAGCACGACGGCGACGGCGATGACGAGGCCAAGTAGCAGCGTGAGGTTGTTGTAGCCCGTGTACGGGCCCACCTCAGGCAGGTAGCCGGAGCCGATCGTCGTGAAGCCGTCGGGGACCGGCACCGTGTTTGCGTTGCCAATGACCTGATTGCCACCGCGCCAGATGAGCATGCCGGCGAGCGTCACGATGAAGGCCGGTACCCCGATGTAGGCGACCCAGAAGCCCTGCCAGGCGCCGATAAGGCTTCCGACGACGAGGCCGAGGAGGATGGCCAGCGGCCAGGGGAGGTTCCATGCTTGGGTAACGTCGAATCGCTTCCACGAGACACCATCCCGTGCCGGGTGAACAGGATGTTACTCCCCTCCGACCGCCCAGGCCAGCGCCGAGGTCGGCGCGCCACGGATGCGGCGCGCACGCGAAAGGGCCCGGCGTCCGAAGACGACCGGGCCCTTCCCCTGCTGAGGTCAGCGTCCGCCGGAGCGGCGCTTGTTGTAGACGTCGAACGCCACTGCCGCCAGGAGCACGAGGCCCTTGATCAGCTGCTGGTATTCCGTTCCGACGCCGAGGATCGACATGCCGTTGTTGAGCAGTCCGATGATCAGACCACCGATGATGGCACCGGTCACCGTGCCGATACCGCCGGTGACTGCGGCTCCACCGATGAAGACCGCGGCGATGGCGTCGAGCTCGAAACCGTCACCGGCCTTCGGGTTGGCCAGGTTGAGCTGGGCGGTGAAGATGAGCCCGGCCAGCGCGGAGATGACACCCATGTTGACGAACAGCATGAACGTGACGCGCTTGGTCTTGATCCCGGAGAGGGCGGCGGCGTTGAGGTTGCCGCCGATCGCGTAGACGTGCCGGCCGAACACGCTGTTGGACATCACTGCCGCGTAGACCACCGTGAGGATGCCGAGCACGACGAGCACGATCGGGGTGCCCCGGTAGCTGGCGAGCAGGTAGGTCACGAAGAGGATGATACCGGCCGTGAAGACGAGCTTGAGTACGAACCAAGCGAAGGGCTCATCCTCGACCGCGAACTTCTTGCGAGCCAGACGAGAACGGATGCCCTGGGCGACCAGGAGGGCCGTAGCCAGCAGACCGATACCCATCGTGAGCGGCTCGACGAGTGTCGTTCCCCCACCCAGGTCGGGCAGGAATCCGCTGCCGAGTGCGCGGAACTCGTCCGGGAACGGCGAGATCTGCTGGTTCTGCAGGGCGATCTGGGTGAGTCCACGGAAGGTGAGCATGCCGGCCAGGGTGACGATGAAGGCCGGTATCCCGAAGTAGGCGATCCAGAATCCCTGCCACATTCCGACGAGTGCGCCGACGCCGAGGCAGAGCACGATGGCGGCCCACCACGGGATGTTCCACTGCGTGATCATCACGCCCGCCATCGCGCCGGTGAAGGCGACGACGGAGCCGACCGAGAGGTCGATGTGGCCGGCGATGATGACCATCACCATCCCGACGGCCAGGATCAGGATGTAGCTGTTCTGCACGATCAGGTTCGAGACGTTGATCGGCTTGAGCGTGATGCCCGCCGTCGCAATCTGGAAGAAGATCGTAATCGCGAGAAGGGCGATGATGAGACCGACCTGCCGGAGCTGGCTGCCAAGGTAATTAAGTGCGGAACTGAACGCGCTCATCGGTTGTCCTTCTCCCTTTCCTGAGTCATGTGTTGCATAAGGTATTCAGCGGTCGCCTGACCGCGGGGCACATCAGCCGTGATGCGTCCCTCGAAAATGGTGTAGATGCGGTCGCAGATGCCGATCAGCTCCGGCAGTTCGGAGGAGATGACGATCACGCCCTTGCCGGCATCCGCGAGCTTGTTGATGATCCCGTAGATCTCATACTTCGCGCCGACGTCGATGCCACGGGTCGGCTCGTCGAGGATGAGCACGTCCGGGTCGGAGAACATCCACTTCGACAGCACGACCTTCTGTTGGTTGCCACCGGAGAGCTTGCCGGTCAACGCCTCGACGCTGGGGGCCTTGATGTTCATGCTCTTGCGGTAACCCTCGGCCACGACGATCTCCTGGTTGGAATCCACCCAACCGCGCTTCGAAATCTTGTGAAGCGCCACCAGGGAGATGTTCCGCTTGATGTCTTCGATCAGGTTCAGTCCGTAACGCTTGCGGTCTTCCGTGGCATAGGCGAGACCGTGGTCGATCGCGGCCGCAACCGTGCTGGTGTCGACGACGGCGCCGTTCTTATAGACCTTGCCGGAGATGTTGTGGCCATAGCTGTGACCGAAGACGCTCATCGCGAGTTCGGTGCGGCCCGCCCCCATCAGCCCGGCAATGCCGACGATTTCGCCGGCCTTGACGGAGATGTTCGCGTCCTTGACCACCTTGCGCTGATGGTCCAACGGGTGGTAGACGTTCCAGTCTTCGACCCGGAGGAGCTCCTCGCCGATGCGCGGCGTGTGGTCCGGATAGCGACTGCCGAGGTCACGGCCGACCATGCCCTTGATGATGCGTTCCTCCGAGATCTCGTCGGTGTGCATGTCGAGGGTCTCGATCAGCTTGCCGTCCCGGATGATGGTGACCTCGTCGGCGACGGCCTTGATCTCGTTCAGCTTGTGGCTGATCATGATCGAGGTGATGCCCTGACCCTTGAGGTGCTTCATCAGGTCGAGCAGGTGCGCGGAGTCCTCGTCGTTCAGGGCCGCGGTGGGCTCGTCGAGGATGAGGAGCTTCACCTCCTTGGAGAGCGCCTTGGCGATCTCCACGAGCTGCTGCTTGCCCACTCCGATGTCGCGCACCTTGGTGATCGGGTTGTCTTTGAGGCCGACCCGGGCGAGCAGCTTGGCGGCCTCGAGGTTGGTCTTGTTCCAGTCGATCCAGCCGTTGGACTGCTGCTCGTTGCCGAGGAAGATGTTCTCGGCGATGGACAGGAACGGGCTGAGCGCGAGTTCCTGATGGATGATGACCACTCCGGTGGCCTCGGATTCGTTGATCGATTTGAAGGCGACGGTCTCGTTTTCGAAGACGATCTCACCGTCATAGGTGCCGGCCGGGTAGACACCCGACAACACCTTCATGAGGGTGGATTTTCCTGCGCCGTTCTCACCGCAAATCGCGTGAATGTGGCCCCGCTGCACCGCGAGGGAGACGTCCTGAAGTGCCTTGACTCCGGGAAAGGTTTTCGTGATGCTGCGCATCTCGAGAATATTTGTGGTCACCGTTACTTCTTCTTCCGGTGGTAAGGGGGGGTGGAGGTAGTGGCGGCGTTTCCGCCGCCACTACCCGGGGTGGAGAAACCTACTTGAGGTCAGCTTCCGTGTAGTAACCGGTGTCGACGAGGAGTTTCTTGTAGTTGTCCTTGGTCACGACCGTCGGCGGGAACAGGAAGGTCGGGACGATCTTGACCTTGTTGTCGTAGCTCGTGGTGTCGTTGACCTCGGGGGTACGACCGTTGAGCAGGTCGTCGGCCATCTTCACGGCCGCGTCGCCCAGGAGGCGCGTGTCCTTGTAGATGGAGGAGTACTGCTGGCCGGCGATGATCGACTTGACCGAGGCCGCTTCCGCGTCCTGGCCGGTGACGATCGGGAGGGCATCGGCGGCGTAACCGGAGCTGGTCAGCGCCGAGATGATGCCGATCGAGAGACCGTCGTACGGGGACAAAACGCCGTCAACCTTGCTGCCGTCGGAGTACGTGCTGGCGATGAGGTTCTGCATCCGCTTCTGGGCGGTTGCCGGGTCCCAGCGCAGGGTTGCAGCCTGGGTGAAGCCGACCTGGCCGCTCTTGACGACGACGACGCCCTTGTCAATGTACGGCTGGAGGGTGTCCATCGCGCCATTGAAGAAGAACGTGGCGTTGTTGTCGTCAGGGCTGCCTGCGAAGAGTTCGACGTTGAACGGGCCGGCTGCGCCGGTGTCCTTGCCGTCGGCATCCAGCACGCCGAGTCCGGTGAGCAGGCTCGTGGCCTGAAGTACTCCGACCTCGTTGTTGTCGAAGGTCGTGTAGTAGTCGACGTTCTTGTTGCCGTTGATCAGGCGGTCGTAGGCGATGACCTTGACACCGGACTCGGCGGCCTGGTCGAGCTGGTCGCTGAGCGCGGTGCCGTCGATGGAGGCGATGATGAGAACCTTGGCGCCCTTGGTCAGCATGTTGCTGATCTGCTGCACCTGGTTCGGGATCTTGTCGTCGCCGTACTCGAGGTCGACCTTGTAGCCGAGCTTCTCGAGCGAGGCCTTGACGGCGTCGCCGTCCTTGATCCAGCGCGAGGAGGTCTTGGTCGGCATGGCAACGCCGACGAGGGCGCCCTTGTTGGCTCCGGCCGTGTCGTCCACGGTCGTGGTGCCGCCGCGGGTTCCGCCGGAGCAGGCCGCGAGGGAGAGTGCAAGTCCGATGGCAGCGATGCCGGCGATGACCTTACGTGTCTTCACTGATTTACCTTTCGTGTTTCTGTATCAACTCTGATTGCAGTTGTTTATGGGTGCTGATGGGTGTGATTACAGGCCCTGTGCCAGTCGGTAGTAGGCCTGGTTCCAGCGCACCTCGCGGGTGAAATCCCGCAGGGTGGTGGTCTTATCGATCACGAGAAGCTCGGTGCGAGCAATCTCGGCGAAATCGTGGAACACCTCGATGCCGACGGCGGTCGACATCACGGTGTGGTGGGCGGCGCCGGCGGTGAGCCAGGCTGCCGCGGAGGTGGCGAAGTCGGGCTCGGGACTCCACACGGCGCGGCCGACCGGGAGCTTCGGGAGCGCCTCGGTGGGTTCGACGACCTCGACGACGTTGGCGACCAGACGGAACCGGTCGCGCATGTCGCTCATCGCGACGACCACGGCGGGGCCGGAGTCGGCGTTGAAGACCAGACGAACGGGGTCTTCCCGGCCGCCGATGCCGAGCGGGTGGATCTCGAGGGTCGGCCGGGCACTCGAGAGCGCGGGGTTGACCTCGAGCATGTGGGCGCCGAGGATGAGCTCAGCCCCGGGGGTGAGGTCGTAGGTGTAATCCTCCATCAGGCTCGCGCCGCCGGGGAGACCCGCGCCCATCACGCTGGCGACGCGCACGAGCACCGCCGTCTTCCAGTCGCCCTCGGCGCCGAAGCCGTAGCCCTGTTCCATCAGTCGCTGAACGGCGAGGCCGGGGAGCTGGCGGAGCGCGCCGAGGTCTTCGAAGCTGGTCGTGAACGCGCTGAACCCGCCCGCCTCGAGGAAGGACTTGAGGCCGATCTCGATCGCCGCGCCGTAGCGGAGCGACTCGTGCCGGGCGGCACCGGTCCGCAGCTCGGGGGCCACGTCGTAGAGCTCCTCGTATTCGGCGACGAGGGCGTCGATCTGGGCATCCGTTGCCGCGTCGACGGCCTCGGCGAGCTCGTTGACCGGCCAGGTGTTGACCTGCACTCCGAACCGCAGTTCGGCTTCGGTCTTGTCGCCCTCGGTGACGGCGACGTAGCGCATGTTGTCGCCGAACCGGGCGAGTTTCATGGTGCGCGCGGCCGACCAGCCGGCGGCGGCGCGGGTCCAGGTTCCGATGCTCAGGGTCACGGCGGGATTCGACACGTGGCCGACGACGGTCTTGCGGGAGACTCCGAGGCGAGTCTGGATGTAGCCGAACTCGCGGTCGCCGTGGGCGGCCTGGTTGAGGTTCATGAAGTCGAAGTCGATCTCGCTCCAGGGCAGTTCCACATTGGCCTGCGTGTGCAGGTGGAGGAGCGGCTTGGTGAGCGCGTCGAGACCGGAGATCCACATCTTCGCCGGGGAGAACGTGTGCATCCAGGCGATCAGACCGATCACGTGGTCGGCGGAGTTCGCGTCGAGTGCGGCGCGCCGGATCGATTCCGAGTCCTTGAGCACAGGCTTCCAGACGATCCTCACGGGCACGTCGCTGGATGCGCCGATGGCGTCTGCGATGGCCTTGGACTGCTCGGCAACCTGGCGGAGTGTTTCCTCGCCATAGAGGTTCTGGCTGCCGGTGAGGAACCAGACCTCGTAGTGGTCGAGGGTCGTGGAGAGAGTGGGCATTACTTGAGCGCTCCTTGCGGTGCTTGTCCGTAGACGTTCTGGTAGCGGTTGAAGAGGGAATCGATGGCAGCCTGTGGGATGGGGATGAGCTTCCCGCCCTGGCGGGCGATGTGCACTGTGCGAGCCACATCTTCGACCATGACGGCCGCCTTGACGGCGTCGCGGGCGTCCTTGCCGATCGTGAACGGACCGTGGTTCTGCATCAGTACGGCGCGTGAGCGGTGCCCGATGAGGGCATCCACGATGCCGCGGCCGATGGTGTCGTCGCCGATGATGGCGAACGTTCCGACCGGCACGGGGCCGCCGAACTCGTCGGCCATGGCGGTGATCACGCAGGGGATCGCCTCGCCGCGGGCTGCCCAGGCGGTCGCGTAGGTGGAGTGGGTGTGCACGACGCCGCCGACCTCGGGCATGTTCCGGTAGACGTAGGCGTGAGCGGCGGTGTCGCTGGACGGCGCGCGGTCCGAACCGGGGGTGTCGGGGATGACGTTGCCGTCGAGGTCGCAGAGGATCATGTTCTCCGGCGCGAGGTCGGCGTAGTCGACTCCGCTGGGCTTGATCACGAATAGGTCGGCGCCCGGCACCCGGCCGGAGACGTTGCCGCCGGTCCAGACGACGAGGCCGTTGCGGGTGAGTTCGCTGTGCAGCCGGGCGATGTCGTCACGCAGCCGGGCGACGGCAACCTCGATCTTCGGTCCGAAGGAGCTCATGCGGACATCGCCCCGCCGACGGCGGCGACCGGCGCGAGGGCGTCCCGCCGGAGTGCCTTGAGACGGTGCATCACGTCGTTGCTACCGCGACCGAAGTAGTCGTGCAGCAGCGTGTACTCGGCGAACAGCCTGTCGTAGGCGGTCGCGGACTCTTCGTTCGGCGTGTAGACGTTCTTGTTGAGCTTGCCCATCGCCTTTCCGGCCGCGCGCACATCGGCATATGCTCCGGCGGCGACGGCCGCGTGGATCGCGGAGCCGAGCGCCGGGCCCTGGTCGCTCGCGATGGTGGAGATCGGCATCCGCAGGATGTCGCTGTAGGTCTGCATGAGGAAGCTGTTCTTGAGCAGTCCCCCGGCGACGATGAACTCGGTGACCGGTACCCCGCTCGCGTTGAACGTCTCGATGATGGTGCGGGCCCCGAACGCGGTGGCCTCGAGCAGGGCCCGGTAGATCTCTTCCGGACGGGTGGTCAGGGTAGCGCCGACCACGAGTCCGGACAGCTCGTGGTCGACGAGCACGGAACGGTTGCCGCTGTGCCAGTCGAGCGCGATCAGGCCATGGCCGCCGACCGGCTGGTCGCGGACCAGCTCGGTGAGGTACTGGTGCACGCTGAGCCCGGCATCCTTCGCCGCCTCGTGGCAGCGCGGCGGAACCTGATTGGCCACGTACCAGGCGAAGATGTCGCCGACGCCGGACTGGCCGGCCTCGTAACCGTAGAGGCCGGAGACGATGCCGCCGTCGACGACGCCGCACATGCCGGGAACCTCGGCGAGGTGGTCGGAGTTCATCACCTGGCAAGTCGAGGTGCCCATGATGGCCACCATCTGGCCCGGCTCGACGGCCTGCGCGGCGGGGGCCGTGACGTGGGCGTCGACGTTGCCGACGGCGACGGCGATGCCCTCCGGAAGCCCGGTCCAGGCGGCGGCCTCGGCCGACAGGGTGCCCGCGGCGGCGCCGAGCTGCCCGATCTCGTGGGCGACCTTCTCGTTCGCGAACTGCGCGAAGGCGGGGTTGAGGGCGGCGAGGAAGTCCTCGCTCGGGTAGACGCCATCCTGGAGGATGCCTTTGTATCCGGCGGTGCAGGCGTTGCGCACGTAGCTTCCGGTGAGCTGCCAGACGATCCAGTCGGCGGCTTCGACCCAGTGGTCCATCCGGTCGTAGATCTCGGGGTCTTCCTCGAGCAACTGCAGGCCCTTGGCGAATTCCCACTCGCTCGAGATGAGCCCGCCGTAGCGCGGCAGCCAGCTTTCGCCTCGGCTGGCGGCCAGTTCGTTGATGCGGTCGGCCTGGCGCTGCGCGGCGTGGTGCTTCCACAGTTTCACGTAGGCGTGGGGACGGTCGGCATACTCGGGGAGTTCGTTCAGCGGGGTGCCGTCGGCGAGCACGGGCACCATGGTGCAGGCCGTGAAGTCGGTGCCGACGCCGATCACGAGGGCCGGGTCGATGCCCGCGTTCCTGATCGCGGCGGGAACGGCGCTCTTGAGCACGGCAACGTAGTCCTGCGGAACCTGCAACGCCCACTCGGGCGGGAGGGCCGCACCGGTGGCGGCCAGAACGGTGTCCATCACGGCGTGTGGGTAGTCGAGCACGGCGGAACCGAGTTCGACGCCGTCGGAGACGCGCACGACGACGGCACGACCGGACAGGGTTCCGTAGTCGACTCCGATGACGTAGCTCTCGTCGCCTGCCTGGGTGGGCGGCTGCTCGGTCGTGCTCACGGAATCGACTCCTTCGTCTGGCTGATGCTCCCGTCCGGGTGGTTCTCGGACCGGATGTGACGGCCAAATGTGAACGGTCACATGCAATGAGTTTATATTAGCCCCACGAGCGACTCCGCTGTCAAGTCCGATCTGAATTCGATTCCGCGACGCCCCCCGGGCAGGGGCCGGGAGGTTTTCGCGGTGGACGCCGAGCCCCGTCGGCGGTGCTGCGCGGGCGGGACGGGCGTGGAACGGGAGCGTGCGGGCGGCACCTGCCCGGGCGCTCGCATGGATGCCCCGCCAGGGCGCGCCCGGATCCGCAGCCCGCGACCGCCCCCGCGGGCGCGGCCTGCCGAAACCGGGGCGGCGGGACGGGGCGGCGGGACGGGGCGGCTAGAAGGCGGGCGGGGCCGTCGAGTCGCGCACGATCAGCCGGGGCATGATTGGTTCCCCGTCGGGAATGGGCTCGCTACCGGGGATGTTGTTGAGCAGCAGGGCGACGCAGCGACGGCCGAGCTCGCCGAAGTCCTGACGCACGGTGGTGAGCGGCGGCCAGAAGTGTGCGGCCTCAGGAATGTCGTCGAAACCGACGATGCTCATCTCCCGCGGCAGATCCAGACCGGCATCCCGGGCCGCGTGCATCAGGCCGAGCGCCATCTGGTCGTTGGAGGAGAAGATCGCGGTGAAGTCGGGGCGGCTGAAGAGCTCCCGGCCCGCGTGGTAGCCGAAGTCCGCGGTCCAGTCGCCGAGGATCGGCGCCGTGGTGGGAACATCCATCGCCCCCATCTCGTCGAGGAAGCCACGCATCCGTGCCTCGGCCTCGATCCAGTCCTGCGGGCCGGCCAGGTGGTAGATGCGGCGGTGCCCCAGGTCGATCAGGTGCCGGGTGGCCATCCGGGCACCGGCGATCTGGTCGACGGACAGGGCATGGTCGTCGCCGTGGCCGGTCGACTGCAGCGACACGAAGGGCACCGTGATCGACAGCTGTTCGAGCACGTCGAAGACACGCACCTGCGGGGCGATCACGACGATCCCCTCCACCTCCTGGAGCATCAGGTGCCGCAGCGCGGCCTCGATCGATTCCTCGTCGACCGCCGCCAGGTTCGCCGTATTGACGTAGTAGCCGGCTTCCCGAGCCGCGTCCTGGATCGCCGCGATGCTGCTCGCGGGCCCGTATTCCGAGCTCTGCGCGGTCAGGACACCGATCGTGCGCGACCGACCGTGGGAGAGCGCCCGTGCGGCGCGGTTCGGCCGGTACTGCAACTCCTCCATGACCTGCAGCACGCGGGCCTTGGTGGATTCCCGGATGCTGGGGTGATTGTTCAGCACGCGTGAGACGGTCTGGTGCGACACTCCGGCCAGGCGAGCCACGTCCCTGATGCTGGGCGCGCGAACCTTCGGCAAATTCTCTGTCACGTAACGACCTTGTTCACATGTGCACGGTCACAAATGTGATCGCACCTCCATTATGCACACCTCACGGTCGCTCGGAAAGCAACGTGTGACAGTCACATTATCGACGCTCGTCCGCGGCCTCTCGAGCAGGTGACTGTCACATCCGGGATAGTGACTGTCACATTCGGGCGAAGGCGCGCACCGGGAACGTTCCGAAGCCGGCGATCCTCGGCGGCACGGCCGTGAATCGCGCGCCGTCCTCCGGGAGCGCCACGAGGCCGGTGAGGTGCTCCACCACGTGGATGCCGGCGCCGAGCAGCAGGGAATGCGCCGGTCTCTCCCCGCCCGACTCCGTGTCATCGATATTCAGGGAATCGATTCCCACGAGGGTGACCCCGGCCTCGACCAGCCAGCGGGCCGCGTCCTCGGTCAGATAGGGGGCGCCGACGGCGTACGCCGCGGTGCCGAAGAAACGGTCCCACCCGGTGTGCAGCAGAACGGCGGTCCCTGCCAGGTCTCGTCTCCGCACGTCGAATGCGTCCACGGGTATGCCGCGAGCCGACGCATCCGTGAGGTGGAATACCTGCGTCGGGAGGTCGACCAGCGTGTCCAGGGACAGACCGGCCAGGTCGGCGCCGTCCGGGTAGCGGTGAAAGGGGCTGTCCAGGTAGGTGCCCGTATTGCCGATCATGGTGATCAGGTCCATGGCAAACTCGGTTCCGGGCGCGTACCGGGACCGGGAATCCTCGCGGGTCAGGTGCGGGGAGATCACGGGGGCGGGCAACCCCGGATAGGTGACCAGCCCGGCCGCGATCTCGTGGCTCAGGTCGATCAAACGTGGGCGGATGCCGGTCATCGGCGGTCCTTTCTGGACGGAGTGCGGAGGAGCCGGCGCTTGCCCACCTGCACGACGAGGGCCACCGCAGCCAGCACCGCGGGGACGAGGAGGTTCGGTCCGGCCAGCACGAGCAGTCCGGCCGTCAGCAGCACCGACACCGCGGCGAGCCACCAGCCCACCGACCAGGTTTCCAGCAGACGAACGGCCGCGACCATGCCCAGCGCATAGATCGCGACCATGGAGCTGGTGTGGATGAGGATGAAGGCCGCCAGGGGCAGCCCCTGGCTGACCATCACGACGAAGTAGGTGCCAGTGAGCCCGGCCACGACGAGCAGGCTGCGTCTCGGGGTCCCGCCGGACTCGACCCCGGGTGTCATCCACCGCGGCAGATCGCCGTCCCGGCCCAGCGACGCACCGAGCTTCGCGAACGCACCTATATAGACGTTGAGCACGCCGAGGGCCACCACCGCCGCGATCACGGCCACGAAGAGCGGCCCCACTCCGAACGGCGCGTTCTCGACCAGTTCGAGGAGGGGAACCTGACCCTCCCCGGCACGCTCGCCGAGCACGGCAATGGTCACATACTGCAGGCCGAGGTAGGCGATTCCGACGACCACGAGGGCGATCGCCGTGGCCAGCGGGATGACCCGGCGCGGGTTGCGGAATTCACCGGCGATGTGGGTTCCGACCTCCCAGCCCGCGAACGCCCAGACGAACAGGCTGACCGCCGTGCCGACGCCACCCCATCCGTTGGGGAGGAACGGCTCGAAGTGGGTCGCGTCCGCGGCGGGGAGGGCCGCCGCGACGACGCCCACCACCACGAAGAGGAGCGCGCCGGTCAGCGCCAGCTGCACGACACCGGACACCCGCAGCCCGAAGTAGTTGGAGACGAACGGAGGGATGAGGATGACCAGCGCCAGCCAGGGCACGGCGCCGCGGTCCGCGCCCACGATAGCCACGACATATTCCGCGCCGAGCATTGCCACGACGGGGGCGCCGAATCCCACTCCGAAAAAGAACCAGTAGCCGGTCATCCTGGCCCAGGTCTGGCCGAGCGCGCGGCGCACGTAGCTGGCCACACCCCCTGGGTCGGGGAATCGAGAGGCCAGCGCGGCGAAGGCGCCGGCGAGCGGGATCGAGAGGAGGAACACGGCGAAGACGGCCAGGAGCGAGGCCGGTCCGGCCGCCGTGGCCGCCAGACCCGGCAGCACGAGAATTCCGGTGCCGAGCACGGCGGCGATATAGAGGGCCGTGCCCTGCAGCAGGCCGAGGGAACCGGTGTGCGCGGGGCGGGCATCCGTTGGAGGGTAGGCAGCGATCACGGTCTCGGCGTCTGTTTTGGGTGTCACCCCACCATGATGGTGTGCCATCGGGGCGACCAAAATGGCAGAGAAGACACACTCCGTAGAAAAACTGCCAATGCTAGCGTGCGGGCAGTGCCTGCTCCACGTCGTCGATCAGGTCGGCCACGTCTTCGATGCCCACCGAGAGTCGGATAATGTTGTCCGGAACCTCGAGTTCGGTGCCCCGCACCGAGGCGTGGGTCATCTCCGACGGGTAGTTCACGAGGGATTCCACTCCGCCGAGCGACTCGGCGAGCTGGAACAGGTGGGTCGACTCGGCGAAGGAGCGTGCCGCCGCCGCTCCCCCGGCGAAGGCGAGGGAGAGCATCCCGCCGAAGCCGCTCATCTGCTTCTTCGCCAGGTCGTGGCCCGGGTGTCCGGGCAGTCCGGGGTAGTAGACGGTGTCGATGGCCGGGTGTCCCTGCAGGTGTTCGGCGATGGCCTGCGCGTTGCTGCAGTGGCGGTCCATCCGCACCGAGAGGGTCTTGATGCCGCGCACGGTCAGCCAGGCGTCGAGCGGGGCCGAGACGGGTCCGGCCGCGAACTGCAGAAACTTCGCCTTCTCGGCGAGGGCGTCGTCGTTGATGATCAGGGCACCGCCGAGCACATCGGAGTGCCCGCCAAGGTACTTGGTGGTCGAGTGCACGACCACGTCGGCGCCGAAGGCCAGCGGATGCTGCAGCGCGGGCGAGGCGAACGTGTTGTCAACGATGACGGTGACCCCGAAGCGGTGGCCGAGTTCGGCAAGTGCGGAGATGTCACTGACCTTCATCAGCGGGTTGCTCGGCGTCTCCACCCAGAGCACCTTCGTGGTGCCGGGGATGATCGCCCGCTCGACCGCGGCGAGGTCGGACATTTCCACGGTGGTGTTCTGCACACCCCAGGCTCCGTGCACCTTGTTGATCAGCCGGTGGGTGCCGCCGTAGACGTCGTTTCCAAGCACGATGTGGTCGCCGGGCTGGAGGAGGGCGCGGATGATGGTGTCCTCGGCGGCGAGTCCGCTGGCGAAGGACAGTCCGTGCTTGCCGCCCTCGAGCGCGGCGAGCAGTGTCTCGAGCACGTTGCGGGTCGGGTTGCCGCCGCGGCTGTACTCGTAGCCGCCGCGCAGGTTGCCGATGCTCTCCTGCACGTAGGTGGACGTCTGGTAGATCGGCGGAATAACGGCGCCGGTCGTCGGGTCGAACTGCTGCCCGGCGTGGATGGCGATGGTGTCGAAGTTCTGTGTGCGAGCCATGGTGGGTCCTTACTCTCTAAGCGCTCAGGTAGGTGAGCAGATCGTGGCGGGTGATGACGCCCAGCGGTTTGCCGCCGTCGGTGACGAGCAGCGCATCATGGCCGGCAAAAGCGGCGCGTGCAGAGGCGACGGGTTCGTTCACCCCGATCAGCGGAAGCGATTCGGCGACGAACTCACCCACGCGGTCGCCGAGCTGTGCCTCGCCGGCGAAGACCAACTCCATCAGCCGGCGTTCGTCGATCGCGCCGACGACCTCCCCCATCACGACCGGGGGTTTTGCCGTGAGCACGAGCACCTGCGAGACGCCGGCCTCTGTCATCACGCCGATAGCATCCCGCACCGTGGCGCTCGGGTGCACGTAGACGAATGGCGGCAGCGAGCCGGTCTTCGAGGCGAGCAGGTCGTCGACCGTGTGACCGGCCGGCGCGTTGGTGAACCCGTAGCTGCCCATCCACCCGTCGTTGAAGATCTTGCCGAGGTAGCCGCGGCCGCCGTCGGGCAGCAGCACGACGACGACATCGTCCGCGGTCAGTGACCGGGCCGCTCGCAGGGCTGCGACCACGGCCATGCCACTCGAGCCGCCGACCAGGATTCCCTCCTCGAGGGCGAGCCGGCGGGTCATCGCGAAGGAATCGGCGTCGGAGACGGCGATCACCTCGTGCACGACGTCCGGGTCGTAGGCCTCCGGCCAGAAGTCCTCGCCGACGCCCTCAACGAGGTAGGGCCGTCCCGTGCCTCCGGAGTAGACCGAGCCTTCCGGGTCCGCGCCGATGATGTGCACGGTGTCACCGGACACCTCGCGCAGGTAGCGCCCGGTTCCGGTGATGGTGCCGCCGGTTCCCACACCGGCCACGAAATGGGTGACCGTGCCGTCGGTGTCGCGCCAGATCTCCGGGCCGGTCGTCTCGTAGTGGCTCAACGGCCCATTCGGGTTGGCGTACTGGTTCGGCTTGAACGCGCCGGGGATCTCGCTGGCTAGGCGATCGGAGACGCTGTAGTAGGAGTCGGGGTGGTCGGGGGCGACGGATGTCGGGGTCACCACGATCTCGGCGCCGTACGCGGTGAGCACGTTGCGCTTGTCCTCGCCGACCTTGTCCGGCAGCACGAACACGCACTTGTAGCCGCGCTGCTGAGCGACAAGCGCGAGGCCGACGCCGGTGTTGCCGGAGGTGGGCTCGACGATGGTGCCGCCGGGCAGGAGCAGACCATCACGCTCGGCGGCGTCAATGATCCTCACGGCGATGCGGTCCTTCGAGGAGCCGCCCGGGTTGAGGTATTCGAGCTTGACCAGCACGGTGGCGGCCACTTCGTCCGTGACCTTGTGGAGCTTGACCAGCGGTGTGTCGCCGATGAGGTCGAGAATGGTGTCAGCAATTTTCATGGGGAAGTCCTTCGTCGTGGTGTCGCGTCGGCTTCCGCTCGTCGCGCGGCCGTGGGCTGCACGCGTCGGCCATGCGCAAATGGAGGGAACCGCGAGGTCGTGGGGGATTGCCGGGGTTGACTAGCGACAGCCACACCGCGGACACGACATCAGAACGAGCACGTTTCCCACTCTATCGAAGCGTGCCCGGCGTCACCAGACTCGGCGGCGACGACGGCCGGAACCCGGCGGTCGTGCGGTCAGGTCGGCTGCGTAGACTCACGCCCATGATGAATAACGCTCGTGGCCGCTGACGATCAAACGCCGATCGGCGCCGACGCACCGAATGGCGGGCAGGCAACGGATGCCCCGGAGTCTTCGCGCGAGCTGAAGCGCCGGGTCCGGAACCGCCGGTTCGGCCTCGCCCTGGGCGTGTTCGCCGCCGTCGCCGTGAGCGCACTCCTGGTCTCGTCGGTGCTCCCACCGGCCAGCGGGCCGGGCGAATCGGCCGGAGTCCCGGGAGCGGACTCCGCAACCCCGACGGAGGCGACGACCTCGACTGCGGCACCCGCGCCGACGCCGATCGATGGGCTGGAGACGTTCGCGAACGAGCCCAGCCACGTCACGACCGCAGTGGCCTACCCGCAGACCCCGCCCGCCGGCGGGCCCCACAGCCCCGTCTGGCTGGATTGCGGCGTGTACGACCGGGCCGTGCCGAATGAGAATGCGGTGCACTCCCTTGAACACGGCGCGGTGTGGGCGACCTACGACCCCACGCTCCCCGCCGCCGAGGTCGCCGCCCTTGTGGCCGCGCTGCCCGCAGAACACGTGGTCGTGTCGCCGTACCCCGGCCTGGACTCACCGATCGTGCTGACCGCGTGGAACGTGCAGCTTCGGCCGGCGTCGGCCGGGGATCCGCGCATCCCCGCCTTCGCCGCCGCCTACCGGAACGGACCGACCGCTCCCGAGCCGGGCGAATCGTGCTCGGGCGCTCTCGAGGCACCGGGCAAGGTCGGCTGACCGCTCGCGGCCCGCGTTTGAGAAGCGGGCGCGCGGAGCAACGCGGGCCCGCTTCTCTAGCGCGGGCCACGACCGCGGAGCCGGACGCCCGGCGGGACGCGCGGCGGGGTTACTCCGCGGGATGCTCCGCGGCCCGCAACCCCGACGGCGACGGCCCGGTGATCTGCTCGGCATAGAGGCGCGCGTAGACGCCGTTCGCGTCGAGGAGGTCGGCGTGGCTGCCCGTCTCGACGACCCGGCCTCCGTCGACGACGAAGATCACGTCCGCGGAGACGATCGTCGACAACCGGTGCGCGATGGCGATGGTGGTGCGTCCCCGGGATGCCGTGTCGAGCGCCTTCTGCACGATGCGCTCGGAGATCGAGTCGAGCGCGCTCGTCGCCTCGTCGAGGATGAGCACCTCGGGGTCCTTCAGCAGCACCCGGGCGATCGCGATCCGCTGCTTCTCCCCACCCGAGAGCCGGTAGCCGCGCTCCCCCACCACCGTGGCGTAGCCGTCGGGGAAGGACGCGATGGTGTCGTGGATGCTCGCGGAACGCGCCGCGACCTCGAGTTCGGCGTCGGTCGCCTCCGGTTTCGCGTAGCGCAGGTTCTCCGCGATGGTGGCGTGGAAGAGGTAGGTCTCCTGGCTGACGATGCCGATGTGCGAGACGAGGGATTCCTGGCGCAGGTCGCGCACGTCGACGCCTGAGAAGAGCACCCGCCCGGCCGTGGCCTCGTAGAAGCGCGGAATCAGGTAGGAGACCGTGGTCTTGCCGGCCCCGGACGGCCCGACGAACGCAGCGAACTGGCCCGGTTCGATCCGGAACGAGACGGCATCGAGGGTCGGCCGGGACTCGGCAGCGGCATCCGGGTAGGCGAAGGTCACGGCGTCGAACTCGACCCGGCCGGTCGTCTCCCCCGCCTCCGGCACGTCGCGGGCGTCCGGAGCGTCGCTGATCGCGGGCGTCAGGTCAAGGTACTGGAAGATGCGGGCGAACAGCGCAGAGGAGGTCTGCAGGTCGAGCGCCACCCGCATCAGCCCGAGTAGCGGGAACAGCAGCCGGGACTGCACGGTGGTGAAGGCCACGATCGTGCCCGCAGTGAGGCCGGTCGTGCCGTTCACCATCAGCAGGCCGGCGACCAGGTAGACGATCGCGGGGATGCTGGAGAGGAAGATGCTCACCATGGCGAAGAACCACTGGCCGCTCATCTGTTGGCTGACCTGCAATCGAACCTGGTTGTCGTTCTCGTCCGAGTAGCGGCGGATCTCCGCCGACTGCCGGGTGAAGCTCTTGGAGAGAAGGATGCCGGATACGCTCAGCGTCTCCTGGGTGATGGCGGTCATGTCGGAGAGCGACTCTTGCGTCTTCGACGCGATCCGGGCCCGTACCTGGCCGACCCGGCGTTGGGCGATGACGAGGATGGGCATCAGGATCACGGCGACGATCGCGAGCTGCCAGCTCAGCAGCAGCATCGCCACGAGGGCGGCGATCACCGTGACCACGTTGCCGAGCAGGCTGGAGATCGTGTTGGTGAGCACGCTCGCCACGCCGCCGACGTCGTTCTGCAACCGGGACTGGATGATGCCGGTCTTCGTCTTGGTGAAGAAGCTGAGCTCCATCGCCTGGAGGTGGGTGAACAGGCGCACCCGGAGCTCGCCCATCACCGAGTTGCCGACCGTGGCGGTGAGCCAGGTCTGCCACACCCCGAGCAGTTGGGAGCCCAGGAAGATGCCGATCATCACGCTGACGAGTGTGGCCAGCCGCGGCAGGTTGGGGTTGCCGTCGGGCGGAAAGAGTCCCTCGTCGAAGGCGCGCTGCACAAGCAGCGGCGGCACCACCGAGAGCCCCGCGCTGATGAACACGAGCACCACGGTGATCGCCAGGTCACGCCGGTGGGGCGCGAACAGGGAACCGATCCGGCCCAGCAGGTTCGGGATGCGCGGGGCCTGGGCGTTCTCGGCCCGCTGGGCCACCGCATCCCCGCCGCTGACCCGGCCCCGGGGTCGTCCGTACTGGCCGGCCTGGCGCGGGCTGCTGCCGCCGTGCATTCCACTCATGGAATCACTCTAAGCTCCCTAGGCTGCTTAACGATCGCGGTGTCGGGTCCGAACCCCGGTCAGGTATCGCGCACGGCCGATCGTCACCACCCGAAACGACGATTCCCGTCCCGCTCCCCCGGCCGCCGAGGCGGGCGCGTGGAGCAGGACGGGAATCGTTCGTCGGCGGGCCTTGCCGGTTACCCCTTGGTCGAGCCGGCCAGCAGGCCGCGCACGAAGTAGCGCTGGAGGCTGAAGAACACGATCAGCGGAACCAGGATCGAGATGAAGGCTCCTGCCGTGAGCAGGTGCCAGTCCTGACCGCGGCTTCCCGTGATCTCGGCCAGCAGCTTCGTCATCGGTGCGACCGCGCCGTCGGCGAAGATCAACGCCACCAGCAGGTCGTTCCAGACCCAGAGGAACTGGAAGATGGCGAAGGATGCGATGGCCGGCATCGTCAGCGGAAGCACGATCCGGAAGAAGATCTGGCCGTGACCGGCGCCGTCGACCCGCGCGGCCTCGATCACGTCGGCCGGGATCTCCGAGACGAAGTTGTGCAGCAGGTAGATCGCCAGCGGCAGGGCGAACATGGTGTGGGCAATCCAGACCTGCGAGTAACCGCCGGAGCTGCTGATCGCCGTGACCACCGGGAAACCGAAGATCTCACCCTTGGAGAAGAATCGGAGCAGCGGCACCAGGGCCATCTGCAGTGGCACGATCTGCAGGGCGAAGACCGCGATGAACAGCACATTCTTGCCCCGGAAGTCGATCCAGGCGAACGCGTAGGCCGCGAGGCTGGCGATGATCAGGGGCAGCAGTGTCGCCGGCAGGGTGATCGCGATCGAGTTGATGAACGCCCCGGCGAGGTTCAGCTGGCTGTTTCCGGCCTGGAGAACGTCGGAGTAGTTGTCGAGGGTGACGCCCCAGTTGGAGAAGATGGTCCACCAGCCGGTGGTGCGCACCTGCTGAGCGGGTCGGAACGAGGAGACGAACAGGCCGAAGGTGGGAATCGTCCAGAGCACGGCGATCACCAGGGCCGCGATGGTTGCGCCCCTGCTGGTCAGGCGCTTCTTGGTGCGCCGGGCTGCGGCGAACTCCGACTTGCGGGCCCCCTTGCGCAGCTGCTTTTCGGTGGCTGGGTCGATGGGGAGCTCAACTGGAAGGATCGCGCTCATCGGATTTCCCTCTGCTTCTGGATCTGGCGGGCGTTGTAGACGACGATCGGCAGCACGAGCAGGAACAGGACAACGGCGAAGGCCGCCGAGCGCCCCTGTTCGAAGTTCTTGAACTGGGTGTACATCTCGTTCGCGATCACGCTTGTTTCGTTGGCGCCGGCTGTCATGGTCCGGACGATGTCGAAGACCTTGAGCGAGGCGATGGAGATCGTCGTCAGAACGACGATGAGGGAGCTGCGGATGCCGGGGACCGTGACGTTCGTGAATTTCTGCCACGGGTTGGTGCCGTCGAGTTCCGCGGCCTCCAGCTGCTCGGCGGGGACGCCCTTGATGGCCGCGGACAGCACGACCATCGCGAATCCGGTTTGCACCCAGATCAGCACGATGATCAGGAAGAGGGTGTTCCACGGCTCGTTGGCGATGAAGTCGACCGGCTGACCTCCGAACCAGACCACGATCTGGTTGAGCAGTCCGATCTGGTTCTGGTCGGCGGGGCGGGCGGTGTAGACGAAGCGCCAGATGATCGACGCACCGACGAAGGAGATCGCCATGGGCATGAACACCATGATCTTGAAGTACTTCTCACCGCGGCTCTTGTCGATGAACACCGCGTAGGCCAGCCCGGCGATGGTGGACACCAGCGGGGCGACCAGCACCCAGACGATGGTGTTGAGCACGGTGCGGATCGCCTCCGGCTGAGTGAAGACCCAGATGAAGTTGTCCAGGCCGATGAAGGCCGTGCCGCGCGAGTTCATGAACGACTGCACCGTGGTCTGGATGGTCGGAATGACCAGGCCGATCGCGAGCAACAGGACCGCCGGCGAGAGGAATCCGAAGAGCTGGAAGAGGTAGCCGGCTCCGGCGCGAGAGCGGTAGTCGACGATGAAGAAGACCCCGCCGAGTACGGCGGCGGCGGCAGCAGCCCACCAGTACGACCCCGCGGCGAGGAGAACGAGGAGCGGAGCGGCGACGCAGACCACGAGTCGGATGACGGTGTAGACCTTGCCCGAGCGGGGGGCGATCTCCACGAAGAACAGGATCGCCCCGACCAGGGCCGCGAAGGCGAGAATGATGATGGGGATTTGAGCTAGGGGCGGCAATTGGGCCAGCCAGGCCAAGAACGCTGACATCTGAAACCTCTCGAGTACGACTGTGGACTCACGGTGATTGCTGGTCGGGCGGGAAAATGTACCGCCACGCTACACCCACAGCAGTGTGGGCCGCCCGGTTTTTAGGACGAGCGGCCCACACTGATGGGTGCTGCAATTACGCGTGTCGTGCTTGTTGGGACCGAAGTCCCGGTCGGGCTACTTGGAGGGCCAGCCGCCTTCGATGCTGGTCAGCACCTCGTCGGTCGGGGTTCCGTTGATCCAGTTGACCATTCCCTTCCAGAACGTTCCGGCTCCCACCGAACCCGGCATGAGGTCGGAGGCGTCGAAGCGGAAGGTGGTCTTCGGGTCCTGCAGGATCTTGATGGCTTCCTGAAGGATCGGGCTCTTCGCGTTGGCGGCGTCGAGACCCTTGTTGGCGCTGATCACTCCACCGAGGCTGACCCGGCTGTTCGCCCAGTCTGCGCTGGAGAGGTAGGCCTGGACCTTCTGGGTGTCGGCGTCGTCGGAGAATGCACCGACGATTTCGCCACCACCGGTGACAGCCTGTCCGCCGGCCTCGGCGGCCGGGGTGATGAAGGCCCAAACGTCGCCGTCAGGTCCGACGTTTCCGCCGGCATCCGTGATGAAGCCGTCGAAGAAGGATGCCTGGTGGGTGAGCGCGCAGGTCCCGTTGGCGATCGGGGTGGCCACGTCGCCGAAGGCGGTGGTGTTGATCGAGCGCACGTCGCCGAAGGTGGCGTTGACGTAGGCCGGGTTCAACAGGATCTCACCGAGGGAGTCGAACGCGGTCTTGATCGCGGGATCCGTGAACGGGATCTCGTTGTTGACCCACTTGTCGTAGGTCTCCGGTCCGGCTTCGCGGAGGACGAGGTCTTCGACCCAGTCCGTGCCCGGCCAGCCGGTGGCGTCGCCAGAGCCGAAGCCGGCGCACCACGGTGCGGTCCCGGTCTTCTCCTGGATGGTCTTGGTCACGGCGAGGAGGTCGTCCCACGTCTTGGGGACTTCAACGCCCCACTCCTTGAACTTGGCCGGGGAGTACCAGATGAAACCCTTGACGCTGGCCATCAGAGGTGCGCCGTAGAACGTGTCGCCGACGGTGCCGTATGCCTTCCAGTCCTTGGACCAGTTCGCATCGACGTTGTCTTCGACGGACTTGGGAGCCGGCTTCAGGAAGTCACGGCTGGCGAGGTCGGCCATCAGGCCGGGCTGCGGGAAGATGGCGAGGTCGGGGGCGCTGCCACCCTGGGCGCGGATCGCGATCTGCGCTTCGAACTCCTTCGACGATTCGTACTGAATGTCGATGTTGTTCTTTTTTTCCCAGTCGGCCCAGGACTGCTCCAGCAGCTGAGCCTCGGTGTCGGCGATGGTGCCGTAGACGGTGACGACGCCGTCGCCCGCTGCCCCGGCATCGGCCGTCGTGGATCCGGGCCCACCGGAACAACCGGCCAGGGTCAAGCCGGCAATAGCCGCTATAGCGACGGATGCTGTGAATCGGCGGTGCGAGAGCCGCATTATTCCTCCTCGTTGAGATGTAACGGTGTTCGAATGGGGGTGTTCCCAGGGACACCGACGTGTTGCAGGTGCTGGAGTGATTCGAATAGGGAACCGGTTCCACACCACAAGTTACGGCACGACCCCCCTGATCCGCAAGACCGGGGAGGTCACGAAATGAAAAAGATCACCTGAGAGCGCTCTCGACGACCCTGAAGCACACCGAGCCGCCTCCCTGTAAGAACTTTCATGGAACCGGTTCCAGAAATGTTCCGCGAGAGGTAGTCTTTCGGGAGCACAACCAACGATGGAGGCCGGAATGAGCGCGATCGCGGATGTCGCCCGCCTCGCCGGCGTGGCGAAGGCCACGGCCTCCCGCGCCCTGAGCGGCCGGGGTTACGTCTCCGAGGAGACCAGGCTCAAGGTCGTCGCCGCCGCACGGGAGATCGGCTACGTCGCCTCCCCCAACGCCGCAAGCCTCGTCACGGGGCGCACCAAGAGCATCGGCGTCATCATCCCCTTTATCAGCCGCTGGTTCTTCTCCGAAGTGCTCGAGAGCATGGAAGAGGCACTCCTCGCGCAGGGCTACGACATGACCCTCTACAACCTGCCGGCCGCCTCACCCGAGCGCGACAGCGTGTTCGAGTATTTCCTTGCCCGCAAGCGGTTCGACGGGGTGATCTCGGTCGGCGTCGCGCTCAGCGAGCCCGAGGTCGACCACCTGCACCGGCTGGGCCGACCCCTCGTCGGCATCGGCGGGCCGATTCGGGGGGTGCAGACGATCGCGATCGACGACGTCGCCTCCGCCGGACTCGCCACGGAGCACCTGCTCAGTCTCGGTCACCGTGACATCCTCCACATCGGCGGCAACCAGGACGATGAGATGGACTTCAAGGTGCACAGCCAGCGAGTGACCGGGTTCTACGCGGCCATGCGTGAGGCCGGCTGCAACACGGAGGGCTCCTTCCACCCCTGCGAATTCACGGTGCCGGGTGGTTATCGGGTCGGGCTGTCGCTCTTCGGTGACCCACGCCGCCGGCCGACGGCGGTCTTCGCCGCGAGCGACGAGATCGCCATCGGCCTCATCGTCGCCGCCAGGGAACTGGGCATCCAGGTGCCGGCGGACCTCTCCGTGATCGGCATCGACGGTCACCCCTATGCCGACATGTTCCGTCTGACCACGCTCGAGCAGCACCCGAGGCAGCAGGGGCGCCTCGCCGTGTCGACGCTACTCGCCGAGCTGGAGTCTCCTACGCCCTGGGACGAGTCCGACCACCTGACCGTTCTGCCGACCAACCTCGTTTTCCGTTCGAGCACGAGCAGACCGCGGACCCACGCCGGCGACTGACCGATTTCGGAGCCGGGGTCGGGCTTCGCTCAGCTGTCCCCGGCGCCGATCGCCTCCGCTTCCTCGAGCGGGTCCACTCGCCCGTTGGCTCGGCCGAGGTGCCGGTGCCCGGCCACCAGGATCGCGACGGCGACGAGCACGGATGCCGCAGCCGCGACGAACGGACTGGCCGGCCCGACCGACGCCGCCAGGAGCGTCGCCGCGGGCGGAGCGATGGCCCCGCCGAGGAATCGCACTCCCGAGTAGGCCGAGCTCGCCACGGACCGCGGCAGGTCGGTCGCCTCCATCACGCATTCCGTGAGCACAGTGTTGAGCACGCCGAGCAGCAGCCCGCCGACCACGACACAGGCGACCAGACCGACCGCTGACCCGGTCGAACCGGCGGCAGCCAGGAGGTCGAGCGCGAGCAGCGGGAGCACGATCCACAGCACCCGGGTGCGTGGCATCCGGCGGGTCAGGATCGGTGCGACCCAGACCGAGGTGACCGCCAGCGAGAGCCCCCAGCCGAAGAAGACGAGCCCGAGGGTGACCGCGCTGCCCAGACCGAGCGGTACAAGGGCGAAAGGGGTGTAGGCCAGCAGCACGAAGAAGCCGATGTTGTAGAAGAAGGCCGCGGCGGCCAGCACGCCGAGCCCGGGGCGGGCGAGCGCCCGGAACGGTGCGGAGATGCGGATCGGGGCGGGCGGCGTCTGCTCCGTCTTCAGCATCACGACGATGGCGACGAAACCGACCGCCATCAGCGTGGCACTACCGAAGAACGGGCCGCGCCAGCTCAGGCTGCCGAGGAGTCCGCCGATCAGCGGGCCGATCGCGATGCCGAGGCCGAGCGCCGCCTCATAGAGGATGATCGCCGACGAGGTGCCACCCGATGCGGCGCCGACGATCGTGGCCAGGGCGGTGGAGATGAAGAGCGCGTTGCCGAGGCCCCAACCGGCCCGGAAACCGATGATCGACTCCACGTCCTGCGACAAACCAGCCGCGAGCGCGAACACGATGATCAGGGCGAGCCCGATCAGGAGGGTGCGCTTGGCACCGATTCGACTGGAGAGCCAACTCGTGAAGAACATGGCGATGCCGGTGATCACGAGATAGCTGGTGAACAGCATCTCGGTCTGGGTCGGCGTGGCCGCGAGGTCGCGGGCGATGGCCGGAAGAATGGGGTCGACCAGACCGATGCCCATGAACGCGATCACGCACGCGAAGGCGACGGCCCAGACCGCCGTGGGCTGGTGCAGGATGCTGCGGGCCGGCTCCGCGGGCGGGGCCGGCCTGATCGCGCCGCCCGCGCCGCTCCCGGAGGGTCTGCCCGCGCGGTGGCCTGCGTCCGGCTCTGTGGCGCGGTTTGTAGCGCGGCTCACAGTCCGCCCCCGAGTTCAGCAATCGGGGTAGCCGGGCCGGTCGGGTCGTTCCGGTCTACCCGGTCCCGCAGGATTGACAGCGCCCGCTCGAGCGTGGCAATGTCATCGTCCGGGAGGTCGGCGAACAGCGGGAACAGCGCCGTCGCGATCTGGTTTCGCCAGTCGAGCAGTGCGTTCTCCCCGGCCGCGGTGATGGCCGTCTGGGAGACGCGGGCGTCGACCGGGTCGGGCAGACGGGTCACCCACCCGCGCAACTCGAGGTGGCTGACGAGCTTCGTGGCGGTCGGCTGCGAGACCCGGCTGCGCACAGCGAGCTCGCCGAGGCGGATCGAGCCCGATTCGCGCAGGGCACTGAGCGTGCGCCAGACGGCCGGCGATTCCGGGTTCACCGCGGCGTGGGCGGCCACCCGGGTCAGCCGGTGATTGACCGAGACGAGGTCCCCGAGGATGGTGTGCAGATTCATGGGCATGCACCCACTATACATAGCCAAGCTATGTATATTCGTCATCGGACCAGTTTCCGGGGTTAACGGCCGAAGGGCGTCGCACCCATTGGATGCGACGCCCTTCGGCGTGCTGGACGGCTGGCGCCGTCCGACCTCACAGAACCCCCAGGGGGCCCGGTTACTTGAGGACTGCGGTGGCGCCGGCAGCTTCGAGAGCAGCCTTGCCCTTTTCAGCGGCCTCCTTGGAGACGCCTTCGAGGACGGCCTTCGGCGCGCCATCGACGACGGCCTTGGCCTCGCCGAGGCCCAGGCTGGTGAGCTCGCGCACAACCTTGATGACCTGGATCTTCTTGTCGCCGACGGCTTCGAGAACGACGTCGAACGCGCTCTGCTCTTCGACCTCTTCAGCAGCAGCGGCAGGTCCGGCAGCGCCGGCAACGGCGACCGGAGCGGCAGCGGTGACCTCGAAGGTCTCCTCGAACGCCTTGACGAACTCGCTGAGTTCGATGAGGGTCAGACCCTTGAACTGTTCGAGCAATTCTTCGGTGGAAAGCTTTGCCATGATTTTTCTCCCTATAGTTTCTTAGTTACTCACCGCGATGCCAGGCAAATGCCTAGTTCGCGGACTCCTGCTTCTCACGCAGCGCGTCGATGGTGCGAACAGCCTTCGACAGTGGTGCGTTGAACAGATATGCGGCTCCGAACAGCGAGGCCTTGAAGGCACCGGCCAGCTTGGCCAGCAGCACCTCACGGGACTCGAGGTCGGCGAGCTTGCCTACCTCTGCGGCGGTGAGCGGGTTACCGTCGAAGTAACCGCCCTTCACCACCAGGAGAGGGTTTGCCTTGGTAAAGGCACGCAGGGTCTTCGCGACGGCGACGGGGTCTCCGTGCACGAAGGCGATAGCGGACGGACCGACAAGCTCGTCGTCAAACGACGTGATGCCGGCGTTGTTGGCCGCAATCTTGGTCAGCGTGTTCTTTACCACGGCGTACGTGGCGTCCGCACTGATGGAAACGCGCAGCGTCTTGAGCTGCGCAACAGTGAGACCGCGGTACTCGGTGAGCAGAACGGCGGTCGAGCTCTGGAATTTCTCCGTCAGCTCGGCGACCGTTGCTTCCTTGTTCGCCATGGCGCTCCTCTTGGTTTCATGTGCCGGTAGCCCGGGGCGCAGACATGAAAAAAGCCCCAGCGCAAGCGCCGGAGCTGGGAGGCAATCCTCAAGGGAGTGCGTTTCCTACTTCGAATCCTGCGCGGGCCGTTCACGTGAATGAACCTTCGATCAACGCTTCCTATGCAGGGGCGATGACAACCGGCGGTCTTTGGCTAAGGATCACTCTAGGGGAACCGGGCCATGCCCGCAAATCGTGTCGTCGGCCGGGGCCGGTGGCTCTAGATCGATCCATTAAGCCGGAACTCTTCGCTATCCAGCAGGTGCTGGGCGCGCTCAACGACACGGGAACTATAGGACCCGGTTGACCGCGCATCCAGAAGCGCGTCGCGTTCCGCCCGAACCACCCGCAGCCTCAGTGCCCGATATTGCTCCTGCGGTCCGGCAACCGTTTCGCCTGGCGATTCAGAGAGCGCTTCCCGGCGACGGACGCTCGCCGCGCGCACCCGGAGTACCACCTCGGCATCGAACCGGATGCCGTCGACCTGCTCAACCGCGGGATCGTCGAGTATCGCGAGTCCGCTTCCCGTCATCTCCTCGACGAGGGTGGCGAGTTCGGCCCGATCCGCCGCCTCGTCACCGCCGCTGATTCCCAGCGACCGAATCAACAGGGGGAGCGTCCCACCCTGCACGAGCAGGGAGACGATCGCGACGGTGAAGGCAATGAGCAGCAGCTGCGCTCGGTAGGGGGTTGAGGCTGGTAGCGCGTGAGCCGCTGCGACCGTGACCACTCCGCGCATGCCGGACCAGGCGAGCACAGCCCCGCCACGCCATCCGAGCCCCTCCGTGGTCAGGAAGGCGAAATCGGCATGCCGTCGCCTCAGGGTGAGTCGCTCCTTCCTTGTTCCGCGTCCGTCGCGGACCGAGATGTTCCGTCGCGCTCGCCCGGCGAGCAGCGCGGACGGACCCTTCCGCCTTGCTCGGCTTTCGTCTCTTCGCAACATGGCGAGCAGCGGGACCACGAACGCGATGCGAACCAGGGTCAGCACCAGGGTGGCGAGCAATCCCAGCCCGATGGCCTGACTGACGCTGAAGTGGTCATCCTTGACCTGGTCGACCAGGCCCTTCAGCCCGAACCCCATGATGAGGAAGACACCGTTCTCCAGGACGAATTGGACTGTCCTCCAGTTGAGCCGTTCGTTGATGCGGTCCTGAGCCGAGAAGAGCCGGGCGCTCGTATGGCCGGTGACCATCCCGGCTACCACGACGGCAATGACCCCGGAGGCCTTGATCTCGTTGGCCGGAATGAACGCCAGGAACGGAACGGCAAAGGAAATGGTCGTATTCAGGACTACGTCGTCGAGGTGCGACCGCAGCCACACCGTGACCTGCCCCACAACCAGGCCGATGGCAATCGCGGCGATGACCGCGTAGGCGAAGTCGCCGATGACACTGATGAATGCGACGGAGCCGGCCGTCGCCGCGACCGCCGAGCGCAGGAGGACCAGCGCCGAGGCGTCGTTGACCAGGCTCTCCCCGTGCAGGAGCGTGACCAGCCGGGAAGGGAGGCCCAGGCGGCGTCCGATCGACGTCGCGGCGACGGCATCCGGGGGGCTGACGACCGCGCCGAGGGCAATGGCCGCCGGGAGGCTCAGTGCGGGCAACAGCCAGTGGAAAAGGAGACCGATGATGAACGCACTGACCAAAACGAGCAGAACCGAGAGTCCGGTGATGGCCTTCGCATTGCGTCGAAAATCGACGACCGGGAGCGTGACGGCACCGGCGTAGAGAAGCGGCGGGAGAACTGCGGTGAGAATGAATCCGGGGGGAATCGACAGGTGGGGCACGCCGGGGATCAGGCTTGCCGCGACACCGGCGAGAACCAGCACCAGCGGCGCGGCCACACCGAGCTTCGGCGCCACGACGGCGGCACCGACGAGGATGAGGATCCCAATAACCCCCAGGAGCGAGTAAGTCACTCGATCAGCGTAGGAGCGCCGCCGCCGCGCCGGCCGGGAATGAGGACGGTGAATCTGTCACGGTTCTCAGAATCGACGCCAGAACCTAAGCCCGATGCTCCGCGACATCCGCACCACAAGTAGTTGACCTGAGTCCACTATCAATATATGGTTGCTTCTGGTCAATTACTTTTTCTGGGAGTCGCATGTCTCGCGTGTCATCCATTCGTTCCGCTCCACCCAAGACCCCGAAGCCCATCCCGCACCGAGATACCGACGCGCCGATGTCGAAGCGCCAGGTTCTCGAGTCCCTCTCCGGCCTCCTGATGGGCATGTTCGTCTCGATCCTCGCCGGCACGGTCGTCAGCACCTCGCTCCCGCTGATCCTCTCCGATCTGCGCGGCGACCAGTCGGCGTACACCTGGGTTGTCACCGCGACGCTGCTCGCAACGACCGTGAGCACGCCGATCTGGGGAAAATTCGCTGACCTCTTCGACCGCAAATTGCTCATCCAACTATCCCTCGTGGTGTTCGTCCTCGGCTCGGCCCTCGCCGGCTTCTCTCAGAACACCGGCACCCTGATCGGCTTCCGCGTGTTGCAGGGCCTCGGCGCCGGCGGCCTGGCCGCGCTCAGCCAGATCATCATGGCCGACATCATCAGCCCCCGGGACCGTGGGCGCTACGCCGGTCTCTTCGGGGCCGTGCTCGCACTCGGAACCGTCGGCGGCCCACTTCTCGGCGGCGTGGTCACGGATGCCTTCGGCTGGCGCTGGAACTTCTTCATCGCGTTGCCGGTCGCGATCCTCGCGATCATCCTGCTCCAGCGCACCCTGCACCTTCCGGCCAGGATCAAGCGGGTCGTCAAGATCGACTACCTCGGCGCGATCCTGATCACGGCGGGCATGTCGCTCCTGATGATCTGGGTGACCATCGGGGGCACCCAGTTCGAGTGGGCATCCCTTTCGTCGTTCCTGATGGTGGGCGGCGCCGCCCTCCTGCTCGGGGCAGCTGTCTTCGTGGAGTTCAGGGTCAGCGAGCCGATCATCCCACTCGCCCTGTTCCGCAACCGCACCTTCACCCTCGCAGTTATCGCGAGCATCTCGGTGGGCGTATCCATGTTCGGAACCTCCGTCTTCCTCAGTCAGTACATGCAGCTCGCAAGAGGTGCGACGCCGACCCAGTCGGGCCTGCTGACCATCCCGATGATGGCCGGCTACCTGATCTGTTCGGTGGCCTTCGGCACCCTGATCAGTCGTCACGGCAAGTGGAAGGCGATCATGGTCACGGGCAGTGCGCTCGTGATCATCGGGCTACTGCTGCTCGGCACCCTCGGCTACCAGACGAACCTTGTTCTCGTCGGCGTCTACATGTTCGTCCTCGGCGCCGGCCTCGGCATGTTGATGCAAAACCTCGTGCTCGTGGTGCAGAACGCGATCGAGGTGCGACACCTGGGCGTCGCGACCAGCAGTGTCACGTTCTTCCGCAGCCTCGGCGGCACTATCGGCGTTTCGGTGCTCGGGTCCGTACTCGGCTCCGCGGTCGCTCAGCACATCAGCGACGGCATCGGCGCGCTCAGCCCCGCCGACAAACTGGCTGCCGCGAGTGCGCTCGGCTCCGGCACCATCCCGCGCGTTGCCGACCTTCCGGCCGCGGTGCGCACCCTGGTGGAATCCGCATACGGCTCCGGGGTCGGCACGGTGTTTCTGCTCGGTATTCCGCTCGCCGTGATCACCCTGGTGATGGTCGCCCTGCTGCCCAACGCGTCCCTCGGACGTAAGACCGGCATTGACCGGGCCCGCACCGAAGGGACCACAGCCGACGCGCCCGAGGGGGCTGGGTCGGCTGGGTCGGCTGGGTCGGCTGGGTCGGCTGGGTCGGCTGCCGAGGCCGAGATGGAGGGAATTGAGGACATCCTGATCGAGGTGAGCGCGGCATCCGCCGGTCTCGCCCCCGCCGGGCTCAACCACCCGACCGGGGTCATCCGCCAATCGCAGGATGAGCAGGGTGCCGTGGCCAAAGACAGTAGTCTCTGAGCATGATTCACGAGGCCGATCAGGCGCCTGCGCCCGCGGATGCACTGGGACACACGCGGGGTGACGGTGTGAGCACGGAGTCTTCGGCGGCGATTGCCGCGGTCGAGGAAGAGCTGACCGCGCTCGCCGGCCTGATCCGGTCGAGCATGCGGGATGCCGCGCTCTTCATCGACTCCTCCCTGCAGCCGTTCGCGTTCAAACTTCTTCACTACCTGGCGAACTGCGGACCGGCCCACTCGAGCGCCGTGGCCGCGGCGCTCTATGTGGACAGGAGCGCGATCAGCCGCCAGGCGAAGCAGCTCTGCGAGCTCGGGCTCGTGCAGACCGAGGTCGATCCGAACGACGGCCGCGCGCACTTCCTGGCCGTGACCGACTTGGCCAGGGGCAAGCTCGTCGAGGTGCGCAACGGTGAGACCGCGATCGTGCACACGCGCCTCAGCGGCTGGGCGACGGAGGATCTGCACCAGCTCGCTGAACTGCTCGCACAGCTCAACACCCCCTGACCCGGCCTCCAGCACGAACGCGTTGGGCGGCGCGGCGGCCGCGGCACATCGTTCTCCTGTCGAGTGGATGCCGCAGGTCAGGCGAGCGGGAGCGAGACCCGAAACTGGGTGCGACCGGGCATCGACGACACCGACACCTCGCCCCGGTGCGCGATCACGACCGCCTCTACGATGGCCAGCCCCAGACCGGTACTGCCGGTGCCCCTGAAGCGCGAGCTGTCGCCGCGGGAGAAACGTTCGAAGAGGGTCTTCTGCAGGTTCGATGGAATGCCGGGGCCGTCATCCGTCACAGTTACGATCGCCCGACCGTTCTCCTCCGAAAGGGCGACCTCAACGGTCGTCTCCGGCGGCGTGTGAATGCGCGCGTTCGCGAGCAGGTTGGTGAAGACCTGGTGCAGCCGAGGCGCATCTCCGATGGCATGCACCGGCTCGTCGGGCAGCTCGAGGTTCAGCACGCGGTCGCGGCCGGCAGCGTGCGCGTCGCTGACGACGTCGACCAGCAGTCTGGTCAGGTCGACCGGGCCGAGTTCGAGCTCCCGGCCCTCGTCGAGCCGGGCCAGCAAAAGCAGGTCCTCGACCAGTCCCGTCATCCGGATCGATTCGGATTCGATCCGCCCGAGCGAGTGCAGGGCGTCGGGCGGGAGATCCTGGCCGGTGCGCCGGGTGAGTTCGGAATAGCCGCGGATCGAGGCGAGCGGGGTACGCAACTCATGGCTGGCATCCGCGACGAACTGGCGCACCTTTCGTTCGCTGGCGTGCCGGGTCTCCAGGGCGACGTCCACGTGGTCGAGCATCCGGTTGAGCGCCGATCCGACCCGGCCGACCTCGGTGCGCGGGTCGGTGTCGGCGGCCGGAACCCGGTCGACCAGGGAGACCTCCCCGCGGTCGAGAGGCAGTTCGGCCACCCGGGCCGCGGTCTCGGTGACCCGCTGGAGCGGGCGAAGGGCCAGTCGCACGATCCACATCGCCAGGACAGCCACCACGATGATTCCAGCCAGGGAGACGACGGTGATGATGATCGCGAGTTGGGCGGCGGTGCCGTTCACCCCGGACAGCGGGAGCCCGACCAGGTAGAGGACTCCACTGCGATTGATGTTGGCCATGATGCGGTAGTCGCCCACGGTGCCGCCGAGGTCGATGCTCACGGCGCGGGACGGTTGCATCGCCCGGGCGAGGATCTCCTTCTGGTGGGTGCTGAGCTCGGCGATGGTGCCGCTCACCGTGGAGTAGCCGGAGGAGATCGTCGCGCCGTCGAAGACCAGCGCGAGCGTGCCGGGGGGCTGGGCCGGTCCGTTCAGGATCATCTCGGCCGTTGGGGTGAAGAGTCCGGCCGTCCCATCGTCCGCGCCCCGACGCCCGTCGAGGGCAGCCTGGGATCGGTCGGACGCCGAGCTGAGCTGCGTGTCGAGGCCGTCGAGCAGGGATGCCCGGAGGATCGCGACGCTGACCAGCCCGATCGAGATGCTGACCAGGGCGAGCAACCCGACGACGGCGAGCACAAGCCGTCGACGGAGTGTCCACGGCGCGCGGGCATGTCGCAGCCGCTTCATCTTCATCAGGCGGTCTTCAGCATGTAGCCGGCGCCGCGCACGGTGTGGATCATCGGCTCGCGACCGGCATCGATTTTCTTGCGCAGGTAGGAGATGTAGATCTCCACGACGGAGGACTTACCACCGAAGTCGTAGCTCCAGACCCGGTCCAGGATTTGGGCCTTGCTCAGCACCCGCCGCGGGTTGCGCATGAGGAAACGCAGCAACTCGAACTCGGTTGCGGTCAGCTCGATCGGATCGCCGCCCCGGGACACCTCATAGCTGTCCTCGTCGAGGGTGAGGTCGCCGACGGAGATCCTCGGATCGGTGGAGTCGGACACGGCCAGGGTGGACCGGCGGATGAGGCCGCGCAGTCGGGCGACGACCTCCTCGAGACTGAACGGCTTGGTGACGTAGTCGTCGCCGCCCGCGGTCAGGCCGGCGATCCGGTCATCGAGGGAGTCCTTGGCCGTGAGGAAGAGCACCGGGGTTTCGGAGCCGTCGGCGCGCACCCGCTGCAGCACCTGCAGTCCGTCGATGTCGGGCAGCATGATGTCGAGCACAATCGCATCCGGCCGAAACTCGCGCGCAATGGTGAGCGCCTGGCGGCCCTCGCCGGCGGTGCGCACCTCCCAACCCTCGTAGCGCAGGGCCATCGAGAGCAGGTCGGTGAGGGTCGGCTCGTCATCAACGACCAGGACCCGGATCGGGCTGCCGTCCGCCTTGTGCAATCGCGGGGCGCGGGCGGCATGGTCGGTCTCACGAGTGCTCATGTTTCCAGTATCCCGAGTTGTCTATGAAACGGCTATGCGCGGCCCGTGGCCTTGCTGTGAGGACACCCCGCCTCATCTCCATGGCAGATTCATAGCCTGCCGATAGCACTGCCACAGCCGACCTCCATAGTGTCTGTCTCGGCGATGGTTCCATCGCCGGAACTGGAGAACCATGTTTATCACTTACCTGCGACGGGAGCTCGCCGGCCGCCGCAAGCAGACCGCGATCGTCGCGATCGGCATGGCACTGGCCATCGCCCTGGTCATTATCGTCAACTCCGTCTCGAGCGGCGTGCAGCTGGCCCAGGCCAAGGTTCTCGAATCCGTCTATGGCGTGGGAACGGACATCACGGTGAGCCAGACGCTCACCGCACCCGCGGCCGGCGACACCAGCGGGGCGCGACAGAAGTTCGACTTCGGCGCTGCCGACGGCACCGCGGCCGATGGAACCACCACCGTCAACACCTCGCGGTTGTCGGCCACCCGCGGCACGTCGACGTTCGACTCGACGGCCCTGGCCACGGTGGGCAACGTCGACAACGTGAGCGGAGCGGCCGCCACCCTCGCGCTGGAGAACACGACCTTCAACGGGGCCCTGCCCACGCGCACGCAGGGCTCGGCAACCGCCCAGGGCGCCGCCCCCGCGGCTGGCGCCACCCCGCCCGAGGGCGGACCGGATGGCGCCGGTGGCAGCTCATTCGATGTGAACTCCTTCTCCGTTCTCGGACTCGACCCGACCAATGAAGCGGTCGGCCCCCTCTCCGCGGTGACCCTCACCGACGGCCGCTCCCTCGCCGAGACGGATGCCGGCACCAACGTCGCCGTGCTCGACTCCAGCTACGCCACCTCCGCGTCGCTCGCCACCGGCGACACCGTCTCGATCGCCGGCACCGACTTCAGCATCGTCGGCCTCGTCACCGCGACCTCCGCCGACGCCGCCACGGCCGCGAATGTCTACATTCCGCTGGACGTGGCGCAGACGCTCTCCGGGCTGACCGGGCAGGTCTCCAACATCTACGTGCAGGCGGCATCCTCCACCGGCATCGGCCAGGTGCAGGCCGACATCGAGAAGGCGCTTCCCGCCGCGACCGTCAAGACCCAGGCCGACCTCGCCTCGAGCGTGTCCGGGTCCCTCTCCAGCGCCTCCGACCTGGTCAAGAACCTCGGCCTCTGGTTGTCGCTGATCGTGCTCGCGGCGGCATTCCTGATCGCGGTGCTCTTCACGGTCTCGGGGGTCACCCGCCGCACCCGGGAGTTCGGCACCCTCAAGGCGATCGGCTGGTCGAACGGCAGGATCGTGCGACAGGTGGCAGGTGAATCCCTGGTCCAGGGGCTGATCGGCGGCGCGGCGGGCATCGCGATCGGGCTCCTCAGCATCCTCGTCGTCAACATCGTCGCCCCCACCCTGACCGCCGGAACCGCCGTCGCCGCGGCCGGGCCCGGAGCCGGAGCCGGTCGTGGCGGCGGCCGGTTCGGCGGCGCCAGCCAGGCGGCCGCCACCTCGGACATCGTGCTGACGGCGCCGGTGACGGTGTCGGTGATCCTGATCGCGGTCGGTCTGGCCGTGCTCGGCGGGCTGCTCGCCGGTGCGATCGGCGGCTGGCGCGCCTCACGCCTGCGTCCGGCCGAGGCCCTGCGCAGCATCGCCTGACCGACCCAGGTCGCCGCCGACCGCCCAATCTCGAATTTCGCACCGACAACCCGAAGGACTCAGCAGATGTATGAACTGACGAATGTGACCAAGAAGTACGACCAGGGCAAACGCTCCGTGGTCGCGCTGAGCAACGTGAGCGTGTCGATCCCGGACGGCCAGATGATCGCCATCCAGGGGCCGACCGGCGGAGGCAAGTCCACGCTGCTGCAGATGCTCGGGGCGCTCGACCGGCCCACCGACGGCACCGTGCAGCTCGGCGATGCCGACCTCTCCCGACTCGGTGACGGCAAGCTCGGCCGGATCAGGGCCACGAAGATCGGTTTCGTCTTCCAGGGCTTCAACCTGATCCCCACCCTCACCGCACAGGAGAACGTGGAGACCGCCCTCGCGCCTCTCGGACTCGGCCACGCGGACCGCCGGGCGCGCGCAGCTGCGGCCCTCGATTCCGTCGGCCTCGGGGACAGGGGCGGCCACCTGCCCGCCGAACTCTCCGGCGGCCAGCAGCAGCGGGTGGCGATCGCCCGCGCCCTGGTGAAGGAACCGACCGTGCTGCTCGCCGACGAGCCCACCGGAAACCTCGACGAGGAAACCCGGGACGAGATCATGGACCTGCTCGAGGGCCTCTGGCGCGATCGAGGTCTCACCCTGATCGTGGTCACCCACGATTCGGCGGTCGCCCGCCGGGCCCAGCGCCGCCTGCAGATCAAGCGGGGAGTGCTCAAGGAAGTCGCCTGACCCGCAGCCGGCACCGGCTCTGGGGCCGGCGCCGGCATCCGCCCCTGGTCGCCCTGCGCGCGTCGCCGGCCGGCCGGCGTCACCTCCTCCTCGCCGCGCCCCTTTCGGCAGGCCGCCCCCGCTTCCGCGGGCGCGGGCTGCCGAAAGGGGCGCGGCCTGGCGTCGCAGGAGGCCGGAGCGGGGGACAATGGGAACGTGACCGACACCATGCTCTCCCTCTTCGCGGAGACCGAGTCACCCATCGCCGCGCCGTCCCCCGCCGCGCCGCACCTGCTCCGCATCGTCGCCGACTCGACCGACCGGGTGGCATGGCTCCGGGCGCGGGCCCAGGGCATCACGGCCACGGATGCCGCCAAGCTGGCCACTCCGAAATCGGTGCAGAACGCGGCCTTCGACAAGTTCAACGGCAGCAGCTTCAGCGGAAACACGTTCACCGACCACGGCCGGGCGCGGGAGCCGGAGATCGCGGCCTGGGTGCTCACCAACTACGGGATCGAACCGAGCACGACCCTCTTCCATGCCGCGGAACACCGCCGGCACCTCGCCACCCCCGACGGGGTCGGCACGGGACCCGTCGGGCTGGAACTGGCCGAGATCAAGACCACCAGCAAGCCGTGGCGCAGCATCCCGCGCTCCTACCTGCGCCAGGTCTGGTGGCAGCAGTACGTGCTCGGCGCCGAACGCACCCTGCTGGTCTGGGAGGAACACAAGGACTTCGTGCCGGTGAGCGCCGAGCCCGAGTGCCGCTGGATCGAACGCGACGACGACCAGATTGCGATCCTGGTCGGCTACGCCAATGACCTGATCGACCGGCTGAACACCATGAGCACCAGGTAGCCGCGGATCGAACGGACCGCACTTCTGCGTTCCTCGTCTGGCCGGGCGTCTGGCGCCGGCGTGGCGCGGGCAGCTGGCGTCTGGCCTCGGGCGTGGCGCGGGGCGAACGCGGGCGGCGCCGGGTGAGCGAGTACCAGAGGATCGCGCCGGTTCGGGTTCGGCGCGATCCTCCGGTACTGCCGGAAGAAGATGGCCGTGGATACGGAGCCACGGTTCCCGGCGAGACCCCGGTGGGGCCCCCTAAAAGAAGAACGTCGGTCCCCCTTTATGAGGACAGACTATTGGCCAGCGCCACCTCGCGACCAGACTCCGCGCACCCCCAAGACGGGGGGCATCCGGGATTTACACGCCCCCAGTAGGGGGCACATTCGCTAACCATTCGTGGGATTCGGCCGAAAAGAACCGATCACCGTGGGGTCGGCGCGACGGAACCCGGCCCCCGGTGGAGAATGGGGACATGGGAAACGCCACGAACTTGCCCCTGACCATGCGCGCCCTGGTGATCGACCGGCCCGGCGCTCCCGACGAGCTGCACCTCGCCGAGGTTTCCGCCCCGATCGCCGTGCTCGACGAGCTCCTCGTGCGGGTCGTTGCGGCCGGGGTCAACCCGATCGACGCCAAGACCCGGGCCGGCAAGGGCGTTTCCGCGGCGATCTCCGCCTACCCGGCCGTGCTCGGCAATGACTTCAGCGGTGTCGTCGTCAGCTCACCGTATGAGGCGTTTCCGCTGCGCCCCGGCGACGAGGTCTATGGCATGGCTCGGGTGCCCCGCACCTCGGGCAGCTACGCCGAGTACGTCGCCGTGTCGAGCACGAGCGTCTCCCACAAACCGAAACGACTCAGCCACATCGAGGCCGCCGCCGTTCCCCTCGCCGCGCTCACGGCCTGGGGCATGGTCGTGGACCTGGCCGGGGCCGCGCCTGGGCAGCGGATGCTCATCCACGCCGGCAGCGGCGGCGTCGGCCACTTCGCGGTGCAGTTCGCCAAGGCATTCGGCGTGCACGTGATCGCCACCGGATCGACCCGTAACCTCGATTTCCTCCGCCAACTGGGCGCCGACGAGGTCATCGACTACACCGTCACCCGGTTCGACGAGGTGCTCACCGAGCTCGACTCCGTGATCGACCTGATCGGCAACGTGCACGACAACACGGGGACCCGATCGCTCACCGTGCTGCGCGAGGGAGGTATCCTCGTGAACGCTCCGACCGGAAGCTGGCCGACCATGGCCGCGGATGCCGCCGCCGCCGGAGTCGACGCCACCGGCTTCAAGGTCGTGGCCGACGCGCGCACGCTGGACTGGATCAGTGAGCTGATCGAGGACGGCACCGTGCGCGTGCACGTCGACGGAGTATTCGAACTGGCCGAGGGAGCAGAGGCCCATCGAGAAGTCGAACGGGGCCACACCAGGGGCAAGATCGTGCTGCGCATCTCGGACGTGCCGATCACCGACGGACACCCCCACGGCGCGGTCGCCGGAGACAAGGCCGCTTCCGCGGAAGCCGCCGACTCCGAATCCGGCACCGGCGCCGGGTCCGGGGCCGGGGCCGGGGCGGAACCAGGCGCGTGAGCGGTCGAATCGAGCCGCACGCCGAGGCGACCGGAGCCGGACCGTCGATCGTCTGGTTCCGGGACGACCTCCGCCTCGCCGACAACCCGGCACTCCTGGCCGCCGCGGCACGGGGCCGACCGATCGTGGCGCTCTATCTTCTCGACGAGGAATCGGCCGGGATCCGGCCGCTCGGCGGCGCGGCCAGGTGGTGGCTGCACGGGAGCCTAACCTCCCTCACCGAATCGCTGGAGAACCTCGGTGCCCGGCTGACGCTGCGGCGCGGGCAGGCCGAGGATGTGCTGCCGGCGCTGGCGGCATCCGTCGGCGCGGGCGCCGTGTTCTGGAACCGCCGCTACGGCGGTGCCGAGCGGGCCGTCGATGCCCGCCTGAAGTCGGGGCTGCAGGAAGCCGGGATCGACACCCGCAGTTTCGCCGGGTCTCTTCTGCACGAACCGTGGACGATCCAGACCGGGCAGGGCGGACCGTATTCGGTCTTCACTCCGTTCTGGCGTGCCTGCCAGGCCGGTCCGCCGCCCCGGCCGCCGCACCCGGCGCCGACGTCGCTTCCCGGCTACCCGGGCTCCCTCGACTCGGACGCGCTGGCGGACTGGGCGCTGCTGCCCACGCGACCCGATTGGGCGGCCGGGCTGCGCGCGGCCTGGCAACCGGGAGAGGCCTCCGCGCATCGTCGGCTCGACACCTTCCTTCGGGACTCACTGACCCGCTATGCCACCGAGCGCGATGAGCCCGCCCAGACCGTGACCTCCCGGCTCTCACCACACCTGCGCTGGGGCGAGATCAGCCCATTCCAGATCTGGCACGCGACGGAGTGGGCACGGATGGACTTGGCCGGCGCCGACCAGGCCAGCGCGACACGGTTCCTCACGGAGGTGGGCTGGCGCGAATTCAGTTATCACGTGCTGTTCAACGCCCCCGACCTGGCCGCCGTCAACCTGAGACCGGAGTTCGACGCATTCCCGTGGCCGCCCGTCGACGAGCGGGCCCTGGACGCCTGGCAACGCGGGCGCACGGGCTTCGCACTGGTCGATGCGGGCATGCGCGAACTCTGGCGCACCGGCAGCATGCACAATCGGGTGCGGATGGTGGCGGCGTCCTTCCTGATCAAGAACCTGCTGATCGACTGGAGGGTCGGGGAGGCCTGGTTCTGGGACACCCTGGTCGACGCCGACGCGGCGAGCAACCCGTTCGGTTGGCAGTGGGTGGCCGGCTCGGGCGCCGACGCCGCCCCCTATTTCCGGGTCTTCAACCCCGAGCTGCAGGCGAAGAAATTCGACCCGCACGGCGAGTACATCCGCGAGAACGTGCCCGAGTGGGGCACGGATGCGTACCCGGCACCGATCGTGGACCTCGGCGAAACGAGACGTGCGGCCCTTGCCGCGCACGCGCAGATCTCCGGGCTCAAGGACCAGGCGATCGCGGCCCGCGCGGCGCAATCAGCGAATCCGGCCTAGAGAGCCCGCTCCAGCACGAAGTCGTCCTCGTAGACCCCGCCGACGAGGAACCGTTTCACGCCGACCTTCGCGTAGCCGTTCTTCTCATAGAACCGGATGGCGCGGCCGTTCTCCTGGTTGACGCCGAGCCAGCTGCCGGCCGCGCCGCGATCCCGTGCCTCGTCCAGCGTGGCCGTCATCAGCGGGGCGGCTAGGCCGCGCCCGTGGGTCTCCTGCCGCAGGTAGAACTTGCTCAGTTCCGCGGTGGGGAGGATTCCGATCGCGGCCCGGGCGTCGGCATCCGTCGGCTCACCGAATACGAGCATCGTATAGCCCTGCAGGATGTCGTCTTCCTCGACGACGAGGATGAGTCGCTCGGGATCGGCGAGGTAGGCCGCGAAGTGGGTCTCGGCGAGCATCTCGCGGAGAAAGTCCGCCACCGCCTCCGCCGTGGTGTGGGCCGGCGTCGCCAGCCTGAAGGTGGCCTCGGCCAGCTCGGCCAGCGCCGCGGCATCCGCCCCGGTCGCCCGTCGTATCGTCATCACCGCTCCACCCTACCGACCAAAACCCGGGCGGGACGGGCTAGAGGTAGCGGGCGTAGGCGCCGACCGTGAGGAAGGTCGGGAACTCGGGCTCGAGAGCGGATGCCCGGAACACCTCGAGGGCGTCGTCGAACCTGTCCCCCGGCGTGCGTTCGAGCCCGGCGAAGACCTCGGCGACCTGCTCGTTGACCCAGGTCTTGTCGATCCGGCGTCCCTCGGCGGTGACCGAGTTGTCGTGGATCCACTGCCAGATCTGCGATCGGGAGATCTCCGCCGTCGCCGCGTCCTCCATCAGGTTGTCAATCGCCGCAGCACCCACGCCGCGCAGCCACGACTCGATGTAGCGCAGACCGATCTTCACGTTGTCGCGCACGCCCGACTCCGTGATCTGCCCGCCGACGGATGCCACGTCGAGCAGCTCCGCGGCCGTCACCGACACCTCGTCCCGGGTGCGGTGCAGCTGGTTCGGGTTCTCGCCGAGCACCGCGTCGAACTCGGCCTGTGCCGCGGGGATGAGGTCGGGGTGGGCGACCCAGGTTCCGTCGAAACCGTCGGTGGCCTCACGGCGCTTGTCCGAGGCAACCTGTTCGAGCGCTCGGGCGGTCACCTCGGGGTCGCGCCGGTTGGGGATGAAGGCGCTCATGCCGCCGATGGCATACGCGCCGCGGCGGTGGCAGGTGGAGACGAGCAGCTCGGTATAGGCGCGCATGAACGGCACGGTCATCGTGATCTGTTTGCGGTCGGGGAAGACGAAGCGGCGTCCCCGGGTGCGGAAGGTCTTGATGATGCTGAAGATATAGTCCCAGCGGCCGGCATTCAGTCCGGCGCAGTGGTCGCGCAGTTCGTAGAGGATCTCTTCCATCTCGAACGCGGCCTGGATCGTCTCGATCAGCACGGTCGCACGGATCGTGCCGTACTCGATCCCGAGGCGCTCTTCGGAGTGGCTGAAGATGTCGTCCCAGAGCCTCGCCTCGTAGTGGCTTTCCAGCTTCGCGAGGTAGAAGTACGGCCCGCTTTCGTTCTCGATCAGGCGCTTCGCGTTGTGGAAGATGTAGAGGCCGAAGTCGACCAGGCTGCCGGAGGCACTCATCCGCCGGTTGGCCCGGTCCACGAAGATCAGGTTCTTCTCGACCAGGTGCCAGCCACGCGGTCGCATCACGATCGTCGGGGTCTCGCCGGTCGGCCCGCCGGTTACCGTGTACTCCTTGCCCTCCGGGCTGGTGAAGCTCAACTGCCCGCGCACCGTGTCGAACAGGCTGAGCTGCCCCTCGATGACATTGGCCCAGGTGGGGCTGGTGGCGTCTTCCTGGTCGGCCAGCCAGACCTTTGCGCCCGAATTCAGCGCGTTGATGGCCATCTTGCGGTCGGTCGGCCCGGTGATTTCCACCCGGCGGTCCTCCAGGCCAGGCCCGGCACCGGCGACGCGCCAGCTCGGGTCACGGCGCACGTGCGCCGTCTCGGTGAGGAAGCCCGGGTCGCGCCCGTTGGCGGCGTCGACGCGCTTGCGCAGCCGGGCGGCGAGCAGGTCGTGCCGGGTTCCAGCGAAATGGTCGTGCAGTTCCGCCAGGAAGACCAGCGCCTCGGGGGTGAGGATCTCCTCGTACCGGGGTCCGAGATCGCCGGTGATCTCGAGGTGCGGTTCGACGGTGGCGAAGCTGCCGGTGCTCGTGCTGACCCGAGTGGTCGAGCCTGACCCGGTGGTCGAGCCTGACCCGGTGGTCGAGCCTGACCCGGTCGTCGAGCCTGACCCGGTCGTCGAGCCTGACCCGGTCGTCGAGCCTGACCCGGTGGTCGAGCCTGTCGAGACCCGGTTGGTCGTCGCGAGGGGCGGTGTGTTCATGATCTGGTCTCCTTCGGAAGTGATGTGGGGCCTCGGTGGAGCCGACCATGTGTCGGTGAGCTCCGCCCGGACTGGATCGGGTAGCGTCGTTGCCTGCCTGTGCACCAACTCTGCGCCGCGGCGGATGCCCGTGGGCCGGTCTGGTAGACAGAAGAACAGCAGTTCTTCTGCTTGCGAGAAGTTCTACCCCGTGTGACTATGAGGGCATGGTCAACGCCGATCCTCTCCTCCGCTCCGCCCTTTCCGCTCCCGCACCGGTCGAGCACGGGCTCGATGCCCTCACGCTGGGTCGGCGCATCCGTGAACTGCGCACGATCAGGCGGATGACCCTGGACAGCCTCGCGACGGCCATCGACCGGGCTCCCTCGCAGGTCTCGATGATCGAGAACGGCAATCGGGAGCCGCGCCTGTCGATGCTGCGCACGATCGCGACCGCCCTGGGCACCACGGTCGACGACCTCCTCAAGCCGGAGGCCCCGTCTGAACGGGCCGCACTGGAGATCGCGGTGGAGCGAGCGCAGCGCGGTCCGGTCTTCACCGCCCTCGGGCTGGCGAAAATCCGGGTCAGCCGGGCCACCAGTGACGAGACCCTGCAGACGATCCTCACCCTTCACCACGAGATCGAACGGCTGCACCGTGAACGCGCGGCCACCCCCGAGGAGGCGCGGCGGGCCAACGCGCAGCTCCGGGCGACCATGCGCGCCAGGGACAACTACTTCCCCGAGCTCGAGGAACAGGCACTGGAACTGCTCACCGCGGTCGGGCACTCCGGCGGCCCGGTGTCGCACCAGGTCGTCGCGGACATGGCCACCCACCTCGGCTACTCGCTGCACTACGTCGGCGACCTGCCGCACTCCACCCGCTCGGTCACCGACAAGCTCAATGGGCGCATCTACCTGCCTACCGCACAGTCCGCCTCGCGGGACTCACGCACCCCCATCCTCCAGGCCTTCGCGAGCCTGCTCTGCGGTCACGAAGAGCCCGGAAACTACGCCGATTTTCTCCGTCAGCGGGTGGAGACGAACTACCTGACCGCGGCCATCCTGTTGCCGGAGAAAGAGACCGTGCGGATGCTGACGGAGGCGAAGAATCTGCGGCGGATCTCGATGGAAGACCTGCGGGATGCGTTCTCGGTGTCCTACGAGACCGCCGCGCACCGCTTCACGAACCTCGCGACGGCCCGGCTGGGCATTCCCGTGCACTTCATGAAGGTGCACGAGTCGGGCACGATCATCAAGGCCTACGAGAACGACACTGTGCGCTTTCCGAGTGACGCCCTCGGCGCGGTCGAAGGAACGACCGTCTGCCGCAACTGGACGGCCCGCACCGTCTTCGACGTGCCCGACCGGTTCAGCCCCTGGTACCAATACACCGACACCCCCACCGGCACCTTCTGGTGCACCTCCCGGATCGAGAAGGCGAAGGAGGGCGAGTACTCGGTGAGCGTGGGAGTGCCCTTCGACCACGTGAAGTGGTTCCGTGGCCGCGAAACCGGAAACCGGGCGGTTTCCCGCTGCCCCGACGAGGCCTGCTGCCGCAGCGCTCCCGACGATCTGGCCACACGCTGGGCCGGACAGTCCTGGCCGGCCGCCCGCACACCGACGAGCCTGCTCGCCGCGCTGCCCACGGGCACCTTCCCCGGTGTCGACCAGACCGAGGTGTACAAGTTCCTCGAGGCGCACTCGCCGACCCACTGATCGAGCCGCTGGGCGCGCTCTGACCGAGCCGTCGTCCGCGCGCACCGAGCGCCCCGCGCCCCTGAGAGCGGCGGCAGCCCCGCTTCAGCCCTGCTGCAGGCCTCCGCGCCGGTCAGCCCGCGGGCTGCGGTTCGGGCAGGCGGTGCAGGGCGTCAACCAAGGACGCCAGTTCGGGCTTCCGCCCGGCGGCAGCAAGGGCGCGGGCCAGGGTCTCGTCGTGGAGCGGTCGCGCGTCGGCCAGCAGCGACCGGCCGGCCTCGGTGAGCTCCGTGTAGATGCCGCGACGGTCATCCGCGCAGAGGATGCGGGTGAGGAGTCCCCGATCCTCGAGGCGGTTCACGAGGCGAGTGGTCGCGCTGCTGCTGAGCGCGGTCGCCCCGGCGAGCTGCTGCATCCGCATGTGCCAGCCATCCTGGCGGCTCAGCGCGTCGAGCACGGTGAACTCGACCACCGAGAGTTCGGCGCCGCCCTGGAGGGAGCGTTCAAGTTCGGCCTCGATCAGACCGTGCAGGGCGGCGATCGTGCGCCACCCCTGCGCGCGGATCTCCACAGCGTCGTCCTCGATGCCCATCGTTCACTCCCATTCCCGGCGCGCTCGCCCAAGTAGTTGCTTGCGCAGTTACAAAGCGTGTGCAAGTATTTATAGCGCGCCTGCAAATAACAGCGTACGCAGCAATGCCGCGTAAGTACAGCCTCCAAGGAGTTTCTCCATGCCCATCGGCCTTCTCGCCCTCGCCCTCGGGGGGTTCGGAATCGGACTCACCGAGTTCGTCATCATGGGCCTGCTGCCCAACCTCGCCGCCGATTTCGGAGTCAGCGAGGCCGCGGCCGGCTGGCTCATCTCGGGCTATGCACTGAGCGTCGTCGTCGGCGCGCTCGTGCTGACCGCCGCCGTGACCCGGCTGCAGCGCAAAAACGTGCTCATCGCTTTGCTGGTGTTGTTCATCATCGGAAACCTGATCTGCGCGGTCGCGCCGACCTACTCCGTGATGATGCTCGGACGGGTGATCGCGGCCCTCTGCCACGGCTCATTCTTCGGCATCGGCTCGGTCCTGGCCGCAGACATGGTGGCACCACAGAAGAAGGCCGGCGCGATCGCGATCATGTTCACCGGCCTGACCGTCGCGAACGTCCTCGGCGTGCCGTTCGGCACCCTGTTGGGTCAGTCCTTCGGCTGGCGCTCCACCTTCTGGGCGATCACCCTCGTCGGGGCCGTCGCACTGGTCGGCATCATGACCCTCGTCCCCCGCACCCCGCACGCCGCCGCGCAGTCGGTCGGGCTCCGCTCCGAGCTGGCCGCCTTCCGCTCCGGCCAGGTCTGGCTGTCCATCGCGGTCACCGTGCTCGGCTACGGCGGTGTGTTCGGGGCGTTCACCTACATCGCCTTCACCCTGACCGAAGTCAGCGGATTCGACGCATCCGCCGTGCCGTGGCTGCTCGTGCTCCTCGGGCTTGGCCTCTTCGTGGGCAATGTCGTCGGCGGCAAGGCGGCGGACCGTTCGGTCGATGCCACCCTGATCACCCTGCTCTCCGGACTGATCGTGGTGCTCGTGTTCTTCGCGCTCACGGCGGAGAACCAGGTTGCGACGATCGTGTCGCTGCTCCTGCTGGGCGGATTCGGCTTCGCGACCGTGCCCGGACTGCAGATGCGGGTGCTGAGTCATACCGACTCGGGGTCCACCCTGGCCTCCGGCGCGAACATCGCGGCCTTCAACCTCGGCAATGCCCTCGGCGCCTGGCTCGGCGGCCTGACCATCACGGTCGGCCTGGGCTACACCTCGCCGATCTGGGCCGGCGCCGGCGTCACCGTGCTGGGCCTCGCGGTGCTGCTCCTTGCGGCAGGAGCCGCGCGCACCGGCCGGCGCGAGGCATCCGTTACCGGGCCCGCCACCGGCGCCGCAGCGGTTGTCCCGGCCACCCGCGAGCCGCGACCCGCCGTGGCCTCCGCCACGCTCTGACCGCCTCCGCGAGTCTCGGGCGCCGGGCGCCGGGCGCCCGACGGATGCCTCGCGGCCCCCGTTGCGGAAGCGGGCGCGCGTTCTACCGCGCGCCCGCTTCCCGAAGGTGCGCCGCGACCGCGGGCGGGCACGCGAGGCGGGCACGGGCGGGATCGGGCGGCTCAGGCCTCCCGGGTGATCTCCACCGTGACGAACAACTCGGAGCCGAATGGTCCGGCGAACACGCCGCGCAGCGGGGGCACGTCGTTGTAGTCCCGGCCGCGGCCGACCGACACGTGCCGGTCGCCGATCCCGATCAGGTTCGTCGGGTCGAAGCCGCGCCAGTCGCCGCAGAACCACTCGACCCAGGCGTGGGATTCTCCCGTGACGGTCTCGCCGATCTCGGCATCGGGCCGCGGGTGCAGGTAGCCGGAGACGTACCGTGCGGGGATGCCGACCGAGCGCAGCGCTCCGAGGGCGATGTGGGTGATGTCCTGGCATACGCCGCGCTTGTCGTCCCACGCCTCCGCGGCGGTGGAGTGCACCCCGGTGACGCCCTGCACGTACTCCATCCGGGCGCCGATCTTCGTGCAGATCTCCAGTGCGGCATCGCAGGGGTTGTCGTGGCGGGAGACGATCTCCGCCGCGAGGTCCTGCACGTCGTCCGGCGGTTCCGTGAGTCGCGTCTGCCGCGAATGCTCCACGGTAGCGGTGCTCCGCACGGCGATCGCGGCGAGCTCGCCCCAGCTCAGGGCGTGGGCCAGGTGGGTGAGCGGCCGCACCTCGACGAGGCTGGTGGCGGTGAGGGTGAGCTCGGCGTGCGGCGTGAGCACCTCGAACGAGGACACCTGGGTTCCCCAGTAGTCGACGTAGTGGTGGTTGCTCGACACCGGCGAGATCTCGAGGTTGGAGTACAGCACCAGCTGGTCGGTCGAGCTGACCGGCAGCATCCGCGCCTCGTTGTAGGACGCGGCTACCTCACCCTGGTAGCGGTAGCCGGTGCGGTGGCGGATCCGGAGCCGGTTCACGAGGCTTCTCCCGTCCAGCTCGGCACGGTACTCGTCGGGAAGTACCTCTCGCCGATGGCCTCCGAGGCGATGCTCGTGGCCTCCTGCACGAGGTCCATCTGGCGCGGCAGATCGTTCAAGATGTCCATGATCGGCCGATATTCGAGCTGGCTTCGGATCTGCCCGAGCACCCGCTGGGCCTGGTCGGACACGCCGACCCGGTCGAGCCGGGGCTCCATTTCGCGCAGGCACTGCTCGGCCCGGGAAATCGAGAACACGACCGAGCGGGGAAAGAGGCGGTCCAGGAGCAGGAACTCCGCCGCGTTCCTGGCCGACGGCACTCCCCGGTAGGTGCGCAGATAGGACTCATAGCCGCCGCAGGAGCGCAGGATCGTGGTCCAGGAAGGTCCGCTGGCCTCGGTCAGCGACCGGGTCGCGAGCAGCCGGGCCGTCATGTCGGCCTGTTCGAGGCTGCGGCCGAGGTTGAAGAAGAGCCAGGCATCGTCACGGCTGACCCCGGATTCCACGATCCCCACGGCGAGCGCGGCGCGTTCGCGCACCCAGCCGAAGAAGTCGTGGGTCTTCTCGCTCGCGACCTTGCGCGGCATCCGGGCGCTGGTCGTGTTCAGGCACTCCCATAGTTCGGTGGGCACGATCTCCCGCGCCCGCCTGGCGTTTTCCCTGGCCGCCTTCACGGAATAAGCGATCGAAGCCGGATGCGACCGGTCCACGGCGAGCGTGGCGAGCACGTCTTTGCGGGTGAGGGTGCGAACCTCGGGAGCGTCGCTGCCCATCAGGTGCAGCAGGGACTGGCAGGCGATGCTCTCCTCGATCCAGGGATCCTCGAGCAGGAGCTGGAGGTGGACGTCCAGGATCCGGGCGGTACCGTCGCTCCGTTCGATGTAGCGTCCGATCCAGAACAGGCTTTCCGCGATTCGGCTCAACATTCCTGGGCCTTCCTCTCCCCGACAGGCCGTGCAGTCGCCTGTTGCTGTTGCTGTTGCTCGTTGTCATTGAACGGTTTGTCCTGCGGCGAGTGATCGACCGCGTGCGCCACCCCGGGCGAGTGCACGTTGGCTGCCTGGTCGGCGACCAGCCCCTGCACCGACCTGGTCAGGCCGTCTCCAGTGAAGCCCGGCTCGGCGCCGATCACCCAGGTGTCCTTGGACCCGCCGCCCTGGCTGGAGTTGACGACGAGTTCACCTTCCGGCAGCGCTACGCGGGTCAACCCGCCGGGAAGCACCCAGACGTCGGTGCCGTCGTTCACCGCGAACGGGCGCAGGTCGGCGTGCCGCGGGCGGAGGCCCTCGTCGACCAGGGTGGGAATGGTCGACAGCTGCACCACCGGTTGGGCGATCCAGCCGCGCGGGTCCTTGAGCAGCTGCTTCCGCAGGGTCTCCAGCTCGGCCGCGGATGCCGCCGGTCCCACCACGAGTCCCTTGCCGCCCGACCCGTCGACGGGTTTGACGACGATCTCATCAAGCCGGTCGAGCACCTCCTCGAGGGCTAGCGGGTCCTCGAGTCGCCAGGTGTCGACGTTCGGGATGATCGCCTCCTCGCCGAGGTAGTAACGAATCAGGTCGGGCAGGTAGGTGTAGACGAGCTTGTCGTCGGCCACCCCGTTGCCCACGGCGTTGGCGATGGTCACGTTGCCGAGGCGGGCCGCCATCATGATGCCCGGCGAGCCCAGCTGCGAGTCCGCACGGAACTGCAGCGGGTCGAGAAACTCGTCGTCGACCCGGCGGTAGATCACGTCGACCCGGGTCGGACCGGAGGTGGTGCGCATCCAGACCCGGCCACCGGAGCAGAACAGGTCCCGTCCCTCGACGAGTTCGACGCCCATCAGCCGGGCGAGGAGAGTGTGCTCGAAGTAGGCGGAGTTGAACACCCCGGGGGTGAGCACCACCACGTTGGGATCGTCGACACCCGGCGGCGCCGAGGCTCGGAGGGCCTGGAGCAGCTTGTTGGGGTAGTCACCGACCGGGCGCACCCGCAGTGACACGAACAGCTCCGGCAGGGTTTGGGTCATCACCCGCCGATTGGAGATGACGTAGCTGACACCGCTCGGCACCCGAACGTTGTCCTCGAGCACGCGCCAGGCGCCCACTTCGTCTCTGATCAGGTCGATCCCGGAGACCTGGATGCGCACGTTGTTCGCTGGCACGATTCCGGCGGCCTGACGATGAAAGTGACTCGAGGAGCTGATCAATGCGGCCGGGATGACCCCGTCGTGAACCGCCGCCTGGGGTCCGTAGATGTCGGCGAGGAAGGCTTCGAGTGCGAGAACGCGCTGTTTGATTCCCGCCTCAACGGTCACCCATTCCTTCTGTTCGATCACCCGTGGCACGGCGTCGAGAGGGAAGGGCCGCTCCTCGCCCGCGAAGTCGAAGGTGACCCCCTGCGCGAGATAGGAACTGGCGAGGGCCTCCGTTCGCCCCCGGAGTTCCTCCTGGGTCATCTTCGCCAGCGCGGTGAAGACGTCCTTGTAGGCCGTGCGCGCCTCGAGCGGTGTGAGCGAGGAGAGATCGGGGAACATTTCATCCCACGCGCTGGGCGCGCCTCGTTTCGCACGCAGTGCCGCGGAAACGCCATAGTCCGTGAACAGGTCAGCCATGGTGGGAGCGTAGTCCGGCCGTATTGCGAGAATGTTTCACCGACGTGTCGACGGGAACGGTATGCAAATGCGCCCCCAGTTCGGGTCCAAACAGCGAGATTCCGGGCCCCTCCTCCCCATCTCAGGCCCGGATTGAATACAGTGAATCAATCCAAGGAGTCCCGACTTCACGGAACTGACCGCCCGTTTCCTCACGGGGCAGCCCGCCCGGCCCCGGCCGTCGGCGGCGCCCCGCAGTCGCCTTGCAGCGAGCCGCAACCATCACGCCTCAGCCCCACCAGGTCCCACCGGACTCAGCCCCACCCCGAAGGAGCCGTCGTGAATTCGCTGCTTCCCTCTTGGGGGCATCCGGATGAGCCGCAGAATGAATCGCGCGCCGGATCAGACCCGGTGCCGTCGCATGGATTCCGTGCGTCGACCCTGCTCGACGTGCGCGGCCTGCGCGTAGCGCGCTCAGACGACGACTCGTGGTCCGACGAAGGGATGTCCCTCTCGGTCGGGATCGGCGAGGCGCTCGGCCTGGTCGGCGCCGCCGATTCGGGTCGTTCAGAGCTCGCCCTCGCGATCGCCGGCAGGCTCGCGCCACCGACATCAATCCGTTCCGGGTCGATCCTCTTCGACGGGCGAGAACTAGTCGGTCAGCCCCGAAGCTGGTTCGCCAACACGAGCTCGCCGAGGCTTCGCTCACTGGGACCGGTGCCCCTGGGGACACGGCCCAGAGGACGCCGCGCCACGGCGCTGCTCACCGCGGTGCGCCTGGCCTCCCGCCTCGCCATGGACGACCCCGAATTGCTCGTCTTCGACGACCCGACGGCCGGACGGAAGCCGGAGGCGCATGCGGCCGTGCTGGAACTGCTCCGCGGCGTGCGGGAGGGGCGCACGGTCATCCTCGGGTCGACGGACTTCTCCGTTGTCGCGTCGGTGTGCGACCGGGTCGCCGTGATCGACAAGGGCCGCATCGTCGAGCAGGGTTCGATCGCCGAGATCATCGCCGCCCCGCAGCATCCGCTGACCCGGGCGCTCGTCGGCCGGGCCTGACCCAACCCGCCGCTACGCGTCGGCCTCAGGCGTCGGGTCGGGCGTCGGGGTCGGGGTCGGGGTCGGTGCGACCGTGTTCCGGGCCGCGAGGATGTGCGAGCGCATCGCGACCTCGGCCCAGAGCGCGTCGCCCGACCGCAACGCGGTGAGGCTGTCGCGGTGGTGGTTTCACACGGCCCGGGCGCCGCGGTTGGGCACGAATTCGATCAGTCCGGCCTGGTCCAGTCGGCGCAGCGCCTCTCGGACCGGGGTGCGCCTGACGCCGAGCTCCTCGGCGAGCGCGGCCTCACGCAGGTTCGCGTGGGCCGGCAGGTCGCCGGACAGAATGCGCCCGCGCAACACCGCGTAGGTGCTCTGACCGTCGGTCACCGACACTGTGCCCCCAGCCACCCCACGCTCGACCCTCACTCTGTCACAACCCTCGCCGACGACCACCCCGGCCGGCGAATCCCAGCCGAGGTGCCGGCTCAGGAGAACGCGTTCAGGCCGGTCAACGCCCGGCCGAGAACCAGCTGATGGATCTCATCCGTTCCCTCATAGGTGCGCACCGATTCGAGGTTCGCCATGTGCCGCATCACCGGGAACTCGCTGGTGATGCCGTCGCCGCCGAGGATCGAGCGCGCCTCGCGGGCGATCAGGATCGCCTCGCGCACGCTGTTGAGTTTGCCGACACTGATCTGTGCCGGGGTGAGCGTGCCACGCTCCTTGAGCCGGCCGAGGTGCAGGGCGAGCAACACGCCCTTCTCGTACTCGACGAACATGTCGGCGAGTTTGGCCTGGATCAGCTGGGTGGCGCCGATCGGCCTGCCGAAGACCTCGCGCGTCTGCGATCGGCCGATCGCCGCGTCCAGGCAGCTGCGGGCGGCACCCATGGCTCCCCAGACGATGCCGAAGCGGGCCTCGTTCAGGCAGCCGAACGGCCCGGACAGCCCGCGGGCACCGGGCAGGATCGCGTCGCTGGGCACGTGCACCGCGTCGAGGTTCACGTCACACTGGATCGACGCGCGCATCGAGAGCTTGTTTTCAATCGGGGTTGCCGTGAAGCCCGGCGTTTCGGTGGGAACGAGGAAACCGCGCACGCCCTCGTCGGTCATCGCCCAGACCACCGCCACGTCGGCGACGCTGGCCAGGCCGATCCACCGCTTGGTGCCGTCGAGCACCCATCCGTCGCCGTCCCGGCGAGCCGCGGTCTTCATCGCCGCCGGATCACTGCCGCCGGTGGGTTCGGTCAGGGCGAAGCAGCCGATGAGCTCACCCGCGGCCATGCCGGGCAGCCACCGCTGCTTCTGCTCCTCCGAGCCGTATTTGTGGATGGCGGACATCGCCAGGGAACCCTGGACCGAGACGAAGGTGCGCCAGCCGCTGTCGGCGGCCTCGAGTTCGAGGCAGACCAGACCGTAGCTGACCGCTCCCGCGCCCGCGCAGCCGTACCCGTCGAGGTGCATGCCGAGGAATCCGGCCGCGCCGAGTTCGGCGACGAGCTCGCGGCGGAATCGCTTGTCCTCGAAGTCGTGCTCGATGGTGGGCAGGATGCGGTTGGTCGCGAACGCGCGCGCCTTACGCGCCCAAGCGATCTCGTCGGTCTCGAGCAGCTCGTCGAGGTCGAAGACGGTATCCACGAGCGGGCTGTGGACGAGAGGGGTGGGGCGGCCTGAGGCGGTCACGGGTGTCCTTTGCTTGATCGGCGGTCTGGGGGTGTGTGGTGTGACAGGTCCGAGGCGCGGGCTACGGACTCGGCGGAGCGAGGCGCTCCGCCGCGACGAGGGCAGGGCCGAGCCAGTCGGCTCCGTTGTGTTCGCCGAGCCGCGGCGGCGGAAGGCGGTAGCCGGCCGGCCGGCCCCCGAGATGGATGGGGTTGGCGACCTGCCGGCTGCCGGAGACCTCGACGACCGGGGCGAGCCCCAGGTCGGCGGCGAAGGCGAAGGCCTCGTCAATGGTGTTGACCAGGCCTGCCGGCACCCCGGCATCCGTCAGGGCGGCGACCCACTCGGCGGCCGGCTGCGCGCGCAGTCGCGCCTCGAGCAACGTCTTCAGTTCCGCGCGGTGCCGCACCCGGGTGGGGTTGTCCGCGAAGCGGGCGTCGGCGGCGAGTTCGGGGGCCCCGAGCAGACGCACCAGGGTGCGGAACTGGCGGTCGGTGCCCACCGCGATCACGAGCGGCCGATCCTGGCCGGCGAAGAGTTCGTAGGGTGCGATGCTCGGGTGCGCGTTGCCCATCCGGGCCGGAGGCAGCCCCGTGGCCAGGGTGCCGGCGGCCTGGTTGGTGAGCGCCGAGAGCAGGGAGCCCATCAGGTCGATCTCGACCCGCACGGATCCGGAGCCGGTGTCCCCGGCGGCGCGGGCCGCGTCCCGGGCACGGAGGGCGAGCAGGATGCCGCCGAGCGCGTTGAGCCCGGCCAGAACGTCGACGAGGGCCACACCGACCTTGTTCGGCTCCCCGTTCGGCGCACCGGTCACACTCATCAGGCCGCCGACCGCCTGCACGAGCAGGTCATAGCCGGGCAGCCGGGCACCGGCCTCCCGGCCGAACCCGGTGATCGAGCAATAGACCACCCCGGGGTTGCCCGCGGCCACGTCGTCGAAGCCGAGTCCGAACCGGTCGAGCACCCCCGGCCGGAAGTTCTCCACGACGATGTCGGCCGTCTCGGCCAGCCGGCGGGCCACGGCCAGACCGGCCGGGGTGGCCAGGTCGCAGACGACGGCGCGCTTGTTGCGGTTCACCGCGCCGAAGTAGGTGGACCCGCCCTGCGCGTCCACCGGCGGCAGCCAGCTGCGGGTGTCATCACCCTGCGGGCTCTCGATCTTGATCACGTCCGCGCCGAAGTCGGCGAGCATCATCGTGGCGTAGGGGCCGGCCAGGACGCGCGAGAAATCGGCGACCCGCAGCCCGGCCAACGGGCCATCCGGCCCGATCTTCTCCTGCAGCACTCGCCCACCTCGGTCCCGGTTCCACGACGGATCACCGGGCACCGGCAATGGTCGCACTTCATTTGATCCTATATCGCATGATTTGGTTCCCGCCACCCGGCGTCGACTAGATTGGGGCGTATGAAGGCTCAGCTGCGACCCGGCGCCCGGGAAGCGATCTTCGCGCAGCTCATCGAGGCGGGCCGCGCGGAGCAGGTCGCGCGCCGGCTGACCGACGCCATCATCCTCGGCGTCCTCACGCCCGGGGAACGCCTGCCCAGCGAACAGGAACTCGCCCGCCGCTTCGGCGTCGCCCTGATCACCGTGCGCGAGGGTCTCGTCATCCTGCGCGACGCCGGCCTGGTCGAGACCCGCCGGGGGCGCGGCGGCGGCAGTTTCGTGATCAAGGCGGATGCCCCGCACGGCACGCTGCTGGAGGCCCGCCTGCGCGGGCTCGCCCAGGTCGAGCTCTCCGATCTGGCCGTGTACTTCTCCACCATCGCGGAGGGCTGCGCCGAACGGGCCGCACTCCGCGCGTCGGCCTCCGACGCCGAGCGGCTGGCGGCCTGGCTGCTGCACGCCGACTTCGCCAGCACCGCCGGCGCCCGAACCAACGCGGGCGGGTTCTACCTGGAGCTCGCCGTGCTCAGTCAGTCCGCCCGCCTCGTGCGCGAGCAGATCCGGCTCCAGGCCGAATTCGGGCCGCTGCTCCTTCTCGGTCTGGGCGACCCGGGCACCCGTGAGCAGGTGGTGCGGCTGAACGGCCTGGTCGCCGTGGCCATTTCGGTCGGCGACGGCGCGTCCGCACGCACCCTCGTCGCCGACCAGGTGCGCCTGCTCGGCGAGTGGCTGCTCATCATGAAGGCCCGGATCGAACGGGGAGGACTCCTCGATGACTCCATCGTCGACGACGCCTGAGAGGGCCGGCTTGCCGCGCCGCACGGCCAATCCCGTCACGGCCGCGGACTGTGCGGCCGAGGTCGGCGAGATCTTCGCCCGCGTGTTCGGCACCCTGCACGACTGGCGGGAGGCGATCGCCGGCGCGAGTGCCGACCGGGCCGACCTCGACGAGCTCGTCGAGGGCCTCGTGGTCCCGGCCCTGCTCGCCTCCGCCGAACCATTCGAGAGCCGCGCGACCGCCACGACCGAGTCCATCCTGATCGGCGCAGGGTTCATCGCCGCCCCGCAATACGTGACCGGCCGCGACACACATTTCGCCTGGTGGCTCGGCCCGCTCGCCTCGAACCCGCTGCTCGGCAACACGAGCGGGGCGAGCCGACTCGACCTGGCCACCCGGGTGCACACCGAGTACCTGCGCGACTTCCGGGACCTCGAGTGGTACGCGGTGCCGGAGGCCACCAACCAGACCCACGTGACCGGTCCTTACGTGGATCAGCTCTGCACCTGTGACTTCATCATCACGTTGACCATGCCAGTTCGACTCGACGAACGGATGATCGGGGTCGTCGGCGCCGATGTCTACGTCAAGCGCCTCGAACAGGTGCTGCTGCCGCACTTCCTGGCCCTCCCGGGTCCCGTCGTGCTGATCAACCAGGTCGGCCGTGTCGTGATCTCGACGGAACCGACGCTCCCGGCCGGCGACATCCTGCCGAACCGGCGGCATCTGCTCGGCGACTATGAGCTTCTGCCGTGCCCCGGCACGCCGTTCCTCGTCGCGACCCGGGTTGACTCCGCACCGGCCATGTAGTCACTCCGAGGCCCCCACCTCCGGGTCGCGGCCCGCGTCGCGGAACCGGGCCCGTGGTGCTCGGCGCGCCCGCTTCCCGAACGCGGGCCGCGACGTCGCCGAGGCGCGCCGCGACATCCGCCCGTCCGAGACCCGCGCCGCGGCGCCCCGCATCACGCCCCGCATCACACGCCGAAACACGCGCCGAAAAAGAATCATTCGGTTCTATACCTTTTGGGGTTCCCGGTCCACTATGTTGATCACACACATTGAGGTGCCCGCGACCGGGCGGCAACGACCCGGTCCTCCGGCTCGATCGGAAAGGTCAACAGATGAACGACACCCCGTCCCCCCGCAAGGGGCTCGGCGACAGCGAGCACCTCCAGGCCCTTGGCTATGAGGACTCCTTCCACCGCTCCATGGGCCTCTGGGCGAACTTCGCCCTCGGCTTCACCTACCTCTCCCCGCTCGTGGGCGTGTATTCGCTCTTCGCCCTCGCCCTGAGCACCGGCGGCCCGCCGTCGATCTTCTGGTTGATCATCGTCGGCAGCGGCCAGCTGCTGGTGGCGCTCGTCTTCGGCGAGGTCGTCTCGCAGTATCCGATCGCCGGTGGAATCTATCCGTGGACCCGCCGACTCTGGGGCAAGCGCTACGCGTGGATGGCGGCCTGGGTCTACATCTGGGCGATGATCGTCACCATCACCGCCGTGGCCGAGTTCGGCACGGGATTCCTCGCCAGCCTGATCAATGCGCCGGTCACCAACGAGGTCACCCTCGGCCTGTCGGTGCTCTTCCTCGTGGTCGCGTTCGGGTTGAACTTCTCCGGCACAAAGACGCTCGGCCGGGTCGCCCGGATCGGCCTCGCCGCCGAACTCGTCGGCGTCGTCGGCCTCGGCCTGTACCTGCTGATCTTCCAGCGCAAGCAGGAGTTCAGCGTCTTCTTCGACACCATGGGCGTGCAGGGCAACGGCAGCTACGCGGCCGCGTTCCTCGGCGCCGCCCTCGCCGGCCTGTTCCTGTTCTACGGGTTCGAGGCCTGTGGAGACGTGGCGGAGGAGGTCGAGAACCCGGCCAGAGGCATCCCGCGCGCGATGATCCTCACGATCCTCGTTGGCGGGGTCTCGGCCCTGTTTTCGTTCGGCGGCTACGTTCTGGCCGCGCCGGACCTCCAGGCCATCGTCACGGGCAAGGACATCGACCCGATTCCCGCGATCCTGGATGCCTCCCTCGGCACGGTCGGCGCGAAGATCTTCCTCGTGGTCGCTCTCACGGCGTTCCTCTCCTGCGTGCTCAGCCTGCAGGCGGCGGCCAGCCGGTTGCTTTTCTCGTTCGCGCGAGACGGGATGATCCCCGGCCACACCTGGCTCTCCCGGGTGTCCAAGCGCACCGCCGTTCCGGTGAATGCGCTGATCGTGGCCTGCACCATCCCGCTGCTGCTCTGCCTGCTGATCTACGTGGGCGGCAGCACCCTGCTGGCCAGGATCACGGCCTTCGCGGTGATCGGGATCTACCTGGCCTTCCAGTCGGTGGTGCTGGCCGCGCTCCGCCAGCGGATCAAGGGCTGGCGGCCCGCCGGGCCGTTCAACCTGGGCCGCTTCGGCTTCGCCGTCAACGCGGTCGCCCTCGCCTACGGGATTTTCGCGATGGTGCTGCTGGCCCGGCCGGGCACCACGGGCGTCTTCCTCGACGACTGGATCGTGCTGATCGGGCTCTTCATCGTGCTGGGCAGTGGGCTGCTCTACTTGTTCATCGCCAAGCCGCACAGCGCGTCGCACCAGCCGGAGGGCGACGCCATTGCCGTGGCCGCGATGCTGCGGGCGCACCAACAGACCAAGCCCCCGGCATCCGTCAACATCTGATCGTCGCGCGTTAACGAACGAAGGGCCCGTCTCTCGACGGGCCCTTCGTGTTGATGCTTGTGCTTAGATGCTGTTCACATCGAGCGGGATGCCGGGGCCGAACGTGGTCGACACGGCGCCCTTCATGATGTACCGGCCCTTGGAGGAGCTCGGCTTGAGGCGCACGATCTCCTCGAGCGCTGCGGCGATGTTCTCGTTCAGCTGCTCGGCGGAGAAGGAGGCCTTGCCGACGACGAACTGCACGTTGGCGTGCTTGTCGACGCGGAATTCGATCTTTCCGCCCTTGATGTCGGACACGGCCTTGGCGACGTCGGGCGTCACCGTTCCGGTCTTCGGGTTCGGCATGAGGCCACGCGGGCCCAGCACCTTTCCGAGACGGCCGACCTTGCCCATGAGCTCCGGGGTCGAGACGGCGGAGTCGAACGAGGTGTAGCCGGCGGCCACCTTCTCGATGAGCTCGTCGCCACCGACCTCGTCGGCGCCGGCTGCGATTGCAGCGTCGGCGGCCGGGCCGGTTGCGAAGACGATGACGCGGGCGGTGCGACCGGTTCCGTGAGGAAGAATTACGGTTCCACGCACCATCTGGTCCGCCTTGCGCGGGTCGACGCCGAGCTTGAGGGCAACCTCAACGGTCGAGTTGAAGTTCGCCGAACCGGTCTCGCGGGCCAGCGTGACGGCCTCGACGGGGGTGTAAAGCTTGTCGGCTTCGATCTTCTCGGCCGCGGCCCGGTAGGCCTTTGACTTCTGTGCCATTTGAATCTCCTGTACAAAAAATTTGAGAGTGTGGTGCGAGCCTGGCTGGCTCTTCCACGTACTGCTGGGTGGCGGGATGCCGGGGTTTAGGCTCAGGCCTCGACCGTGATGCCCATGGAACGGGCGGTACCGGCGATGATCTTCGACGCTGCGTCGAGGTCGTTCGCGTTGAGGTCGACCATCTTCGCTTCGGCGATCTCGCGAACCTGTGCCTTGGTGAGCTTCGCAACCTTGACGGTGTGCGGGGTGCCACTGCCCTTGGCGACGCCGGCAGCCTTCTTGATGAGCTCCGCGGCGGGCGGGGTCTTCAGGATGAAAGTGAATGAACGGTCGTCGTAGACGGTGATTTCCACCGGGATGACGTTGCCGCGCTGGGATTCCGTCTGGGCGTTGTAGGCCTTGCAGAATTCCATGATGTTGACGCCGTGCTGACCAAGCGCCGGCCCAATGGGCGGTGCGGGGTTGGCGGCGCCGGCCTTGATCTGAAGCTTGATCAGACCAGTTACCTTCTTCTTCGGTGCCATTGTTCTTCCTTCTTTGTGATGACGAGCAGCCGCGAGGGCCGCTCTCCCGGTGGCCCGGACGGGCCCCGGTGAACTGGAAACTTTTTAGAGCTTGGTGACCTGGTCGAAGCTGAGCTCGACCGGGGTCTCGCGCTCGAACAGGGACACCAGCACGATGAGCTTGCCGCTCTCCGCCTTGATCTCGCTGATCGATCCGGGCAGACCCGCGAACGAGCCTTCCTTGATCGTGATTGTCTCGCCGATTTCGTAGTCGATCTCGGCCGGGAGGGCGCGGGTGGGAACCTTGCCGCCGTGTCCTGAGCCGGACTTCGCGGTGGGGACTTCCTGGATCTCGACGAGGCTCTTCAGCATTCCGAAGGCCTCCTCGAAACGGAGGGGGGTCGGGTTGTGGGCGTTGCCGACGAAGCCGGTGACGCCGGGGGTGTGGCGAACCACGGACCAGCTGTCCTCGTTGAGGTCCATCCGCACCAGCACGTAGCCGGGGATGCGCACGCGGGTGACCATCTTGCGCTGGCCGTTCTTGATCTCGACGACGTCTTCCATCGGAACCTCGACCTGGTAGATGAAATCTTCCATGGCCATCGACTGCTTGCGGTTCTCGATGTTCGACTTCACGCGACGCTCGAAGCCGGCGTAGGAGTGGATGACGAACCACTTGCCCGGCTGGAAGCGCAGCTCCTTGCGGAACTCCGCGTACGGGTCCTCATCGACGGCCTCTTCGGCCTCGGTGGTCTCTTCGTCCTGCACGGCCTCGACGGACGCATCCGCTTCCTGCACGGAGTCGATGTCGAGGGCGTCGTCAACGATCGCGTCGGCCTCGGGGTCGACCGAACCGGCCAGCGCGTCCAACGCGGCGTCGAGGTTGTCTTCGACTCCGACGCTCGGGTCGAACACGTGCACGGCTGCCTGCTCGGCGGCCTCTACGGAGTCTTCTTCGGCGGCGAGGGTGTTGCCCTCCTGCGCCTCGTCTTCGTCTGAGGACTGCTCGGCGGCGGTGGCCCAGTCGACGTCGTCGTGATTCGTCTCAGTCACTAAATCTCAATCCTTTTCTATTGCCTGGGCACGAAAGCGTGACCCGTTCAGCGTTGCCATGAATCCCTGCGGGAGCCGCCCGGCGGCATCCGTTCAGCCGCCTGGCGTTCCGAAAACGTATGTCACGACGAGCGCGAACACCCAGTCGAAAGCGGAAACGATTGCCATCATGATGACCACGAAGACCAGCACGACTCCCGTGTAGCTCAGGAGCTCCTTGCGGGTCGGGGTGACTACCTTGCGGAGCTCCGCCATGACCTGCTTGATGAACAGGGACATCCGAGCGAAGGGACTGCGCTTCGAATCACGCGCAATTTTCGCGTTCGCGACGATTTCCTCACTGGGTTCGTCGACAACTTTTCGGGCCACCTGATTACACCTTTCATGGGCCGACGGAATGCCACCGACTTGCAGGGCGGACAGGACTCGAACCTGCAACCTGCGGTTTTGGAGACCGCTGCTCTACCAATTGAGCCACCACCCTATGGAGAGAATCCTGAGCGCCAGACTTTTCCGCGACTTTCCAGCGAGTCCAGGGACACACCAAAATGGGCGCAAAAAAGCATGGCAGAATTCAACTACCTCGAACAAGTCTAGGTCACTCCGGGACGAGAGTAAAGCCGGGGCCGCTCGAGGCCGCCGGAATGCGAGATTCGCGGCCCGCGACCTTCGCGGGGGCGGCACGCCGCCCTATGCTCGAAACGTGACCCACGAACTCAAGCGCATCTCTACCCGGATCGGTTCCATCGCGGAGTCGGCAACCCTCAAGGTCGACGGCAAGGCCAAGGCGCTCCAGGCCGCCGGTCGCCCGGTGATCAGTTTCGCCGCGGGCGAGCCTGACTTCCCGACCCCGGAGCACATCGTCGAGGCCGCCCTCGCCGCGGTGCGCGATCCGAAGAACCACCGCTACACCCCGGCCGCCGGGCTCCCCGACCTGCGGGAGGCGATCGCGGCGAAGACGCTCAGGGACAGCGGCCTGGACATCTCCCCGGGCCAGGTGGTCGTCACCAACGGCGGCAAGCAGGCGGTCTACCAGGCCTTCGCCACCCTGCTCGACCCGGGCGACGAGGTCATCGTGCCCACGCCCTACTGGACCACCTACCCCGAATCGATCCGCCTGGCCGGCGGCGTGCAGGTCGACGTGTTCGCCGGGGCGGACCAGGGATACCTCGTCACGGTCGAGCAGCTCGAGGCCGCGCGCACCCCGCGCACCAAGGTGTTGCTCTTCGTGTCTCCGTCCAACCCCACCGGCGCGGTCTATTCCGCCGAGCAGACCAAGGCGATCGGCGAGTGGGCCGAGGAGCACGGCCTGTGGATCATCAGCGATGAGATCTACCAGAACCTCACCTACCCTTCGACGGGCTCAGACCAAGCGACGGCCCAGCGTGCCGTGTCGATCGTCGAGGCCGTGCCGGCACTGGCCGACCGCACCATCCTGGTCAACGGTGTCGCGAAGACCTATGCAATGACGGGCTGGCGCCTCGGCTGGATGGTGGGCCCGCAGGACGCCATCAAGGCCGCCGCCAACCTGCAGTCGCACCTCTCCTCGAACGTCTCGAACATCTCCCAGCGCGCCGGCATCGCCGCCCTGAACGGGCCGCAGGATGCCGCACTCGCCATGCGGGACGCCTTCGACCGCCGCCGCAAGATCATCGTCGCCGAGCTGAACAAGATCCCCGGCATGGTGGCGCCGACCCCGCAAGGCGCGTTCTACGTCTACCCCGACGTCACCGGCCTGCTCGGCCGCACCTGGGGCGGCGTCACGCCGACCACCTCGCTCGAGCTCGCCGACCTCATCCTCGACCAGGCCGAGGTGGCCGCGGTTCCGGGCGAGGCATTCGGGCCGAGCGGCTACCTCCGCTTCTCCTACGCACTGGGCGACGCGCAGCTCCTCGAGGGCGTGCAGCGCCTCCAGCGCCTCTTCGCCTAACCCAGCCCGCCTCGCCCCACACCCCCTCCCGCCCCCTTGCGGGGAGAATATCCGTCGATCGGTGGATGGGCGGGTCGGCCGGGTGAGGCTTTCGCCCGCCCCGGTGGAGTGGGAATCTACAGGTATGGAAACCTCATCCCCGGTCGTGCGAGTGCGCGACCTGCACAAGTCCTATGGCGGGCTCCAGGCCCTCCGCGGCATCAGCTTCGACATCCGGGCCGGCGAGACCTTCGCCCTGCTCGGCCCGAACGGTGCGGGCAAGAGCACAGCGATCGAGATTCTCGAGGGCTACCGCGACCGCAGCTCCGGCGACGTGAGCGTGCTCGGCGCCGACCCGCAACGCGCCGGGCGAGCCTGGAAGGCCCGCCTCGGCATCGTGCTCCAGTCCACCGGCGAGAGCGGCAACGTCACCGTGGCCGAGCAGCTCAGCCACTTCGCCGGGCTCTACCCGAACCCGCGCCGGGTGTCCGAGGTGATCGACGCCGTCGGCCTCGCCGCCAAGGCCAAGACCCGCATCAGCAAGCTGTCCGGCGGCCAACGGCGGCGAGTGGATGTCGCGCTCGGCATCATCGGGCGGCCGGAGCTCCTGTTCCTCGACGAGCCGACCACGGGCTTCGACCCCGAGGCCAGGCACCAGTTCTGGGATCTGGTGCGGCGGCTCAAGGCGGAGGGCACCACCATCCTGCTCACCACCCACTACCTCGACGAGGCCGCCCAGCTCGGCGACCGGGCCGGGGTCATCAACGACGGCCGGCTCATCGACATCGGCACCATCGACGAGATCGGCGGGTCGAAGGCGCGGGTACCCCTGGTGCGGTGGCGGGACGCCGACGGGACACCCCGCGAGACGCGCACCCTCGAGCCGGGCCGGGTCGTGGCCGGTCTCATGGCCGCGGGCGGAGAACCCGCCGGCCTCGAGGTGATCCGGCCCAGCCTGGAGGACGTCTACCTCGGTCTCGTGCGCGGCGAGCGCCTGGACAACGACACCACGAACGGCACCGACACCGCGACCAGCGCCGACGACAGCGTCGGCAACACCAGCACCACGACCTCCGGCACGACCGGCGGCGACAGCGAAGAGGAGGTGCTCGCATGAGCGCCGTCGACACGAACCCCGGACGCCACGGCCCCGCGGCAGGCGCCCCGTCCATCGGCGGACTGGGCGGCATCCTGCGGCTCGGCGTCTCCCGGGTGCTCTATGAGACCCGGGTCTACTTCCGAACCCCGGACACCGTGTTCTTCACGTTCCTGTTCCCGTTCGTCATGCTGGGCATCTTCACCGCGGCCTTCGGCGCGGCCGGGAACATCGGCCAGAACCCCGACGGCACCGGCGGCATCAGCGTCGGCGCCTACTACCTGCCGGCCATGCTGGCCGCGGGGATCCTGCTCTCGGGCGTGCAGAACCTCGCCATCGACATCGCCGGAGAGAAGGGCGACGGCACCCTGAAACGACTCGGCGGCACTCCGCTCTCGCCGTTGAGCTACTTCATGGGCAAGCTTGGCGGGGTGCTGGTGACCGCACTGATCCAGGCCGCGCTGTTGATCCTCGTCGCCCGGCTGCTGCTCGGCATCGAGCTGCCGACCGACCCGGCCAAGTGGCTCACCTTCGCCTGGGTCTTCCTGTTCGGCGTGATCACCTGCGCGTTCCTCGGCATCGCGCTCTCGGCCCTCCCCCGCTCCGGCAAGAGCGCCGCCGCCGTCGTCATCCCGATCGTGCTGATCCTGCAGTTCATCTCCGGCGTCTACCTACAGTTCTACGTGCTGCCCGAGTGGATGCAGAACCTGGCCGGCGTGTTCCCGCTCAAGTGGGTGGCGCAGGGCATGCGCGGGGTCTTCCTACCGGAGGGGTTCTCCTCGCTCGAGCAGACCGGCGAGTGGGACTTCCCCATGGTGGCCCTGAACCTGGCCGTCTGGCTCGTGATCGGGCTGGTGCTCAGCCGCGTGACGTTCCGCTGGATTCGAAAGGACGCGTGATCCGGATGCGCGCGGCACGGATGCTCGCAGCCGGGCCGCACGCGCATGGGAGGCTGGTGCCATGACAACCCTGCGCTGGTGGGACACGGTCATCGCGGGGTCGCTCCTGGTGATGGGCGTGATCGCGGCCCTCGACCCCGACTTCGCCGGACCGGCTCTGGTCGGCGCTCTGGTCACCCTCGCCGCGATCGGCCTCGCCTACGTCACCTTCGGCCGGCGGGCCCTTCGCCAGGCCGCGGAGTACGCCCGGCCGGCATCCGCTGAAAACCGGCCCGACGGGGACTCGGCCGGACGATTTCCCGCCACGGTCTCCGCCGACCACCCGGACAGCCCCGTCGGCGGCGGCGCGCAGACCGCTTTCCGGGTCGTGATCATCGTCGGGTCCGGGCTGGCCGCCGCGTTCAACCCGAACCTGGCGACGCTGCAGGCGATCGGCTTCCCCTTGATCTGGGTGCTGTCCGTGAGCTTTCTCTCCTCCGTCGCGCTGAGCGCTCTGCTCGCAGTCGTGGTCGCCGCGGGCCTCACGGTGAGCCTCGGCGGCGGTCTCGGCGACCTGCTCCAGGCCGGCGCCATCGAGGCCATCTCCTTCGTCTTCGCGGTAGCGCTCGGCGCGTGGATCACCCGCATCTCCCGCGAGGGGAACACCCAGCGCCTGCTCCTCGCGGAGCTGACCGCCGCCCAGGACGAGCTCGCGATGCTGCACCGGGATGCCGGCGGCACCAGCGAGCGAGAACGCCTGGCCAGGGAGATCCACGACACCATCGCGCAGAGCCTGACCAGCCTCGTCATGCTCGCACAGCGCGCCCGCACCGAGCTGGGCGCGAACTCGGCCGCCGGCGCGAGCATCGACCTGATCGAGGACACGGCCCGGCAGGCGCTGACCGAGGCCCGCACACTCGTCGCCGCCATGTCGCCGGTACGGGTGGACGATTCGACCCTCGCCGAGACGGTGGGTCGCCTGGCCGAACGTTTCGGCCGGGAGACGGGAATCCAGATCGACGCCTTGGTCAGTGTGGCCGGTCTGGACCGCGAGCTCGAGGTGGTGCTGTTGCGCTGCGCGCAGGAGGGACTCGCGAACGTGCGCAAACACTCCCGGGCCGGCACGGCATCCGTCAGCATCGACCGGAGCGGCGGGGACGCGACCCTCACCGTGCGCGACGACGGCCGCGGTCTCGGCGGCTACACGGCCGAGCGGGAGAACGGATTCGGCCTCTCGGGCATGCGCGACCGGGTCGGGCTCGTGGGCGGCAGCCTCTCGATCACGAACGGCGAGCCCCGCGGCACCGTGCTGCGGGTGAGCGTGCCGCTCCGGGCCGACGCCAGGGGAAGCGGCTCGTGATCCGGGTGCTGGTGGCCGACGACCACCCCATCGTGCGCGGCGGGATCGCCCTGCTCCTCGGCGCGGCCGACGACATCGTGGTCGTCGGCGAGGCTGCGGACGGCGAGGAGGCGATCACGCTGGCCGCCGCGCTGCGCCCCGACCTCGTGCTGATGGACCTGCGGATGCCGCGGGTCGACGGTGTCGAGGCGACCCAGCGCATCCTCGCCGACAACGACGCCACCCGAGTGCTGATCCTCACGACCTATGAGAGCGACGATCAGATCCTCGGCGCCATCGCCGCCGGCGCCAGCGGTTACCTGCTCAAGGCCGCGCCCCAGGCGGAGATCATCGAGGGTGTGCGCGCGGTGGCCGGCGGCCAGACCGTGCTCGCACCCACCATTGCGGCCCGGCTGGTGCACCGGGTGCGGGCGGATGCTACACCGTCGCCACGCCTGTCCGCCCGCGAACTCGACGTGCTGCGCCTGGTCTCCGCCGGCCAGAGCAACCCCCAGATCGGTCGCTCGCTCTTCATCAGCGAGGCCACTGTCAAGACGCACCTGTTGCACGCGTTCGAGAAGCTCGCGGTGAGCGACCGCACCAGGGCCGTCACCCGGGCGATGGAACTCGGGTTGCTGTAGCGGGGCATCCACCGGGCTCGGGCCGTGAGCGAGGGCCGAGAGCCGACGACGCTCGCGGCCCGCGTTCGGGAAGCCGGCGCGCGGAGCAACGCGCGCCGGCTTCCGCTGGGCGGGCCACGAGCGACGACGCGGCGCGCGGGCGGGAGCGGCGCGAGCGGGCTGGCGGGCGGGCGCGGTGGCTAGAGGGTCACTCCGACGAGCAAGGGCTCCGGCTGCAGGATCACACCGAACTCCGACTGCACCCGGCCCTGCACGAAGCGGGCGAGCTGGCCGATCTCGTCGGCGGTCGCGCCGCCGGTATTGGTCAGGGCGAGGGTGTGCTTGCTCGAGATCGCCGCCCTCGACCCCGGCAGCCGGAAGCCGCGGGAGATCCCGGAATGCTCGATCAACCAGGCCGCGCTGAGCTTCACCAGCGGCACCGGCGCCGCCACCGTGGCCGGACCGACCCCGTAGTACTCGTCGATCGGGATGATCCGATCGGGCAGGTCGGGGTCGGTGAGCGGCCAGCGCGGTGCCGCGGCCGGCATGGTGCGCGAGAAGGCCAGCGACACGATCGGGTTGGTGAAGAACGAGCCGGCGCTGTTCGTGTCGGGGTCACCGGCGTCGAGCACCATTCCCTTGGCGCCGCGCAGGGCGAGCACGGAAGCCCGCAGCTCGCCGAGCGGAACCCGGTCACCAACCTGCACCCCGAGCGCCCCCGCCAACTGCGGGTAAGCGACCGGCCGGCTGAGCGCGCTGCCGAGCACGGATGCCTCGGCACGGGTGTCGTGCAGTTCTAGTTCGACCGCGGTCACGAGGCCGCGGAGTCCCTGCTTGAGCACCGAGGTGCGGTAGCCGAGCTCGAGTTCGGCGGCGTCGATCCGACGCAGCACGCCGGTCTCGTAGTCGAGGAAGTCGATCGCGACCAGGCTGTCGGAGAGTTCCTGGCCGTAGGCGCCGATGTTCTGCACCGGGGCGGCGCCGGTCGAACCGGGGATGCCGGACAGCGCCTCGAGGCCGGACCAGCCCTGGGCGACGGTGTGCGCGACGAGGTCGTCCCACGGCTCACCGGCCTGCACGCGCAGCCGCACCCGGTCCGACGCGGCCGCCAGGGAAACACCAGCAGCAGTAGCGACAGCAGCACCCGTAGCGCCACCGTCCGCACCAGCGCTCGCCGCACCGGCCCTCGCCGCGGCAGAGTCATCCGCACCGGGTGCCAGCACCGCCACGCCCCGGGTGAGCACCCGGATGACCGTGCCGTCGAAACCGTCGTCCGAGACGACCATGTTGGAGCCGCCGCCGAGCAGCATCCATTCCTCGCCCGAGGCCCACACCATCAGGGTGGCGTCGACGAGCTCCCGCTCGGTCGCCGGGGACAGCAGCAGCGCCGGCAGCCCGCCGACCCGCATGGTGGTCAGCTCGGCGAACCGCGCGATCGCCTCGGAGTCGGTTGTCGGCACGGCCTCAGGCCTCGGCGTGCGGCCGGTCGGCCAGGTTGACGCGGGCCTGCGCCTTGCCCAGCACGGTGACCCCGTTGAACGAAACGGTGAGGTCGATGCGCGCGATGTCGGCATCCGCGTCGATCGCGCCGACCTTGGCGACGACCGAGACCACGGCGCCGTCGGTCGGATCGACGAGCACCGGGCGGGTGAACCGCACCTGGTAGTCCACGACACGGCCGGGGTCGCCCGCCCAGTCGACCACAGGCTGCACGGCGAGGCCCATGGTGAGCATGCCGTGCGCGAGCACGCCAGGCAGGCCAACGGAGACGGCCACGTCGTCACGGTAGTGAATGGGGTTGAAGTCGCCGGATGCTCCGGCGTACCGCACGAGGGAATCCCGGGTCAGCGGGAAGGTGGCCTCGGCGACGACGGCACCGACGACGAGGTCGCCGAGCCTGGGTGTGCTGCTGATGGTGCTCATTCGTCTCCCCTGACAACAAGCGTGGAGGTCGCGGTCACGACGTGGGCGCCGGATGCATCGACCACCCGGGACTCGGCCGTCACCATGGAGTGGCCGCCCAGGCTCTTCACGCTTGCCACGGTCAGGGTCGCCGTGAGGCTGTCGCCCGCGACGATCGGGCGGCTGAAGCTGAATCGTTGGTCGCCGTGCACGACCCGGCTGAAGTCGATGCCGGCGTCCGGCTCGGCCAGTAGCTGGGCGAGGGTGGCTTCCTGCACGACCACCGCGAAGGTGGGCGGAGCGACGACGTCGGCGTAGCCCGCGGCGCGCGCGGCATCCGGGTCGTGGTTGATCGGGTGGGTCGCGAAGACGGCGCGCGCAAACTCGCGCACCTTCTCCCGTCCGACGAGATAGGGGGCGACCGGGGGGAAGACCCGGCCCTGCAGTTCGGGGTTGACAGACACAGGAGGAGTTTACCGGTCGCGGTCGAACGCGCACCGATCGGGCAGACTGGGGATGTGAAAATCGCCCGAGTACGCCTGTCCGACCCCGAAGTCGCCCCTCTCCTCACCGATCTCGGTCGCGAATACGAGGAACGCTACGGCGGCGGAGGAGCCGACACGGTGCACGATGTCGAAGCGGGCGCCTTCGACCCGCCGACCGGCGGTTTCATCGTGCTGCTCGACGGCGCGAACACGGTCGCCGGCGGCGGCATCCGTCGGCTCGACGAGCTCACCTGCGAGGTCAAGCGGATGTGGACCAACCCGGCCTACCGTCGGGCCGGCCACGCGTCCACCGTGCTGACCGCCCTCGAGGAGCTTGCCCGCGAACTGGGCTACCGGAAGGTGCGGCTGGAAACCGGCTATGCCCAGCCGGAGGCGCTCGCCCTGTACCGTCGTCTCGGTTATCGGGAGATCGGCAACTATGGAATCTACGACCGGGCGACCGGGTTCGAGCGCACGATCCCGGCCGCCGACGACGCCGGCTGAACCACGATCGCCCCCCGGGCAAAACCCGGCATTGGCCTGCACCCCGCGCGCTTGCTAGTTTTGGCAGTGCCATGCCTAACAAATTAGATCTACACCCCGACCTTCCCATCGACCTGCCCACGGCGGAGCGCATCCACGCCGCCGTGCTGCACTATGGCGAACAAACGGTGATCGACAACTCCATCGCCCTGCTCCGCGCCAAGAACGCGGGCAAGGACTTCCTGCTCTACGCCGGCGGCCGCCACGCCCTGGGCATCCTCGAAGGCGCCCCCGCTCTGTACTGGCCCGAGCTGTGGGGTGCCCGCGCCCTGCTCTACGTCTGGAGTGAGGCCGCCGCGCCGTATGTCGTGGTCGGGCTGAACAACCAGGCCTGGCGGGTACGCGAAATGTGCGCGCGGGTCATTCTTTTGCGAGACCTCCAGGTTGCGCCGAAGCTCGTGCGCCTGACCACCGACGAGGTGCCGCGGGTGCGCGCCGCCGCCCTGCACGCGCTCGCCGCCCAGGGCACCGCCGACCACCTCGCCACGATCGTTCAGCGCCTGCGCGACCCCGATAAAGAGGTACGCCGTGCCGCCCAGCAGGCCAGGGACGTGCTCTCCGGACGCTTCGACCTGCCGAAGGACCCGAGCCAGGGCGTCGAGCAGACCCACGGCACCCGCCATACCCACGACGAGAGCGAGTAGCATCGCCCCTGCCCGGTTGCCGCATCCGGGCATTCGCGGGGTGAGGGGATTCTGATGTTCCAGCGTTACGTTGCCATGGGCGACAGTTTCACCGAGGGCGTCGGCGACGACCTGCCCGATGGCCGGCTTCGCGGCTGGGCGGACCTGGTCGCGCTCGGCCTCGCCGCCGCATCCGACACCCCGGTGTCCTACGCGAACCTCGCGGTGCGCGGTCGCCTGCTCGGCCCGATTCTGGCCGAGCAGCTGGAGCCGGCCCTCGCCCAGGCCCCCGACCTGCTGTCTCTCTGTGGCGGCGGCAACGACCTGATGCGGCCGCGGGTCGAGATCTCCTACGTCGTCGATCTGATGAGCGAGGTGGTCGACCGCGCGCTCGACAGCGGCGCCCACATGCTGGTGCTCAGCGGAGGGAACCCGTCGCGGCACCTGCCGATGGGCGCGGTCATGCAGCGACGCGGCGACCGTCTGGCCGAAGCCGCCCGCGACGCGTTCGCGCGACCGGGGGTCACCCTGGTCGACAACTGGGCCGATCCTTTGCTCGCCGAGCGGCAGTACTGGTCGGTGGACAAGCTGCACCTCAACGCCCTCGGACACACCAGGGTCGCCTCCAACGTGCTCGAGGCGCTCGGGATGGCCGTGCCCGCCGACTGGGCAGGCACCGAGGCCGCCGCGGCCACACGGGTGCCGGGCACCGCCGCGTACTACCGCGAATACGTGCTGCCCTGGATCGGGCGCCGGCTCACCGGCCGCTCGTCGGGTGACGGCCGCCCTCCCAAACGGCCCGTGCTCGAGCCCGTCTTCCTCTGACCCCGCGCCGCCCGACCACACATCGCCCGCCCCGCACCCTCGAATGCGTGCGATACATCGGGCAATACATTGACGTGCGTCGATATATGGTCGATGATTGCCAAGACATCGACAATGATCAATACATCGGGAGAGCCGTCATGACCCAAGAAACCGAATCCATGCGCGAGGCCGTGCGGGCCCGCTATGCCACCGCCGCCCTGGCCGTGTCCCAGCGCGAAACGACGCCGCCTGCCGCCGCGGGCTGTTGCGCTCCGAGCCAGGCCACGGATGTCGCAGCCGACTGCTGCGGGCCCGCGTTCGTCGACGAGAGCCTCATCTTCGGCTCCGCGCTCTACGCCCCCGGCGCGACCGACGATCTCCCCGAGGCGGCCGTGCTCGCCAGCCTCGGCTGCGGCAACCCCACCGCCGTCGCAGACCTGCGTCCGGGCGAGACCGTGCTCGACCTGGGCTCAGGCGGCGGCATTGACGTGCTGCTCTCTGCTCGCCGGGTGGGTCCGACCGGCTTCGCCTACGGTGTCGACATGACCGACGAGATGCTCGACCTGGCGCGCGCCAATGCGGCCGCCGCCCACGCCGACAATGTCGAGTTCCGCAAGGGCACGATCGAGGATCTCCCGCTGCCCGACGGCGGCATCGACGTCGTGATCTCCAATTGCGTGATCAACCTCTCCACCGACAAGCCCGCCGTGCTTCGGGAGATGTTCCGGGTGCTCGTTCCCGGCGGTCGGGTCGGGGTGTCCGACGTCGTGGCCGAGAACCACCTCTCGCCCGCGGAGCGAGCCGCCCGCGGCACGCACGTCGGCTGCATCGCGGGCGCGCTCTCGGTGGAGGAGTACACAACCCAGCTGGCCGCGGCCGGCTTCGACCAGGTGAGCGTGAGCCTCACCCACGAGGTGGCTCCCGGCATGCACGGTGCGATCGTGCGCGCCGTCAAGCCGCTTCCCACGGCCTGATCCGGGGCGACCGTCGCTCGAACGTCGGCGGCACCTTCTCACGCGACGGGCATCGGGCCTCGCCCGATTGGCGCCCCTCCGCCGAGCGCCGGGCGTCAGACGATGGGAGGCACCCGCAGCAGGGCTCCCTCTTCGCGGCAGGTGGCGGCCGCGATGCGCATGGCGCCTTCCAGCAGCCGTTGCCAGCCCGCGGCATCCATCGGCACACCATCGGTCACAACGGTCTGCACGCTGGAGGCCAGGGTCGCGTCGCCGGCACCCATCGTGTCGACCACGGCGCCCGGCAGCGGGCTGATCGGCTCGGTCACGAGTAGTCCGTCGCTGGTCTCGATCGAAGCCCCGCCACGCCCGGCGGTCGCCAGCACGTGGTGCGCCCCGGCTGCCAGGAGTCGGGCGCGCAGCTCGGGGAGGGTGCTGCCGTAGAGCAGCTCCGCGTCTTCGTCGCCGACCTTGGTCAGCAGGCTGCGGGCCGCTGCACGCTCGAAGTTGCGCACGAACGTCTCGCGGTCGGCGAGCATGCCTGCGCGCGGGTTGGGGTCGATCACCAGGCGGCGTTCGGGATCGGCGACGACCGAGAGGAAGTCGTCGGTCTGGGCCGTGTCGTCGAAGGGGAAGCAGCTCACGACGACCAGGCGCGCGGCGTCGAGGGCGGCGCGTTCGGCCTCGCCGAATTCGATCCGGCGCTTCCTCGCGGCCTCGTTGAAGGCGTAGCGCGGCTCACCGTCGGTGCGGTCGGAGGTGGCGCGGGAGCTGCCGTGCGGGCCGGTGGTGGCGATCAGGGCCACGTCGTGTGCGGCGAGGAAGTCGCGCAGCACAGCCCCGTCCGAGTCGTCGCCGACCATCGCGATCAGGGTCGTCGGCACTCCGAGCACGGCGAGCCCGACCGCCACGTTCAGTGCCGCGCCGCCCGGGAACTCGCGCAGGGAATCCGCATCGCGGAGTTCGTCGATGAGGGCGTCGCCGACGACAACCACACGGTTGGTTTCAGTCATTCGGTTCATCTCCCCGTTGGCGAGCACCAGCCCGATAGGCCCAGTTTAGGGAGTCCCGCCAGCGGTCGCCAGAAGAGCGCGCGAACGCCGTAGGCCCGGAGCCCCTGCCCGTTTCCGGCACGGGAAAGGGCCGCCCGGATGCCGGACGGCCCTCTCTACGGTGCGGCCCCAGGCCCGGCGTCAGGTTCGCCGGCCCGAGATCGAGCGAAGCAGGAACATGATCACGGCGATGACGAGCAGCACAACCCCGATCCAGAGCAGGAACTGCAGCGACTGTACGAATCCCCCGGTGAGGAGAAGCACAACGGCCACGATTGCGATGATGACCACTAACAGGTTCATGATTGCCGACCTCACTTTGCTCTTTGCCGAGGGACCTCCTCGGTGAGCCTCAGCTTAGAGCGATCGGCCCCGTTCGGACAGGTATCCGAGTGAGAATTCTCGCCCCTTCGCCGGCGACCGGTCAGCCGCGTCCGTAGATCCGCAGGATGAGCGCATCCATCGCCCGGTCACTCAGCAGCCAGCGCAGGAACAGGATCGCCCGGGCACTGGCCGGCGCCACGTACCGGGCCTTCGGCCGGCGAGCGGCGACGGCCTTCGCGATGGCGTCGGCGATCACCTGGGGCGCGGCGCCCACCCCCTCGGCGTCCGCGCGGGTGAGCACCCGAACCAGGGCCTCGGCCTGCCGGCGGTAGGCGGAGGCGCCCGAGGTCTTCATCACATTGTCCCGGGCGATGGTGTTCCACTCGGTGCGGATCGCGCCGGGTTCGATGATGACGACGTCGATGCCGTGCGGCTTCAGCTCGACCCTGAGCGAGTCGCTGAGACCTTCCACGGCGAACTTCGTGGCGTGGTACCAGGCGCCGAGAGGCTCGTAGAACTTGCCGCCGATCGAGGAGATATTCACGATGGTGCCGCTCTTCTGCGCGCGCAGCTGCGGGAGAGCCAGCTGGGTCAGCCGGGCCAGGCCGAAGATGTTCACGTCGAACTGCCTCCGGGCCTCGTCGAGCGGAACGTCCTCGAGGGCGCCGAAGGAGCCGTAGCCGGCGTTGTTGACCAGCACGTCGAGGCGGCCGGCCTCGGCGAGGATCCTCGCGATTCCCTCCCGCATGGAGGCGTCATCGGTCACGTCCATTGCGAGCGGGTGAACGCCCTGCGCCGCGATCGCGCTCATCCGGTCGAGGCGACGGGCCGCGCCATAGACCGTGAATCCCCGGCGCAGGAGCGTGAGCGCGGTGGCCTCGCCGATGCCTGACGATGCGCCCGTGACGAGTGCGACCCTGGTGACCATGTTTCGTTCTTCCTAACCGGTTAGTTACGTACTGTCTTCCAGCATCAAACCACACCGCCGACCCATACTCAACCAACCAGTTAGTAAGATCGCCCCATGGCACGAGATTCCCAGGACACCAGACGACGCATCCTCGAAGCCGCGACCGCCGAATTCGCCGAGAGGGGGATCGCCGGGGCCCGGGTCGACCGCATCGCGGCGAGCGCCGCCTGCAACAAGAGCCTGCTTTACACCTACTTCGGCAACAAGGAGCAGCTGTTCGACACCGTCTTCGATTCCCTCGTCGCCGAGATGGTCACCGAGATCCCGATCGACACGACCGACCTCGCCGAATACGCCGGGCGGCTCTTCGACCGGTACGGCACGCACCCGGAGATCGTGCGCCTGGCACTTTGGGACCGGCTGGAGCGTGACGGCCGGGGCATGCAGGTCGCCGGGGTCGTCGCCGCAGACTCGGCCAAGCGCGAGGCGCTCGCGACCGCGCAGGCCGACGGCACGATCTCCGCGCGCCTCTCCCCCGCCGACACACTGACGGCGATCACCCTGGTGACCTCGCTCTGGCCCCTCATGCAGGCCGCCGACGACGCGCCCGGCCCGGCCCGCCTCGCCCAGATGCGCACCGCCGTCATCACCATCGCCTCCCGCCTCACCACCCCCGAACCGAACCCCACACGCAACCCCGCACCGTGATCGACACCCTGGTGCCGCCGCACTCCGGATAGGCCCTGGCCCTTGTGTCTTCGACTCGACTCGGCAACCCTGCAGGTATGTGGGAATGGATAGCGCTGGGCGTGCTCGGCTGGGTTCTGATCGGTGTGGCTACCGCGGTGGTGATGATTCGGCGCGGCCACAGCGCACGGCTGTGGCTCGTCGGAGGCATCGCTACCGGCCCGTTCGCCATCGTCCTGGCCGCCATCGCGGTGTACCTGGAGACGGATGCCGCGCCCTCAGCGGTCACCCCCGGCCAGGCTCGACCAGGACCGGTGCGGGTGCTTGCCTGCGTCGACGGGTCGGAGGCGTCGGACCATGCCGTGGTGACCGCGTTGTCCCTGCTGGGCGAACGAGTGCACACGCTGACCCTGCTGACGGTTCTCGATTACGACAGCGTGGTCGACACCCCCGCGGAAAGGCTTGATCAGCGTGCCGCCGAGATCCAGGGTGCGGCCGTGGCGCAGGTCACGGCTCGTGGGGTGACCCCCTTCACCGTGCGAGCGACCGGACGGGCCGCAGAGCAGATCCTGGCCCACCTCGACGACACCGGCTACGACCTGCTGGTGCTCTCGGCGCGTCGACAGCCGGTCGCCCAACTGCTCGGGAGCGTGGCCCGGGAGCTGGCCGAGAAGGCGCCGGTGCCGGTTCTGATCGTGCGCCCGGCGACGACCGAGACCGCCCAGTCCCGGTAATCTACTCGGCCGCGCCCGCCTCGGGAGCTCGGAGCGGTGAGTCCGCGTCGAGGGCGTCGAGCAGCTCGCCGATCTGGCGATGACGCTCCAGGGGATGCCTGAGCGGAAGCTCCGGGTAGAGCTGGTAGTGATTGCGGCGCCCCTCGCGTTCCCGCTGGAGATAGCCCGCGTCGGCCAGTTCCGCAATGATGCGCTGGGCGGCACGCTCGGTGATGCCCACCGCGGCCGCGATGTCCCGCAGTCGCATGCCGGGGTCCTTCGCCACGCACAACAGAATGTGCGCGTGATTCGTCAGAAAGGTCCAGTCCGCCATCCCCTCATCCTAACCGACACGTGCCATTCAATACGCGCTAAGGTTTTCATGTATTGCAAAGCGTGTAATAGATCTGAGCCCGAACGGGGACCCTGCAACGTGATTGATCCGGTTATCCTCTTCTTTGTGCTGGGCGGCGTCGCCGGGCTGCTGCGCTCGGAGCTGCGGCTTCCCGCGGCGATCTACGAGTTCGTCACGATCGTGCTGCTGCTCGCGATCGGGCTCAAGGGCGGTGTCGAACTCGCGCGCCAGCCCTTCGGCGCCATGGCGCCACAGCTGCTTGCCGTGATGGCAATGGGGCTCGTTCTCCCCCTGATCTCCTTCCCCGTGCTGCGCTACCTGGGCCGTCTCCCCCGCGCGGATGCCGCCTCGATCGCGGCCCACTACGGCTCCGTGAGCGTCGGCACGTTCGCCGTGGCGGTCGCCTACCTCGGCAGTCGCCAGATCGACTTCGAGGAGTACATGCCCGTTCTTCTGGTCGCACTGGAGGTGCCGGCGATCCTGGTCGGCATCGTGCTGGCGCGTGGCCTCTCCCGACGAACCCTCTGGCGCTCGGTCGGGCACGAGGTTTTCCTGGGCAAGGGCATCGTGCTTCTCCTCGGCGGCCTGCTGATCGGCTGGATCGCGGGGCCGGACGGACTGACGTCGATCGAGCCGCTGTTCGTCGACCTCTTCAAGGGTTTTCTCGCCCTGTTCCTGCTCGAGATGGGCCTGATCACCGCGGCGCAAGTGGGAGGCCTGCGTCGACACGGCCCGTTCCTCGTCATCTTCGGCGTCGGGATGCCGCTCTTCTCGGCCGTCATCGGGGTCGGCCTCGGCCTGTCCCTGGGCCTCTCGGTCGGCGGGATCACCGTCCTGGCGACCCTGGCGGCGAGCGCCTCCTACATCGCGGTCCCGGCCGCCATGCGCATCTCCGTGCCCGAGGCCAACCCGACCCTGTCGCTCGCGGCCGCGCTCGGGGTCACCTTCCCCTTCAACGTCCTGCTGGGGATTCCGATTTACCATGCCCTCGCCGTGGGGGCAGAGGCATTCCTTACACCATCGGCGACGTGCGTGGCAAGGGCAGTCGCGGCGTGCGCCATGCCGACTGGGAGCTGGACGCCAGCATCCGGGTGGAGGTGGTCTGCGATGCGGCGACGGCGGCATCGATCGCGGTGCACCTTCAGACCCAGTACTACGACAACTACGCGATGATCATCTTCACCAGCGACATCGAGGTGCTGCGGCCGGAGAAGTTCTAGGCGAGGACGCACCTCTCAACGCGGGCGGGCGACCAGAATCGGGCAGGCGGCATGGCGCACGCATTGCTCGCTCACCGAGCCGAGGAGCATGCCGGCGAGACCGCCGCGGCCGCGAGAGCCCACCACCAGCATCCGGGCCTCGCGTGAGGTGTCGATCAGACTCTTCGCCGGCCCGGCGTGCACGGCCCGGTAGCTGACCGGAACCAAGGGATGCTTCCCCACCGTGGCCTGCGTGTCCCGAACGAGCGCGTCGTGCACGGCCGCGGCGTACTCGGCGAACGACGACACGTAGCCGAACTCCCACGTGGCAGGCCTCGGCGCGGTGGCGATCGACCAGGCCCGCACGACCACGACGGGCGCCGTCAGCTGCTCGGCGAAGTCCAGCGCGGTGGCCAGCGCGTAGTCCGCGTCGCTCGATCCGTCGTGGCCGACCACGATGCTTTCGGCCGGGGCCTGCTCCGCCGTTTCCATCTCGAGTTCATCGCTCATGGCCGGTCCTCCTCATCGGGGCGACAGCGGCACTCGGCGGGCTCGTGCCGCACTTAATATGAATCCAGATTACCGAATTTGGTTTCACCCGTCTAGCGCCGGGTTAGCGCCGGCCGGGTCAGCGCCGGCCGCGACCCCCGTCGTGGCCGCCGATGATGTGAGCGTCGATGGCCTTCTGTACCGCATCCGCCTCGGTCAGGGTCAGGGCGCCGTCGGTGACGGCCTGGTCGCGAGTGGCGATGAGGTGGGCCTCGACGGCCTTCTGCACGGCAGCCGCCTCAGCCTGGGTCAGGGTGCCATCGGCGACGGCTGCATCGAGGCCGGCCTTTCGCTCGGCCGCCATGGCGGCCTCTTTCTCGGTGCGTACATCGGTCACGGCGGTGGTCACCGTGGCTTCGTCGAGGTTCAACTCGGCCGCCAGGGCCTGGGCGAACTCGGCCTGGCGCGCAGTGCGGGCGGACTCTCTCGCGGCCTGGGTGGCATCCGCGGAGGGACGGGTGGTGGACGTGGTTTGATCACGCACCGCGGTCAGGGCGTCGGAGACGGTGGCCTCGGGCAGGCCCAGCTTGGTCGCCAACGCCGCGGCGTCGAAGCCCCTGCCGCCGTTGCCGCGGCCATCGTGACGCCCGGAGGCGTCACCAGGCGTTGCGGATGCGCTGGCACCGGCTGTAGGAGTTGAGGTGTCGGCCTGGGCGGTCTGGGCCAGGCCGAGCCCTGCACCTGCGACCAAAGCCACGCCAGCTGCTCCGGCGATCAGTTTGCTCTTCATGCTGGTTCCTTCCGTCGTGTCCGGAATCTCCGGTGTACGAAGGAGAGCCTGTGGGCTGCGCCTATCGGCACGCCATGACGACGCTGCAAGAACGGTGAGAATCCCTGGGCCAGGCAGAACTCCTCGTCGTCCACGCGCCGGGTGTCGAGACTGCTCAGCTCATTGTTCAACGATCATCCGTTGTCCGAGAGGAACGATCGTCTGTCCTGGCTAGTGACAAATGGAGTCCTCGCCCTCATCTGCATCACCTGTGGATCCGGCCGCATCCAGGCCGAACACGCCGCCTGAACTCACGCTCGCCTCATTCACCTGGACAGATTGCGAGGCAGCGTGCGACTGGACTGTCAGTGGGTCTGGCGAACATGGCCACATGAAGATCGTCCTGGCTCCACCTTCGCTGCGCTCCCCCTGATTTACGCGCCGGTGATCGACACCGTCTGGTCGCCCGGTCAGGTCACCTTGCCCGACACCCGCCATGACGACACGGTCGCGGCAATGGCTGCCGCAACATTCACCGTCATCGAGGCCGCCGGCCACTTTCTGTTCCATGAACGCCCCGCCGCCGCCCGAGACGCCGTACACGCCTGGCTCGAGTCGGCTGAATAGCTCCCGCGGAGATGTGATGCCGCCGGAGCGTGTCCGGCGGGTTCGCCTCTGGCCTTTCCAGTCTCGGACTCGTCACCTCGGATCACGTGTCGCTCTCATCTGCTCCAACCCCGGAATCGACATAGCGCAAACCACCGCCGTGCTTCTCGCGCCGGGTGCAGCAGCGCTTCTCACACAGGGTTTTCGAAACGCTTTGAGGCCATCGCGGACACACTCGCGCGCGGGGGCGCCGGAGTCAGCAAACGTCGTCGTCGACTTACCAAGGAGTTGAGACGCTCGCGTCGTTCCCGTATCAGGCAGTGCGCAGGGTTCTGAGACCGGCCGAGAAAGACTCCTCGAACCTGGCGAGCTGCGACTGCGGCACGCCATTGCCTACGGCGACTTCTCGCCACCGGCCTATTTCGTCGGCGACGTCAGCCAGTACTGCGCGTGCTTCGGCGTCAGAGAGCCGACAGGATCGGGCGAGCTCCATGAGCCCCTCGACTTCGTCGCCGGGTGAGTCGGCACCGGCGATTGTGGTCTGACGCAGTTCCGGAGCCGGATTCGGGTTCACGTCGAACGCCGGGCTGAGTGTCCATCCTCCACGCACGCGGAGGAACCCGTGGTTGCGAAGGTGGTCGTCGGTGTTGTTCAGCCCGACGCTGACGGCAACGCGCCGGAACAGCTGGCGTGCGTCCTCTGTCGTCTGGGCGCTGACCTCGGCGAGGATGTCTGCGATATCGACGTAGTCGGCGCTCTCGCCATCACGGTGCTCGAGCATGGTCATCACACTTGCGTAGCCGATGCGGTCGCCGTTCTCTGCGCGATCGAACCGGTTGAGCAGGAGCACGTGTCGCCCATCGACGCGTACGAGCCGGCGAAGGGGCACGGTTACTCCGGCCGCGGCGGCGAGGTCCAGCGCGGTCGCCTCCCAGGCCATGACGTCCCATTCGTCTTCGGGGTGCGGGAACTTCGCAATGAGCTGGCGGCCGTCGTTGTCGAGCACGGCAGCTTTCGGTCGAGCGCCGCCGAGGGAGCCCGTTCCCGCTGCCAGGAGCAGCTTGAGGGCCTCGTATCCCTCGTGTCCCTCATGGTCTTTGTCTCTTGACGCCGTGTCGGCTGCATTGAGAAGTTCGGGCAGGCTGAGCAGCCGCGGTACGTCGTGGTCAGGATCGAGGAACGCAGATCCTTGTTCAGCCCGGTATCGCAGAGCGCCTTGCCGGGTGACGTCGCTGACACCGGCCAGGAAATCCGCGTCATCGAAGTCGCGTGGTCGGCGCGATTCTTTGCGCGCGAGGAGTCGCTCGCGCTTCTTGATGAGGTTGCGTCCCCAGCGGTCCGGCGCTGAGTCGGAGAACGCCCCGGGCAGGCCCTGCGTCTGTTGGGTGCCGGAGACGAGCTGTAAGGCCGGGTCGAGCGGGTATGCCAAGGTGCGAGCGAGGAAACTCTGGTCGTACTGGAACGTCGTCGAGGTGAGGTTGCCACGGCTACGGTGGAATTGCGCTCGACCAGCGAGCACGGTTTCTCCGGCGAGTTCGAAGTGCACCTCGAGTGCGTCGTAGAGGGTCATCGAATGCGCTTCCGCTCGAGCTGGCCAGCTCGGGCTCGGCCGAGATCGGTGTCAAGTGGCTCCAGCGCCTTGGTGAGAGTCTCGAGGATCCCGAGGGCGCGGGCTACGCGAAGCACGACGTGGAAGCTCACGCCCGGATCGCCGTGCTCGAGCTTGCGAAGGGTGTCGCGACTGATGCCGGCTCGGTCTGCGACCTGAGCGGCCGTGAGCCCCAGGATCTTCCGCCAGCCGGCGAAGTCCTGACCGATCTCGCCGGCGGATCTGAGGATCGTCTGGGGCAGGGCTGCTGCCATGGAACACCTCCGGAGTCAAATGACGACTATTACCGTCACTATAGTGCTTAGTGGCGAGCAAAGTAGTCATTAAAAGATTGCTTTTAGAGGGCGGGTGCTGTCTGGCGCATCGTCTTGAGCGCGGAGGCGCACGCTCGGCCGACGTCGGCGCATCCAATTCTCAGCGCCTCTACCGCACGTACTCGCCACCCGGCCTGACGCCCAAGGCGTCACTCCGGGATGTGGGCACGCGCAAGGGAACTTCGACCGAAGTTCAGACCTCTATCGGAGCTGAGAGCGGAGTCGGTAGACACTTGATCAAAGAGAAAGGCCCCGTGACCGGTAGAATTCCTGGTCAAAGGGCCTTTATGTGTAGCGGGAGCGGGAATTGAACCCGCGACACCACGATTATGAGCCGTGTGCTCTAACCAACTGAGCTACCCCGCCACGGCCTGTCGGCTGCAAGAGCTTCCAAGCCTGAGCCCCCTGTGGGAATCGGACCCACTACCTCTTCCTTACCAAGGAAGTGCTCTACCAATGAGCTAAGGGGGCAGAGCTTCCAACGGGCAGAAGCTGAGCCTTTGTTTTTCGGCAACCGGTAAAGATTATCACCAACTTCGCCTCTCCGTTGACCGCGGTCAGTCGACGGGCGTTCCGACTCCCGGAAGTGCCCACGCCGTGAACGACGGGCCGGTCGCCGTCACGCGGATGTCGCCCTCCTCCACGCGCAGTCCGCCATCGCCGAAGAGCCGCGTGGCAGCTTCTGCTCCCGTCACCGCCCAACCGGAGATCGTGGCCTCGACGCCCGCGCGTGCGGCGACCAGGAGCACGCATTCGGACGCGCTCTCGCGAAGGTAGACGAGCACGTCGTCGCCGACGTGCAGCCAGCGCATGCCTCCCTCGCTGAGCACGGGGTGTCCGGTGCGGAGTCGGATCAGCGCGGAGTAGAGGTCGATGGTCTGCGCGACGACAGGCTCGTGCACGCGGGACCAGGGAATGGGGGTTCGGGACTGCTCCCCGTCGACGCCGACCAGGCCGAATTCGTCGCCGGCGAAGATCATCGGGATGCCGGGCAACGTGACCGACATCCCGAAGGCCACCGGCACCCCGCCGTCGATCGCGTGGGTGCGGAACCGGGGTGTGTCGTGTGTGTCGAGGGCGTTCATCGTGGCCAGGCGGGTGCGCCACGGGAAACCGGCCACGAAGCGCAGGTGGGTGGCTACGAACTGGTGCCCGTCGTACTGCGGGATGCTGTCGTACGGCAGCCCGAAGAACGACGATGAAGGGCTGTCCGGCCGGCTCAGCCAGCTCCAGAGCGGCCGGGTGAAGTTGGCGTAGGTCATCGCCCCGTGCCAGCCGTCTCCCTGGAAATCGGCCGAGGCGTCGTTGGTCGATTCCCCGAGCAGGAGTGTGTCGGGGTTGGTCTCGATCATGGTGCGGCGAATGGTCTGCCTCACCTCCGCGTTCAGGTCTTCCCGCTCGAGCCGGCCGGTCATATTGGCCACGTCGATCCGCCAGCCGTCGAGGTGATACGGCGCCTGCAGCCACTTCGCGACCACGGATCCCGCTCCCTCGATGAAGCGGGTGCGGAGGGCGGCGGATGCCCAGTTGAACTTGGGCAGTGTCGGCACACCGAACCACGAGGTGTAGGTGCGGTGCTCGGGGTCGAGCCAGTAGTAGAAGGAGCTCTCGGCGGCATCCGGGTTGAGATGCGCCGCCCGGAACCACTCGTGCCGGTCGCCGGAGTGGTTGGAGGTGAGGTCGCCGATCACTTTGAAGCCCCGCTCATGGGCGGCCTCGACGAGGCGCACCAGCGCGGCGTCTCCGCCGAGCGCCTCGTCGACCTCGCCGAAGCTGGACGCGTCGTAGCGGTGGTTCGACCCGGCGGGGAAGATCGGCGTCAGGTAGAGCAGGGTCACGCCGAGGCGCTGCAGGTGGTCGAGGTGCAGGACGATGCCGTCGAGGTCGCCGCCGTAGAACTGGTGCGATCGGCCGGGCCTGACCAGTTCGACCTCGTCGTCCCACTCGGCGGGGATGCCCCACTCCGGCGTGGCCCTGGTGTCGGCCGCCGGGGAGCGCCCGAACCGGTCGGGGAAGACCTGGTAGATCACGCTGGAGGCGGCCCAGTTCGGCGGCGCCGGGTAGGCGAGCAGCTTGAAGTCCTCCGTGTCGAGGGTCTCGATGCCGGACAGGCCGGTGGCGTTCAGCCACCAATGGGTCCCGTCGTCCAGGTCGATCAGGAACCGGTAGCCGTGCACGGGATTCTCCACGACGATGACCGCTTCCCACCACTGCCAGCCGTCGGCCGTGCCGAGGAGCGTTGCCGGGTGGAATCGGGGTTCCTGGTCGGGGTTGGACCGGGCGTATACGCTCGCCACGTTCCCGATCGCCTCGGGGATGCGCACCCGCACGGCGACGCTCTCGCCCAGATCGGGGTTCGGCGTGGAGACGTGAAGCGGCGAGCCGTCGTGGTGCGGCGTCAGAACGGTGCGGTACAGCTGCTCGGGCACGCGGCCTACTTCACCGAACCGGCGGTCAGGCCGCCGACGATGTATTTCTGCAGCCAGAGGAACAGGGCCATCACCGGCAGGGCGGCGAGCACGGCACCGGCGGCGAAGACCGAGTAGTTGCTCGAGAATTCCTGCGAAACGAATTGGTAGAGCCCCACAGCGAGGGTCTGCTTCTCCGGGGTGATCAGCACGATGCTGGCGATCACGAACTCGTTGGTGGTGCCGACGAAAGAGAGCAGGCCCACCACGGCCAGGATGGGGGCGACCAGTCTCAGGATGATCGTGAAGAAGATCCGGGCGTGGCCTGCTCCGTCGATCTTGGCGGCCTCGTCGATCGAGGCGGGCACGGTGTTGAAGAAGCCGTACATCAGATAGGTGTTCACGCCGAGGGCGCCGCCGAGGTAGACCATGATCAGGCCCACCTGCGAGTCGAGCCCGATCATCGGGAAGATGTCGGAGATTCCGTTCAGCAGCAGGAAGATGGCCACCACGGCCAGCAGTTGCGGGAACATCTGCACCAGCACGAGCATCAGCAGGCCGGGGCGACGGCCGATGAACCGCATCCGGGAGAACGAGTACGCCGCGAGCGCGCCGAGGAACACGGTGCAGAGCGAGGTGATCCCGCCGATCAGGAGCGTGTTGCCGTACCAGGCCGCGTAGGGCTGCTGGGGCAGGTTGAACAGGGTCTGGTAGCTGCCCAGGTCCACCTCGCTGAAGAGGCCGTTCGCCGTGATCAGGGTGCCGCCGGGGTGCAGCGACGCGGAGAGCACGTAGAGCAGCGGGAAGGCGGAGAAGACGACCATGATCGCGCCGACGAGGTGGCGCCATCCCGTGCGGGAGAACCACCGGCCGAAGTTGAACGGTCGTTTCGTCGGGATGTACAGGTCGCTGGTTTCTGGGGCTGCAATCCGCATGTCAGTTCAACTCCTCTAGCGCCTTGGTCTGTTTGAAGCTGATGACCGACACGAGCGCCACCAGCAGGAAGATGATGATCGAGAACGCACTGGCGAGCCCGTAGTCCCGGTTGGCGCCGACGAAGGCGACCTTGTAGACCATCGAGATGAGGATGTCGGTGGCACCCACGTTGACCCCGGCCGTGACGTCCCGGGGGCCACCGTTGGTGAGCATGTAGATCAGGTTGAAGTTGTTGAAGTTGAACGCGAACGAGGAGATCAGCAGCGGGGCCACGGAAACGAGCAGCAGGGGCAGCTTGATCAGCCGGAAGACCTGGAACGGCCTGGCCCCGTCAACCGTGGCGGCCTCTTGGATCTCGTCGGGGATCGACTGCAGCGCCCCGGTGCAGACGAGGAACATGTAGGGGAAGCCGAGCCAGAGGTTGACGAAGATGATGCTGAACTTGGCCAGCCATTCGTTCGTCAGCCAGGGGATGTCGGCACCGCCGAACAGCACCTGGTTGACGAAGCCGAACTGGGGGTTGAGCATCCCGGCCCAAACGAGCGCGGAGAGGAAGGCGGGGAACGCATACGGCAGGATCATCACCACCCGGTAGACGTTGCGGCCGCGCATCCGCATGTCGTTGAACACGATCGCCAGGAACAAGCCCAGGCCGAACGTGGTGAGCACGGAGAGGAACGCGAAGGCGAAGGTCCACAAGGTCACGCTGATCAGCGGACCGCGGATCGACTCGGAGCCGAACGCCTTGGCGAAGTTGGCCAGGCCCACCTCCACCTTCCAACCGGGCAATAGTTCGGTGCCGTCCGCGGCGACGAACGAGCCCGTCTTGCCGTTGTCGGTGTAGACGGTGCTCGTCGTGGTGTTCGTCATCGTGCCGGCCGCCTCGTCGTAGACGAGGTCGGAGAGGTAGAGGTAGGCCTTGGACCCGTCCGGGGTGCGGAGGGTGCCGTCGTTCGGGTCGTCCGAGAGCGGCACCGAGAGGGCGGCGATCTTCTGCTGGTTCGCGACGATATCGGTGAACTTGAGGCTGGTGTAACCGGGGAGCGCGACGGCCTTGTCGGCGTCGTTCAGGGTGGCGTCGGTGACTCGGCGGAGCGGGGCATCCGTGCTGCCGATGCTCACCTTGCCGGCGGGGTCGGTGACGAGGAAGCTGTAGTTGCCGAGTTGTTCGACCACGGTGAGCTCGTAGGCGGCCGAGTCGGGCACGCGCTGCTGCGACGAGACGATCAGGGCGTTGATCGCGTCCTGCTTCGTGCTGTTGTGGCCGGTGCCGTAGTTGGTGAACGCGATGTAGCCGGAGTAGCCGACCACGAAGATCTGGAAGATCAGCAGGAAGATCAGCCCGGGGGTGAGGTACTTGGCCGGCAGCTTTTGCTTGCTGAAGTAGATCCAGTTGACGATGAGGGTGACCAGGAGCACGGCTCCGAAGACGACCCAGTCGGAGCGGAGCAGGAGCACGAACAGGGCGTAGACGCTGATCGCGTCGACGATGGCGAGCAGGAAGATCTTGACCAGGAGCACCTTGATGCCGGCGGATGCCGCTTCGGCGATTCGTGCTGCCTGGCGTGAACGCTTCGACGCTTTGACCTGCGCCTCATCGCGCTCGGTCTCTGGGTGGGTCATCTTCGTCCGCTCTCTGCCGCTCTGCACTGTGAGTTACTGCGCCTGCCGGCCCGATGCGGCAGGGGAATACGTGGCCGGGCCGCGTGGAGCGGCGCAGCGGGGCGTCGCGCCGGGCTGCCCCGACCTCTTCAGAGGCCGGGGCAGCCAGATACGACGGGTGGAGCGACTACTTGATGGCGGCCTGGATGTCGGCCGTCATCTTCTGCCACAGTGCGGCAGGGTCACCCTGGCCGCTGATGATCGCGGCCTCGGTGACGCCCCAGAACTGCCAGACCTTACCCATCTGCGGGATGCTGGGCATGGGAACGGCCGTGGCCGCAACGTCGCCGAAACCGGCGGTGATCGGGTCGGCGCTGGCAGCCTCGAATGCGGAGGTCAGGGCCGGTGCACGGCCGCCGACCTTGTACAGCTCGGTCTGGACCTTTTCGCTGCCGATGTAGTTCACCAGGAACTCGTTCGCCGCGAGGGCGTTCTTGGACTTGGCGGAGACGACGAAGCCCTGCACGCCGACGAACGGCTGTGCGATGGCGCCGCCGGCCGAGGGGATCGGGTCGATGGCCACGTCGATGCCGGCCTTCTGGGCGTCCGGCACGTTCCACGGGCCGGTGATGAAGAACGGTGAGGCGCCGGCGTTGAACTTCTCCTTGGCGATGTCGCCGGTGATGTTCACGCTGAGGTGTCCGGCAGCACCCTCCTTGGCCAGCCAGGCCGCGTAGGCCTCGCCACCGGTGTTGCCGATGGTCAGGTCACCGGCGTTGTAGCTGCCGTCGGCGTTGGTGCCGAAGACGGGGGCGCCGAACGAGGTCTGGAACGGGTACAGGTGGTACGGGTCCGACTCCGGGCCGACCTGCACGAGGAACGGGAACTCGGTTCCGGCTGCTGTGCCGGCCGCGATCATGTCGTCGTAGGTGGCGGGCGCGGTCGGCGCGAGGGCCGTGTTGCGCAGGAGGGCGATGTTCTCGATCGAGTACGGCACACCGTAGGTCTGGCCCTCGACGCTCATCGCGGTGACCGCGACCTGCTGGAAGTCCTTGGCCGTGTCGCCGAGCTCAACAGGCTGTACGACGCCGTTGCCGACGAAGTTGCCGAGCCAGTCGTGCGCCGCGATGGTGACGTCGGGGCCTTTGCCGGTGGGAACCTGGGCGATGAACTGCTCCTGGATCTTGCCGAAGTCCTTCTGGACCAGTTTCACGTTGACGCCGGATTCCTTGGTGAAGGCGGCCGCAGCATCCTTCAGGACGGCCGCACGGTCGGCGTCGACCCAGACCGTCAGCGTGCTGGACGCGGAGTCGGAACTGCCGCTCTCCGTGGTCGATCCGCCGGAGCAACCGGCCAGGGCGAGGGACGCGGCGACGGCTACTGCGCCGGCGGCCAGCAGGCCTTTCTTATTCACCATCATTGGTGTGTGCCTTTCGTAAGGACATTGACAATTGTGCAAGCGTTTACATGTATAGCTTCTCGCAGATCGATTGGCAATTCAACCCGACGACCCGACAGACTTTTTGTTCGGTTCGTTTAACGTTAGGGGCATGCAAGCGCTTCCATGTTGAGGAAAATGCCGTAGTGTTTTCATTCATGACAGGCACTGAGTGGTGGCGAACCGCAGTTATTTACCAGATCTATCCCCGTTCCTTCGCGGACGCCAATGGCGACGGGATGGGTGATCTGGCCGGCATCACGGGGCGGCTCCCAGCCCTCCGTGACCTCGGCATCGACGCCATCTGGCTGTCGCCGTTCTACACCTCACCGCAGAACGATGCCGGTTACGACGTGGCCGACTACTGCGACGTCGACCCGATTTTCGGCACCCTCGCCGACTTCGACACGCTGCAGCGCACGGCGCACGACCTGGGCATCCGGGTGATCGTCGACCTCGTGCCGAACCACACCTCCAGCGAACACCCCTGGTTCCAGGCGGCGCTCGCCGCGGGCGAGGACAGCCCGGAGAGGGCGCACTACATCTTCCGCGAGGGCAAGGGTGAGAACGGCGAACTTCCGCCGAACAACTGGGAATCCGTCTTCGGCGGCAACGCCTGGACCCGCATCGAGAACGCCGACGGCACGCCGGGCCAGTGGTACCTGCACCTCTTCGACACCACCCAGCCGGACCTGGACTGGGACAACTCCTGGGTGCGCTCGCAGTTCCGTGACGTGCTCCGGTTCTGGCTCGACCGGGGCGCCGACGGCTTCCGGGTGGATGTCGCGCACGGCATGATCAAGGCGGCCGGCCTGCCCGACTACACGCCTCCCGTCGAGGGCGGCAGCATGGGCGGAGCCTCCGTACTCGAGCCCGGCATCATCGCCGAGTGGGCCGAGACTGCGCCGTACTGGGCGCAGGACGGCGTGCACGAGATCTACAGGGACTGGCGCCTGGTGCTCGACGAGTACGAGGGAGACCGCATCCTCGCCGCCGAGGCCTGGGTCGACCCGCTGAGCCGCGTCGCCGAGTGGGTGCGTCCGGACGAGATGCACCAGGCCTTCAACTTCGCCTACCTGGAGACGCCATGGGGTGGCCCGACGTTGCGCCGGGTAATCGACGACTCCCTCGCCGCGTTCAGCGCCGTCGGCGCCCCGAGCACCTGGGTGCTCTCCAACCACGACGTCGTACGCCACGCCTCCCGCCTCGCCCTGACCGCGGAGAACCTGCAGGGCCATGGCATCGGACCGAAGACGGTCGGCCTGCCCGACCCGGTCGTCGGCCTGCAACGCGCCAGGGCCGCCACGGCCCTCATGCTCTCCCTGCCCGGTTCCAGCTACCTCTACCAGGGCGAGGAACTCGGACTTCCCGAGGTCATCGACCTGCCGGACGCGTCCCGCGAGGACCCGACCTGGTTCCGCACCAACGGGGAGCGCTATGGCCGCGACGGATGCCGTGTGCCGCTCCCATGGGAGGGCGCCGAGCCGTCTTACGGCTTCGGCCCGACCAAGGAAAGCTGGCTGCCACAGCCCGCGGAGTGGGCCGGCCTGGCTCGCGAGGCGCAGGACGGCGTCGCCGGTTCGACCCTCGAGCTCTACAAGCTCGCCCTGCGCCTGCGCCGCGAACACGCCCTGGGCCTCGGCTCGGTGGACTGGCTGGAGGACCTCGGCGACCCGGTCGTGCACTTCCGGAACGGGGAGGTCGTGGTTGTCGCGAACACCGGCTCCGAGCCGATCGAGTTGCCCGCCGGTGAGCTGCTGCTCGCCAGCGAGCCGCTGACCGGGCGCACCCTGCCCGGCGACACGACGGCCTGGCTCCGCGCCTAGCCCGCGCCCCGGGGCCCGCGCGCCCGCGCGCCCGCGCGCCCGCGAATGCAGGATGCCACCCAGGCGCAGGCCCCACACGGCCTCGCCGCGCCGCCGCATCCTGCATTCACCCCGCGGTCGGCCTGACCCGGGTCGCGCGCCAGCGGTGCTCGTCGCGTCGCACGATCTCCAGGATGCCGCTCTGAACCCGTTGCCAGTCCCGGATGATCATTCGGTAGGTGATCCGCACGACGAGGTAGCCCTGCTGCACGAGCTCGAAGTCTCGCCGACGATCCTCCTCGAAGGCCAGCCCGGTGTGGAACTCCTCGCCGTCGAGCTCGAGCACGAGTCGGTCGCCGACCAGCAGGTCGACCCGGCCCACCCCGGGCATCCTCACCTGGCTGCGCACCCTGATCCGCTGCCGAACCAGGAACAGGCGCACCAGTGTCTCCAGCCCGGATTGGCTCCGGCCGTCGCAGAGTGCCAGTGCCGCGCGACGGTGCGGGACCGTGGCGGCGGAAAGGGCACCCAGCTGGGGTGGTCGTAGTTCGCCCAGGTTGAGCGCGGAATCCACAGCGATCACGGCGGCATCGCCCGAGTCGCAGGCAAACATCTCGGCCAGAGCGCGCAACAGGGGGTCCCGGGCCTCGCCGGTGCCTGGCGCCCGGCTGTAATGCACGCAGACGCCGTGCCGGTCCGCGTCAAGCCTGATCGCCCGGTCCTCGGGCGACGCCAGCCGGCTCGCTGTCGGCGCAACGCGCACGTGCAGCAGTGGGTCGGCCAGTAGCCACAGTCCATGCAGGCGGGCGACGGATGCCCCGGTGAGGCTCCCGCCGACCCGCACCGCTCGTACGACGTCACCCGGGGTTCCCGGAACCGCGAACCAGCCGTTCCGCACCCGCCAGATGCTTCCGGAGCGGAGCGCGGACAGGGCCTGGCCGCGAGTCACCCCCGCCGAGGCCAACTGCCGGTAATTAGCGACGCCGCCGCGCCGGGTGATCGCTGCCGCAGCATCCGTCATCGTGACAGGATGCCGCGTTGCGCCGCTCCCACACCGGCCGCCGGCGAATCTGTGCACAATTCCCGGCCCGGGGCGCCGTCCCCGTCGGCGCCGTCCCCGTCGGCGCACGGGTGCCACCGGGGCGCCGAATGCAGGATGCCGCCGTGCGTTTGCAGGATGCCGCGGGGGTGGCGGGCCCCTCCGGCCCCGGCGACCGGCCGCATCCTGCATTCACATCGGAAAACCCTTCCTGAGGCACGGTGCCCATGCGCGGGACGCACCCCCGCGGGCGGCGAAGCGCGGGCGCGCCGCACATTTGACAGCGGGCCTGCAACCCCAAGTGGGAGACTTGAGGGGTTGCGCCGGAAGTTCGAGCGCACAGGAGGAGTCAACGTGGGCGTCAGCGGCATCGACAAGGGAATCGACCCCGCCAGGATCATCGCGGAGCGTCGACTTCTGAAGACCGAGCTCACCCGTTTCATGATGTCCTACAAGTTCGCGACCGACGAGATGATGACCAAGATCAACATCCTCAAGGAAGAGTTCAGCTCGATCCACGACTACAGCCCGATCGAGCACGTGAACTTCCGGCTGAAATCACCGGAGGGCATCCTCAGGAAGGCCATCCGCAAGGGCTGTCCCCTCGCGCTCGACGACATCCGCGATCAGATCCAGGACATCGCCGGCATCCGGATTACCTGCAGCTTCATCTCCGACACGTACCGCATCCTCGACATGCTCACGAGCCAGCAGGACATCACCGTGCTCGAGGTCAAGGACTACATCGCCGGCCCCAAGTCGAACGGCTATAAAAGCCTGCACCTGATCGCCACCATCCCGGTCTTCATGTCCGACCGGGTCGAACCCGTGACGGTCGAGATTCAAATCCGCACCGTCGCCATGGATTTCTGGGCCAGCCTCGAACACAAGATCTTCTACAAGTACCAGGGCGAAGTCCCGGTCGACCTCGTGCACGATCTCAAGCAGGCAGCGGATGTCGCCAATCGCCTCGACGTGAAAATGGAACGCCTGCACGACCAGGTCGTCGCTCTCCGACCGGGCGAACGGTCGGAGACCGACATCTTCAGCACCGCGGGACTGTCCCGGTTCGATCTGCCGGAGGACTTCCTTGCGGCGGTCAGCCTCGGGCGCTTCGCCGAGGACGAGCGCGACCGGGCGTAGGCTGCCGCCGGGCCGGTCGGCACGGTCGGCACGGTCGACGCGTCGGACGACGGGCTGCCGGCACGGTCGCAACGTCCGGCACTGGTCGGCACGGTCGCAACGTCCGGCACTGATCGGCACGGTCGCAACGTGCGGCAACGTGTGGCACTGTGTGGCACGATCAGAACGATAGGTACGGCCGCCACAACCGGCAAGCGGACCAACGGGCCAGCGCATCGTTCGGCGACGCGATCGGTAGTCGCGAGAAACGCGCCGCCAGCGAGAACCGCGCCGCGCACTCCGGAGGGAGGCTAGTTCGTGTTGGCGCGGAGCCAGACGAGCGGGTCAACCTTGGTGCCGTCCTTGCCGCCGAGGCGGATTTCGAAGTGCAGGTGCGGCCCGGTCGACATGCCGGTGTTGCCGACGTTGCCGATGACCTGTCCGACCTTGACGACGTCGCCGGTCTTGAACTTCATCGAGCCATGGATCATGTGCGCGTAGACGCTGGAGACGAGCTTGCCATCGATCATGTGGTCGATGATCATGTGCACGCCCAGGCTGCCTTCGCCATCCTGGGTGTAGCTCACGACGCCGTCGGCGATGGCCTGGATCGGGGCGCCGATGCCCGGGTTGAAGTCCTGGCCGCCGTGGTTGGACGAGCAACCGGCACAGTCGCGGTAACCGAACTGGTCGCCGATGTGCACTCCCACGGCGAACGGCCACTGAATCGTGCCGTTCGGGTTGTTGGTGAACGTAGCTTCCAACCGGATGCCACTGGCCGCGGCGACCTCGGCGATGGTCTTGGATTCGTAGCCGTCACGCTGCACCGAGATGACGTCGGCGCCGCCGCTCATGGTGAGCGTTTGCGCGGGCTCGGAGTTTGGCTTCTGCAGCGCGGCGTGGGCCGCGGCCTGCACATCGGCTGAGGAGAGCAGCGCCTCGGCCGGGAGGGAGGTGGAGACGGCCATCAAGGCGACGAAGGCCATCGCGACGAAAGTGAATCCGGTGGTCGCCAGGCGCCGTCCGAGGCCGTTGGCCGGCTTGGCGTTCTGAGCGAACTTCGGTGCGGCCGCGGGAGCCGCCGTGGCGATCGCGCGGGGGCGCGGCACGTCGGGCAAGGATGCGGTGCGAAGCGTGGCTTCTGGAAGCGCCACCGTGGGCTGCTCTGAGCCGGACGCGGCACGCCTCGCGCGAGCCTGGGCTCGGGTGGGGAACTGGATCGGCGTCGAGGTGGTGACCGGGGAGACATCCGTCTGGAGCCGCTCGAGGTCGGTGACCGGGGCGTCGGATGCCGCGGGGGCCGCGACGAGACGGTCCGTGTCGGCGATCGTCTGGGTGTCCGGTTCGGACGTTTCCGCTTCCTGCAGCGGCAGGACGGCGTCGGCGATGGCCTGGGCCAGCGACGCGATCTGTGCGGGTTCTGCGGAAATCGACTCGGCTACGGCCGGGGAGGCCTGGGCGGGAACGGTCTCGACGACGGCCGGCGCGGCCTCGACCGCGGCGATCACGCCGGAATCGTGGTGCGTGGTGTGGCGGGCGTCGACGACCTCGACGGGTGCGCGCGCGGCGCGCTCACGCTCGCGCAACTCGCGACGCGTCAACGGCAGACCTGAGGGAGACTGTCCGGCCGGGTCACTCGAATCGGGCGCAGAGGCAGCCGATGTGGAGGAGCGAGAGGGCAAAGGAGGAGTCTTTCGGTTCGTCGGACAGGGTGCCAGGAATGTCATCTTGGCCGGTGCCAAAGTAACGAATCAGTACATGCTAACCCGGAATACCCCCAATACCCATTCGTCGAACCGGAATGACACCCGAAAACGGGGGTACCCCGACTGCTCGTCGGCGGGCACCCAAGACACGATCAGCGCGCCGACTCGCCGGGGATTCCGGGGTTCCGGAGGCGCAGCGGCGCTAGCGGGCACCCTCGTCCATGAATCGGTCGAACAGGTCGCTGAGAATCGGCTCAAACACGTCATAGAGGTCGGGCGCACCGGCAATCAGCAGATCGATGCCCTCCCGGGCGTCGCCGAAAGCGCCGACCTTGGCTCCGGCCTCGCGCGCGATCAACGATCCGGCGGCCTGGTCCCAGGGGTTGAGGCCGCGCTCGTAGTAGAGGTTCAGCCGACCGGCGGCCACCGAGCACAGGTCAAGGGCCGCCGATCCGATCCGGCGGATGTCCCGCACCTGGCCGACCAGCCCGCGCACGACGTCGGCCTGGCGTTCCCGGCGGGCCGCCTGGTAGGAGAAGCCGGTGCCGAGCAGCGCGAGCGACAGGGGCACCTCGGTGGGAACCTGCAGCCGGCGCTTCCCGAGGAACGCTCCGCTCCCGGCCGCGGCGGTGAAGAGTTCGTCGGCGACGGGGTTGCGCACGGCACCGGCGAGGGTGTTCCAACTCGCCGGGTCGGGGTCACCCTCGACGACCGCGATGCTGACACCCCAGGCCGGGATCCCGTAGAGGTAGTTGACGGTTCCGTCGATCGGGTCGACGACCCAGGTCAGTCCGGAGGTGCCGCCGGTGGCCGCAGACTCCTCGCCGTAGAAACCGTCGCTGGGTCTGGCCTCGGCCAGTCGGCGACGAATGAGCGCCTCGGTCTCGCGGTCGGCATCCGTGACCACGTCCTCGGGCGACGACTTGGAGGCCGCGACGTGCACACCCTCCGCCCGCCGCGTCAGTGCCAGTTCACCGGCTTCGAGGGCGATGTCCTGGGCGAGTCGGAGCAATTCGGTCGAAGCGGGAATGGTCATGATTCAACGCTACGGGACGGGGAGTGAAAGGCGCGATCTCGGCCGCACGGAAGCCGCTACGCGACCGACCCGCCGGAAAAACCGAAAAGCCCCGGAAACAGTGGGTTTCCGGGGCTCGTGATGGTGGCAAGTGAGGGATTCGAACCCCCGAAGTCTAAGACGGCTGATTTACAGTCAGATCCCTTTGGCCACTTGGGTAACTTGCCAATACGCACCCGACCAGATGAGAACACGTGACCGGAGACGCTCAGACAGAATACAAGGGTTTTGGGCCCAGTGAGAAATCAGGGCCCGCGACCGGCGCGCATCCGGCGGTCGATATGATCGAAGAAGGCTCGAATTCACCCCCGTAAGGAACCCAATGGTCGGCATCGACGAGGTCGCCCGCCATGCTGGCGTCTCCACCGCAACGGTTTCGCGCGCGCTGAGCGGCAACGGACACGTCTCCCCTGCCACCCGGTTGAAGGTGGAGGCGTCCGCCGGGGAGTTGGGCTACGTCGTGTCCTCGACGGCGTCGAGCCTGGCGTCCGGGCGGATGAAGAACATCGGCGTGGTCGTTCCTTTCCTTGACCGCTGGTTCTTCTCGAGCGTGGTCGAAGGGGCGCAGAAGTCCCTGTTGAAGAACGGCTACGACCTCACCCTCTACAGCCTGACCGATGGCGGGGCCGAGCGGCGGAGCGTGTTCGACCACTTCCTGCTGCGCCAGCGGGTGGATGCCGTGATCGCCATTTCGCTCGAGCTGACCGCAACCGAGGTGACCAGCCTGCACGCGCTCGGCAAGCCGCTCGTCGGCGTCGGAGGCCCGATCGAGGGAGTGCGCACCCTCATGATCGACGACGTCGCCGTGGCCCGGCTCGCCACCGAACACCTGCTCGCGCTCGGCCACACCCGGATCGCGCACATCGGCGGCAATAAGGACCTCGACCTGGACTTTCATCTGCCGACCAATCGGCGGGTGGGCTATGACAACGCCCTTGCCGCCGCCGGAATCACCCCGGCGCCTGAGCTGTTCATGGCCGCCGACTTCACGATGCGGGGCGGCTACCAGGCGGCGAAGCAGCTCCTTGGCAACCCGCACGACCGGCCGACCGCCATCTTCGCCGCCTCGGACGAGATGGCCATCGGAGCCGTCCTGGCGGCCAGGGACCTGGGGCTCGTCGTGCCGCGCGACGTCTCGGTGATCGGCGTCGACGATCACGAACTTGCCGACTTCTTCGGGCTGAGCACCATCGCCCAGTTCCCGCGGGGCCAGGGGGCCAAGGCCGTCGAGATCCTGCTCGACCAGCTGAGCCCGGGCAAGCACCTCACCCCGCGGCTGAACACCCCGATGCCGTTCGAGCTCATCGTGCGGTCGAGCACGGCCCGGCCCGGCGACTGACCACCACCGACACTCGCTCCGGCCAAAGTCCGAACCGGCGGGCGGATGCCGGAGCAGGCATCCGCCGATAACATTGCTGTCATGGCAGACTCAACGTTCGACATCGTCAGCAAGGTCGACCCGATGGAGGTCGACAACGCCCTCAACCAGGCGCACAAGGAAGTCGCGCAGCGCTATGACTTCAAGAACGTCGGCGCCTCGATCGAGATGAGCGGCGAGAAGGTGCTCATGAAGGCGAACTCGGAGGAGCGCGTCAAGGCGATCCTCGAGGTGTTCGAGTCGAAGCTGATCAAGCGGGGCATCTCCCTGCGCAGCCTCGACGCCGGCGAACCGTTCGCCTCCGGCAAGGAGTACCGGATCGAGGCCTCGATGAAGGCCGGCATCGACCAGGAGAACGCGAAGAAGATCAACAAGATCATTCGCGACGAGGGACCCAAGGGCGTCAAGAGCCAGATCCAGGGCGACGAGCTTCGGGTGAGCTCGAAGAGCCGTGACGACCTGCAGGCAACCATGTCCCTGCTCAAGGGCAAGGATCTCGACGTCGCACTGCAGTTCGTCAACTTCCGCTGACCCGAAGACTGACCAACCGGGCGCCCCGCCGCTAGGCTCACAGCACATCCGTGAGTCTCAGCGAGGAGCGCCATGATCGATCGTGACCGTTTAGCCCGTCTACAGCAGCGCGAACTGGCCGCCTTCGCCGAGCGCAATCCGAAGTCCGCCGCCGCGTATGAGAACGCGACGCACCTGTTCGGCAAGGTGCCGATGACCTGGATGAACAAGAAGGCCGGCGGGTTTCCGCTCTACCTCGCCACCGCCCGCGGCAACCGGGTCACCGACCTCGACGGGCACGACTACCTCGACTTCGCCCTGGGCGACACCGGGGCGATGGCCGGGCACTCCCCGGCCGCCGTGGTCGACGCCATCGGGCGACGAATCTACGAGCAGGGCGGGCTGACGACGATGCTGCCCACCGAGGATGCGGAGTGGGTCGGCGCGGAACTGAGCCGCCGGTTCGGGGTCGACCGGTGGAGCTTCGCCCTCACCGCCACCGACGCGAATCGCTGGGCCATCCGCCTGGTACGTGCGCTCACCGGGCGCCCGAAGATCCTGTTCCACAGCTACTGCTATCACGGCAGCGTCGACGAGTCGCTCATTGTGGTCGGTCCAGACGGGGAAGGGGCGAGTCGGCCGGGGAACGTCGGCGCACCCGTCGACGTCACGGAGACCAGCCGGGTCGCCGAGTTCAACGATCTCGAGGGCCTCGAACGTCAGCTCAAGCAGGGTGACGTCGCCGCGGTCCTCATCGAGCCCGCCCTCACCAACATCGGCATCGTGCTGCCGGAGGCCGGCTACCACGACGGCGTGCGCGCCCTCACCCGGCAGTACGGCACGCTCCTCATCATCGACGAGACGCACACCTTCTCGGCCGGGCCGGGCGGAGCCACCCTGGCCTGGGGCCTGGAACCGGACGTCGTGGTGATCGGCAAGGCCATCGGCGGAGGCATTCCCAGTGGGGCATATGGGCTGTCGGCCGAGCTCGCCGACCGGGCGCTGGGCCGCACCGACCTCGACCTCGTCGACATGGGCGGGGTCGGCGGCACCCTCGCCGGCAGCCCACTCTCGGTGGCCGCCATGCGCGCGACACTCGAGCAGGTGCTCACGGACGCCGCATTCGAGGGAATGATCGAAACCGCGACCCTCTACACGGCCGGCATCCAGCGCATCCTCGACGAACACGATCTGCCCTGGTCGATCACCCAGCTCGGCGCGCGCGCGGAATACCGTTTCGTCAGCCCGTCCCCGCGGAACGGCACCGAGTCGAACGCGGCAGCCGACGGCGAGCTGGAGGATTTCCTGCACCTCTACCTGGCGAACCGGGGCATCCTGCTCACGCCGTTCCACAACATGGCGCTGATGAGCCCCGACACCACGCCCGCCGACGTGCAGGCGCACCTCGACGTGTTCGAGGCCGCCGTGAGCGAGCTGCTGCAGGGCTGAGCCAGGGTTCGGCCGTGCCGGGCCGTGGCCCGGCACGGCCCGGCCGAACCGGCGCTACTCGGCCGGCACGGCCGCCGGCTGCTCGCGGGAGGCGGCGATCATGTCTTCGCGGGGCACGACCTTGATCCGGGTGCGGCCTTCGGCCTCGCCCAGGGCGAGCTCGTGCTGGTCGAGGCGGTGCCAGCCCTCGAGGTTGGTGTATTCGATCCCGCGCTCATCGAGCATCGCCAGGACACTCTCCTCCGAGGGCTCGTCCGGGTGCCACCAGTTGCCGAGGTCGTTGATCAGGTGCCGCACGGTCTCCATCGCGTCGGACTTGGTGTGGCCGATCAGGCCGACCGGGCCACGCTTGATCCAGCCGGTCGCGTAGACGCCGTAAAGCTGCTGATTGGCGGTGGCCGAACCCGAACCCGGTTCGCCCTTCCAGAGCACCTGGCCCTCACGGTTCGGGATGACGCCGCGCTTCTTGTCGAACGGAACGCCGGGCAGGGGCGAACCGAAGTAGCCCACGGCCCGGTAGACGGCCTGCATCGGGAGCTCGCGGATCTCACCGGTCCCGACGACGCCGCCGAACCCGTCGGGCTTGGTGCGCTCGTACCGGAAGGCGCCGACCCGGCCGGTACCGTCGTCGACGATCTCCACCGGCTTGGCGAAGAAGTGCAGGTGCAGCCTGCGGCTGGCGGTGCCGGCCGGGCGCTCGCGCCACTTGTTCAACACCTTGTCGATCACGAAGACCTGCTTGTTGCTGGCCACGGCGTCCCGTGCCGCGTCGTCGTAGGCGAAGTCCTCGTCGTAGACCACGATGTCCACGTCGGGCAGCTCGCCGAGCTCACGCAGTTCGAGCGGGGTGAACTTGACCGACGTCGGCCCCCGGCGCCCGAACACGTGCACGTCGGTGACAGCGGATGCCTTGAGCCCCTCGTAGACGTTGGCCGGGATCTCGGTCGAGAGCAGGTCATCCGCGTGCTTGGCGAGGATCCGCGAGACGTCGAGGGCGACGTTGCCGTTGCCGATGACCGCGACCTGCCCGGCCTCGAGCGGCCAGCTGCGCGGGTAGTCGGGGTGCCCGTCGAACCAGCTGACGAACCGGGCGGCCCCGTACGAGCCCTCGAGGTCGATCCCGGGGATCTTGAGGTCGGCGTCGCGCACCGCGCCGGTGGCGAAGATGACCGCGTTGTAGTGCGTCTTCAGGTCGTCCATCGTGATGTCGACCCCGAAGCGCACGTTGCCGAAGACCCGGATGTCGCCTCGGTCGAGCACGTCGCGCAGGGCCGTGATGATGCCCTTGATCCGTGGGTGGTCCGGTGCGACGCCGTAGCGCACGAGTCCGTACGGGGCGGGGAGGTGGTCGAACAGGTCGATCGACACCTCGAAATTCCGTTCGGCCTTGAGCAGGATGTCGGCGGCGTAGATGCCCGCAGGTCCCGCACCGACAATGGCCAATCGCAACTTGGTCATGGAAGCCTTTCTAACTGGATCGCTCGACGATCGTGTCGGCGAAGCGGGTGAGCGCCTTCTTCACGGATCCGTCGGGCAGAGGGGAGAGCGCGGCAACGGCGGCGTGCGCCCAGCCGTGCGCCTCGGTGAGGGTCTGGGCGGTCACGTCGTGCTCGCGGAGGGCTGCGATCGCCGAGTCCGCGGCCTCGCCGGTCGCGCCGCCGCCGGTCATCACGTCGCGTTCGAGCCGGGCCAGCAACGCTGCGGCGCCGATGTCGTGCGGGGCGCGCTCCCGGAGGCGCAACACCGGCAGGGTGGCGACGCCGGCGCGAAGGTCGGTGCCGGCGATCTTGCCGGTCTCCTGCGGCTGGGGCGACAGGTCGAGCACGTCGTCGATGAGCTGGAAGGCAACGCCGATCTTCTCACCGAACAGCACGACCGGTCGTTCGTAGTCGTCGGGCGCGTCGGAGAAGATGACCCCGGCCTGGGCGGCGGAGGCGATCAGCGAACCGGTCTTGTCGGACAGCACCTGGATGTAGTGGTCCACCGGGTCTTCGCCGTCGTGCGGGCCGACGGTCTCGTGCAGCTGGCCGAGGACGAGCCGCTCGAAGGTGTCGGCCTGCAGGCGGATGGCCCGCTCGCCGAGCCTGGCCATCAACTGGCTGGCGCGGGCGAAGAGGAGGTCGCCGGTGAGGATCGCAATCGAGTTGCCCCACACGGTTTGGGCGCTGGGCACCCCGCGGCGTTGGTGCGCGTCGTCCATCACGTCGTCGTGGTAGAGCGAGGCCAGGTGGGTGATCTCGATGGCGGTCGCCGCGGTGACCACGTCGTTGAGCACCCCGCTGCCCAGGTGGGCGGTGAGGAGGGCGAGCATGGGCCGTACCCGTTTGCCGCCCGCGTTGAGCAGGTAGCGGCTGGTGACGTTCGCGATCTCGTCGGCGAAAGTGACCTCGCCAAGCAGGCTGGCCTCGACCTGCTCGAGGCCGGCGTCGATGCCGGAAGCCAGGCCGCGGTCGTCCCTGGACGAGAAAATGCGATCGCTGAGGCCGAGCTGGCTCGTCACGGAAGAGCCGCGGCGGAACAGGGGCACACTCGGTTTCACTCGGTCAGCCTATCGATCGGAACTGGGAGGGCTCAGGATGTGGTGTCCGCCGAGGTCGCGTCCGCTTCGTTCGCGCTTTTCACGCCGCGATGCAGGGCCACGATGCCCAGGGAGAGATTGCGGTAGGCCACGGCCTCGTAGCCGGCATCCCGCAGCCAGGCGCTGAGGGTGGCCTGGTTCGGCCAGGCCGCGATCGACTCGCCGAGGTAGTCGTAGGCCTCGGCGTTCGAGGATGCGAGCTTCACGACCAGGGGCATGACGTGGTTGAGGTAGGCGAAGTAGGCGGCCCGGATCGGCGTGAACGGCGGGGTCGAGAACTCGCAGATCACGACTCGACCGCCGGGCTTGGTCACCCGGTAGAACTCCGCAATCGCCTTCTTCGGCTCGACCACGTTTCGCAGGCCGAAGGAGATGGTCACGGCGTCGAATTCGTTGTCAGCGAAGGGCAGCGCGGTGGCGTCGGCCTGCACAAACTCGATCAACGGGTTGTCGGCGTGACGTTCCCGGCCGACCTTGATCATGCCCGCGGAGAAATCCGCGGCGACGACGTGCGCCCCGGTCCCGGTCAGCGCGGCACTCGAAGTGCCGGTGCCGGCCGCGATGTCGAGGATGCGGTCGCCCGGCTGCGGCGCGACGGCGCGCGTCGCTGCCATCCGCCACAGTGCCGCGTTTCCGACCGACAACACCGCGTTCGTGCGGTCGTAGTGGGTGGAGACCTGGTCGAACATGGCAGCAACCTGCTCGGGCTGCTTGTTCAGGTCTGCTCTACTCACTCCCCCAGTCTAGATTGCCCGCGGACACACCGGGCAGCCACGCCGCTGGCATAGGCTCGCACCGCTGCTGTGGATGCGCCGCAACCAGGGCCTGGCCGGAATCGGCACCGCGCTCCGGCTCGAGTTCTTCGGTCCCACCCGGTTCACGGATGCCGCGGCCGCCTGGCGTGACGTCGCCGCCGCCGCGACCGTGACCGATCCGCTCGGCCGCACCGGCACCGGGCTGCTCGCCTTCGGGGCGTTCGCCTTCGACGCCTCCTCGGCCCAGTCCAGCGTGCTGATCGTGCCTCAGGTCATCGTCGGCCGTGAGGACGGCCAGTGCTGGGTCACCCGGATCTGGCCGACCGGCGGCACGAAACCGGAGTGGCCGCTGGCCCTCCGGCCGCTCGGCAACGAGTACCGCATCTCGCTCCTGCCCGGGGCTCTCCCCGCCGACGGTTACCGCGCCGCGGTCAGCGAGGCCGTCGGCCGGATCGCCGCCGCCGACCTCAACAAGGTCGTTCTCGCTCGGGATCTTGTCGGGCACCTGCCGGCCGAGTCCGACCTGCGCCGGGCCGTCAGCGAACTCGCGCTGGGTTACCCGGACTGCTGGACCTACGCGGTCGACGGACTCGTCGGGTCGAGCCCGGAGACCCTGATCCGCGCCGATCACGGCGAGGTGAATGCCCGGGTACTGGCCGGCACGATGTCCCGCGGGACGGACGCGGCTGCCGACCTCGAGGCCGCCCTGCACCTCGCCACCTCCTCCAAAGACGGAGACGAGCACGAGTTCGCCGTGCAGAGCGTGCTGGCGTCACTGCGGCCGCACACCTCACACCTGACCACCAGCGAGATCCCGTTCACCGTCAAGCTGCCCAACCTCTGGCACCTCGCGACGGACGTCGAGGGCACCCTCAGCGACGGGTCGAACTCGCTCGACCTGATCGCGGCCATGCATCCGACCGCCGCGGTGGCCGGCACACCGACGGAGACCGCGCTGGCCCTGATCCGCGAACTGGAACCGTTCGACCGCGGCCGGTATGCCGGCCCGGTCGGCTGGGTCGGCGCCGACGGGGACGGCGAGTGGGCGATCGCGCTGCGCTGTGCGCAGGTCACCCCAACCGGGGACGTCACGGCCTACGCCGGCTGCGGGATCGTGCTGGACTCGGAGCCCGACCGGGAGCTGGCCGAAACCCGGATGAAGTTCCGCCCGATCGTCGAGGCGTTCGGCTGACCCACCCCGGGCCCGGGGTGGGTCAGGTGGCGGCCAGGCGTTCCTTTTCGGCGGCCACGTCGAATTCGGCGGCCGGCCAGTCGAGCTCCAGTCGTTCCAGGGCCTCGATGAGCAGGTGCTGCACCGCGAGTCGGGCGTACCATTTCTTCTCGGCCGGCACGACGTACCAGGGCGCCATCGGAGTGGACGTGCGCTCCAGGGCAAGCTGGTAGGCCTCCTGGTATTCGTCCCAGCGCTGCCGCTCGTCGACGTCGCCGGGGTTGTACTTCCAGTGCTTGTCCGCCCGGTCCAGGCGTTCCATCAGACGTTCCTTCTGCTCGTCGGCGCCGATCTGCAGCATCACCTTGACGATCGTTGTTCCCTCGTCGGCGAGCTGCTGCTCGAAGTCGCGGATCACGCCGTAGCGGGCCTCCACCTCCGCCGGCGGGGCGAGCTCGCGCACCCGCGCGATCAACACGTCCTCGTAGTGCGAGCGGTCGAACACGCCTATCAAGCCCGCGGCCGGGAGCCGCTTCCGCACCCGCCAGAGAAAATCGTGCGAGCGCTCCTCGTCGGTCGGGGCCTTGAACGCGTACAGCCGGATGCCCTGGGGATCGACCGAGCCCACGACGTGCCGCACGATGCCGCCCTTGCCCGCGGTGTCCATCGCCTGCAGCACGAGCAGCACCCGTCGGGTGTCGCCGAACTTGCTGCGTGCGAACAGCTTCTCCTGGAGGGTGGACAGCACCTCCGCACCCTCGGCGAGGGCCTCGGCCGCGTTCTGCTTGTCAACGCCGTCGAAGCCGGGGGTGGAACCCGGGTCGATGTCGGCGAGCCGGAACCCGGCACCCACGCCCAGCAGGGCGCTCGGGTCGTCGGTCCAGAATTTCTTGGTGAGATCGCCCACGTTGCGCCCTTCGTCACGCTTCAACAACTGTCGCCGACGATTCGCCGGTGGACGCCATTCTCGCGCAGCGGCGCCTCACCGCGCCAGTGCCGGGGCCCGGGCCGGTCGGCATCCGTCGGCGTTGCTCGGCGTCGGCCGGCGTCGGACCGGCGCGCCCGCGGGCTATCGGTCGAGCGGAACCTCGAGGATGCTCGGCCCGGCCGGCGGCATGGTCAGGGCCTGCTCGAGTTCGCTGCGGGTGGCGGCCCGCTGGTACTCCCAGCCGTAGGCGGCCGCGAGCTGGGCGAAGTCCATTCGGTGCGGGGTGAAGAGCACCCGGCTGATCGACTCCGGCGGGGCGGATGCCGCGACTTCCAGCCCGTCGAAGATCGTGCCGCCCCCGTCGTTGCCGACGATGACCTGCAGCCGGGGGCGCGCCTCGCCCGGTGTGAGCAGCAGCGAACCGGCGTCGTGCAACAGGGCCAGGTCGCCCAGGAGCAGCCGGGTGGTGCCGGCACCGCGGGCGTCGGATCCCGCCTGGCTGGCCAGGGCGATGCCGATCGCGGTGGCCACCGTTCCGTCGATCCCGGCAAGGCCGCGGTTGGCGTGCACGGGGATCTTCTTGCCCGTCACGAGCCGGTCGGCCTCCCGGATCAACCGGGAGGCGCCGAATACGAGGCGGTCGTGCGGCCAGGAGGCCCGCCACACCGCGTCGACGAGCATCGGCCTGGTCACTGGGGCGCGCAGCGCTGCGAGCTCGGCCCGGCTCATGCCGCGGGCACCGACCGGCGGCATGGCCAGGTCGGCCGAACCATCGAGCAGCTTGCGACTGGTCATCACCCAGCGGCCGAGCCATTCCCGCGCCTCGCCGGTGCCGGCGGCCGCGACGGCCGTCTCCTCGGCGACGACGGACCGGGCGAAGACGCGCACCCGGTGTCCGGGGTTGAACCATTCGGTGCCGGTCGCGGCCACCACGATGACGTCGACGCCCTCTCGCTGGAGCAGTTGTGGGACTTCCCGGCTGAGCGTGGGGTGACCGAAGACGACGGCCCTCTCCACGCGTCCGCCGAACTCCTCCGCGGAAAGGAGTTCCCGGTAGGCGCCCACCAGGTTCGGGCCGAAGCGGGCCCCGCTGCTCACCTCGGCGAGCAGCGGCCAGCCGCCGGCCCTGGCGAAGGCCTCCGCAGGCTCTCCGGAGCCGGTGCCGGCGATCACCACGGTGCGCGGTCCGGCCGCGATGCTGACCGGCGCCTCCGGTTCCGCCGCGCGCCGGGCCGGGGCGGAATCGTCGAATGCCGGGAGGGTCAGGGTGGACAGGTCCACCGCGGCGGAGAGCGGCTCCCGAAATGCGAGGTTGAGCTGCACCGGGCCCGGCGCGGCCGTGAACCGGCCGGTGGCGGCATCCATCGCCTGCCGGGCCAGTCCGGTGGCGGCGTCGGACTCCTCCGGGAGCCCGGCCGGGGCGGGCACGTCGAGGCAGAGCCTGGTGGCCGGGCCGAACAGGCCGGGTTGCACCGTGGTCTGGTTCGAGCGGATGCCGCGCAACTCGTCGGGCCGGTCGGCGGTGAGAAGTATCAGCGCAACCCCGGAATGATGTGCCTCGAGCACCGCCGGGTGCAGGTTGGCCACGGCCGTTCCGGAGGTGCAGACCGTGAGCACCGGGCGTCCGGACTCGACGGCGAGGCCGAGGGCCAGGAATCCGGCGCCACGCTCGTCGACGTGCACGTGCAGCCGGATCAGCCCGAGCCGCTCCAGTTCCGCGGCGACGAGGGCGAGGGCCTGGGACCTCGCGCCGGGGCTGAGCACCACGTCGCGAACGCCGAGGCGAACGAACTCACCGAGCAGGGCGACGCTGAAATCGGTGGCCGGGCTGCCGCTGCCTGACGCCTCAGGCATCCCGTCGGCCGGGCAGTTCGCCGTCGCCCGGATCCGCCTGGTCGGGGTCGAAGCCGGCCTTGCCGGTCGACCCGGTTGCGCCCGTGGTTCCGGACTTGCCGGTCGCACCGGACTTGCCCGTGGTTCCGGACTTGCCCGTGGTTCCGGACTTGCCCGTGGTTCCGGACGTGCCCGTCGTATTGGACTTTTCGGTCGTACCGGACTTATCGGGCGTACCGGACTTATCGGTCGTCCCGGTGGCACCGGTGGATCCCGTGCGCGGATCGGGCTTGTCGAGGTCGGCCAGTTCCTGTTCGAGGGCGCGGATGCGCTCCTCGTCGGTCTTCTGTCGGTCGAGGCCCTTGAGGAAATCGAGGTCGTCGTCGGGAGCCATCGAGCGGGCGACGCCCGCGCCGCGGCGGCCACGGCCCACGATCAGCCAGAGCAGGGGCCCGACGACCGGGACCAGGAAGATGGCGATGAGCCAGACTGGGCGCGGAAGGCCACGCACCCGATTCTTCGCAGTGGTCGCACAGTCGACCAGGGAGTAGACGGTCAGAATGATGACCGCTAGCCCGACGACAATCCACACCTTCACCATTCGGTCATTCTAGGGTGCTCAGCCGGGAGAACGGTGTGGGGGGCGGGGAGGGCGACCTAAGCTGGAATCATGAAAGCCGTTCCCGCCTGGTTGTCCTACTCGATTTACCGCGTGCTCATGTTCGCGGCTCCACTCACGATTCTGCTCGCCCTGCAGATCACCTGGTGGGTCGCCGCCCTCCTCGCAGCCCTGATCGGCGTGTGCCTGTCGTACCTCTTCCTGCGGAAGCCGCGGGAACGGGTCGCGCTGGGCCTCTACCAGGCCCGCCACCCCAGCCAGGAGTCGGTTCACCCCGATGCCGAGTCCGAGGACGCCTCGATCGACCGGGCCGCCGACGAGTCGCTACAGCGCGAACGCCAGAGCGAGTAACACGCCGTAGGCCAGTGCCGCGAGACTGGTCAGCTTGAGCGCCAGCACGAGTTCCTTTGCCGTCTTCGCGGTGACCGCGATCAGGGCCGCCGGAACGGCGAGGAACAGCACGAAGAACGTGAAAAAGGCCAGCGGATAGAACAGTCCGAAGAACCCGGAGATCAGGAACGGCGCGAGCAGGAACACGCAGAAAACGACGCGTGACGCGGTGCCGCCGATGCGCACGGCGAGGGTGCGCTTGCCGGAGGCACGGTCGGGTTCGATGTCGCGCAGGTTGTTGACCATCAGCACCGCGCAGGCGAGCAGGCCGATGCCGATGCCGCTCAGCCAGCTCTCGGTGTTGACGGTGCCGGCCTGCACATAAGTGGTTCCGAGCGTGGCGACGAGGCCGAAGAACACGAAGACGAACACCTCGCCGAGGCCGTAGTAGCCGTACGGACGGCGACCGCCGGTGTAGAACCAGGCGGCGACGATGGCCGCTGCCCCGACGAGTAGCAACCACCACTGGCCGGTCAGCACCACGAGGGTGAGGCCGGCGAGGGCGGCGAGCGCGAAGAATGCCAGGGCGACGGACAGCACGGCCTTGGGCCGGGCCGCGCCCCCACCGGTCAGCCGGGCCGGACCGATCCGGTTGGCGTCGGTTCCGCGGATGCCGTCCGAGTAGTCGTTCGCGTAGTTCACTCCGATCTGCAGGCACAGCGCCACCATCAGCGCGAGCAGTGCGCGCACCCAGTGGTAGGCGCCCGGTTCGGTGGCCACGACGGCCGCCCCGGTTCCGAGTGCCACGGGTGCGATCGCGAGGGGAAGGGTGCGCAGGCGCGCCCCGGAGACCCAGTCGGCTGCCGTGGCCGGTCGCCCGGACACCACCCCGCTGCCTCGCGGGGCGTTCCGCTTGGCGGGGTTGCCCGATTTGCCCGGTCCCGCCGTCTTGCCCGACCCGGACTTCGACCCGGTCGTCGTCGAGGGGTTCATTCGCTGCATTTTGGGCCTCGTCGGCCGCGCTGGTTGTGCCACGCCTTCATGCTACTTCGTGGCGGCCGCCGCCAGTTTCGCGAGGCGTTGCCGATCCGGTTTACCGGAGGAGAGCAGCGGAATCGTGGCCACGAAGACGACGCGGGCCGGCCTGGCTGCCGGTCCGAGGGCGGCGCCCGTGGCCGCCCTCGCGGCGTCGAGCGGCTCCGCCACCGGTGCCGACGGGCCCGGCGCCGTCGAGCCCGGCGCCGTCGAGCCCGGCGCCGTCGAGCCCGGCGCTGCGGGGACCACGAGCACGGGCACCTGACCCCAGCGGTCATCGTCGACCGCGACCGCGACGGCCCCACCCAGGCCGGGCAGGGTGCGCACGACCCGTTCGACGGCGTCGAGTGACACCTTCACCCCTCCGGAGATGATCACGTTGTCGCTTCGTCCGAACACGCGGACGGCCCCGGTGACAGGGTCGACGTCGCCGAGGTCGCCGGTGCGGTACCAGCGCACTCCGTGTTCCTCCCGGAAGCGCTCGAGGGTGCGGCCGACATCATCCAGATACCCCTCGGCGAGCACCGAGCCGGAGATCTCGAGCTGTCCGTCCACGGCGCGCACGGTCGTGTCGCCGATCGCCTGGCCGTTGTACACACAGCCGCCCGCCGTTTCGGAGGAACCATAGGTGCGCTGCACACGCAGGTCGAGTTCCTCGGCCCTGGCCAGGAGGCCGGCGGGAGTCGATTGCCCTCCGACAAGGATGCCGGTGAACCGCCTGAGGACCGCGAGCAGGCGCCGGTCGTCGGCCGACGCGGCCACGAGCCGCTCCAGCTGGGCCGGCACGAGGGAGGTGAACCGCAGCGGTTCGTTCAGTCGCTCCGCCTCGTCACGGAACGCTTCGGGATGGAAGTGGCCGCCGGGCAGCACGAGCGGGACGGTCTGGGCCGCGATCGAACGCACGAGCACCTGAACGCCCGCGATGTAGTGGGCGGGCAGCGCGAGCAGCCACTGCCCCGACCCGCCGAGGGCGACCGTCGTGGCGGCGGCGCTGCCGAGAAGTGCGTCGGTGCCGAGCATGACTCTCTTGGGAGCGTCGGTCGAGCCGGATGTCTCGATCACCACGGCGACCCGGCGTGGCACTGTCGCGCTCGGGAGCGGTTCCGCCACCCCACCGGGCACGGGGAGCAGTGCCGGACCGGTTCCGGCGAGGGCCTCCCGGAGCAGCACCAGGAGTTCGAGCGGCGCGTCGGACGGGGTCGTGCGGAGCTCGCGGGTCACGGCTAGAACTGCCAGTCGTATGGGCCCCAGTCGGGGTCGCGCTTCTCCAGGAACGCGTCGCGCCCCTCGACAGCCTCGTCGGTGCCGTAGGCGAGGCGGGTGGCCTCCCCAGCGAAGACCTGCTGGCCGACGAGACCGTCGTCGACCGCGTTGAAAGCGAATTTGAGCATCCGGATGGCGGTGGGCGACTTGGTGAGGATGCTGCGGGCCCAGTCCAGCGCCTCCACCTCGAGCTGGGCGTGCGGCACGACCGCGTTCACGGCCCCCATCTCGAGTGCGCGCTGGGCCGAGTACTCGCGGGCGAGGAAGAACACCTCGCGCGCCGCCTTCTGGCCGACCTGCCGGGCGAAGTAGGCGCTGCCGTAGCCGGCGTCGAAGGAGCCCACGTCGGCATCCGTCTGCTTGAACTTGCCGTGCTCCGCGCTGGCGATGCTGAGGTCGCAGACCACATGCAGGGAATGCCCGCCGCCCGCCGCCCAGCCGGGGATGACCGCGATGACGACCTTGGGCATGAAACGGATCAGGCGCTGCACCTCGAGGATGTGCAGGCGACCGCCGCGGGCCTTGTCGATGCCGGTGGCGGTCTCGCCGTCGGCGTACTTGTAGCCGTCGCGGCCGCGAATGCGCTGGTCGCCGCCCGAGCAGAACGCCCAGCCGCCGTCCTTCTGGCTCGGCCCATTCCCGGTGAGCAGCACGACACCGATCCGGGGGTTGATCCTCGCGTCTTCCAACGCCGCGTGCAGCTCGTCGACGGTGTGAGGGCGGAACGCGTTCCGCACCTCCGGCCGGTTGAAGGCGACCCGGGCGATCCGGCCGGTCAGATCGTGGTGGTAAGTCACGTCGGTGAGGCCGTCGAATCCGTCGACCTCTCGCCACTGGCTTGGATCGAAAATTTCGGACACCTGTTCGGTCATCCCGCCAGCCTACGCGGGGCGGGGAAGGCACGGGGCCGGGCCGACACGCCGGGAGCGAGGCCGAATACCCCTTTGGGGGATAACAAGTCAACCCCCTTGAGAGGCGCGTTTTCACCATGTGTACTGAGGTTCTGAGGTCACCCGAGATCGACCGAGAGGTAGTCATGACTGGAAATGACGCAGCGGCAGCACTCCACCAGGAGGTGTCCACAACCAGCGTGGACAGCACTCATGGCGACAGCCCGGGCGTAGACATCGTTGAGATATCACCGGAGGAATGGTGTGTGAGGGACAGAGCGGTTCCCACGGACGATCCACGGGCAGTGCTCGGTTTCATCCAACGTCTCGATGACGCGTACGAGGTCACAAACCTCCGACGGCTTCGTGAGCGCTCCTACTTCTCCCGGTTCGCCCCGGCCGCGGCAAGTCTGGCCTCGCGCTCCTCCCTCGTCGGGGCGGTGCGCTCATGAGCGCCCTGGTGCAGACGCCCCTGGCGGCCTCGCCGATGCAGCACGCGCCGGCGCCCGCATCCTCGTCCGGTCGGAGCACCGGCGGCTCCGCCGTCTCCCGGTACAGCCGGGCCTCCACGGATGCTTTCGGCGACTACCTGCGCCGCATCGGCAAGGGCCCACTCCTCACCGCCCTGGACGAGGTCGAACTCGCCCGGCGGATCGAGGTCGGCCTCTTCGCCGGTGAACGCCTGGCCAATGGTGTGTCCGACCCGGCGACCGCCCGCGAACTCGCCTGGCTGGCCCACGACGGCGGTCGGGCGAAGAATCACTTCATCGAGGCGAACCTGCGTCTCGTGGTGAGCATCGCCAAGCACTATTCGGGTCGGGGCGTTCCGATCATGGACCTGGTGCAGGACGGCAATATCGGACTGGTGCGCGCTGTCGAGAAGTACGACTTCATGACCGGCTACAAGTTCTCCACCTATGCCACCTGGTGGATCCGCCAGGCCATCCACCGCGGCATGGCCGACAAGTCCCGGATGATCCGGATTCCCGTGCACACCGCGGAGAAGCTGAACAAGATCAAGCGCATCCGCCGCGACCTGACCAGCACCCTCGACCGCGATCCGACCCCGCGAGAGCTTTCCGAGGCGGCGCAGATCCCGGCCAGGGACGTCGCCCGGCTGCTGCAGTACGACAACGAGCCGATCTCCCTGCACTCGCCGGTCGGCGACGGCATCGGGGACATCTCAGAGTTGATCATCGACGATGACCTGCCGCAGCCCGACGAGTACGCCACCATCACGCTTCGGGCGGCCGACATCGGGTTCTACCTGGACGCGCTGCCGCCCAGGGAGCGTGCCATCCTGGTGGCCCGGTTCGGGTTGGACGGCGACGAGCCGCGAACCCTCGATCAGATCGCCGTGATCCAGGGTGTCACCCGGGAACGCGTGCGCCAGATCGAGAAGCGCGCACTGGCGCTCCTGCACGTGCCACGGCTCGAACGTTACCTGCGGGATTGATACCTGCCGCCCCCAGAAGTGACTGTAGCCCGCCACGGGGGTTCACGCGTATTGTCGCTAGTAACTTAACGGGGGTTTCGTGATGGGTAAGTTGACCTACAACTCGACCTTGTCGGCTGACTTCGATGATCGGGTTCTCGCGCACATCCAGGTGGTGATCGGAGCGAAGCTGCGTCGCGGCGAGTGCTTCTACTTCACCTGGCGCGACGATCCGCAGGGCGGGGACGGTCGGAGCACGATCTGGCTGCACCCGGCCATCCCCCTCACCTACAAGTACTTCGGCGGCCGTTCGCCCAGCCTCAATCGCGAGTGGATCGAGGCACTGATGCTCACCGCGAACTCCTCCGGGGGTCTGCAACTCGTCCCGGAACCACACCGAACCGCCACCATCGTGAACGCGAAGGATGAATCATGAAGCGCGTCGACATCGTCTACGGGGGCCAGCAATACTCTCTCGCCGGTCGCTCGATCGAGTCGATCCGGGCCGAGGTCAGCAAGGCGTTCACCGACGGCACGCCGTATTGGCTGCAGGTCAACAGCGGCGGCGGCCGGTTCGAGGATGCCTATCTGCTCATCGCCCCCGGCATCCCTTTCGCGGTGCTCAACGTGAAACCGGAAAACGGTGACGACATCGACCTCGACGTAGACGGAGTCTTCGCCCACGACGAGCTCTGACGCGGCCAGTCGCCCGGATACCGAAGGAGTGCCCGGTCTGGGGCGTTGACGCCGTCAGCGACGCCTTCGCCGACACCCTCAACGGAACCGCGCGTGCCTTCGTGGACGATACCGTCGGCATCATCGGCCTCGACACCGTCAGCGGCGCCCGCCGCCTGCTGGCACACTGGGAACATGCTGCCTTCACTGGACGAACTGCTCGGAACGGCCCGCGTCGTCGCGTTGCCGCTGGTCACCCGCTTTCGCGGCATCGATAGCCGTGAAGCCCTGCTGCTGCAGGGCCCGGAGGGCTGGACCGAATTCTCCCCGTTCGCCGAATACGACGATGAGGAGGCCGCCGCCTGGCTGCGCGCCGCCATCGACTTCGGCTGGGAAAAGACCCCGGCCCGGCTCCGCGACCGCATCCCCGTCAACGCGACCGTCCCGGCCGTCGACGCCGCCGAGGTGGCCGGTGTGCTCGCCCGCTTCCCCGGCTGCCGCACCGCCAAGGTGAAGGTCGCGGCCGTCGGCCAGACCCTCGCCGACGACGTCGCCCGGGTTCGGGCCGTGCGCGAGGTGCTCGGGCCGGAGGGACGCATCCGTGTCGATGCGAACGGGCTCTGGAATGTGGACGAGGCCGAGCACGCGATCCACGCGCTGAACGAGTTCGACCTCGAGTACGTCGAGCAGCCGTGCGCGAGCATCGAGGAACTCGCCGAGATCCGCCGTCGCACGTCGTACCTGGATGTCGGCGTGGCCGCTGACGAGAGCGTACGCCGCGCCGACGACCCGCTGCTGGTGGCCCGCACCGACTCGGCGGACATCCTCGTGATCAAGGCCGGCCCGCTCGGCGGCATTCACGCCGCGCTGGCCCTGATCGAGGAGGCCGGCCTGCCGGTCGTCGTCTCCAGCGCCCTCGACACCTCGGTCGGCATCTCGATGGGCGCGCACCTGGCCGCCGCGATCGAGGGTCTCGACTACGACTGTGGCCTGGGCACCGCGTCACTGCTCGCGGGCGACGTCACCGGCGACCCGATCCTGCCGGTCGACGGTAGCATCCCGGTACGCCGGGTCACGCCCGACCCCGACCTGCTCGACCGCTTCGCGGCATCCGCCGAGCGCCGCACCTGGTGGCTAGCCCGCCTGGAACGCTGCTACGCCCTCCTATCCTGACCCCCTGATCCGCGAGAGTGCACTTTCCGCCCTTAACGCAACGCCGAAGGGGCGAAAAGTGCACTCTCGCGGTGAGGAGGCGGGGCGTTAGAGGCCGGAGTAGGCGTGCAGGCCCTTGAAGAACACGTTGACGACGCCGAAGTTGAACATGACCGCGCTGAAGCCGATGATCGCCAGCCACGCGGACCGGGAGCCGCGCCAGCCGCGGGTGGCCCTGGCATGGATGTACCCGGCGTAGATGGTCCAGATGATGAAGGTCCAGACCTCCTTGGTGTCCCAGCCCCAGTACCGACCCCAGGCCTTCTCAGCCCAGATCGACCCGGCCATCAGGGTGAAGGTCCAGAGGATGAACCCGATGATGTTGATCCGGTAGGCGAGGTTCTCCAGGGTCGCCGCCGAGGGCAGGGTGGCGAGCAGCCGGAGCGGGTTCTTCCACGCCGACGCAGCGGCGGGCTGGGGCGCGCCGACCTCTTGTGCGCCGGCAGCACGCTCGCCGACAGCCTGCCCGCCGGCCGCACCACGCGCTGACACCGAGGCTTCGCGCCTGAACTGGAGCAGTTGCACGCCGGAGAGAGCGAAGCCGAGGGCGAAGAAGCCCGTGCCCAGGGAAGCGACGAACACGTGAATGACGAGCCACGCCGACTGCAGCGCGGGCGGCAGCGGCGCAACCTCGACGTAGAAGCGCAGGGCCGCGATGCCCAGCAGCACGAGCACCATGCCCGTGATGAACGTGCCGAGGAAGCGAAGGTCGGCCCTGGTCAGCACGATCAGGAACACGGTCACGATCAGAAGGGTTCCGGTCATCGCGAACTCGTACATGTTCGCCCACGGCACCCGGCCGGCCGCAAGGCCCCTGAGCACGTCCGCGGCGAGGTGGATCAGCCAGGCGAGCACGGTGAGCGAGACGCCGACCCGCAGGCTCGGTGAGCGCCCGTAGGGCGTCGCCGCGTCGTTGGCGATTCGTGCGCTGATCCGGGTGAGCGTGGCGGTCCCGCCGGACGCTCCCGAAGATTGCCCGGCCCCCGCGGAGGTCGAGCGGAGTTCCTCGCCTTGCGCTTCGCTCACGGCCGCCGAACGCCTGGCCAGGTCGAAGGAGAAGGCGATGAAGGCCAAGGCGTAGACGGCCATGGCCGAGTACAGGCTCAGGATCGAGAGCTCGTTGAGATTCACTGTGTCAGCCTAAGTCTGTTCCGGCGCCGCGGCGTCCAATTGGGAGGATAAGAGCAGGTCCGAGTGCTTCCCGGCGAGGGCCGTCACGACCGACTCAAGGGCGGGGTCCTCCCCGCGGGCCAACCCGGCGTACTCCAGCCGAAGCGAACCGTCCGCCTCCTCGGTCGCCTTCACCCAGACCCGGCGCCGCGGCACGAACAGGCTGGTCAGCAGGCCGAGCAGCGCGAGCACCGCGAACGAGAGCACCCAGACCTGGGTGGGGTCGTGGTGGATGTCGAACGAGGCGAACCGGAGCACGGAGCCGGAGAAATCGCCGGTTTTGGCCCCGGGGTGGGCGTCGTCGAAGGTGACCGAGCCCATTCCGTTGGGCAGCTGCTGCGTCTCGCCCGGCTTCAGCTCGATCGATTTCGTGCCGGTCTTGCCACCGGTGAGCTGGGTCATCTTGTCGGTGTCGAGGGAGTACACGGATGTCGGCACGCCCGCGTCGAGACCGAGGTCGCCGGCATAGACGTTGAGCGTGAGCAGCGGGTACTCGAGGTCGGGGAAGGTGGAGTAGTACGCGCCGGAGGTGGCCTTCGCCTGGGTCGGGTAAAAGAAGCCGATCATGCCGACCTGTTTCGCCAGCCCGTCGGGAACCTTGACCACGCCGAGCGAGGTGAGGTTGGCATCCTGGGGCAGGAAAGGAACCGCGTCGGTGAAGACGACGTCGCCGGCCGGGTTCTTCACCGTGATCGACGGGGCGTAGCCGTTGCCGAGCAGGTACACGTCGGTGCCACCGGTTCGCATCGGCCCGTTGACCTTGACCTCGCCGGTCTCGGGGGTCTGCCCACGGCGGGTGACGCTCACCCCGGCCGTGAAGTCGATCGGCTGGCCGTAGGCCTTGAGGTTCTGGGTCTCGTAGGTGACCGAGAAGTCGTTGAGGGTGAGCTTGTACGGGTCGAGGCTCTCGTCGTTGAAGAAACGACCGGGATTGAAGGAGTCGTAGGCGAGGAGGGTGTTCACGAATGTCTGCCCCTCCACGAGCACCCGCTGGCCGCTGAAACCGAAGCCGCTGCCGAAGCCGACCGTGATCAGGATGCCGACGAGGGCGAAGTGGAAGACGAGGTTGCCGGTCTCACGCAGGTAGCCGCGCTCGGCCGAGACCGACAGCTCCCGGCCGGAGTCGAAAAGCGCGACCCGATAGCCTCCCGTCTTGAGCAGCCCGCGCGCGGAGTCGACCGCGGCGGCGGCATCCGTGCCGGCCGGTATGGTGCGCGTCGTGAACCCGGCCAGGCGGGCCAGGCGGGCCGGGGTGCGCGGCGGCC
>CAJDUC010000004.1_pt1 | contig 165503 bp, 155 predicted proteins | sample 7390041 | NCBI WGS metagenome assembly CAJDUC01 (sample SAMEA7055666, study PRJEB34461) | soil metagenome | biome: terrestrial ecosystem; feature: Peninsula; material: soil | place: Antarctica | collected 2016 | reverse complement strand
CGCGGGGCGGGTCAGGCGGCGGGTCAGGCGGCGGGGGAGGTGCGGCGACGCATCCGGGTCGCCAGGAGCGCGAGCGCACGCCAGCCGAGCAGGAATACGCCGAGCACGATCGTGGCGACGATGATGAAGCTCAGCTGCACGCCCTGCCCGCTCGCGATCCGCAACAGCATCCCGCCGGCCACAGTGAACAGCCAGAGCCCGATTCCGGTCCAGACGATTCGCCGTGGGCTCCGCCAGGCGCGCAGCACGAGCCAGCCGATCGCGAGACCGCCGAGGAACGGCCACCAGGTGGTCAGCATCCCGAGCAGGCCCTCACCGTGGCTGGCGCGCCCGACCAACGCGAAGACGAGCACGAGGGCCGCATCGATGACGGCCGGAACGACGACGGATGCCGGAACTGCTCGCTGTGCTCTCATTTCGCCAGCCTACGGGCCGCTGCCGCGCCAGCGCCTGGGGACCCGGTGCCGCGCCGCTAGATCGAGGTGCCGATCAGCGCGCCGATCACCCAGGTGACGCCGAGGGCCAGCAGACCGCCGACGACGACCCGGGAGATCGCGCGGGCCTTCGGGCTGCCGCCGAGGTACGCGCTGAGCCAGCCGGTGATGACGAGGGCGACCGCGACCGCGAGGAACGTGGCCGGCAGGCGCCAGGCGGGCGGCGGCAGCAGCACCGCGAGCAGTGGGAGAATCGCGCCCACCGTGAACGCCAGGGCGGAAGCGAACGCCGCCTGCCAGGGATTGGCCAATTCCTCGGTGCCGATGTGCAGTTCCACCTCGAGGTGCGCGCCGAGGGCGTCGTGCTCGGTCAGTTCGAGAGCCACCTGCCGGGCGGTGGTCGAACTCAGGCCCTTCGCCCGGTAGAGGTCGGCGAGCTCGGCCAGTTCCTGCTCCGGCATGTGCTCGAGCTCCCACCGTTCCTTGGCGATCAACGCTCGCTCGGTGTCACGCTGGCTGCTCACCGACACGTACTCGCCCAGGGCCATCGAGATCGCGCCGGCGAGGAGGCTGGCCACACCGGCGACCAGGATGGCGGAGGCATTCGGGGTGGCCGCCGCGACACCCACGACGAGGGCGGCGACGGAGACGATGCCGTCGTTGGCCCCGAGCACGCCGGCGCGCAGCCAGTTAAGACGCGAGGCGTGGCCGGCGGAGTGGGGGTCGGCGCCGTGTTCCGGTTCAGTCATGACTGCATCCAAGCATCCGCGGGCCTTCGTCGCCAGCAAGGTGTGGCTTCCCTGGCCCGGAGATTCGCGGCAAAGCAATGCCGCCGCGGCCAGAGTTCGCGATGCCGATGTGGGACGCTAGAGTTTGAACTGGCCAGTATGTCTTGACGTCGAGCTACATTCGGCGCTGCACACTGTGCCGACACCCCCCTCGTACCGAGCAGGAACGCCAAGACGCGGATTGGAAGAGCAGCGTGGATCTTTACGAATACCAGGCCAGAGACCTGTTTGAGCAGTATGGAGTTCCGGTGCTTCCGGGCATCATCGGGGACACCCCCGAAGAGGTGCGCGCCGCCGCCGAGAAGCTGGGCGGCGTCGTTGTCGTCAAGGCCCAGGTCAAGGTGGGCGGGCGCGGCAAGGCCGGCGGAGTCAAGGTCGCCAAGACCCCCGACGACGCTGAAGCCGCCGGACGGGCCATCCTCGGCCTCGACATCAAGGGCCACACCGTCAACCGGGTCATGGTGGCCGGCGGAGCGCGCATCAAGCAGGAGTTCTACTTCTCCGTGCTGCTCGACCGGGCCAACCGCTCCTACCTCTCGCTCGCGAGCTACGAGGGCGGTGTGGAGATCGAGGTTCTCGCTGTGGAGAAGCCCGAGGCTCTCGCCTACGTCGCGATCGACCCGCTCGCCGGGATCGACCTGGCCACGGCCACCGAGATCGCCATCGCGGCGAAGTTCCCGGCCGAGCTCGTCGACAAGGTTGCGCCCGTCTTCGTGCAGCTCTACAACGTGTTCACGGGCGAGGACGCGACCCTGGTCGAGGTCAACCCGCTCGTGCTGACCGAAGAGGGCGACATCATCGCGCTCGACGGCAAGGTCACGATCGACGAGAACGCCGGCTTCCGCCACCCCAAGCACGCTCTCCTCGAGGATGCCGCCGCCGCGGACCCGCTCGAGGCGAAGGCCAAGGAGAACGACCTCAACTACGTCAAGCTCGATGGTGAGGTCGGCATCATCGGCAATGGCGCGGGACTCGTCATGAGCACCCTCGACGTCGTCGCCTACGCCGGCGAGAACCACGGCGGCGTCAAGCCGGCCAACTTCCTCGACATCGGAGGCGGAGCATCCGCCGAGGTCATGGCCGCCGGCCTGGACGTCATCCTCGGTGACCCGCAGGTCAAGAGCGTGTTCGTCAACGTCTTCGGCGGCATCACCGCCTGTGACGCCGTCGCCAAGGGCATCGTGGGCGCGCTCGCCGAGCTCGGCGCCTCCGCGAACAAGCCGCTGGTCGTTCGCCTCGACGGCAACAACGTCGAAGAGGGCCGTCGCATCCTGGCCGAGGCCAACCACCCGCTCGTCACCCTGGCCGCCACGATGGACGAGGGCGCCGCGAAGGCCGCCGAACTCGCCCACGCCGCTCGCTGACCGAGCCGTCGAGATCAAGGACTAAAGGAAAAACATGTCAATCTTCCTCAACAAGGACTCCAAGGTCATCGTGCAGGGAATCACCGGCGGTGAGGGCACCAAGCACACCGCCCTCATGCTCAAGGCCGGCACCCAGGTCGTCGGTGGAGTGAACGCTCGCAAGGCCGGCACCACGGTGCGGCACGGCGACGTCGAGCTTCCCGTCTTCGGCACGGTCGCCGAAGCCATGGAGAAGACCGGCGCGGATGTCTCCATCGCGTTCGTCCCGCCCGCCTTCACCAAGAACGCCGTGATCGAGGCCATCGACGCTGAGATCCCGCTGCTCGTCATCATCACCGAGGGCGTCCCCGTGCAGGACTCGGCCGACTTCTGGGCCTACGCCAAGGCCAAGGGCCAAAAGACCCGGATCATCGGGCCGAACTGCCCCGGCATCATCACGCCGGGCGAAGCGCTCGTCGGTATCACGCCGGCGAATATCACCGGCAAGGGCCCGGTCGGCCTCGTCTCCAAGTCCGGCACCCTGACCTACCAGATGATGTACGAACTGCGCGACCTCGGCTTCTCCACCGCGATCGGCATCGGCGGCGACCCCATCATCGGCACCACCCACATCGACGCCCTCGAAGCGTTCGAAGCGGACCCGGAGACGCTCGCCATCGTCATGATCGGTGAAATCGGCGGCGACGCCGAGGAGAAGGCCGCCGAGTACATCAAGGCGCACGTCACCAAGCCAGTCGTCGGCTATGTGGCCGGCTTCACCGCTCCGGAAGGCAAGACCATGGGCCACGCCGGCGCCATCGTGTCCAACGGTGCCGGAACCGCACAGGGCAAGAAGGAGGCCCTCGAGGCCGCCGGGGTCAAGGTTGGCAAGACGCCGAGCGAGACCGCCACCCTGTTGCGCGAGGTTCTCGCCGCGCTGTAGAACTCGCACGAGAAAAAAGGGCTCGCCGGGTGACCGGCGGGCCCTTTTTCTCGTTTCGGGGTCGAATCCGGCCACACGGATGCCCGACCTGGCTCATACTGGATCGATGGAGACCATTCTCACCCTCGGAATTCTCGGATTCGTCATCGTCAGCCTGATCCTCGGACTCGCGGCGAGCGTGGCCATGATCAAGGCGCCGTACCGCAAGTAGCCGGGGCCGGCCCCGGAGCGCCACGGAGACACCCGCGGGACCGCGGAATCCGGGCCGAATCCGACCTGCCCGGCGGGTGTGAGACGCGTCGGCCCCGAGGCCCAGTAGGCTCGGCCCGGATGAACCGCATAACGACCGCCCTGCTCGCCGCTCTCGAGGCGGTCATTGTCGTCGCCATCGGGGTCGGGATCGCCCTCGTTCCGCTGACCGTGCTCTGGGCCACCCAGTTCGGCCTCGCCATCGACTGGTTCACCTTCTGGCGTGCCGCCGTCGACGTCTGGCTGCTCGGCAACGGTGTCGACCTCACGGTGCAGCTCGACCCGGCCGTCGTGACCGCGCTCGGGCTGCCCGGCTCGGAGGCCCCGTTCCCCCTCACGATCGCCCTGCTCGGCTATGCCCTGCTGGCGCTGCTGTTCGGACGGCGCACCGGCGCCCGTGCCGCCGCAACGTCCTACCGCTGGGTGGGCGTGCTGACCGCGATCGGCTGCTATGGCCTGCTCACTGCGCTGCTCGCTCTGACAGTCGGCACGGATGCCGTTCGGCCGGCGCTCCCGCAGGCCATTCTGCTCCCCACCGCCATCTACGCGGCCGGGGTCCTCTTCGGCGCGTTTCGCACGCCTCCGACCGGTGCACTCGTTCGGCGCTACCTCACCCTGCCCGGCGACGTGCGCGGCATCGTCGCCGCGGCCCTGCGCGGCGGGATCGCCGCCGCGACCGCCATCGTCGGGATCGCCGCACTGGCCCTCACGGTGCTCATCCTCACCAACTTCGCCACCATCATCGGCCTGTACGAAACCGTGCAATCCGGCCTGATCGGCGGCATCGTGCTCACCCTCGTCGAGCTAGCACTGATCCCCAACCTGGTCATCTGGGCGGCCGCCTGGCTGGTCGGCCCCGGCATCGCGGTCGGCGTGGGCACCAGCGTGTCCCCGGTCGGCACGGCGCTGGGCTCCGTGCCGGGGCTGCCCCTGTTCGGTGTGCTCCCGCACGGCACGCTCGCGGTCGGCTTCCTCGGACTGCTCGTTCCGGTACTGATCGGCTTTCTCGCCGCGGCCGTCACCCGGCAACGCCAGGCCCGCACGGCCACCGCCCCGCCGACCATTCCACACCGGCTGATCACGGGGGCGGCGACCGGCCTCGTCGCCGGCATCCTGCTCGGCCTGCTCGCCTGGTGGTCCGGCGGGGCGATCGGACCGGGACGGCTCGTCGAGGTGGGCCCGAACCCCCTGCTCGTCGGCCTGCTCGCCACGGTCGAAGTGGGCATCGCCGCCTGCGCCGGGCTGATGGCGCCGCAACCGTTCCAGCGCAGCCGCGTCACATCGAAGAACGAATCGGCTGCCAAACGGTAGGCTCTTCCCGTGCTGTCATTGGTCGTGTTGATCTCAGGCGGGGGATCCAACCTTCGCTCCCTGCTCGAGGCGTGCCGGGATGCCGAATATCCCGCGAGGGTCGTCGCCATCGGCGCCGACCGCGACGCTGACGGTCTCGACCTCGGCGAAGAGTTCGGGATCCCCACCTTCACCGTGCCCTACTCCTCCCACGCCAGCCGCGAGACCTGGGGCGACGAGCTCCTGGCGCAGATCCGGCAGTGGACGCCCGACCTGGTCGTGCTGAGCGGGTTCATGCGCCTGCTCCCGCCGCGGGTGGTGGCCGCGCTGTCGCCGCACCTGCTGAACACGCATCCCGCGTACCTGCCCGAGTTCCCCGGAGCCCACGGGGTGCGCGACGCGCTCGCCGCCGGCGTCACGGAGACCGGCGCCAGTCTCATCGTCGTCGACACCGGGGTCGACGACGGACCGATCATCGCGCAGGAGAGGGTGCCGGTGCTACCCGGCGACACCGAAGCATCCCTGCACGACCGAATCAAGACCGTCGAGCGACGCCTGCTGGTGCAGGCCGTGCTCGACATCGCCAACGGACACGTCGACCTCAAGGAGCACTCCCAGATATGAGCGCGCACACCAACGGAAAGAGCCTGTACCGCGAGCGGGACATCGTGCCGGTGAAGCGCGCGCTGATCTCGGTCAGTGACAAGACCGGCCTGCTGGACCTGGCCGGGGCCCTCGTGGCCGCCGGGGTCGAGATGGTGTCGACCGGTTCGACGGCCGCGACCATCCGCGCCGCCGGCCACGAGGTGACGGATGTCTCCTCCGTCACCGGTTTCCCCGAATCCCTCGACGGCCGGGTGAAGACCCTGCACCCGGGCGTGCATGCCGGCATCTTGGCCGACCTGCGGCTCGAATCCCACGAGGCCCAGCTCGACGAGCTCGGCATCGCGGCGTTCCAGCTCGTCGTCGTGAACCTGTACCCGTTCGTCGAGACCGTTGAGTCCGGCGCGTCCGTGGCCGAGGTCATCGAGCAGATCGACATCGGCGGCCCCGCCCTCGTGCGTGCCTCGGCGAAGAACCACGCGAACGTGGCGATCGTGGTCGACCCCGACAACTACGACGAAATCATCACGGCAGTCGCAGCCGGCGGGACCGCGCTGCGGTTGCGCCAGAAGCTCGCCTCCCTCGCCTTCGAGCACACGGCCGGTTACGACCTCAGCGTCTCCGCCTGGTTCACCGAGAACGTCTACGACCAGTGGCAGGACGACGTGGACGCGCTCGACGAGGAGATCCTCGAGCAGTTCGACGCCGTCATGGCCACCAGTTTCGAGGCCGAGGCGTCGTTCCCCGACACCCTCGCCATCCAGGCCAGCCGCAAGGACGTTCTCCGTTACGGCGAGAACGCGCACCAGGCCGCGGCGCTCTACATCGGCGACGGCGGCCAGGGCATCGCCCAGGCCGTGCAGCTGCACGGCAAGGAGATGTCGTACAACAACTACGTCGACGCGGACGCCGCCGTGCGCGCCGCCTTCGACTTCACCGAGCCGGCCGTGGCCATCATCAAGCACGCCAACCCGTGCGGTATCGCGGTCGCCAACCCGAAGGCGCCCGACGCGATCGCGTCCGCGCACCTCAGGGCGCACGAGTGCGATCCCGTCTCGGCCTTCGGCGGGGTCATCGCCGCGAACCGGGTCGTGACCCTGGGCATGGCGGAGACCGTCAGCCAGATCTTCACCGAGGTGCTCGTCGCCCCCGGCTTCGAGCCGGACGCGTTCGAACTGCTCAGTGCCAAGAAAAACATCCGCCTGCTCGAGCTCCCCGCCGACTACCACCGCTCCTCCCTCGAACTGCGTCAGATCTCCGGCGGACTGCTGGTGCAGGAGACCGACACGTTCGACGACTTCGACTCGTCCGGGTGGACCCTGGCCGCCGGCGCTGAGGTCGACGAGGCCACCCGCGCCGACCTCGAATTCGCGTGGAAGGCCTGCCGTGCGGTGAAGTCGAACGGGATCCTGCTCGCGCAGGGCGGAGCATCCGTCGGCGTCGGCATGGGCCAGGTCAACCGGGTCGACTCCTGCCACCTCGCGGTGCAGCGGGCGGGCGACCGGGCCGCGGGCGCCGTCGCGGCATCGGACGCGTTCTTCCCGTTCGCCGACGGCCTGCAGGTGCTGCTCGACGCCGGCGTCACGGCGGTCGTGCAGCCCGGCGGTTCCGTACGCGACGAAGAGGTCATCGCCGCGGCCGCCCAGGCCGGCGTGAGCATGTACTTCACCGGGGAGCGCCACTTCTTCCACTGACGCGACCGCGACGCACGACCGCGACGCGCGACCGCGACGCACGACCGCGACGCGCGACCGCGACGCACGACCGCGACGCACGACCGCGACGCCGGCCCGCGGACTCTGGCACGATTGAAGAGTCCGCGGTGCCACCAGGAGCGTCACGGCGGGAAGGATCGCCGTGTCGGACCTTGAGGGCTTCATCCAGCAGGACTACCTGATCGCGGTGGCGGGAGCCATCGTCGCCGCCGTGGCGATCACGGCGATCACCGCGCTCGTCTTCCGCACGGTCGGCCGGCGGGAAGCCTGGGCCCGCACCCTGATCAGGCTGGCCAGGGTGCCGTTCCGCCTGACCCTGCTGATGGGCGCCATCTGGTCGGTCAACACGCTTTTCCTGCAGAGTCCGACGGAGATCGCGAGCCTCGTGGACTTCGGCTCCCGCGCCCTGTTCATCGGCGCCTCGACCTGGCTGATCTGCGCCCTCCTCTACTTCTTCGAGGAGATCACCGCCGCCCGCTACCGCACGGACGTGCGCGACAACCGCGTCGCCCGCCGGGTGCGCACCCAACTGCGGATGCTGCGCCGCATCGGCGTGGTCGTGGTCATCATCTGCGGCATCGGGGCGGTGCTGCTCAGCATCCCGGGCGCCGCCACGCTGGGAGCCAGCCTGTTCGCCTCCGCGGGGCTGATCAGCGTCGTCGCCGGCCTCGCCGCCCAGTCCACCCTCGCCAACGTGTTCGCGGGCGTCCAGCTGGCCTTCAACAACGCGCTGCGGGTGGATGACGTGGTGATCGTCGAGAACGAGTGGGGCAAGATCGAGGAGATCACACTCACCTACGTGGTCGTGCACATCTGGGACGACCGGCGGATGGTGCTGCCGTCGACGTACTTCACGACCAACCCGTTCCAGAACTGGACCCGGCACAACAGCGAACTGCTCGGCGCCGTGGAGTTCGACCTCGACTGGCGGGTCGACCCGGTCGGAATGCGTGAGGAACTCACCCGGATCGTCACCCAGACCGAGCTTTGGGACGAACGCGTCGTCGTGCTCCAGATCACGGATGCCGTCGCCGGCTTCGTGCGCGTGCGGGTGCTGGTCTCCGCCGCCGACGCCCCCACTCTGTTCGACCTGCGCTGCCTGGTGCGGGAGAACCTGATCGACTGGCTCGTCACCCACAACCCCGACGCTCTCCCGGTGGGCCGGATGGAGCTGCGACGCGAGCCGCAGGCCGGCCCCGCCGCGGCGCGCGGGCCGAAGCCGTCGCATCCCGTGACCGCGCCGATCGGGCTCTTCTCCGGCGACGACAACGCCAAGGCCCGCGCCGCCGAGTTCACCGCGACCGTGCCGGTGCAGGACCCCGGAGCGACCGAGCGCTGACGCGTCGGATCGCCGTCGGAAACGGGGTGCGGCGGCGCCCTGCCGCGGCTAGTCTGGGTCAGTCGTCGCGCCACAACCGCGACTCCACTCACCGGCTCACAAGGCCAGCAAGGAGAATTTCCATGACCCTCACGCAACCATCACCGTCGCTGGATGCGCTCGTCGGAACCCCGTTCACCCACGAACGCGTGCTGATCACCACGGGCATCCGCTCCGGTCTCGTCATCACCGTTGCCGTGCACTCAACCCGGCTCGGCCAGGCCCTCGGCGGCGCCCGGATGTGGCAGTACGAGAACTGGACCGACGCCGTCGCCGACGCCCTCCGCCTCTCCGCGGCGATGACCCTCAAGAACGCGGCCGCCGGACTGAACCACGGCGGAGGGAAATCCGTGATCCACCTCCCGCTCGGGACCCGGCTCACCGAGGCGGAGAAGCGCGACGCCATGCTCGACCTCGGCGATGCCATCGCCAGCCTCGACGGTGCCTACATGACGGCCGAGGACGTCGGCACGAACGCCGAGCTGATGGCCGTCGTCAAGGAGCGCACTGACCACGTCTGCGGCCTCCCCGAGTCGAGCGGCGGGGTCGGCGAGCCCGCCGAAGCGACCGCGGCCGGCGTCTACGCCAGCGTCGTCGCCACCCTCGAGGCGCTGTTCGGCAGCCGCGAGGTAGCCGGCCGACACCTCGTCATCTCGGGCCTCGGCCAGGTCGGCGGCCGTCTCGCCACCGCGCTGGCCGCCGCCGGAGCCCGACTCACCGTGAGCGACGTCAACCTTGACCGGCGGGACCTGGCCGCTTCGCTTGGCGCCACCTGGGTGCCGGTCGACGAGGTCCACCTGGTACCGGCCGACCTGTTCGTGCCGTGCGGGCTCGGCGGGGTGCTGACCGCGCGGGTGATCGGCGAGCTCAACGTGCTCGGCGTCGTCGGCGCGGCCAACAACCAGCTCGCCCAGCCGGAGGGCGCTGCCCAGCTCGACGCGCGCGGCATCCTCTGGGCCCCCGACTTCGTCGTCAACGCCGGCGGGGTGATCTACCTCTCGCTCGCCTCTGAGCCCGGGGCCGACCCGGCCGTCGTCGCGGCGCGCGTCGACGCGATCGGCGACACCATCGCGACCATCTTCACGGATGCCCGCGAGCAGGGGGTCACGACCCTCGCCGCCGCCGAACACCTGGCGTCCGCCCGGTTGGACGCCGCCCGCGACTGAGCGTCGGACTCTCGAGCCGGCCGCGCGCCCCGTGCGGGTGCTGCGCCGCCGCGCGGGTGGCACAGCACCCGCGCCACGGCGCGCATCCCGCGCATCCCGCGCATCCCGTGCGTCCCTCGCGTCCCTCGCGTCCCTCGCGTCCCTCGCGTCCCGCGCGGCCGGCGCGGCCGGCGCGAGCGTACCGGCCATACACTGGCGGGATGGAATCCGTCGCCGTGCCCCCGTCCCTCCCGCGTCGAGCCCTCGTGCGCCGTCCCGCGCGCAACCTGGCCGACGGTCTCCTGACCCACATCGAGCGCGTCGCCGTCGACCCCGCGCTCGCGCAGGAACAGTGGCGCGGGTACGTCGCGGCCCTCGCGGCCGAGGGATGGGAGACCATCGAGGTGGAGCCGGCCCCCGAGCTGCCCGACTCCGTCTTCATCGAGGATGCCGTGATCATGTTCGGCGACCTCGCCGTCGTCGCCAGTCCGGGCGCCGACGCCCGGCGCGGTGAAACGGCCGGGGCCGAGGCCGCCATGACCCGGCTCGGCATCCCCGTGCGGCATCTGAGGCTGCCCGGCACCCTCGACGGCGGCGACGTGCTCAAGGTTGGTCGCACGGTGTACGTCGGGCGGAGCCTGCGCACCAACGATGAGGGCATCGACCAGCTGCGGATCATCCTCGCCCCCCGGGGCTACACGGTCATCTCGGTGCCGATCAGTCGTGCCCTGCACCTGAAGACCGCGGTCACGGCGCTCCCGGACGGCACCGTGATCGGGTTCCCCCCGCTCGTCGACGACCCGTCGGTGTTCGAGAACTTCCTGCCGGTGCCGGAGGCGCACGGCACCGCGGTCGTCGTGCTCGACGACCGCACCGTGCTGATGTCCTCCGCCGCCCCGCGCTCGGCCGCACTCTTCAGTGAGCGCGGCTACCGCGTCGTCGCCGTCGATATCTCCGAATTCGAAAAGCTGGAGGGCTGCGTCACCTGCCTCAGCGTGCGGGTACGCTGATCGATTTTTGCCCTTGCGCCCGGAGAACTTCGGTCGTAGTCTGAAAGGCTGCCTGATCAGGGGGGCACAGCACCGCACACGACGCGCTCAGGAGGCCGACATGACAAAGACAGCACAGCGAATGCTCGCAACGACTGCGAACCTCGGCGCTTTCTTTGGCGTTCGCCTCCGTTCCGACCCCGCCGCTTAGCCGGGCAGAATCCAGAGGGCGCGACTGCGGCCTCGGCTTCGGCCCCGCCCCGGCTTCGGCCCGCCCGTTCCCCGCAGCTCGTCCGGAACGGTCCGGCCCGCTCTCCACACACGGGATGCCCCGGCATCGACGTCGCCGACGAATACGCTCCTCTGCGGCCCGCACCGGAGCCCGTCGCGCCTCGCGCCGCACACTTCGCACTTCACACTGACCAATCAGGACTCACACGTGACCACGCTCACCGACCAGCAGCATCCGTTCGACGCCGCAGGGGCCACCCCGCCCGAGCGGAAGACCACCTTCCGCACCCTGCTCCGTCTCTATCCGTATTCGAAGGCGGCCCTGCCGCGCCTCAGCCTCGGCATGCTCGCCGCGCTCCTCGCGGCGCTGGTCGCGCTGGCCATTCCCCAGGTGCTGCAGCGCCTCGTCGACGGCGCGCTGTCCCGGCAGGACTCCTCGCAGATCTGGCCCGCCGTGCTCGTCATCCTCGGGCTCGGCGTGCTCGAAGCCGTGCTCATCGCGCTCCGGCGGTGGTTCGTGCTCGGACCGGGCACGCACATCGAGGCCAGAATGCGCAACGCCCTGTACGCCAGGCTGCAGGATCTCCCGGTCTCCTTCCACGACAAGTGGCCGAGCGGCCAGCTGCTCTCCCGCGCAGTGAGCGACCTCAACCAGATCCGACGCTGGATCTCGTTCGGCCTGGTGCTGCTCGTGGTCAACCTGGTCACGATCGTGATCGGCGCCGTCATCCTGGTGTCGATGAACTGGGTGCTCGGCGTGATCTTCCTGGTCAGCTCCGTGCCGCTCTGGATCGTCGGCTACCTCTTCGAGGAGAAGTACTCCATCGTGGCGCGCCGCAGCCAGGACCAGGCCGGAGACCTGGCGACGGCCGTCGAGGAGTCGGTGCACGGCATCCGCGTGCTCAAGGCGTTCGGTCGCGGCTCGTTCGCCCTGAAGAACTTCTCGGCACAGGCGGAGAGCCTGCGCGGGACCGAGATTGAGAAGGCGCGCGCGATCGCCGGAATCTGGCTTTGGCTGTTGCTCGTGCCCGACGTTGCCTTTGCGCTCTGCCTCGTCGCCGGCGTCTGGCTGGCGAGCCAGGGGCAGCTCACCGTGGGCGGCCTCGTCGCGTTCTTCGCCACGGCCACTGTTTTGCGCTGGCCGGTCGAATCGATCGGGTTTCTGCTGTCGATGACGTTCGACACGCGCACAGCCACCGACCGGTTCTTCGATGTGCTCGACGCCCCGAACACGATCACCGACCCGGAGAACCCGGTCACGATCGACCGGCCGCTCGGCCGGCTCGCGTTCGAGGACGTGCACTTCCGCTACCCTGACTCGCCCGCCCGGTTCCCCGACCTGCTCGACGGCATCGACCTGGTGCTCGAACCGGGCGAGACGATGGCCCTGGTCGGCCTGACCGGCTCGGGCAAGTCGACGCTCACGGCGCTCACCACCCGTCTCTACGACGTGACGGCGGGCGCGGTTACCCTCGACGGCGTCGACGTACGGGCGCTCGGGCGTGAGGAACTCCGCCGGCACCTCGCGATGGCGTTCGAGGACGCGACGCTGTTCTCGGCATCCGTTCGCGACAACGTGCTGCTCGGCCGCCCCGAGTGGGCCGAACGGTCGGTCGACGCGGATGCCGCGCTCGAGGAGGCGCTGCAGGTCGCGCAGGCGGGCTTCGTGCACGACCTCCCGCAGGGAGTGGACACCCTCGTCGGCGAGGAAGGCATGTCCCTCTCCGGCGGCCAACGGCAACGGCTCGCCCTCGCGCGCGCCGTCGCCGCGAAACCGGCCGTGCTTGTGCTCGACGACCCGCTCTCGGCGCTCGATGTGGACACGGAGGCGCTCGTCGAGGCCGCCCTGCGTGACGTGCTCGCCTCGACCACGGCGCTGGTCGTGGCCCACCGGCCGTCCACGGTCATGCTCGCCGACCGGGTGGCGCTGCTGCAGAACGGGCGGATCACCGCGGTCGGGCGGCACTCCGACCTGCTCCACCGAAGCGAGCACTACAAGTTCGTCATTTCCAGCCTGGAAGACGAAGAACGACGCGAATCCGCACGGAAGGAGGTGACGCTGTGAGCATCACCGGAGTAGAAGGGGAGGAGCGCAGCAACTTCAGCGCCGCGGAGAGCAAACAGATCCGGGCCAGGTCGCTGCGCCTGCTCGGGTCGCTGCTCGCACCCGTGCGCTGGCGGGTGATCGCGGCGATGCTGGTCGTGGTGCTCTCGACCGCCGCGCAGGTGGCCGGTCCGGCACTGATCGCCTTCGGCATCGACCGTGGGCTGCCGGCGCTGCTGAACCAGGACTGGTTCCCGCTCGCCGCCACCGGGCTCGTCTACCTGTTCGCGGGCGTGATCGGTGCGGGCCTGATCGCCTGGTACACGCTGATGTCGGCCCGGATCAGCCAGGGCGTGCTGATCGACCTGCGCAAACGGGTCTTCCTCCACACCCAGCGGTTGAGCCTGGAATTCCACGAGTCGTACACCTCCGGGCGGATCATCTCCCGGCAGACGAGCGACCTCGACGCCATCCGGGAACTGCTCGACTCCGGCATCAACCAGCTCGTGCAGGGCCTGCTCTACATGACGTTCACCGCGATCGCCCTGTTCGCGCTCGACGGCCTGAGCGGGCTGGTCCTGTTCGGCGCCCTGGTGCCGCTGCTCATCCTCACCCGCTGGTTCCAGGTGCGGTCGCAGACGCTGTTCCGGCAGTCACGCACCGCCTCCGCGAGCCTCATCGTGCAGTTCGTGGAGACCATGACGGGCATCCGCGCGGTCAAGGCGTTCCGGGCCGAGAAGCGCAACGAGAAGGTCTTCGGCGCCCTCGTCGAGGACTACCGCAAGGTGAACGGCCGGGTCATCCAGCTGTTCGGCATCTTCGACCCCGGCCTCGTGCTGATCGGAAACGTCGCGGTCGCCGTGGTGCTGCTGGTCGGCGGGTTCCGGGTCGCGGACGGACAGCTCGCCATCGGCGCGCTGCTCGCGGCGCTGCTCTACACCCGGCGGTTCTTCGACCCAATGGAGGACATGGCGATGTTCTACAACTCGTACCAGTCGGCCGCCGCCGCACTGGAGAAGATCTCCGGCGTGCTCGAGGAACACCCTGGAGTGCCGGACCCGGTGGCTCCGGTCGATCTGTGGACCGCGCACGGCCTGGTGGACTTCGACGCGGTGAGCTTCGCCTACCAGAGCGACCGGGTCATCCTGCCTCGCTTCGACCTGTCGATTCCGGCCGGGCAGACCATCGCCCTCGTCGGGTCGACGGGGGCCGGCAAGTCGACCCTGGCCAAGCTGATGGCCCGGTTCTACGATCCGTCCGACGGTCGGGTCTCCCTCGATGGGGTCGACCTGCGCGACCTGCACCCGAAGGACCTGCGGCGCGCGATCGTCATGGTCACCCAGGAGGCTTACCTGTTCAGCGGGTCCGTCGCGGAAAACATTGCGATCGGCAAACCGGATGCCACGCCCGCCGAGATCGTCGCGGCGGCGCGGGCGGTCGGCGCGCACGACTTCATCGAGGGGCTGCCCAGCGGCTATGACACCGACGTGAACAAGCGCGGCGGTCGGGTCTCGGCCGGGCAGCGGCAGTTGATCTCGTTCGCGCGGGCATTCCTCGCCGACCCGGCCGTGCTCATCCTGGACGAGGCCACGTCGAGCCTGGACATCCCGAGTGAACGGCTCGTGCAGCAGGCCCTGCAGACCCTGCTGGCCGACCGCACCGCCGTGATCATCGCGCACCGACTGTCGACCGTGGCGATCGCCGACCGGGTGCTCGTGATGGAACACGGCCGGATCGTCGAGGACGGCACTCCCGCCGACCTTATCGCGGGCACGGGCCGCTTCGCCCAGCTGCACGCGGCCTGGCGGGAGTCGCTCGTCTAACCGCCCCGCCCCGCGCGCCGTCCAGCCCCGCCCCGCGCGCCGCGCCGCCCCGCCTCGGCCCGAGCTCGCGGCCCGCGCTACGGAAGCGGGCGCGCGTTAGAACGCGCGCCCGCTTCCGAAAGGCGGGCCGCGACGTGCGAGGGCGACGTGCGTGCGAGGGCGGCGGGGACGGAAGCGGGCGAGCGGACGCGCGGTTAGTCGGAGGCGAGGGGGCCGAGGGGCGGCGGCCCGGCATCCGTGGTCGGCGTCGGCGCGGGCTCCTTGAGTTCGACGAAGATCGTGTGTGTCTCCGTGCTGCCCGTATTCTCACCGGAGTGCTCCTGCGCGCCCAACCAGCGGGCCTCACCGGCCGGGAGAACAACGTCGACCTCTCGCCCGTTCGCCGAGAGACGCCGGCTGAACGAGCTCAGTGTGAACATCACGCTGTCGGGATGCGAGTGGGGAGTCGTCTTGTCACCGGGGGAGTCGAGGTACTCCAGCACGCGCACGCGTTCGTTCTCGAGAATCACGCGATAGTGGCCCGGATTGGTCGATACGGGGTCCTTCGTCGGCTCGGGGTCGTTCGTCATGACGGCAGGCTAGCACCGGCTACGGCCAGCGCAAATGCCTCTGTTCGTGTGCCGCTATGAGCTCGCGGCCCACGCTAGGGAAGCGGGCGCGCGGTAGAACGCGCGCCCGCTTCCGGGAGACGTGCCGCGAGGCGGCGAGGCACTCAGGTCAGGCGAAGCCCCAGGCCTTCTCCTCGTCGCTCGAGGCGTCGGACAGAGGGGTTCCCGTCAACGGCCGAGGGGGGAGCGGGCCGAGCGGGTGCGCCCCGGGATCGGGGGCCCGCACCGGGGCCTCCTTGAGTTCGACGAAGATGGCGTGCGTCGGGGTCTTGCCGATGTTGAGACCGGCGTGTTCCTGTGCCGGAAGCCAGCGGGTCTCGCCGGAGGGCAGTTCGACGTCAAGCTCACGGCCCTCGGACGACAACCGCCTGGCGTAGGAGCTCAGGGTGATCATGACGCTGTCGGGGTGTTCGTGCGGGTTGGTTTCGTCGCCCGGAGAATCGAGGAATTCGAGCACGCGAACGCGATCGTTTTCGAGGAGAACCCGGTAGAGGCCTGGGTCGGTGACGAGCGGATCGAGGGGATCCGTGAGTTTCTTTTCGCTGTCCATGTGGCACCGTAACATCGTTGACCGACGCCGATCAAGGGTTCGGGGCAGAGACGTGACCGCCCCGGCTGCGTGCGGTCGCCCGTTCGCTCTTCGCCCGGCCGGCCGCCGGGTGAGGGGGAGGGTCAGGACGGCGACCAGCGAGCCGCGCGGTAGTCCACCCGGTAGCCGGGCGCGCGGGCGTTCAGCAGCGGCGTGCCCTCGGCCCGGTAGTGTGCCAGGGCCCGCGCCTCGTGTTCGCGCGGCGGGTGCCCGCCGGAACGGATGACCCGCCACCACGGCACATCCGACCCGTAGTGCGACATCACCTGGCCAACGACGCGGGCGGCCCTGGACCCGAGGGCGGCGGCGACGTCCCCGTAGGTCATCACCCGGCCGGCCGGGATCGACTCGACGATATCGAGCACATCGGTGACGAACGGGCTGTCGGGGGCGAGCCGCATCGGAGTCGGGGGACGAACGCGGGTTAGAGCTGCAGCGCCCCGATGACCTCGCCGTAGGCGGTCTCGCCGACGTCCTTGAAGCCGATCTTGTGGAAGAACGACTCCGGCCCCTCTTCGCCAGGCTCCCAGATGACGGTGATGTGGTCGAAGCCGCGCTTGCGGGCCTCCTCGGCGAGAGCATCCGCGGCGAACTTGCCGACGCCCTTGCCCTGCGCGTCCGCGTCCACGTTGATCCGCCAGATGCAGGCACGGAATTCCTCGGTGCTCGACTCCGGGTCGAAATTGCCGTGGATGAAACCGGCCACCTCGCCGTCGAGAAGTACCACGCGCTGCCAAGCGGTCGCCGGGTTGATCACGGAGGCGGCGACCGAGTAGGAGACCGGAGCGATGTATTGTTCCTGGCCCGGCTTCAGGCTCAGGGTATTGGCCGCGACGATGTTGTTCGCGGACAGTTCTTCCAGTCGTAGTTCACCCATAGCAACAGGCTAACGTGCGCCCGGGGGTGCCGGTAGTCGGGGTTTACGCGGACCCGGCGATCCACCGGGCCGCACGCCCGGCAACTGTCTCGATGTCAAGATAGTTGCGTCCCTCTAGTAGAATTACGGTGGCCATTCCGGCCCCCCGACTTTCTGAGGAGATTTCATTGGCGAAGATCAAGGTTGAAGGCACTGTCGTCGAGCTCGACGGGGACGAGATGACCCGCATCATCTGGCAGGCGATCAAGGACACCCTGATCCACCCTTATCTCGACATCGACCTCGAGTATTACGACCTGTCGATCCAGAAGCGTGATGAGACAGACGACCAGATCACGGTCGACGCGGCCCGCGCCATCCAAAAGCACGGCGTCGGCGTCAAGTGCGCGACGATCACGCCCGATGAAGCCCGGGTCGAAGAATTCGGACTGAAGAAGATGTGGGCGTCGCCCAACGGCACCATCCGCAACATTCTCGGCGGCACCATCTTCCGCGAGCCGATCATCATCTCGAACATCCCGCGCCTCGTGCCCGGCTGGAACAAGCCGATCATCATCGGCCGCCACGCGTTCGGCGACCAGTACAAGGCGACGAACTTCCGCTTCGAGGGCGAAGGCACGCTCAGCATGACCTTCACCCCGAAGGACGGCAGCGCGCCCCAGGAGTTCGAGGTCTTCCAGGCGCCCGGCAGCGGCGTGGCCATGGGAATGTACAACCTCGACAAGTCGATCATCGACTTCGCCCGGGCCTCGCTCAACTACGGCCTCGAGCGCAACTACCCGGTGTACCTCTCCACGAAGAACACCATCCTCAAGGCCTACGACGGCCGGTTCAAGGACATCTTCCAGGAGATCTTCGACGCCGAGTTCAAGGAACGCTACGACGCCGCCGGCCTCACCTACGAGCACCGCCTGATCGACGACATGGTTGCATCGGCCATGAAGTGGGAGGGCGGCTACGTCTGGGCCTGCAAGAACTACGACGGCGACGTGCAGTCCGACACCGTGGCACAGGGCTTCGGCTCGCTCGGCCTGATGACCAGCGTGCTCTCCACGCCCGATGGCAAGGTCGTCGAGGCGGAGGCCGCGCACGGCACCGTGACCCGTCACTACCGTCAGCACCAGCAGGGCAAGCCCACCTCGACCAACCCGATCGCCTCGATCTACGCCTGGACCCGCGGCCTCGCGCACCGGGCCAAGCTCGACACGAACCCGGCACTCGCCGAGTTCTCGCAGACCCTCGAGGATGTCGTCATCAAGACGGTCGAAAGCGGCAAGATGACCAAGGACCTCGCGCTCCTGGTCGGCCCGGATCAGGGCTACCTGACCACCGAGGAATTCCTCGCGGCCATCGCGGACAACCTCCGCACCCGCCTGGCGTAACCCCGCTCGGCAGCACGAAAGGCCCCGACCTTGTCGGGGCCTTTCGGCGTTTGAGGCGAGCCTTTCCTTGCTGGCGCGGGGCCTGAGACGGGGTGACAATGTGACCATGTCGACTCTTCTCGCCGCCGTGCGGCGCTATCCGCTCGTCGCCACCACGGTCGCCCTCGGCCTGGTGGGGGCGGCCCTTGCCCTCGCCGGCCAGCCCGACGCCGTGCGCTGGCTGTTCAGCGGCTTCGGCCTGGCCGTGGCCGCCTACGAGGCGGTCGGGATGCTGCGGCAGCTGCGTGCGGGCACCTTCGGCGTCGACTTCCTGGCCGTCACGGCAATCGTCGCCACCGTGCTCGTCGGCGAGTACGTCGCCACGATGATCATCGTGCTCATGCTCACCGGCGGGGCGGCGCTGGAAGACTTCGCAGTGAACCGCGCCAAGCGGGAACTCGACGCTCTGCTCAAGCGCGCACCGCAGATCGCGCACCGGCACAATGCGGACTCCAACGAGGTCGAGGATGTGCCGGCCACGGAGGTTCGGATCGGCGACCGCCTCCTGGTCCGCCCGGCCGAGATCGTACCCGTCGACGGCGCCCTGCTCTCCGACAGTGCGGCCTTCGACGAGTCCTCGCTCACCGGGGAGAGTCTCCCGGTCGAACGGATCACGGGCGACGCGATCCTCAGCGGGTCGATCAACGGCCAGGCCGCGGCGACCATCCGGGCCACCGCGACCGCGGCCAACAGCCAGTACCAGCAGATCATCGCGCTGGTCGAGGAGGCGTCCGCGAGCAAGGCGCCCGTCGTGCGACTGGCCGACCGGTATGCCGTGCCGTTCACCGCGGTCTCGCTCCTGATCGCCGGGCTCGCCTGGCTGTTCAGCGGCGACCCCGCCCGATTCGCCGAGGTGCTCGTGGTGGCCACCCCGTGCCCCCTTCTCATCTCCGCGCCCGTCGCGTTCATGGGCGGGATGAGCCGAGCCGCCCGCAACGGCATCATCGTCAAGGGCGGCGGGGTGCTCGAATCGCTGTCCCGGGCCAAAACGGCCGTCTTCGACAAGACCGGCACCCTCACCTACGGCACCCCCACCATCGCCAAGGTGCTTCCCGAAGCGGGCTTCGGCGAGGACGAGCTGCTGGCGCTCGCCGCGTCGGCCGAACAGTATTCCTCGCACGTGCTCGCGGCATCCGTGATTGCGGCGGCCCGGGCCCGCGGTCTGGGCCTGACCTCCACCGACACCGCGCACGAGGTGCCCGCGAGCGGCGTCATCGCCCGGCTCGGTTCGGCCGAGGTCACCGTGGGCAAGCTGTCCTATGTCAGGGACCGGGCACCGGATGCCGCGGCCACCCCGCTCGAGGGCGGCGAACTCGCGATCTACGTCGCGGTCGACGGCCGGTTCGCCGGCAGCCTCGTCGCCAGCGACGGGCTCCGCAGCAACGCCCGCCAGACGATGGCCGACTTCCATGCCCTGGGCATCACCGAGACCGTCATGCTCACCGGTGACGCGCAGCAGACCGCGGACCACGTCGCGGCGCTGGTCGGCATCGAGACCGTGCAGGCGGACTGTCTGCCCGCGGACAAGGTCGATGCCGTGCGCGCCCTCACCCGGCGCCCGGTGATCATGGTCGGTGACGGCGTGAACGACGCACCCGTGCTCGCCGTCGCCGACGTCGGAATCGCCATGGGGGCCAGGGGCGCCACCGCGGCCAGCGAATCGGCCGACGTGGTCATCCTGATCGACGACCTCTCCCGCACCGCCCGCGCCGTCGCCATCGGCCAGGACACCATCCGGATCGCGCTGCAGAGCATCTGGCTCGGCATCGCGCTGAGCCTGGTCCTGATGCTCCTGGCCGCCGTCGGGTTCATCCCCGCTACGGTCGGCGCCCTGCTTCAGGAATTCGTCGACCTGGCCACCATCCTCAACGCCCTGCGCGCGATCGGCGGACGCCGGGATGCCGCGGTCAAGGCCCAGGCGGCGGCGGCCCTGCCCGCGGAAAGTTCCGCGCTCGTTCGCTGAAGGTGACCGGGCCGGGCGCCCCGGCTTGGGCTTCGGTTTTGGGCCCGGTTTCGGCGTGCACGCGGCGGCCGAGGCCGTAGCCTGAGAGGATGCGACGCATCCGCCTCAGTTCACGAGCCACGCGGCCCGGGGCGGCCCCGAAGGAGCGCCTGTCCCGCGAGGTGTTCGTGCTCGGCGTGATCGCCTTTTTCGTCATGGTGGGCTTCGGCGTGGTCGTTCCCGTCCTGCCCGTCTACGTGCGCAGCTTCGGCGTCGGCAACCTCGAGATCGGCGCGGTCGTCTCCGCGTTCGCGTTGATGCGGTTCGTGTCGAGCCCGTTCTGTGGGCGCATGATCGACTGGGCCGGGGAACGGGCGGTCCTCGCGACCGGCATCGGCATCGTCGCTCTCTCCAGCGGCCTGGTCGGCGTGGCCCAGAACTACCCGCAGCTCCTGCTCCTCCGCGGGGCCGGCGGCATCGGCTCCGCCATGTTCACCGTGTCGGCGATGACCCTGCTCCTCGGCTCGACCTCCCCGGGCATCCGTGGGCGGGCGATCGGCTTCTACCAGGGCGGGTTCCTCCTCGGCGGCATGGCCGGGCCCGCGCTGGGCGGCCTGCTCGCGACGATCTCGCTCACCGCGCCCTTCTTCTTCTACGCCGGCACGCTGACCGTTGCCGGCATCCTCGGCCTGCTCCTCCTCGGACCGGCCCGGCGCCCGGTGGCAGGCGAGAGCGGCGCCGCGGTGCCGCGCACCCCGTTCCGCCAGGTGCTGCGCGACCCTCGGTTCCGGGCGGCCTGCCTGGCCAACTTCTCGCAGGGCTGGACCTCGTTTGGTGTGCGCAACGCGCTCATCCCCGTGCTCGTGGTCGAGGTGCTCAAGGGGCCGAGCGCGTGGACGGGGATCGCCTTCGCCTTCGCGGCTGTCGCCCAGACCATTGCGCTGGCCCCCGCGGCGCGATTCGTCGACACGGTCGGCCGACGTCCGGCCATCATCGGCGCCTACGCCCTCGCCGCCGTGACGATCATGGCGGTGCCGTTCGCACCGAACATCGTCGTGCTCACCGGGCTGCTCTGCGTCTACGGCGTCGCGTCGGCGTTCATGGGCACCGCGCCAGCGGCCGCGGTGGGCGACGCGGCCGGCGCGGGCGGCGGACGCCCGGTCGCGGTGTTCTCGATGTTCTCCGACTTCGGGGCCATCATCGGTCCGCTCGTCGCCGGGTTGCTCGCCGACCAGCTGTCCTACCCGATGGCGTTCCTGGTCGGGGCGTTGTTCTTCCTCGCGACCTCGCTCTACGCGATCCGGATGCCGCGCGAGGCCCGTCGGGCCTGACCGGTTCGCGGATCCCGCGGTTCCAGAGGGTTCCGAAGATCCAGCGCGTTCCGCTGGTTCAGCGCAGTTCGGAGCGGCCGTTGAGCACGCCGCTGATGGTTGCCACGACGGCGAAGATCACGCCGACCAGAGGCAGTCCGAGGTCCCACCAGGCGAGGGCCGCGGCGCCGAACACGGCGATCTCCACGACGGCCTTGCCGAACGGGTCCAGGCGGAACACCGCCTTGGGGGAGCGGAACAGTGCCCAGAGCAGAATGGCGAAGGCCGGGGCGATGATGCCGACCAGCACGCCGGGCCAGGGGAGCGGCCACCCCGCGAAGCCCCAGAATCCGAGGGAGAAGAATGCGAAGAGTTCGAGCACGAAACGCAGGATGTCATTGGCGCCGACCTGCGCGCGGGAGTCTGTCACGCCCCTAATCCTACCGAGCCGCCGGCCTGGGGTCTGCCGCGCGGGAACCACACCGACGCCGCTCCTGCACCGCGAGGGAACCGCACCGACGCCGCGCCGAACGGCCCCGCGCCGCGGGGGCTAGCGGAAGATGATGGTGCGGGCCCCGTCGAGCAGCACCCGATGCTCGGCGAACCAGGTCACCGCCTGGGTGAGGGTGCGGCTTTCCTCGTCCTGCCCGATCGAGACCAGCTCGGCCGGGGTGCGGGAGTGGTCCACTCGCACGACGTTCTGCTCGATGATCGGCCCCTCGTCGAGGTCGCCGGTCACGAAGTGCGCGGTCGCGCCGATGAGCTTCACCCCGCGGGCATGCGCCTGCTTGTACGGGTTGGCACCCTTGAACCCGGGCAGGAACGAGTGGTGGATGTTGATGGCCCGACCCTCGAGCACCTCGCAGAGCTCGGGGGAGAGGATCTGCATATACCGGGCGAGCACGACTAGTTCGATGTCGTCCTCCTCGATCGCCTCGACCACCCGGGCCTCGAACGCGGCCTTGCTGGCGGCATCCGTGATCGGCAGCGACTCGAACGGCACACCGTAGAAGCCGACCAGGTCGCGGAGGGTGCCGTGGTTGGACAGCACCAGCGGAACCTCGATCGGAAGCTGGCCGCCGCGCTGGCGGAAGAGCAGGTCGTTGACGCAGTTGCCCGCCGTCGATGCGAGCACGAGGGTGCGCACCGGCCGGCCGACGACGTCGATGACCGACTCCATCGCGTACCGCTCCACCACGGGCGCGAGCTCGGTCTCGAGCTCCTCCCTCGGGGCCGGGCACTCCACCTGGAGGCGCATGAAGAACCGGCCGGTGTCGGCACTGGTGAACTGCTGGCTCTCCGTGATGTTGCCGCTGGCCCGCACGATCGCGCCGCTGACCGCGTGCACGATTCCGGGCTGATCGACGCAGACGAGGGTGATCACCCAGTGGTGGCGTGTGCGGGGTGGCAGCAAGGAAGTCATCCGACTAGGCTACCGGCCTCCCCGGCCACCGGGATTGCACGTCGGGTACACTGGATCCTGGTCGGCGCAGCACGTCGGCCCCGGGCGCGCACGTCGGCGCGCAGCCAATCCGGATCGGCCCCGCTGCCAGAGAGCAACGGGCGCCCCTGTTCCCGTCTGTGAGCAACAGTCACCATGTCATTCACCGCGCCAATCAACCTGCCCTCCTCGGACCCGTCCGACGGCGACGACCGCACCGGGGCGAACCCGGGCCCGTTCCCGTGGGTCGGCCTGATCGCCCTCGCCGCCGCGGTCTTTCTCTCGATCACCTCCGAGATGCTTCCGACCGGCCTGCTGCCGGACATGAGTCGCGGCCTCGGGGTCAGCGAGGCCCAGGTCGGGCTCCTCGTCTCCTGGTTCGCCTTCACGGTGGTGCTCACCAGCACCTCGCTCGCCCACCTCACCCGACGGCTGCCCCGGCACGGCCTGATCGTGCTCGTGCTGCTCGTGCTCGCGGTGAGCAATGTGCTCACCGCGATCTCGCCGAACTATGCGTTCATGGTCGGCGGCCGAATCCTCGGCGGCATGGCTCACGGCCTGTTCTGGGCCGTGGTCGGCGCCTACGCCGCGCACCTGGTTCCCAAGGAGCAGATCGGGCGCGCCGTCGCGATCACCGTGTCGGGCGGAACCCTCGCCTTCGTCTTCGGCGTGCCGCTTGCCACCGCCGCGGGCCACCTGCTCGGCTGGCGCCTCTCGTTCGTGCTGCTCGCCGCGCTCATGCTCGTCGGGGCGCTTCTCGTCTGGCGATTCCTGCCGCCCGTCTCGCACTACGGTGCCCGCCGCACGGATGCCGAGCTGGCCGCGCTCGCCGCGGCAGCGCCAGCGGACGCGCCCACCGAAACGGCCGAACCCCGCCGGGATCCGACGATGTCCGCCGTCATCCTGCTCAGCGTGATCACCGCCCTGACCATGGTCGGGCACTACACCTTTTATACCTACATCGCGCCGTTCCTGATCGACACCCTGGGCGTCGACGGCTCGGCCGTCGCACCGCTCCTGTTCGCCTACGGCATCGCCGGCGCGGTCGGGCTGGTGCTCGCCGGCACGGTCTTCGGACCCCGCCCCCAGCTCGGACTGGTCATCGGCATCGCCGTCTCGGCCATTAGCGTCAGCGCGCTCGCCGTCTTCTCCGCGACACTTCCGGTGGCCATCGGCGCCTTCGTGCTCTGGGGGCTGGCCTTCGGCATGCTGCCGCCGCTGCTGCAGACGCGGCTGCTGCGCACCGCGTCCCGGCGCATCCGCGACACCGCCAGCGCCATCTACACGACCGCGTTCAACGCCGGGATCGGCGGCGGCGCCCTGCTCGGAGCGGGCCTGCTCAACACGATGGGCATGGACGCGGTGCCGCTCGCCTACATCGGCATCCTCGGGCTCGCCCTCGTGCTGGTCATCGCGAGCAACGCGATCGTGCGCCGCCGCCCGGCCTGAACAACGAACAGGGGCTACTCGGCTCCGGGCCGCGGAATCTTGTGATCGAAGGCGCCGTTGCGTGCCGCCGCGATCTCGAGGATCCGGCCGCGGCAGGCGTACCAGCCCACGATCAGCGCGGGGATGATCACGACGAGGGAGCTGATGGTGAGCGTGCCGACCGGCCAGTCGAAGGCCATCAGCACGAGCACCGCCACGAGGAAGGCGAGGCTGGCATACCCGGTGTACGGGGCCCCGAACAGCCGGAACGCCGGGCGTTCCAGGATGCCCTTCTTGGCCCACGCCTGCAGCCGAAGCTGGCAGAGCACGATCATGCCCCAGGCGCTGATGATGCCGATTGCCGCCATGTTGAGCACGATTTCGAATGCCTCGTCCGGGACGATCGCGTTCAGGCCGACACCGAGCAGGGTGACCACGCCGGTGAGCAGGATGCCACCGAACGGCACGCCGGTGCGGCTGACCTTGCCCGCGAACCGCGGCGCCGAGCCCGCCAGCGACATCGACCGCAGGATGCGACCGGTCGAGTACAGGCCGGCGTTCAGTGACGACAGGGCAGCGGTGAGCACCACCAGGTTCATGATCACGTCGACCCCGCCGACACCGATGGTGCCGAAGAACGTGACGAACGGGCTCTCCCCGGCCTTGTACGCCGTGTAGGGCAGCAGCAGCGAGAGCAGCAGGATCGACCCGACGTAGAACACGGCGATCCGCACGATGACGGTGTTGATCGCCTTCGGCATGACCGTCTCCGGATGCTTGGTCTCGCCGGCCGTGGTGCCGACCAGCTCGATCGACGCATAGGCGAAGACGACGCCCTGCACGACGAGCACCGAGGCGAGCATCCCGTTCGGGAACCAGCCGCCGTTGTCGTTGATCAGGCTGAACCCGGCCTCCTGGCCGGTGATCGGCGTGCCGAAGAGCACCATCCAGGTGCCGATCAGGAGGAAAGACACGATCGCCACGACCTTGATCAGCGCGAACCAGAACTCGAGCTCACCGAACACGCTCACCGAGAGCAGATTCAGCGACAAAACGACGGTGAGGGCGGCCAGCGCGTAGAGCCACTGGGGCACGTCGCCGAACGGAGCCCAGTACTTGGCGAAGAAGTTCATGTAGAGGGCCACCGCGGTGACGTCCACGATCGCCGTCATCACCCAGTTCACCCAGTAGAGCCAGCCCGTCACGAAGGCGGCCTTCTCCCCGAAGAACTCGCGCGCGTAGGAGACGAAGGATCCACTGGTCGGGCGGTGCAGCACGAGCTCGCCGAGGGCGCGGAGGATCAGGAAGGCGAAGAAACCGCAGATCGCGTAAACGAAAACGAGGGACGGCCCCGAGCTGGCGAGGCGGCCGCCGGCGCCGAGGAACAGGCCGGTGCCGATCGCCCCGCCGATCGCGATCATCTGCACCTGGCGGGCCTTGAGCCCCTTGTGCAGTCCGTCGTCCTCGTGGATGCCGACGGCATCCGAGATGTGCTCGAGCGGGGTCTCCTTGGGGAGTCCGTGGTGTTCCCTGTGCTCGCCGTGTTCACCGTGCCCGGGCGTCTGCGGGACAGGCGGCCGTTCCGGCCCGTGGGTGGTGCTCGTCATGGGGCCGCTTTCGTCGGTCGGTGGTGCGCCCACACTATCGTTGACGGCATCCCCGTCCACGCATACGGGCCCCCGGACGGGGGCGCCTGCGGCCGTCATCCGGTAGACTGGCGCCTGACATTCTGACTGGTAGAGCCGGGAGGCCGCATGGCGACGTTCCTGCTGTTCTTCCTGATCCTGTCCGTATTCACGCCGGCGCTCACCCGCCGCCTCGGGCCGCGGGTCTTCTACCTGATCGCCGTGCTCCCCGCGGCGACATTCGTCTTCACTCTCGGTCAAACCGGTCTGGTGACACGCGGGGGAGCCGCGACCGAGAGCATCCCGTGGATCCCGCAACTCGGGGTGGCCCTCTCCTTCCGCGTCGACACGCTGGCCTGGCTGCTCGCCCTGGTCGTCACCGGCGTCGGAGTCCTGGTCCTGCTCTACTGCGCCCGCTACTTCGCCGCGGATGAGCCCGCGCTGGGTCGTTTCGCCGCGGCACTGCTCGCCTTCGCCGGCGCCATGTACGGTCTGGTCACCGCGGACGACATCGTGGTGATGTTCATCTTCTGGGAGATCACCAGCGTGCTCTCCTACCTGCTGATCGGCCACTACACGTTCAAACGGGCGAGCCGTGGCGCGGCCCTCCAGGCGCTGCTCGTGACGACGTTCGGCGGACTGGTCATGCTCGTCGGGGTGGTGATCCTCGCAGGGGAGGCAGGAACCACCTCGCTGGCCGCCATCATCGTCGCGCCCGTCGGCGGCCCGGCCGCCACCTGGGCGATTCTGCTGATCCTGGTCGGCGCCCTGTCGAAGTCGGCGCTCGTGCCCTTCCACTTCTGGCTCCCGGCCGCGATGGCGGCGCCCACCCCGGTGAGCGCCTACCTGCACGCCGCGGCGATGGTCAAGGCCGGCATCTACCTGGTCGCCCGCCTCGCGCCCGGCTATGCGGACATCCCCGGCTGGACGCCGGTGCTGGTGACCGTCGGTGTCGGCACCATGCTGATCGGCGCCTGGCGTTCGCTGCGGCAGTACGACCTCAAGCTGGTACTCGCCTACGGAACGGTCAGTCAGCTCGGGTTCCTCATGGTCGTCGTCGGCTTCGGCAGCCGTGATGCCGCTCTCGCCGGGGTCGCACTGCTCCTCGCGCACGCCCTCTACAAGGCGGCACTGTTCCTGACCGTGGGCATCATCGACCACCGAGCCGGCACCCGGGACTGGCGCCAGCTCTCCGGAGTGGGCCGCAACGCGCCCGCGCTCGCCGGGATCGGCTTGATCGCCGTGGCCTCCATGGCCGGCCTCCCCCCGCTGCTCGGCTACGTCGCCAAGGAGGCCGTCTTCACCGCGTTCCTGGAAGCGGCGCTCGCCGGCGACGGATGGGGGTGGGTCGCCCTGGTCGGTACCCTGTTCGGGTCGGTGCTGACGGTCGCCTACAGCGCCCGTTTCTTCTGGGGAGCTTTCGGCACCCGGCCGATGCTCGCGGACACGGCCCTGCACCCCACCCGCTGGGACTTCCAGCTGGCGCCGGGTGTGCTCGCCGTGGCCACCGTGCTGCTCGGCCCGCTCGTCTTCCTGCTCGACCCGCTCCTGGCTCCCTACGCCGACACCGTGCCGGGTGACGGCGACTACCATCTCGCGCTCTGGCACGGCCTCGAGCCCGCGCTGGCTCTGAGCGCAATCGTCGTGCTTCTCGGCGCCGTGATGTTCTGGCAGCGGCGGGCCGTGGCCAGGCTGCAGGACACGGTGCCGGCCTACGTCGATGCCGGCCAGGGTTACGGCTCCACCGTGCGCGGCATCGACCGGGCGGCCGCGCGCATCACCCACTTCGCGCAGCTCGGCGGGCTGCCGCAGTACCTGTCCACCATCCTCGTCGTCTTCCTGCTGGCGCTGGGCTTCGCCGCCGCGTCGAACCGGAGCTGGCCCGACGCGATCGTGCTCTGGGACTATCCCGGCCAGGTCGTGATCGCCCTCACCGTGGGCATCGCGGCGGTGATGGCCGCTCGGGTCCCCGAACGGATCACGGCCGTGCTGCTGGCCGGCGTCACCGGCTACGGCCTGGTCGCGCTCTTCGCGTTCCACGGCGCCCCCGACCTGGCCCTCACCCAGGCTCTCGTCGAAACGATGACCATCGTCGTCTTCGTGCTCGTCCTGCGCCGTCTGCCGCGAAAGATCGCCCAGCACAACCGGCCACTGCACCGGCGGCGGCGGGCCGTGATCGGCATCCTCGTCGGCGTGGTGATGGGCACCATCGGCGTCATCGCGCTCGGCGCCCGGCAGGCCTCGAGCATCGCGGCGGAACTGCCGCGCCTCGCGGTCGAGGAGGGGCACGGGCGCAACATCGTCAACGTGATGCTCGTGGACATCCGCGCCTGGGACACCATGGGCGAGATCTCCGTGCTGATCGTGGTGGCCACGGGCGTGGCCAGCCTCCTCTTCGTCTCCGGCCGCAACGCGGACGTGCCCCGGCTGCGCGAGTCCCGTCGGCGCCGGTCACTGTTGCACCGTCGCACGATCGTCGCGGACCCCGCCGCTCCGTCCGAGGGGCACGCGGTCACCCGTCAGTCCTGGCTCCTCGCCGGGCGCACCGTCGATGACAAGGACCGGTCGATCATGCTCGAGGTGCTGGTGCGGTTGCTCTTCCACCCCGCCATCATCGTCTCCGTCTACCTCCTCATCGCCGGCCACAACGCCCCGGGCGGCGGCTTCGCCGGCGGGCTCCTCGCCGGGCTCGCCCTCGTGTCCCGCTACCTCGCGGGCGGGCGGTACGAACTGGGCGAGGCCGTGCCCGTCGACCCCGGCAAGATCCTCGGGCTCGGGATCGTCCTGGCGGTCGGGATGGCCGTCGTGTCCCTCTTCTTCGGTGGGATCCCGCTGGAATCCGCCTACGTCGAAACCACCGTGCCCGTGCTCGGCCACCTCTCCTTCGGCACCTCGACCATCTTCGACATCGGCGTCTACCTGGTCGTCGTCGGTCTGGTGCTCGACATCCTGCGCAGCCTGGGCAGCGAGGTCGACCGACAGCTCGAGGCCGGCGAGACCCCGTCACGCCAGGAAACGGAGGCCTCGGCATGAGTGCCTCCCTCACCCTCGTCGTCGCGATGGCGGTCATGTACGCCGCCGGCGTCTACGTCATGCTCGAACGCAGTCTCACCCGGGTGCTGATCGGGTTCCTCCTGGTCGGCAACGCCACGAACCTGCTGGTCTTCATCATGAGCGGCCGACCGGGCAACGCCCCCATCGTCACCGGCACCCCGGCCGACGCGGCCATGGCCGACCCGGTGCCGCAGGTGCTCATGCTCACCGCCATCGTGATCAACTTCGGCATCACGGCCCTCATCCTCGCCCTGATCTACCGTTCCTGGTGGCTGGCACGACTGGGCGATGAGGGAGACACCGTCACCGACGAACACGCGACCGAGACCGTCGAAAGCACGGAGGAATCGTTCCGCTCGGTCACCGACGACGACGCGGCCAGCCAAGAGGACCTCGACGCGAGCGAGCGCGAGCACGGCAACGACCACTCCGCGCAACGCGGAGACCCTGCCCGCGCCCCGGGAGAGGGGAGCGACCGGTGAACGTTCTCGTGCCGCTCGTCGTCGCCATCCCGTTGCTGGGAAGCGCGCTGACCCTCGCCCTCGGCCGTCGTCGCCCGCAGCAGATCATCGTCAGCGTGCTGGCCCTGACCCTCGTCGCCGCGATCAGCACCGTGCTTCTCGTTCAGGTCGACCAGAACGGCCCCTCGGTCGTGCACGTGGGCGGCTGGCAGGCCCCATGGGGCATCGTGCTGGTCGTCGACCGGCTGTCGGCGATCATGCTGCTGGTCTCCGCTTTGATGCTGCTCGGGGTGCTCCTCTTCGCCGTGGGGCAGGGCATCGTCGACGGGGATGCGGAGACCCCGGTCTCGATCTTCCACCCCACCTACCTGGTGCTCGCCGCCGGGCTCTTCAACGCGTTCATCGCGGGTGACCTGTTCAACCTCTACGTCGGCTTCGAGATGCTGCTCTCGGCCAGTTACGTGCTGCTGACGCTCGGCGGCACCGGTGCGCGCATCCGGGTCGGCGTCACCTACGTGGTGGTGAGCCTGGTCTCGTCCGTGCTCTTCCTCAGCGCGATCGCCCTGATCTACGGGGCGACGGGCACGGTGACCATGGCTCTGATCGCCGACCGGGTGGCGGACCTGCCGGCGGACGTGCAACTGATCCTCAACCTGCTCCTGCTGCTCGCCTTCTGCGTGAAGGCGGCGGTGTTCCCGCTGTCGTTCTGGTTGCCCGACTCCTATCCCACGGCCCCCGCACCCGTCACGGCCGTGTTCGCCGGCCTGCTCACCAAGGTCGGCATCTACGCGATCATCCGCACCCAGACGCTGCTCTTCCCCGAGAGCCAACTCTCGGTGCCGCTGATGGTGGTGGCGTTCCTGACGCTGATCGTGGGCATCCTGGGCGCACTCGCGCAGGCCGACATCAAACGACTCCTATCCTTCACCCTGGTGAGCCACATCGGCTACATGATCTTCGGCATCGCGATGGGCACGCCGCTGGCCATCGCGGCCACCATCTTCTACGTCGTGCACCACATCACCGTTCAGACGACCCTCTTCCTCTGCGCGGGGCTGATCGAGCGGGTGGGCGGCACCACCTCCCTGGCGCGACTCGGCGGGCTGCTGAAGGCCGCGCCGTTCGTGGCCTTCCTGTTCTTCGTCGGGGCGCTCAACCTGGGCGGGATCCCGCCGTTCTCCGGCTTCCTGGGCAAGTTCGCCCTCTTCCAGGCGGGCGCGGAACTCGGTGGTCCGCTCAGCTACATCCTGATGGCCGCGGGCGCCGCGACCTCGCTGCTCACCCTCTACGCCCTGGCGCGAGTCTGGAACATCGCGTTCTGGCGCTCGACGGGAGAGGTCGAGGACTATGAGTCGCCGATGCTCGACGCGCTGCTGGAAGACCCCGACGACGAGGGAACGGTCAAGACCCGCACCATTTCGCCGTTGATGACCGGCGCGACAACCGCGCTGCTGGCGATGACCGTGGCGTTGACCGTGTTCGCCGGACCGGTGTTCGCGCTCACCGCCCGGGCGGCGGACAACATCGAACAGCCGGCCACCTACATCAACGCCGTCTTCCCGAACGGCATGCCATGAGCCGGACGAAAGCACGCCTCGCCGCGTTCGTGAACCAGGCGCCCCTGTTCCTGGGGCTCGTTCTGCTGTGGATGCTGCTCTGGGGGTCGTTCTCCTGGCTCAACCTGGTCACCGGCACCGTGCTGGCCGCAATCGTGTCGGTGGGGTTCTACCTGCCGGCCGTGGACCTGGGCCTGCGCCTGAACCCCTGGTATGCGCTGCTCTATCTGACCCGGCTCGCCTTCGACATCGCCAGGGGCTCCCTGCAGGTGGCCGGGATGGCGTTGTCGCCCTGGTACCGGCCCAGCAACGCGATCGTGGCCGTGCACCTCCGCACCCGCAGCGACTTCATCCTGACCGTGACCGGGGTGTCGACCTCGATCGTGCCCGGGGCGATCGTGGTCGACGTCGACCGGGTGCGTTCGACCCTCTACCTGCACGTCCTCAACCTGAAGCGGCCCGAACAGGTGGAGGAGTTCCGGGCCGGCGTGCTCGCCGAGGAACGACGGATCGTGATGGCATTCGGGTCGAGGCAGGACGTGGAACGCCTCCGCCGGGTCAGCGGCGAGGACCGGCGCGAGAAGGACCGATTCGCCCGCGCCGAGCATGCGAGCAACAAGCGAAAGTGGAGAGGACACAACTGATGGAGATCGTTGCCGTTGTTGCCGGGGTGTTGTTCGGGGCCGCCGCCCTCCTCGCCCTCTACCGGATCGTGCGCGGTCCGACCGTGCTCGACCGGGTCGTCGCCTCGGACGTGCTCGTCGCCACGGTGATCTGCGCACTCGGCGCCGAGATGTCGTTCAACCACCACGCCGACACGCTGCCGGTGCTGCTCGTTCTCGCCCTCTTCGCCGTGCTCGGCTCGCTCAGCGTCGCGCGCTTCCTGCCCGTGCGGGACACCGAATGAGCGACACCGTGCGCGACGTGATCTCTGCGGTCCTCGTGCTCGCCGGGGCGACGATGTGCCTCGCGGCCGGGGTCGGCATCATCCGTTTTCCGGACGTGTTGTCGCGGCTGCACGCCGCCACCAAGCCGCAGATCTTCGGCCTGATCGCCATCATGCTCGATGTGGCGCTGAACAATTCCACCGTCGGTACCATCACGCTGGTCATCGCCATCGTGGTGTTCCAGTCGCTCACCGCGCCGGTCGTCGCCCACCTGGTGGCCCGGGCCGCCTACGACAGCCACCGGGTGCGGATCGACGTGCTCATTGTCGATGAGCTCGGGACCCGCCCCGACTGATAAGATCTCTCCTGTCGCAACTGGCGTAGCACGAAAGATGGGTCACCATCGGGGAGCGACTGACACGGTTAGTGGCCGCACGCCTGGGCCACGACGATCAATCACCACGTCGTTAACCAATTCGTCTAAGGAGACCCCGTGTCCGATTCTGTGCCATCCACCGTTCTGAACTCCACGTTCAACGAGCCGCTCGAGGTCGTCGACCCCGAGATCGCCGCCGTTCTCGAGCAGGAACTCGGTCGCCAGCGCGACTACCTCGAGATGATCGCGAGCGAGAACTTCGTGCCACGCGCGATCCTGCAGTCCCAGGGCTCCGTGCTCACGAACAAGTACGCCGAGGGCTACCCGGGCCGCCGCTACTACGGTGGCTGCGAATACGTCGACGTGGCCGAGCAGCTCGCGATCGACCGGGCGAAGGCCCTCTTCGGCGCCGAGTACGCGAACGTGCAGCCGCACTCCGGCGCCACCGCGAACGCCGCAGTGCTCGCCGCGATCGCCACTCCTGGCGACACCATCCTGGGCCTCGAACTCGCGCACGGTGGGCACCTCACCCACGGCATGAAGCTCAACTTCTCCGGCAAGCTGTACAACCCGGTCGCCTACGGCGTCGACCCTGAGACGTTCCGCGTCGACATGGACGTCGTGCGCGACAAGGCCATCGAGCACAAGCCGAAGGTCATCATCGCCGGCTGGTCCGCCTATCCGCGCCACCTCGACTTCGAGGCCTTCCGCAGCATCGCCGACGAGGTCGGCGCCCTGCTCTGGGTCGATATGGCCCACTTCGCCGGGCTCGTCGCCGCCGGGCTGCACCCGTCGCCGGTGCCCTACGCGGACGTCGTCTCCAGCACCGTGCACAAGACCCTCGCCGGGCCGCGCTCCGGTTTCATCCTCTCCCGCGACATGACCCTGGCGAAGAAGCTCAACTCGAACGTTTTCCCGGGCCAGCAGGGCGGCCCGCTGATGCACGTCATCGCGGCCAAGGCCACCGCGTTCAAGCTGGCGGCGGAGCCCGAGTTCAAGGAACGCCAGGAGCGCACCCTCCGCGGCGCCAGCATCCTCGCCGCCCGCCTCACCGCCGACGATTCGAAGGCCGGCGGCGTCGACGTGCTCACCGGCGGTACCGATGTGCACCTCGTGCTCGCCGACCTGCGCAACTCGCCGATCGACGGCCAGCAGGCCGAGAATGCCCTGCACGAGGTGGGCATCACGGTCAACCGCAACTCGGTTCCGTTCGACCCGCGCCCGCCGATGGTCACCAGCGGACTGCGGATCGGAACGCCCGCCCTCGCCACCCGCGGTTTCGGAGACGCCGAGTTCACGGTCGTCGCCGACGTGATCGCCGAGGCGCTCAAGCCGGGCGCCGACATCCAGGCCCTCCGCGCCCGGGTCAAGGTGCTCACCGAGGCATTCCCGCTGTACCCCGGCCTGCAGCAGTAGCGGCCCCGACCCGCCCCGTTCCTGCCTGGTCGAGCGTTCCGCGCGCGCGGCGCGCTCGACCCGGACGGGAACCCGGCGGGTGGATGATGGGCGGCCTCGGCCGAGGCGCCGCGTTTGAACGGCAACAATCGAATGGAGCTCGCATGAGCGCAATCACCCTCGACGGAGTCAAGACCGCCTCCGCGATCAAGTCGGAACTGATCGAGCGGATCACCGCCCTCCGCGCGCACGGCGTCGTGCCGGGACTGGGCACACTGCTGGTCGGTGACGACCCGGGATCCCGGTCGTACGTCTCCGGCAAGCACCGGGACTGCGCCGAGGTCGGCATCGAGTCGATCCGGATCGACCTGCCCGGTTCCGCGACCAGCGCGGACGTGCGTGCGGCCATCAAGGACCTCAACGACAGTCGGGAGGTGACCGGCTACATCATCCAGCTTCCGTTGCCCGTCGGCCACAACGAGAACGCCATGCTCGAACTGATCGACCCGTCGAAGGATGCCGACGGCCTGCACCCGACCAACCTCGGCCGGCTGGTGCTCGGTATCGAGGGGGAGCTGCGCTCGCCCCTCCCGTGCACGCCGGCGGGCATCGTCGAGCTGCTGCGTCGCTACGAGGTGCCGATCGTCGGGCGCAAGGTCGTCGTCGTCGGCCGCGGACTCACCGTCGGTCGCCCTCTCGGGCTGCTCTTCACCCGCAAGGGCCTGGATGCCACGGTGACCCTCACCCACTCGCGTACCGTCGATCTGGCCGGTGAGGTGCGCCGTGCCGACATCGTCGTCGCGGCCGTCGGGGTGCCGCACCTGATCCAGCCCGACTGGGTCAAGCCGGGTGCCGCCGTGCTTGATGTGGGCATCACTCGGGTGACCGACCCGGAGACCGGCAAGGGCCTGCTGACCGGGGACGTGCATCCGGATGTCGCCCTGGTCGCCGGCCACCTCTCGCCGAACCCGCGCGGAGTGGGCCCGATGACCCGCGCCATGCTGCTGAGCAACGTGGTGAAGGCGGCGGAGCAGGCACTGCACCCCTGATCCACCGGGTGAGCGGGGCGTCGCTGAACTACGCTCGGGGAAACGGTATCGTCGAGCGCGGAGGTTCCCAGCCATGTCAGAGCAGACAGAGTTCCCGGCCGCGCCGTTGCCCCCGCTGCAGGGACCAGCCGTGCGCCTGGCCCTGTTTCAGGGGCGCGCCCAGCCGCTCGACCTCGCGGCCAACCTGGCCATTCTCGACGAGGCGGCCCGGGAGGCCCGGGCCGCCGGCGCCGACCTCCTGCTCACCCCCGAGCTCTTCGCCACCGGGTACGCCCCCGAGCTGATCCGGGACTCCGTGTCGAGCGCATCCGTCGCGAGCCTCGACCGGGATCTGGCCGGCATCGCCGTCCGGCGCGACATCGCCCTGGTCTACAGCGTGCCGGGTCCCGGCCCGGAGGATGATCGCCCGATCACGTCCGTGCTCGTCGACCGCACCGGCCGCGTGCTCGCCCGTTACGCGAAGTCACACCTGTTCGGCGCGGAGGAACGGGCATCCTTCCGGCCGGGTTCGGCGCCGCCGACCGTCGTGGACTTCCTCGGCCTGAAAGTCGCCCTGATCATCTGCTACGACGTCGAATTCCCCGAGGTCGTGCGCGATGCGGCACTGCACGGGGCCACCCTCGTGCTCGTACCCACGGCGCTGACCACCGGCTTCGAGAACGTCGCCCGCGTCCTCGTGCCCGCGCGTGCCCTGGAGAACTCCGTCACCCTCGCCTACGCGAACCACGTCGGGCCCGAGGCCGGGCTCGACCTGGCCGGGGCCAGCGTGATCGTCGGGCCGGACGGCGGCATCCTGGTCGATGCCGGCCGGACCATCGGCCTGAGCTACGCCACGGTCACCGCCCCGAGCAGCGAGGTCGACTACCTCGCCGACCGGAGGCCCGAGCTGTACCGGTCCTGGAGCGACGCGGAGCACGACGGCGGCGATCGGCCCGCGGGGACCGCGCAAACCAGAGGCAACCCGCCGCAGTAGGGTTGGTGGGGCCGTCGCAGGTCGTCGCCATCGCCAGCATCGTGCTCTACGGCCAGATCCGGATTCTGATGGCCATGTCCAGGGACGGCATGGTTCCCCGGGTGTTCGGCCGGGTCTCACCGACGACGAACACGCCCGTCGCCGGAATCCTCATCGTCGGGATCGTCGTCGCGGTCGCCGCCGCCCTGATCCCGCTCGGCGAACTCGCCGACGCAACCAGCATCGGCACTCTCTGCGCGTTCGCGCTCGTCAACCTGTCGGTGATCTACCTCCGCCGTGCCCGACCCGAACTCGAGCGCGCCTACCGGGTGCCGTTCTACCCGCTGGTCCCGCTCGCGGGCTTCGTCATGTGCGTCCTGCTCATGATCACCCTGGGTGGAACGACCTGGTTCGTCTTCGGAATCTGGATGCTCATTGGCACCGGCCTGTATTTCCTCTACGGTCGGAAGCACTCCGTCGTCGGCGCCATGAACTCCGAGCAGTACGCGGATGCGACCACCCCACCCCCGTCGATCGTGAAGGCACCCTCATGACAATGGCATCCGACCTGCCGCACCCGACCGTTCCGGGCGAGGCCGATCGCCCCCCGATCACCATGCTCAACCCGGACTTCCCGTTCAGCTACGACCACTACCTGGCGAATCCGGCCGGCCTCGGCCGCGTGCCCGACCTCAAGCTGGGCGCCGAGGTGGCCGTTGTCGGCGCGGGACTCTCCGGTGTGATCGCCGCCTACGAGCTGCTCCGGCTCGGCCTCAAACCCATCGTCTACGAGGCGGCCCGGATCGGAGGTCGGCTGAAGACGGCCGAATTCTCCGCGGCCCCCGGTGTCGTCGCCGACCTCGGCGGCATGCGCTTCCCCGAGTCGGGCAAGGCGTTCTACCACTACATCGACACGCTCGGCCTGGAGACGCGGGAGTTCCCGAACCCACTCTCCGCCGTGACGCCGAGCACCCTGATCGAGCTGGAGGGCAAGTCCCACTACGCGGAGAACGCAGACGACCTGCCGCCGTTCTTCGCCGAGGTGGCCGAGGCCTGGCGCCGAGCCCTCCGCGAGGAGGTCGACTTCGACGCCATTCAGGATGCGCTCCGCACCAGGGACGTCCCGACGATCAAGCGCATCTGGAACCGGATCGTGGCCGAGCTTGACGAGCAGACGTTCTACGGCTTCATCGCCGGCAGCGCCGCGTTCGCGGAGAAATCCTTCGCGCACCGGGAGGCCTTCGGGCAGGTCGGTTTCGGCACCGGCGGCTGGGACACCGACTTCTCCAACTCGATCCTCGAGATTCTCCGAGTGGTCTTCACCGACGCGGACGACAAGCACCGGCGCATCCTCGGTGGAGCCCAGCGGCTTCCCGACGGACTGTGGTCGCACGCCCCCGACGAACCGGTGCACTGGCCGAAGGGTACCTCCGTCGCGAGCCTGAACGGCGGGGTGCCGCGCGGCGCCGTGGCGTCGATCAAACGGGCGGCGGGCGGCGGCATCCGGATCACCGAGAAGTGGGGTGCGACCCGCGAGTTCGAGGCGGCCATCGTCACCTGCCAGTCCTGGTTGCTCTCCGCCCGGATCGACACCGAGGAGACCCTTTTCGCGCCCGAGATGTGGACCGCGATCGAGCGCAGCCACTACATGCAGTCGTCCAAGACGTTCGTCATGGTGGACCGCCCGTTCTGGAATGACATCGACCCGGAGACCGGCCGGCACGTGCTGAGCATGACGCTCACCGACCGGCTGCCGCGCGCGACCTACCTGCTCGACAACGGCCCCGACCAGCCCGCCGTGATTCTGCTGTCCTACACCTGGAACGATGACGCGCTCAAGTTCCTCTCGCTCAGCGCCGACGAACGCACCGACCTGATGCTGCACTCACTCAGGAAGATCTACCCGACCGTTGACATCGCCGCGCACATCGTCGGCGAGCCGATCACGGTGTCGTGGGAGGCCGACCCCAACTTCATGGGTGCGTTCAAGAACAACCTGCCCGGGCACTACCGCTATCAGGAGCGCCTCTTCGGGCACTTCGTGCAGGAGAACAAGCCGGCCGCCGAGCGCGGGATCTTCCTCGCCGGGGACGACATCTCCTTCACGGCGGGTTGGGCGGAGGGCGCGGTGACCACGGCCCTCAACGCGGTCTGGGGTACCGTGCGGCACCTCGGTGGGGAATCGGCGCCGGGAAACCCGGGCCCCGGTGACGTCTGGGACGACCTCGCCCCGGTGGTTCTGGACTGAGCTCGCCCCGGTCGTCTCGGACCGAGGCGCGCCGGTCGCGCCGGTCGTTCCCGACTGAGGTCGTCCCGGTCGTTCCGGTCCGAGCTCGGCCCGTTCGTTCCGGACTGAGGTCGTCCCGGTCGTTCCGGTCCGAGCTCGGTCCGTTCGTTCCGGAACGCGGTAGGCCGAGGCTGAGTCGGGCGCGGGTTCTCGCTCAGCCCTGCGGCGCGGCGAGCGACATCGAGTGCAAGATCGAGTGTTCGAGGTACGCCTCGGCGTTGTGACGGATGCCGGCCACCTCGTCGTCGGTGAGCGCCCGGCGCACCTTGGCCGGTACCCCGGCGACCAGCGAACGCGGCGGAACCATCGTGCCCTCGAGCACGACGGCCCCCGCGGCGACGAGCGACCCTTCGCCGATGACGGCACCGTTGAGCACCGTCGCCGACATCCCGACGAGCACGTCGTCCTCGATCGTGCAGCCGTGCAGCACGGCGCCGTGGCCGACGGAGACGCCCTTGCCGACGATCAGCGGGAAGCCGTGGTCGACGTGGCAGGACACGTTGTCCTGCAGGTTGGAGCCGGCGCCGATCCGAATCGGTTCGGCCTCGGCGCGGAGCACCGAGTTGTACCAGACGCTGGCGTTTGCGGCCAGGGTGACGTGGCCGACGAGCACGGCTCCGGGGGCGACGAACGCGGAGTCGGCCACATTCGGTCCGGGGCGGTCGGCGAGGGCGATGATGCGGGCGGCGCTGTCGGCAGTCATACGCGCCAGCCTACTGCGCGCCCGCCCCGCGCCCGCCCCGCCCCGCATCTCACCCCTTCCCCCTTCGCCGAACTGTGAAAAAGGCACGCTGTGAGGCTCAAAAAGCGGGCGCGAGTCACAGTTCGGCGGAGGGGTGGCCCGGTTTCAGGGGCTGGGTGCGGCGGGGCGGGAGGCGTCTAGTCTGGCTGCATGGTGAATACCGCTCATCCAGCCGTCGACCGGGTGCGGGAAGCGTTGCGCGGACACGGGCTGGATCCCGAGATCCAGTGGTTCGACGACGCGGCCACAACGGCGGTCGCCGCGGCCGCCGCGCTCGGCATCGAGGTGGGCGCGATCGCGAATTCCCTGGTCTTCACCCTCGACGAGCAACCGCTGCTCGTGTTGACCTCCGGCGCCCACCGGGTCGACACGGTCTGGCTCGGGGAGCGCCTCGGCGGAACTATCGGGCGAGCGTCGAAGGACCTGGTTAAGCAGGCGACCGGGCAGGTGATCGGCGGGGTCGCGCCGGTGGGCCATCCGACGCCCCTGCGCACCCTGGTGGATGTCGCGCTCGCCGAATTCCCGGTGGTCTGGGCCGCCGCGGGCCATGCCCACACGGTCTTCCCGACCGCCTTCGACGAATTGTTGCGGATCACCGGCGGAGAGCCGACCACCGTGACCCCCTGACCCCCTGACCCAAGCCCGAATTGCCCGCCGAACTGTGAGTTGTGCCCCCTTCTCTTAGGAAAAGGCGGGCGCTTCTCACCGTTCGGCGAGCACGTTGCGGGGAGTGACCGGGTGCGTCAGGCCTGCTCGCGGGCGGCGCCGTCGGCCGCGCGCACCACGAACAGGTCGGGTGTACCGAAGCCGCGGGCGGCGAAAGCGGCCGTGACGGCGGCCGAGACGACCGGGACCAGCGCGTGCGGCGTCAGGGCGATCGCCGCGCCGCCGAACCCGCCGCCGGTCATGCGCGCACCGATGGCACCGGATGCCCGGGCCACCTCGACGGCGAGGTCGAGCTCGGGAACCGAGATCTCGAAGTCGTCCCGCATCGACACGTGCGAGGCATCCAGCAGGGCGCCGATCGCCGTCGGGCCCGATTCCCGCAGGGTCCGCACGGTGTCGAGCACTCGCTGGTTCTCGGTGATCACGTGACGAACCCGGCGGAAGGTCTCATCGTCGAGCAGCTCTTCGGCGCGGCCGAGGTCGTCCACGTCGAGGTCACGCAGGGACGACACCCCCATCAGGCGCGCACCGTTCTCGCAGGATGCCCGGCGAGACGCGTAGCCGCCGGTCGAGTGGGCGTGGCTGACCCGGGTGTCGATGATGAGCAGTTCCAGGCCGGCCGCGTCGAAGCCGAGCGGGATCAGTTCGGCGTCGAGACTGCGGCAGTCGAGGAACACGGCCGCGTCGGCCAGGCCGAGGAGGGATGCCGACTGGTCCATGATGCCGGTCGGTGCCCCGACGGCCCGGTTCTCGGCGAGCTGGCCGACCCGCGCGAGCACGGGGAGTTCCAGTCCGAGTTCCCAGACGTCGTTGAGGGCGACCGCGACTGCGCTCTCGATCGCGGCGGAGGAGGAGAGCCCCGCGCCGATCGGCACCTCGGAGTCGATGAATACCTCGAAGCCGGGCACGACGGACAGGTCGGCGCCGAACTGGCCGAGTGCCCAGGCGACACCAAGCGGATACGCGGACCAGCCCGCGAGATTCTCCGGGGTGAGATCGTCCAGTGACAGCTCGACCGTCTCCTCGGCGAACGAGCTCGCCACCCGCAGCAGCCGGTCGGTGCGCAGACCGAGGGCCACGACCGTGCGGCGGTCGATCGCGAACGGGAAGACGAAGCCGTCGTTGTAGTCGGTGTGCTCGCCGATCAGGTTGACCCGGCCCGGGGCGGACCACAGGCCCGTCGGAGCCTGGCCGAACCGGGACTCGAAACCGGTCGCTACCGTGTGGTTGAGGTCGCTCATGACTGGGCCTTTCCGGAAAGGGTGTTGGCCCGCGGGACGGAGCCGGTGGCATCCGCGGCGGCGTCGGCCGCATCGGAACGGTCGAGTGCCGCGCGAATCGTGGCCGCGGCCTGCTCCGGCGTGACGTCGCCGATCCACGCGCCCATGGCGGCCTCTGAGCCGGCCAGGAACTTGAGCTTGTCCTCGGCCCGGCGGGGACTGGTCACCTGCAGCATCAACCGGATCTCGTCGCGGCGGGTGTTCACGGGCGCCTGGTGCCAGGCGGCGATGTACGGCGTCGGGGTGGCGTAGATGGCGTCGATCCCGCGCAGCAGCCGGCGGTAGAGCACGGCGAGTTCGTCGCGCTCGGCCAGCGTGGTGCCGGCGAAGTCGGCCACGTGGCGGTGGGGGAGCATGTGCACTTCGATCGGCCAGCGGGCCGCGAACGGAACGAAGGCGGTCCAGTGCTCACCGGTCAGGATGACCCGGTCCCCGGCCTGCTCGCTCGCCAGGATGTCGGCGAAGAGGGTGGGCCCGTAGGAGTCGAGCGCGGCGATGACACGTTGGGTGCGCGGCGTCACGTAGGGGTACGAATAGATCTGCCCGTGCGGGTGGTGCAGGGTGACGCCGATGGCCTCGCCGCGGTTCTCGAACGGGAACACCTGCTCGATGCCGGGGAGTTGCGAGAGCGCGTGGGTGCGTTCGGCCCAGGCCTCGATCACGGTGCGGGCGCGGGTGGCCGACAGGCTGCCGAAGGAGCCCTCCGTGGCGGGGCTGAAGCAGACGACCTCGCATCGGCCGACCGAGGTGCGGATGCGGCCCAGACCGATCTCGGCCAGGTCGTCGAGGCCGGTGGGTGCGTCGTCGTCGGTGAGCAGCGGCCCGAACGACGGAGACTTGTTCTCGAAAACGGCCACGTCGTAGTTGCTCGGCACCTCGGACGGGTTATCCGGCGTCGACGGTGCGAGCGGGTCGAGGTGCGCGGGCGGCAGGAAGACTCGATTCTGCCGGGCCGCGGCGATTGACACCCATTCCCCGCTGAGCGGATCCTGACGCATCCTGGCCGTCGCGGGCCGGGGGTCGAGTTCGCGCAGGTCCGCGGCGCGCTCCGGCGGGAGCGTCGTATCCGGGTCGTCGAAGTAGATCAGGTCGCGGCCGTCGGCGAGGGTGTGGCGATGACGGATGATGCCGGCGTCGGCTACAAAGGTGTCTGTATTCATGGCAATGCCCACGATAACAAATTTGTGCAACCGAAACCAGTGCTTTCGGATTGAAAACCAAAGCAAACTAAGCGAAGATTGGGCTATGTCGGAATCCGAAGTGCCCCAGGACCAGAACCCGGAGTCGCACCCCGATCGGGAGGCCCTGCCCGCGCACCAGCGGCGAGAGCGGATCCAGATGCTCGTCGACGAACGCGGCTTCGTGCGGGTGAGCGAACTGCGCGAGGCCTTCGGGGTCTCGGGCGTCACCGCGCGCAGTGACCTCGACGCGCTCGAGGCGGCGGGCTCGGTGCAGCGCGTGCACGGCGGCGCCGTTCCCGTGCCCGCGGCCGGAGCCGGGTCGCGGCTCGACCGGGAGCCCTCCTTCGAGGAGGCGCTCGCGGCATCCGTGCTGCCCAAGCAGCAGATCGGGGTGCTGGCCGCCTCACTTGTCTCGAGCGGCCAGAGCGTGATCCTCGACGTGGGCACGACCACGCTCGCCGTGGCGCGCGCGCTGCTCGCCCGCACCGAGCTCACCGACGTCGTGATCATCACCAACGGCCTGAGCATCGCACTCGAGCTCGAACCGGCCATCCCCCGGTTCACAGTCATCGTCACTGGGGGATCGCTGCGCCCCCTGCAGCACTCGCTGGTCGAGCCGCTGGCCGCGACCGTATTCAGCCAGGTGCACGCCGACCTGGCGTTCATCGGCTGCAACGGGGTCGATGCAGACAGCGGCGTCACGAACGTCAACCTGCCGGAGGCCGGGGTGAAGACGCTCATGCTCGCGGCCGCCACCCGGGCCATCATCGTGGCCGACGGGTCCAAGCTCGGCCGGGTACACCTCGGCCGCATCGGCGCGCTCGCCGCCTTCGACACCCTCGTCACGGATGCCGATGCTGCCCCGGACCGGCTTGTTCTCCTCCGCGATGCCGGTCTGACCGTTCTCCAGCCGGACTAGGCTGAACCCATGCGAGCAGCGACAGGCACACAGTACGAGTTGCGGGCGGCCACACCGAGCGGGCCTGCCCTGGCGATCATCACCGAGGTCGGAGCAGGACTCCGGGCGTATTCCGTGGACGGAATAGACCTGGTCGAGACCTTCCCGGCCGACGTGACCCCGCCCAAGGGCACGGGCATGGTGCTCGTGCCGTGGCCCAATCGAATTCGCGACGGCGTGTGGATGCACGACGGCGTGGAGCAGCAGCTGGCCATCAACGAGCCGGTGGAGCACAACGCCATCCACGGCCTGCTCGGCCTCGCGCCCTACCGGCTGCTCGACCGCAGCACGTCGGCGGTCACCCTCGCCGCAACCGTGTTCCCGCAGAGCGGCTACCTCTTCCAGCTCGACACCACGGTCACCTACGCCCTCACCGACGACGGCCTGGAGGTGACCCATACGGTGCGCAACGTCGGCACGGATGCCGCCCCGATCGCCATCGGCGCCCACCCGTACCTCAAGATCAGCGGAGTTCCCACCGCCGACCTCACGCTGACCGTGCCGACGCGCACGCGCATCGAGGTGGACGAGCGGCTCAACCCGGTCGGCGAGGTGACCGTGGACGGCACCGACTTCGACCTGCGGGCCGGGCGCCGGGTGGGAGACCTCGACCTCGACGACGGCTTCAGCGTCACAATGCGGGAGACCGCAGCGGCAGCCGACGAGTTGGATGCTGACGAGCTCGATGGCGACGAGTTGGGCGCCGACGTGCTCGAGGCGGATCCGACCGCCGTGGAGCACACGCTCACCGCACCGGACGGCCGCAGCGTCAGCGTCTGGGGCGACGAGAACATGCGCTACGTGCAGGTCTTCACGCCCCGCATCTTCCCCGTCGACGGGCCCGACGGGCCGACTCTCGGGCTTGCCGTCGCGGTGGAGCCGATGACGGCTCCGGCGAACGCCTTCAACAGCGGGGCCGGACTGCGCTGGCTGGCACCTGGCGAATCCTGGACGGTTCGCTGGGGCATCCGTCACTCCGGTCTGGCCCTCTAAGACCGGACTCCAGGCCTGGCCCGCTCGGCACCTTCGCATGGAAACGCCCGCAGGGGCTCCCGCGGTTGCGGTGAGCGTTCCCTGCGGGCGTCGGCGCGCGTGCAGCCGGATCGGAGTTAGGAGAGCACGTCCTTGACCAGTTCCTCGTTCTCGCTGTGGGAGATGAGTGAGAGCACGTAGCCGCCGGCCAGCAGGGCGAACGGCAGTCCCACCAGGACCCAGCCGATCGGGCTCAGCCCCCACGAGGTGACCGTCGGGTCGACACCCTCGGCGACCGTGCCGGCCAGCAGGCCGAAGCGGCTCATCAGCAGGTACTCGCCGAGGATCAGGCCGATCCCGGCCAGCACCGGTGCGATGAGCGTCTGGAACAGGTTCTCGCTGCCCTTGTTCCGGTTGAAGTAGGCGATGACGGCGATGCAGACGAGGAGCTCGATCAACACGATCGAGACCACGGCGAGTCCGCTGAACCAGTAGAACATGTTGAGCACCGGGTCGAGCTGGAACACGGCGAAGGCGGAGATGATGAGTCCGGTGGCCACCGAGGTGACCACGGATGCCGTGCTCGGCGCGCCGCGCTTGTTCACCCGGCTGAGCGGTGCGGGCAGGGCCCCGCCACGAGCGAGCGCGAACAGGTAGCGGCTCGCCGCGTTCTGGAAGGCGAGCAGACCGGCGAACAGGCTGGACAGCACGAGGATGCCCATCAGGGTGGCCATCCACGGGCCCACATACTGCGAGGCGAGGGCGAAGAGCACCGCGGCGGGGTCGGCCAGCGGCACGCCGTCCAGGGTCGAGAGCTCCACGGTCTTCTCGACGACCGATGACGCGCCCATCCCGGTGACCATGGCGAAGGCGGTGACGGCGAAGAGCACGGTGATCACGCCGACGGCCAGGTAGGTTGCCCGCGGCACGACGGTCTTGGGGTCCTTCGACTCCTCGCCGTAGATGGCCGTGGCCTCGAAACCGATGAAGGAGGCGAAGGCGAAGGCGAAGGCGATGCCGGCCGAGCCGGCCAGCCCGCCGGCGAGGATCGCCGCCGGGTTGAACGATGCCCAGACGTTGATGCCCTCAGGCCCGCCGTCGGCGAGGATGGCGATCGACGTGACGATGAGGGCCGCGAGTTCGAGGAGCATGAGCACGCCGAGCACCTTGGCGCCCACGTCGACGCTGAGCAGGGAGAGCAAGGTGACCACGACCCAGGCGAGCAGCGTCCAGGCCCACCAGGGGAGCAGCCCGACCTGGGCGGCCAGCACGCCGCCGAAGAAACCGTAGACGGCGAGCTGGATGGCCACGTAGGCGAGGATCGACACGAACGCCGACGCGGTTCCCATGTGCTTGCCGAGGCCCCGGCCGACGTAGGCGAAGAAGGCGCCGGCGTTGGTCACCCGCTGGCTCATCGCCGCGTAGCCGACGCTGAAGAGCAGCAGGGTGATGCCGACGATGAGGTATGCGCCGGGGGCGGCCGCGCCATTGCCGAGCACGATGGCCACGGGAACCGCTCCGGTCATTCCAACGAGCGGGGCCGCGGCGGCGACCACGAAGAAGACGATGCCGATGACCCCGAGACGTCCCTGGTGAAGGGCGGTCTCCGGCTCGGCCGCGGTGCGGGTAGTCGTCATGGGTTTACTCCTCATTGAGATCACAACGGATGCGGGTAGTGAGGGCGCTGAACATCGGGTGCGGCATGCAGCCGGTCTTCACTGCGGATCCTGTGTGACGACTCTGCCCGAGCGCCGGGGGCCCGACTTGCCTTTCCGGGTAGGCCAGTTGACGACCAGCGACAAAACGGCGGCCGGCGATTGTCAGCCGCGGCGGTAGCTGCTGGGCGGTTCGCCGAAGGCCGTGCGGAAGATCCGGCTGAAATGCGCGGCGTCGATGAATCCCCAGCGGGCGGCGATCACCCCGACCGAGCGCGGCGCGAGGATGGGGTCGCGGAGGTCCCGTCGGCAGTGCTCGAGCCGCCGCGCCCTGATCCAGCCGGACACCGTGGTGTCGGCGGCGTGGAACACGTTGTGCAGCTGGCGGAGGGAGATGAAGTGCGCGGCCGCGATCGCCGCGGGCGACAGATCCGGGTCGCCCAGCTCGGCCTCGATGTAGCGGTGGATGCTGGTGAGCAGGTCGCCCCGGGTTCCGGGCTGCGGCTCGCGACGGATGCTCAACTCGCTCTCGAACATCGTCGCCACGAGGTCGACGGCGTTGTAGGCCAGCCGGTGCCCGGTCGACCCGGAGAGTGCGTCGAGGTTCTTGGCCAGCTGCACCATGAACGGGCTGATCAGTCGGCCCAGGCCGGCATCGCCGGCCATCCGGACCGCGGTCAGCTGGGCGACGGCATCCGCCGGCAGGTCGAGCGCGTCGTGGGGGAACATGAGCACGAGGGTGCGGAAATCCTGTTCGAAGCCGAGGGTGTACGGCCGGTTCGTGTCGTAGACGGCGAGGTCTCCGGGCCGCAGGGTGGCCTCGCGGTTGTCCTGAATCAGGATCCCGGTGCCGGAGAGCTGCAGATTGAGCTTGAAGTACTGCCGGTGAGACTGGGAAATCAACGCCGGGGTGCGCAAAACCTGGTGGCCGTTGGCGGTGACCTCGACGATTGAGAGGTCGTCGAGCACCCGCGAGCGCAGGGTGCCGTGGAAGTCTCTGACCTCCGAGCGCACCTCGAGCGGCACGAAGGATTCCGAGACGAGGGCGCGCCACTCGCCGAAGGTGTTGGCCTCGGCGCTCAGAACGGGGTCGTAACTGCCGACGGCCGTGGTCGGCCGGGTTTCCGTAGTGATCGTCACGTGGGCTCCTTTGCCGTCGTGTACAGACAAGCTGTGGCTGTAACGTATCCGGGTTTGCCGCGAATGTCACCCTTTTTTCCACAAACGTCGAAAAACGCGGGAGGGGTCAGTCGCCCGTCGCCAGGAGCTGGAGATAACCATCGAGCTGGGTGATCAGCTGGTTGGGCGAGTGCTCGGCGGGAGAGAGGGCCGCGGTGATCTGGGCGCCCAGCACCACCGTCATCAGGTGCCCGATGATGTCGGTGTCGCTGACCCCGGTGTGGATCTCGTCGCTGGCGCGACTTTCCGTGAGCAGGGCGAGCAGGGCCTGGCGCCACTGCAGCATCGAGGCGTCGTGCAGTTGCGCCTTGGCCGGGTCACTGAGTGCTTTCTGCCAGAACGGGATGACGATCCGTGCCTCGCTGATCCGCACGTCGTCGAGCGGGAGGATCTCGTGGCAGTAGGCCCGCAGCGCCGCGAGGCCCGTCTTGCCGGCGGTGGCGGTGCGCATCCGCTCGCTGGTCTGGCTGAAGACGTGGCCGAAGGCAAAGGTGAGCAGGTGGTCCTTGGTGGGGAAGTAGGGCTTGAGTGCCCCGTTCGCGAAGCCGGCCTCCGCCGCGATCTCTCGCATCGTCGCGCCCTCGATGCCGTGGCGGGCGATGATGCGCCAGGTGGCGTCGACCAGCTCGACCCGACGTTGATCGTGATCGACAACCTTGGGCATGCGTCCCCATCTCGAAAAGAACTCAAAGGAATTGGCTCTTGCCCCCGAGCATAGTGAGCCCTATTCTTCTACAACCATAGGAAATAAATGCAGTGACGCATTTGGATGCCCCGCGCATTCACCTGCACGGCCCACAACCTTGAAAGGGTTCCCATGACACTCGCTTCCACCGCTGCCCCCGTGACCGTGCCGCTCCCGGACGGAGCGCACGCGCTCACCACCACCGCCGAACTCGAGTCGGTCAGGGGCATCCTGAGCGAAGCCGGCCTGCTCGGAGAGAGCATCCGGGTGGCCTATCTCGGCCTGCTCGATCCCCCGCGGGCAGCGATTGCGGGGGAGTCCGACCGGCGTTTCCGCGCTTTCCTGCACGATGTGTCCGGTGCGGCGCCCAAGGACGTCACCGTCTCGGTCACCCGGAACGCCGTCGAATCCGTGGTCGAGCTCGACACGGCCGTCACGGGTGAGCTGCCCGTGCTCGAGGAGGAGTTCGGTGCCGTCGAGGAGCTCCTCGCTCAGGATGAGCGCTGGTTGGCGGCGCTCGCCGCGCGTGGGCTCGACGTCGCCACTGTGCGGGTCGCACCGCTGTCGGCCGGCGTCTTCGAATACCCCGAGGAGAAGGGTCGGCGCATCCTGCGCGGGCTGGCCTTCGTGCAGAACTTCCCCGAGGACAGCCCCTGGGCGCACCCGATCGACGGTCTCGTCGCCTACGTGGACATCGTGAGCAAGACCGTCGACCAGGTCATCGACTACGGCGTGGTGCCGATTCCGGCCGAACACGGCAACTACACCGACCCCACCCTCACCGGCCCGCTCCGCGAGACGCTCAAGCCGATCGAGATCACCCAGCCGGAGGGCCCGAGCTTCACCGTCACCGGTGGCAACCACGTCGAGTGGGAGAAGTGGAGCCTCGATGTGGGCTTCGATGTGCGCGAGGGCGTCGTGCTGCACAACATCGCCTTCGACGACGCCGGGGTGCGCCGTTCCATCATTCGCCGCGCCTCGATCGCCGAGATGGTCGTGCCTTACGGCGACCCGGCGCCCGTGCGCTCGTGGCAGAACTACTTCGACACCGGCGAGTACCTGGTCGGCCAGTACGCCAACTCGCTCGAGCTCGGCTGCGACTGCCTGGGTGAGATCACCTACCTCAGCCCGGTGATCACGGATGGCTTCGGCAACCCCCGCGAGATCCGCAACGGCATCTGCATGCACGAAGAGGACTGGAGCATTCTCTCCAAGCACAGCGACCTCTGGACCGGAGTCGAGTACACCCGCCGCAACCGCCGCCTGGTCATCTCCTTCTTCACGACCATCGGCAACTACGACTACGGGTTCTACTGGTACCTCTACCTCGACGGCACCATCGAATTCGAGGCCAAGGCCACGGGCATCGTCTTCACGAGCGCGTACCCGGGCAAGGGCTACCCGTATGCCTCGGAGCTGGCTCCCGGACTCGGCGCGCCGTTCCACCAGCACCTCTTCAGCGCGCGACTGGACATGGCCATCGACGGGCTGACCAACCGGGTCGAGGAGGAAGAGGCCGTTCGCGTGCCGATGGGCGTCGGCAACGAGCGAGGGAACGCGTTCAGCCGCAAGCGCACTGTTCTGGCCAGCGAGGCCGACGGGGTGCGCGAGGCCGACATGCGCAGCGGGCGCACCTGGCTCGTCTCGAACCCCAACGTGCTCAACCGGCTCGGCGAACCGGTCGGCTACAAGCTGTACCCGCAGGGGCAGCCCACGCTGCTCGCCGACGAGGAATCGTCGATCGCGCGCCGGGCCGCGTTTGCGACCAAGGACCTCTGGGTCACGCGCTTCGCCGAGGAGGAGCGGTATCCCACCGGTGACTTCGTCAATCAGCACGCGGGTGGCGCCGGGCTCCCGGCGTACATGGCGGCGGACCGCGACCTGGACGGGCAGGACATCGTGCTCTGGCACACCTTCGGCCTCACTCACTACCCCCGGATCGAAGACTGGCCGATCATGCCGGTCGACACCGCCGGCTTCAAGCTCAAGCCTGAGGGCTTCTTCGGCCGCAGCCCGGTGCTCGACGTTCCGGCGAGCACACCGGCGGCATCCGAGGATCACTGCCACTGCTGACACCGCCCCGGTGCCCGGCCCCGGTGGTCGAGCTTGCCGAGACGGGGGGACAGGCTCGCTCGCCGGGCGGTACCGGATGCTCGGCCCCGCCCGGCTCCGCTGCTGCCGCTACGTGAACGGCAGCCCGCGCCCGCGCCGGCGGGTGCGGGCTGCGGAAACGGGCGCGGGCTCCAGCGCCGCGGTCTCCAGGGCGGGGAGCGAGCGCGGGGAGCGAGGGCGGGCGCCGCCCGCGGTGGTGCGGCGCGAGAATCGTCGGGCAGGCTGGGATGATGGAGATCCGACCGGCAGCACCGCAAGGAGTGGCATGACCGAACACACCGTGGCGCGGCGCGCCGCCGGGTTGAGCACGTCGGATGCCGCGCGCCGGACCGCGCTCGTGCGGATGAAGCGCCTCGCCCTGGGTCTGCTCCTCGTCATGGCCGTCGTCTTCGCCGTGTCGTTCGCGCTGCAGGAGAGCTACCCGGCGCTGCACTACGTGCGTGCGGCGGCGGAGGGTGGAATGGTCGGCGCCCTCGCGGACTGGTTCGCGGTGACGGCGTTGTTCCGCTACCCGCTGGGCATGCGGATTCCCCACACGAACATCATCGCCAGCCGCAAGGACGAGATCGGTGCGAGCCTGGGCGAATTCGTCGAGACGAACTTCCTCTCCGAGTCCGTCGTGCGCGGCAAGCTCGAGTCGATGGGGCTGTCCAGGCGGCTCGGCACGTGGCTGTCCTCCCCGGAGAACGCCGGCCGGCTGACCGACGAGGTCGCCGTGGCCGGCACCGGGCTGCTCGAGCTGCTCAGCGACGAGGCCATCAAGGACCTGATCGAGACCGTCGCGCGCGAACACCTCGTGCAGGCCGACTGGGCGCCGCCGATCGGCCGGATCGGCGAACGCCTGGTCGCCTCGGGGCAGCAGCACGCGGTGGTCGACCTGCTCCTCGAGCGCGCCGAGGGCTGGCTCCTGGCGCATCCCGAGGCCTTCGGCCGGGCCGTGTCCCAGCGGCTGCCGAGCTGGCTGCCCGGATTCGTCGACAAGCTCGTCGACGACAAGGCGCACCGCGAGGTGCTCGCCTTCCTCGCCACGGTGCGCTCGGATGCCGGGCACCCGCTTCGCGACGCGATCGACCGCTACCTCGTGGGGCTCGTGGGTGACCTGCAGCACGACCCCGTCATGATCACCCGGGTCGAGACGCTCAAGCTCGAGCTGATCGACAGCGCCCGCCTGCGGGAGTTCGCCGGCGAAACCTGGGAGGCGGTGAAGGCATCGCTGGTCGAGGCGCTCGGTGACCCGACGAGTGCGCTGCGGGCCGGCATCCGTTCCACCGTGATCGAGGTGGGCGGCCGGCTCCTCGCCGACGGTGCCCTCGGTGAGCGGATCGACCGGTGGCTGGCCGATTCGGCCTGCTACCTGGTGCGCAGCTACCGGCACGAGATCGCCGGTGTCATCACCGAAACCGTCGAACGCTGGGACGCCACGGAGACCTCCGAGAAGATCGAATTGCAGGTCGGCAAGGACCTCCAGTTCATCCGCATCAACGGAACGGTCGTCGGCGCCCTCGCTGGGCTGGCCATCTTCGCGACCGCGCAGGCCGTCGTGTCGCTGATCTGAGAATTACCCAGAGACCGGCCGAATAGGGGATACTGGGCCAATCCACGCGACCCCTCGTGTGTCGACCCACCAAGAGGAACCCGTGCACGAACTCATCCGCTGGTTGCTGGCGCCCAGCGTGCGCGCCTGGGCCCGCACTGCGGAGCGGGAGTTCACGAACATTCCGATACCGACGGATGCCCCGCAGGCGCACGCGGCCGGCATCGACTCCGACCGCGTCCTCATTCTCGGTTCCGGCCCGGCCGTCGGCCGCGGGGTGATGAGTCACGATCTGGCCCTGCCGGGTGCGCTCGCCCGGGCGGTCTCCGCCCGCACCGGCCGCGGCGTTGACGTGGACGTCATCGCCTCGTCCCGGATGACGGCTGGCACCGCCCTGGCCGCCCTCGGTGCCGTCAGGCTCACCCGGTTCGATGCCGTCGTGCTCACCCTCGGAGTGAACGAGTCCGTCACCCTGGTCTCCGAGAAGGTGTGGCGCCTCGAGCTCACCCGCGTGATCCTCCAGCTGATCCGGAGCTCGGCGGGCAGCACCCGGGTCTTCGTGGCCGGGGTGCAGCCCATCCGGTCGATTCCCATCTTCGACAGCCGTCTCGGCAGCCTCGCCGACCGTCACGCCGACGCACTCAACCGGGCTACGGCCGAGATCTGCGCCGCGATCCCGCGCGCCACCTTCGTGGCGTTCGAGGGTGCCCCCCTGCCCGAAGCCGGGCGTTACCGCTCGCCCGACGTCTTCACCCACTGGGCGGGACTGCTCGCGGCAGAGATGGTGCCCGCGCTGGAGTCCGAACGATTCGCCCTGACCCAGGAGGTCACGCCGATCGCGGTCACGGATGCCGTCACTCGCGAGGCCATGCGGCAGCACGCGGTCGATCGGCTCGGCATCCTCGACACCGTCCGGGAGGAGCGCTACGACCGCATCATCGACCTCGCCCGGGTCATGTTCGGAACCAACTCGGCGGCGATCACCGTCATCGACCGCGACCGGCAGTGGCACAAGGCCCGGGTGGGCCTGGAGCCCGACGAGGTCGCGCGAAGCAGTTCCTTCTGCACGGTCACGATCGAGCGGCCCGAACCGATGGTGGTTCCGGATGCCCTGCTGGACGCGCGGTTTCGACAGAGCCCGCTGGTCGTGGGCATGCCGAACATCCGGTTCTACGCCGGGTTTCCGATCGAATCGCCGTCGGGGGAGCGGATCGGTGCGCTCTGTGTCTTCGACTCGCAGCCTCGGCCGGACAGCGCGGTTGACGTCGTGCTGTTGCGGGAGCTCGCGCTGATGGTCCAGCGCGAGCTGCGGCATCCGTCGGCTCGAGCCTGAGTCGGCCTCAGGCGGCCGACCGGAGTGCGGCGCCCGGCAGATCGTGGCGGCGGCTCTCCGCCTGACGCACCCGCGGTGCGGCCCCCGTGCCCGCGAGGGCGTTGTCCGGCACCCGCAGGTCCCGGTCGAGCACCGCGCCGGCGGGGATGTGGGCGTTGCTGCCGATCCTCGAGTGGCTGCCCAGCCGCGCGCCGTTGCCGACCTGCGCGCCGGCGCCGACGTGCACGTTCTGGCCGATGAAGACCTTCGACCCGATCAGAGCGCCGTGGTCGATCCAGCTACCCGGGCCGATCCATGACTCGGCGCTGACCTGCGCACCGCTTTCCACATACGCGGTGCTCGACACGAACGCGCTAGCATGCACCCGGGCACCGGGCGAGACGAGGCCGCGGCCGTTGCCGTGCCGCCGGTACTTCTCGACCACTCCACTGTTGACCTCTACCTCTTCATTCACTCTTTCCATCTGCGACCTCCCTGGTTCGTCGCCGGGCCCTGCCCGTTCTGCTTGCAGTATGGGCGGGAAACCCGTGCACTCCCCGCATCAACGCTGAATGCCCGCCGGGAATTCCGCAGGATCTTCGCCCGCGGCGAACGTCAAGGCGTCGCGGCCGGTGGCCTTGCCGGGGCGGCCGACTCGGACGTCGGGGGTGGCACCGCGCGGCCGGCCGCAATCGCGGACACGCCGATCGTGACCAGGGCCCCGAGGATCAGCGCCGCGGCCTCGCCGGGCAGCAGCAGGTTCGACTGGGTGCCGATCGTGACGGCCGCTACGGGCACCCCGAGTTGCGCGGCCGACAGCAGCCCCAGCGGCAGGGGCAGCCTGAGCAGCCGGGTGGCGGCGTGGGCGAGCAGGGCGCCGACCCCCAGCGCCAGCCCGAGCAGGATCATCTGCGGCCGGGTGACGAGATCGAGCAGGTTGAGCGACGCGCCGAGCCAGACGAAGAACAGCGGCCCGAGAAACCCATCGGCCAGGGCGAAGAGCTGCCGGGCGAGTCGCCTCGGTTCGCCGACGGCGGCCACGGCCAGGCCGAACGAGAACCCGGCGAGCATGATCGACACATGGCTGAACACGGCCAGGGCGGCCATCGCGAACAGCACGGCCAGCTGAATCCTCAGCTCCAGCGCGAACTTGCGCGACTCCGACAGGCGGTGCAGCCGCAGGCGCGCGCCGCTCTTCTCCAGGCGGGCGAGCACGAGATAGAGCAACACGGATGCCGCGGCGACCACGGTCGCGCCGAGCGCCGCCCGACCGGCGTTGGGTGGGTCGATCGCCAGGGGGAGCGCGACAATCGCCGCGATGTCCGCGAGGGCGACCTGCGCGATCGTCTGCAGCACCGAGCCTCCCGTGAGCCGGAGGGAACCGATGATAGGGAGCACGAGGGCGGCCGACGAAGACGCGAGCAGCACGACGTAGAGCGGTGCGTGGTTGATTCCGAAGAGCACGGCGATCCCTGCCCCGATCCCCGTCGCGACCACGGCGGCGACCAGCGCCCGCACCGCCCCCTTGCCGAGGGCCGACCTGATCTGGGGGTCCCGCACGGCGACCTGGGTGCCCGCGACGAACATGATCAGCGCGAAGCCGACGTCGGCCAGCAGCGTGATCGACGGGTCGGTCGAGTCCACCAGCCGGAGCCCGCTCTGCCCGACGATGATCCCCGCGAGGAGTTGGCCGAGCATCACCGGCAGCCGCCAACGGCGGGGGATGGCCAGGAGCGGACCGAGCAAAGCGACGACGGAGATGATTGCCAAGGTCTGGAAGGTCATCTCGACGTGCTCCGGAGACCGGTCGGCGGCCGGGTCAGAGGGTCAGGTCGGCGAGACGCACGGGGATGAAAGAGTTCTCGTTGACGAGATACGTGGCGCAAACCCGGTGGTAGCCGTCGATCACGTGCAGCGGTACCCCGGCGGGGAGGTTGCCGCGCACGAGCAGGACCGGCGACAAACGCGCCCCGTCACGAATCAGCTTCAGGCAGGCGGCCACGTTCGGATCGGAATCGTCGAGCAGTGGCAGGCCGCCGGCGCGGAGGATGTCGGCCGCCTTCTGCAGGGTGGGCGGTGCAGCCTCCAACGCGCCGACGGTGGCCTCGACCGCGGCATCGTTCACGAGCAGGTGCAGGTAGTTCGCGGCGGTGAGGAAATCCTCGGCGGCCGGCTGGTCCAGCCACTTCACTTTTTTGCTCATTGCGGTCTCCTGTTGCCCGGTCGACCTGGCGCCGCCCCGGTCACTACCTCGAGCGTAGCGGCAGTGGGCGGCATCCGGTCGGCAGCGGGCGGCATCCGGTCGGGACCTCGGGATTGACCGAGAGGGGCGCTGCACGCCGGCCCGGCCGGGTGACGACCGGATGCCGGAGACCTCCGGCACCCGGTGCCGTCGACCGCGAGAATGTGGGCCCCGTCGGGCTCGAACCGACGACCCAAGGATTAAAAGTCCTTTGCTCTACCAACTGAGCTAGAGGCCCGCGGTTAATAATCTAGCGTGGATTCGCGACGGGTTTTTCTGGGTACCGTTGAACTGCGTCCGGCGGACAGTGCGCGACCCTGAGCAGGAGGATTCGATGGCCGACGATTTTCACAAGCCCACCCAGTTCTCCGGGAGCAAGTTCGAGTCCTTCCAGGGCGGCGATGACCCCGCGTCGATCAGTCGGGTCGCCCATGAGACCGCGCAGGCCCTCCTCGCCCGGGTGCGCAGCGACCCCGATCCCGCCGTGGTCGAGCGGTTGGTCGCCTACACCGACGAGCACGGCATCGACGCGGTCGCCGAGTTGTGGGCGAGTGCGACCCCCCGCAGCCTTCCCGGTGCGCTCTGGCGGATCTACCTGGTGCGCCTGCTGATCCGCCAGGATCCCCACGGTACGGCTCCATCCTCCTGGCCGACCAGATCCTACGCGGGGTGTTCACCGGCGACTTCGCCATTGCCCTCGATCGTGCGGCGGCGTTCTGCCGGGTGGTGTCGATCGGCTGCACGAGCGTGGCGGATGATTACGAGACCACCGAACCGGCGCGTTCGACCGAACTGACCACCCGGGCCTTGCGTTTCTCGACCACCGCCCAGGAATTCGCCTCCTGCGCGCGACTGTGGAGAAGCGAATCCCTCGACTGATTCGGCCCTGACCGGGGCTGGTTCCCGGGGCGACGACGTCTTCCGGAACTCGGGAACAAAACATCCGCGGTCGTCGTTTACACTGGATGCTGGCCGGGCCGCAGTAACCCCGGGCTCCAATATTCGCCGCTTTGAGCGGCCTCGCGCCGAGAGGCGTTCTGCGGCCCGGCCTTCACTCTGCGTTCACTTCGCCACTGATTCGTCTTTCCACCAATCCAGACCGGGTTCGGCACCGAACCCCTGTCATGGAAAGGGAAAAGACCTGACATGCTAGGTCTCATGACTGCTGATTTCGACTTCGACCTTGAGTCGACGGCTCCTGCCTCCAAGGAGGAGCTGCTGGGCCGCGTTGCCCGGGGAGACGAATCGGCGTTCGGAGACCTGTACGACCAGATGGCCCCTCGGGTGCTCGGTCTGGTCAAGCGCCTATTGATCGACCACGCGCAATCGGAGGAAGTGACCCAGGAGATATTCCTGGAGATCTGGCAGTCGGCGTCACGGTATGAGGCGCAGCGTGGCGGTGCCTCGACCTGGATCCTGACCATGGCGCACCGGCGCGCGGTCGACCGAATTCGGTCGTCGCAGGCCGGACGTGACCGGGATACGAAGATCGGCATCCGCGACCTCGCGGTGGAGTACGACAATGTATCCGAAACAGTGGAAACACGAATCGAGCATGAAAGGGTGGAAAAGGCGATGTCCCGATTGACCGAACTGCAACGCCAGGCGATCAGCCTCGCGTACTACGGCGGTCTCAGTCACAGCGAAGTCGCCGAACGCCTGCACATCCCGCTTGGAACCGTGAAAACCCGCCTTCGAGACGGCATGATCCGCCTGAGGGATGAATTGGGCGTGGCGTCATGACCGGCACAGGCAACAACCGCGGCGATGCCGGCGGAGACAACGTCGGCGAGCTGTCCGGCGCCTACGCGCTCCACGCGCTCAACGCCGATGAGGCGGCCGAATACGAGGCGCACCTCGCGGCATCCGAGCAGGCCAGGATCGAGGCTGCCGAACTCAGCGACACCGCCGTCGCCCTCGGCCTCGCCGTCGCCCCGGTGCAGCCCTCCGCGGCTCTCAAGGCGTCTCTGATGTCCCGGCTCGCGTCCACCCCGCAGCTGCCGCCGCGGCCGGCGCCGGTCGCTGCTCCGGCTGCCCCGGCTGCTCTGGGCGCCGAGCGCGACGTGCCGGTACCGACGGATGCCGACGATACCGCCGCGCAGGCATCCGCCGCTCCCGACGTTGCTGCCGCCCCCGTTACCCCCGCCCCCGGGGGTGCCGTTCGAGGCTCCGCGTCGGAGAGGGCTCGGCAGCGCTGGTTCCGTGGGCCGGTCAGCATCCTCGTCGCCGCGGCCGCGGCCGTCGCGCTCTTCGTGGGCGGCGCTTTCGCCGGTCAGGCCTTCAACGCCGACCAGTTCCAGCAGCAGCAGGCGGCGGGGCTGGCGCAAATCAACTCCGCGCCCGATTCGCAGCGCGCCTCGACCGTGACCGTCGACGGTCACACGGCCACCCTGGTCTGGTCGGCCGCGCGGGGGATCTCGGCCCTCCTCGTCGACGACCTGCCGGCCCTCCCCTCCGACCGGGACTACCAGCTCTGGTACATCGGCAGCGACGGACCGATTCCGGCGGGCACCTTCGACTCCACGGGCACCGGTACGGTCTGGCGCGTCCTCGACGGCGCCATGACCGCCGGCGATGTCATCGGGGTCACGGTCGAGCCGAAGGGCGGCTCGCAGCAGCCGACGACAGACCCGATTGTGGCCATCCAGAGTTCCTGATTCGATCGAAGTAGGCTCGGGGTATGACGCTGCCCTTCACCCTGCTGATCGATCCGGTTCCCGCGGATTCCCCCCGCACCGACTTCGCCGACACCTTCCATGAGATGGAGTCGACCGCACCGGCGCTACGGGTGGGCGAACTGAGCACCCAACGCGGTGACGGCATCTTCGAGACCCTCAGCGTGGTCAACGGCCACCCGCAGGAGGTCGAACCGCACATCAGCCGGCTCTGCAACTCGGCCGAGATCTGCGATCTGCCAGTGCCGAACCCTGCGCAGTGGCGCGCCGCGATCGCCTATGCGGTCGATCGCATTCCCGGCGAGGGTGAGCTGGCGCTCAAGTTCGTTCTCAGCCGCGGCGTCGAGTCCGGCCCGGCACCCACCGCCTGGCTGCACGCCGTGGCAGCGCCCGACTTCCGTGACGTGCGTGAGCACGGCGTGCGCGTCGTCACGCTCGACCGCGGTTATCCGCGCGGGGTGGCGGAAAAGGCACCCTGGTTGTTGATGGGCGCGAAGACGCTCAGCTACGCCATCAACATGGCTGCGATCCGGGAGGCGAAGCGTCGCGGTGCCGACGACACGATCTTCACCACCCACGACGGCTACGTCATGGAGGGGCCCACGTCGAGCGTGATCATCCGGACCGGCGGCGTCTACGTCACCCCGGCGCCGAGCGGCGCCATCCTGCACGGCACCACCCAGCAGAGCGTGTTCGAGTACCTGGAGGGGGACGGGCAGACGACCCTGTACCGGGACGTCACGGTCGAGGAGCTCAGGCACGCCGAGGCGGTGTGGCTGGTCTCCAGTGTGCGGCTGGCGGCATCCGTCACGTCCATCGACGGCGAACCCTGCGCGACGGATGCCGACCTCACCCGGGCCGTGAACGCCTACCTCCTGGCCCGCACCGCCTGACCCGCCGCCACCCAATCTCGCCCCGCGTCCGCGCGAGAGTGCACTTTTCGCCCCCTCCGTTACTCGGAAGGGGCGAAAACTGCACTCTCGCGAAACAGGGGCGGGTTAGCCGAAGCGGCCGGAGACGTAGTCCTCGGTGGCCTGGATGCTCGGGTTCGAGAAGATCGTCGTGGTGTCGTTGTACTCGATCAGCTTGCCCGGCTTGCCGGTTCCGGCGATGTTGAAGAACCCGGTGCGGTCCGACACGCGGGATGCCTGTTGCATGTTGTGCGTCACGATCACAATCGTGTAGTCGGCCTTCATGTCCTCGATCAGGTCCTCGATCGCTAGGGTCGAGATCGGGTCGAGGGCGGAGCAGGGCTCGTCCATCAGGATCACGTCGGGCTCCACCGCGATGGCGCGGGCGATGCAGAGACGCTGCTGCTGGCCGCCGGAGAGGCTCGACCCGGGCTTGTCGAGGCGGTCCTTGACCTCCTGCCAGAGGTTGGCGCCGCGGAGCGACTTCTCGGTGAGGTCGTCGGCGTCGCTCTTGGCCATCCGCCGATTGTTCAGCTTCACGCCGGCCAGCACGTTGTCGCCGATCGACATGGTGGGGAACGGGTTGGGCCGTTGGAAGACCATGCCCACCTGGCGGCGCACGAGCACCGGGTCGACGCCGGGCCCGTAGAGGTTGTTGCCGTCGATGAGCACCTCACCCTCGACATAGGCGCCGGGGATGACCTCGTGCATGCGGTTCAGCGTGCGCAGGAAGGTGGACTTGCCGCACCCGCTGGGCCCGATCAGGGCCGTGACGGTGCGAGGCTCGATCGTCAGCGACACGCCTTCGACAGCGAGAAACTTGCTGTAGTAGACGTTGAGGTCGTTGACTTCAATGCGCTTGGACATTCATTCCTTCGAGTTGGAGGCCTGCGGCCGGGGGTGCCTAACGGCCGAGCTTGGGGGAAAAGAGTTTGGCGATCAGCCTGGCGATGCCGTTGAGCAGCATCACGATGAGAATCAGGGTCAGCGCACCCGCCCAGGCGCGGTCGATGTACGCCTGCGTGTCCGAGCCCTGGTTGGCGTACTGGGTGTACACGAACACCGGCAGGGTCATCATCCGGTCGCTGAACAGGTCGTAGTTCATGCTGGCGGTGAAGCCGGAGATGATCAGCAACGGCGCGGTCTCGCCGATCACCCGGGAGATCGAGATCATCACACCCGTGACGATGCCGGCCAGCGAGGTCGGCAGGACCACCTTGAGGATGGTCAGCCACTTCGGCACGCCGAGGGCGAAGGCCGCCTCGCGGAGCTCGTTCGGAACGAGCTTGAGCATCTCCTCGCTCGACCGCACCACCACGGGGATCATCAGCACGGAGAGGGCGATCGCGCCGCCGAATCCGAACCGAACGCCGGGGTCATTGAACAGGAGGGCGAACAGTGCGAAGGCGAACAGCCCGGCGACGATCGACGGGATGCCGGTCATCACGTCGACGAAGAAGGTGATCGACTTCGCCAACCGGCCACGGCCGTACTCGGTGAGGTAGATCGCCGAGAGCAGCCCGATCGGCACGGAGATCACGGTGGCGAGGCCGGTGATCAGCAGCGTGCCCATGATGGCGTGCAGGGCGCCGCCGCCGGCGCCGACGACATTGCGCTGGGACGAGGTGAAGAACGTCGGGGTGAGGAAGGCCGGCAGCCCGTTGACGACGGTCGTGGCGATGAGCGACACGAGGGGGATGAGCGCGACCACGAACGCGGCCGTGACCAGCGCCGTGACCAGCCGGTCCTTGGCCTTCCGACCGCCCTCCACGAAGTAGGAGAGCAGGTAGATGGCGATGCAGTAGAGCACCGTTCCGAAGAACAGGGTGCCGCCGATGTTGAAGCTGGAGTCGGTTCCGGAGATCTGCACGATCAGGAAGACGGCCGCGGTGATCAGCCAGCTGGCCAGCAGCACCATCGTGGCCGAGTACTTGGGAAGCTTGCCCGCGGTCAGAGAGTTGGTGAGGGGCGCGGCCACGGTCGTGGTGCTCATCAGTTGGCTCCAGAGAAGGCCTTGCGGCGGTTGATGATGAGCCGGGCGATCATGTTCACGCCCAGGGTGATCACGAACAGCACCAGGCCGGTCGCGAGCAGGATGCTGACGCCGGTTCCGTGCGCCTCGGGGAAGTTGAGGGCGATGTTCGCGGCGATCGTCGTCGGGTTCTGCGAGGTGAGCAGCTGGAAGATGATCTGCGGGCTGGGGGAGAGCACCATGGCCACGGCCATGGTCTCACCGAGGGCGCGGCCGAGACCGAGCATGGACGCGGAGATGATGCCGGAGCGGCCGAAGGGCAGCACCGCCATCGCGATCATTTCCCACCGCGTGGCGCCGAGGGCGAGGGACGCTTCCTCGTAGAGCACGGGGGTCTGCAGGAAGATCTCCCGGCAGATCGCGGTGATGATCGGCAGCACCATGACGGCCAGCACGATCGCCACCGTGAGCACGGTGCGCCCGGTTCCCGACACGGGGCCGGCGAAGAGCGGGATCCAGCCGAACCATTCGACGAGGCTCGAGTAGAACGGCTGCAGGAGCGGGGCGAGCACGCCGATGCCCCAGAGGCCGAAGACGACGGAGGGCACGGCGGCCAGCAGGTCGATGATGTAGCCGAGGCCCTGCGAGAGCTTGCGCGGTGCGTAGTGGGAGATGAAGAGGGCGATGCCGATGGCCAGGGGAACGGCGATCAGGAGGGCGAGGAAAGCCGACCAGAGCGTGCCGAAGGCGAGCGGCCAGACGTAGCTCCAGAAGTTGGAGAAGTCGCCGCTGAAATCGGCCGGTTCGGCGACGAAGGCCGGCAGGCTCTGCAGGAGCAGGAACACTGCCACTGCCGCGAGCACGGCGAGGATGAGGCTTCCAGCGACGACGGTCGCGGTGGAGAAGACCCGGTCGCCGATGCGTTGGGGTGCCCGGATGCTGTCACGGGCAACTGCGGTGGTCATGCCGGGAGTCTCCCTGGAGTGGTGAGGAGCGGGAAGGGTGGGACAAGGAGGTTCAAGCCGCTGGCCACAAACCTAAGTGTGCCCGGTGGCGGGGTCGCATGCAATGCGGCTCCGCTACCGGGCACGTTCAACGAGGTGCTACTTCACGGCCTTGATGACCGCGGCGACCTTGTCGGCCAGGTCGGCGGACAGCGGCGCGGCGCCACCGGCGGAGGCCGCGACGGTCTGGCCTTCGGTGCTGGCCATGTAGCCGACGTAGGCCTTGACGAGCTCGGCCTTGGCGGCATCAGCGTATTCGGTGCAGACGATCGCGTAGCTCACGAGCACGAGCGGGTAGTGCGTCGGGTCCGTGGTGAGGCGGTTCAGCTTGATGGCGAGGTCGCTGGCATCGCGGCCCTCGACGAGGGGCGAGTCGGCGACGACCGCAGCGGCGGCATCCGCGGTGTAACCGACGAACTCGTCGCCGACCTTGATCTTCGCGACGCCGAGCTTGCCGGCCTTGGACGCGTCGGCGTAGCCGATGGTGCCGGTGCCGTTGGTGACCGCATCGACGACGCCGGAGGTGCCCTTGGCACCCTCACCGGTCTGGTACGGGAACGGGTCGGCCGGTGATTCGGTCCACACGTCCGGCGCGGTCTGGTTCAGGTAATCGGTGAAGTTCTTCGTCGTGCCGGAGTCGTCCGAGCGGTGCACGGCGGTGATCGCCGTCGACGGCAGAGTGGCCTTCGGGTTCAGCGCGGCGATCGCCGGGTCGTTCCAGGTGGTGATGTCACCCTTGAAGACCTTGGCCAGCGTGGCCGAGTCGAAGTTGAGGTCGGTGACGCCCTCGACGTTGAAGATCACGGCGATGGGGGAGATGTAGACGGGGAGGTCGACGGCCGTGCCGGTCGGGGCACAGGAACCGAACGTGCCGGCCAGCTCGTCATCTTTCAGGTACGAGTCGCTGCCGGCGAAGTCGGAGCCGCCCGCGATGAACGTGGAGCGGCCCGCGCCGGAACCGGACGGGTCGTAGTTGACGGTCACGTCGGGGTTAGCGGTCTGGAAGGCGGCGATCCAGGCTTCCTGCGCCGAGCCCTGGGCGGACGAACCGGCGCCGACCAGGGTGCCGGTCAGGGTGCTGGTCGCTGCTCCATCAGAGGCGGCCGGTGCGGACTCGTTCGCGGCGCAGGAGGAAAGTGCAAGGGCGGCAACGACGGCGATGACCGCGGGTCGGCCAAAACGCGTGAAATTCACAAGGATCCCTTTCGAGGGTTGACTGCTGAATTACTTGGGTGCTGGGCAGAGGCCGGTGCTGGCCTCGATGAGACCATATTCGTCACGATTAACGACACTCCCCCCGGGAGGTGAACGGAAGGTTAACGCGCGCCGACAAGAGACCCGTCGCCCGTGGCAACGACCGGGCGCAGTTAGGCGCTGGCCGGGTGGCTTTCGATCGCGACGATACCCGCGCTGGGGTTGTCGGCGGAGAGGTGCACGACGGAGAACGCCCCGGTTTCGAGGCTCGCCGCATCCGCGACGAACGAGCCGAAGGTCGTTCCCGTCGCCAGCGCGATCTCGTGGAGGATCTCGGGCAGGACCGGACCGTGGCTGCAGATCACGGCGGATTTGCGCGCGCGCACGCGCTTGCCGATGCCGGAGCGCACGTCGGCGAGGCCCTGCTCGTAGGCGTCCTGGCTGAAGACGTCGGTGCGCTTGATCTTGATTCCGGTGGCGGCGGACAGCGGCGCCACCGTGGTCACGCAGCGCGTCGCTGTGCTGGAGATGATGCGACGAGGGCTCCACGCGGCGATCGTGCCGACGAGCCCGGCGGCCTGGGTGACCCCGCGCTCGGTGAGCGGCCTCGTGCTGTCCGGGCCGTCCCAGTTGCCGGGCTGCACCGCCTTGCCGTGACGGAGCGCGATCAGGGCGAACGTGCGGGTGACCCCGGAGTCCACGAGCTTGGCGAACGAGTCGATGATCTCGACGTCGGGGGTGTAGCTGAGGTAGGTCCTGGCCTTCTTGATGGTGACCCATTCGATGGCGGCGACCTCACCGTTGGGCACGAAGGTCGACCGTTGGATGTCCTCCGGGCTCACCTCGGCGGCCCAGTAGTGCACGATCTTCTCGCGACCGCCCGGCATCGAGTAGGTGGAGACGCCCAGTGGCACGCCGAGTGCGAGGGCCAGGCCCGTCTCCTCCTCGATCTCCCGCACAGCGGTCTGCGGCAGGGTCTCGCCGGGGTCGACCTTGCCCTTGGGGATGGTCACGTCGCCGTGGACCGTGCGATGGATGAGGAGCACGTGCATCTTGCCCTGGATCAGGCGCCAGCAGACGGCGCCGGCGGCGAAGACCGGTGTCTCGGTCATCGCCGGCCCGTCGGCCGCTTGCGCATCGAAATCTGCTGCATGAGCCGGTTCTGCATGTCGTCGAGCGGGTGCGCGTCGGCGTCGAGGTGGTGGCGGATCCATTCGCCGGAGCTGTCGAGCCACCACGATGCGGTCCGGTCATCCATCGCCCGATTGAACAGCGCGTCGATCTCGCTGAGGTGTTCGGGGTCGACCAGGCGCACGAGTGCCTCTACCCTCCGGTCGAGGTTACGGTGCATCATGTCGGCGCTGCCGATGTACACCTGCGGGTCGCCGCCGTTGTGGAAGGAGAAGATTCGGGAGTGCTCCAGGTACCGGCCGAGGATGGACCGCACCTTGATGTTCTCGCTCATGCCGGGTACTCCCGGCTTCAGGCTGCAGATGCCGCGCACCCAGATCTCGACCGGCACCCGCGCCTGGCTGGCCCGGTAGAGGGCGTCGATGATGGCCTCGTCGACCATCGAGTTCACCTTGATCCGGATGCCGGACGGCTTGCCGGCGGTGGCGGCCGCGGTCTCGTCGGCAATGTTCTTGAGCAGGGCGCGGCGCAGGTGAAGCGGGGCCACGAGGAGTCGCTTGAACTTCTTCTCGATGGCGTAGCCGGAGAGCTCGTTGAACAGCCGGGTGAGGTCCTTGCCGACCTGCGGGTCGGTGGTGAGGAGCCCGAGGTCCTCGTAGAGGCGGCTGGTCTTCGGGTTGTAGTTTCCCGTGCCGATGTGGCTGTAGTGGCGCAGCAGGCCGTCCTCGTTGCGCACGACGAGGGCGAGCTTGCAGTGCGTCTTGAGGCCGACCAGACCGTAGACGACGTGCACGCCGGCCTTCTCGAGCTTGCGCGCCCAGGAGATGTTCGCCTGCTCATCGAAGCGGGCCTTGATCTCCACCAGGGCGAGCACCTGCTTGCCGGACTCGGCGGCGTCGATCAACGCCTCGACGATGGGGCTGTCACCGGAGGTGCGGTACAGGGTCTGCTTGATCGCGAGCACGTTCGGGTCGGCTGCGGCCTGTTCCAGGAACGCCTGAACGCTGGTGGCGAAGGACTCGTAGGGGTGGTGCAGCAGGATGTCCCGGCGCCGGATGGCACTGAAAATGTCCGGCTGGGCGTTCGGCTCCCCGGCCATCAGCTGCATGGCGGTGGTCGGCACGTGCTTCGCGTAGTGCAGGTCAGGGCGGTCGATGCGCAGGTCGAAAAGTCCGCCGAGGTCCAGAGGGGCCGGCAACCGGTAGACCTCCTGCTCGGTCACGTCGAGCTCGCGAACGAGCAGGCCCAGCGTCACCTCGTCCATGTCCTCGGTGATCTCGAGGCGGATGGGCGGGCCGAACCGGCGCCGCAGCAGCTCCTTCTCGAGGGCCTTGATCAGGTTCTCGGTCTCGTCTTCCTCGATCTCGACGTCTTCGTTGCGGGTCACCCGGAAGACGTGCTGTTCCAGGATGTCCATGCCGGGGAAGAGGTCGCCGAGGTGGTTGGCGATGAGGTCCTCGAGGGTGATGAAGCGCACGCTCTCGACGTTCTCGCGCCGGTCCACCCGGATGAAGCGGGGGAGCATGGTCGGCACCTTGAGCCGGGCGAACTCCTGCTTGCCCGTCTTCGAGTTGCGCACGCGCACCGCGAGGTTGAGCGACAGCCCGGAAATATAGGGGAACGGGTGCACCGGGTCGACGGCCAGCGGCATCAGAACGGGGAAGATCTGGTTCGAGAAGTAGCCGCGCAGCGAGCGGTGGTCGGCCTCGTCGAGGGTGTCCCACTTGACGATGTCGATGCCGGCCTCGGAGAGTGCGGGGATGACCAGGTCCTGGAACGCGCTGGCGTGCCGGGCCTGAAGCACGTGCGCGGCCGCCGAGATGTCGGAGAGCGCGTCCTGCGGAGCCCGGCCGATGTTGGTGGGGACGGCGAGCCCGGTGAGGATGCGGCGCTTGAGGCCGGCCACCCGCACCATGAAGAACTCGTCCAGGTTGCTCGCGAAGATGGCGAGGAAGTTGGTGCGCTCGAGCACCGGCACGTCGGGATCTTCGGCGAGCTCGAGCACCCGCTGGTTGAAGGCGAGCCAGCTCAGTTCGCGGTCGAGGTAACGGTCCGCTGGCAGGGCAGGGTCGTCCGTGCCGACCAGGGGATCGAAATCGTCATCAAAATCCGTGCCAAGACCCGAGTCCGAGGGAGTGTTGTCGCCGTCCATCTGTCCATCTTGACACTGTGTCCGGCGCCGACGCGACGATCCGGCGTGAACGGTTGGCTAACGCGGGTCGCGTCGGTACTGCACGTCAACGGTGTGGTCGGTGAAACCGAGTGAACGGTAGAGCCCGACGGGGCCGACACTGTCCGCCTCCACGTACAGGGCTGCCGCCCCGCACCCTCGGGCGTGCAGCCGATCGAGGCCGGCCAACATCAGGCGTCGACCGAGCCCGCGCCCCGCGGCATCCGGGTGCACGCCGATCACATAGATCTCGCCGACGGGGCTGTCGGCCTCCACCTTGAGCCAGTTGTAGCCGAGGATGCGACCGGTCGCGGCGTCACGCGCGAGCAGAAAATCACCCGCGTCGAACCAGGGCTCGGCCCGTCTGTCCTCGAGGTCGGCGACGGTGAGCGCGCCCTGCTCAGGATGGTCGGCGAAGACGAGGGCATTGAGGTTGACCCAGTCGGCGTCGTCGGCGCCCGGGCGGAAAGCGCTGATCTCGACCTCGGCACGGCGTGCCTCGTCGGCGCCCGCGGTCCGCGCCGCGCCGGTCCGCGCCGCGCCGGTCCGCGCCGCGCCGGTCCCTGCCGCGCCGGTCTCTTCGGCGCCGTGCCCTGCCGCGGGGAGCGGTCGACGCAGCTGCAGCAGCGTGCGGTCGGCGGTGAACCCGAACCGGGCGGCGAGGGCCCGAGCCCCCGGGTGGTCGCCGTGCGACCAGGCGGTCAGTTCCCCGGGAGTGTCGGGCAGCAGCTCCGCGAGTGCCGCGCCGGCGTGACCGAGTCGGCGGGCGCTCGGTCGCACGACGAGGTCGAGTTCGCCCCGGCCGGTGACGACGGCGCCGACGTGGTTTCCGCCGGCGGAGAGGATCAGTGGGGTGCGCCGACCGGCAGACAGATCGAGCAGGGTCTGCTCGTTGAACGGCTGGTAGCCGTCGAGCGTCTCGGCCTCGGCGGTGATGCCGCTAATCGCCGCGTTGAGGGCGGCGTGCGCCGGGTCAGGCCCTGACCGGATGAATTCCACGGACGCCGTCCTCTTCGCTCACGTTGAAGCGGTAGCCGACATTGCGCACCGTGCCGATCAGCGACTCCTGGTCGCCGAGCTTGGCCCGGAGACGGCGAACGTGCACATCCACGGTGCGGGTGCCGCCGAAGTAGTCGTAGCCCCACACCTCGCTGAGCAGCTGCTCGCGGGTGAATACCCTCGACGGATGCGCGGCCAGGAAGCGCAGCAGCTCGAATTCCTTGTAGGTGAGGTCGAGGGACCGACCGTGCACCTTCGCCGAGTAGCTGGCCTCGTCGATGACGACCCCGGCGGCGCGAATGGTGGCGGACTCCTCGGGGCGAGGGGCGCGACCGACCAGGAGACGGATGCGGGCGTCCACCTCGGCGGGGCCCGCCGCGTCGAGGATGACGTCGTCGACGCCCCAGTCCGCGCTGACCGCGGCGAGGCCGCCCTCGGTGAGCACCAGCATGAGCGGAACCGTGTTACCGGTCGTGCGGAGGATCTGGCAGAGGGACTTGGCGGCGATCAGATTGGTGCGCGCATCGACCAGGATGATCTCGGCGTCGGGCGCGTTGATGAGCTGGTCCGGCTGTGCCGGGATGATGCGGGTGCTGTGCGACAGCAACGCCAGGGCGGGGAGAACCTCACTGTTGACCGCCGAGGTCAGGATCAACATCTGCGCCACGCGCACCCTCCAAGGATTGTGGCCCCATACTAGCGTGCCGCGAATCCACCCCGGGCAGTGCACAATGAGATGGTGAACTGGCAGTGGAAGAGCGTCGTCGTGGTCTGGCTGTTTGCGCTCGCGTGCGCCGTGCTGACGGGTCTGCTCTCTTTTCCCGGTCAGGGGCTGGTCTGGCTGGGCCTCTCGTTCGCCGGGTGCATCATCGCCACCCTCTGCATTCAGCTCGCAACGGGCCGCAAAGAGGGCTACGTGAACCGGGTGACGGTGAGCCTCGTCGGGGCCGTCGTGGTGCTGACCGGCGCCACGGGTGTTTTCGCGCTGGCCGGTCTCGCCTAGCTTTCGACCGCCGTCCGGCTAGAGTTGAGTCATGTCAACCCTCGCACTCGAAATCTTCTTCCTGGGGCTCCTCGCGCTGGCGAGTCTGTCGATCGCCTGGGTCTCCGGAATCGTCCTGTTCAAGCTGTTTCGGGGGCAGCGGTAACCTTCGATGTTCGAGCTCCCCACCCAGCTCCCCTCCGAACTCGTTCCGCTCTCCTGGCTGCTCGGTGTCTGGGAGGGTTCCGGGATTCTCGACTACGCCATCGGCGACACCTCGGTCACCCGCGAATTCGGTCATCGGCTGAGCTTCAGCCATGACGGTCTGCCGCATCTGAACTACAGCTCGTACACCTGGCTTGAGCCGGAGCCGGGATCCGGGCGCGAGGAGAAGATCCCGCTGATGACCGAGACCGGGTACTGGCGGCTGAGCCGCCGGCAGGGCGCGGGGGACCCCGGCCCCGGCCTGCTCCCCGCGGAGGGCGAGCATCCGTACGTCACGGCGTCCGCGGTCGAGACGCTCCGCAACGACGACGGCGGGTTCGACATCGACGTGACCCTCGTGCACCCCGGGGGAGTGGCCGAGATCTACCTCGGCCAGGTCAAGGGCCCCCGGATCGACCTGGCCACGGATGCCGTGATGCGCACCCAGGGCGCCAAGGCTTACTCCGCGGCGACCCGGCTGTACGGCCTGGTCGAGGGGCACCTGCTCTGGGCCTGGGACATCGCGGCCCTCGGCCAGCCCCTCCGCACGCACGCCTCCGGTCGGCTCAAACGGGTCGAATGATCATCATCCCGGCGGTCGCGGCAGCGATCCGCCCGGGGAGGCCACCCGGTCAGCCCCCAGCCCGGTCGGTTAAGCTCCGGGACACCACGACCCGGGCCGCCGGCCGGGTCGAACAGCACGTTTGGAAAGAGCGCTCATGAGCCAGGCATCCGTTTCCCCCCTCCTCGAACTCGACGGGGCCGTGCAGGCAGACGGCCTCGACGTCGGCGTCGCCGCGCACTACGGCAACCCCATGATCGAGCAGCGTCGGCTGCTGGCCGGTGACGCCATCGTCGACCTGTCCAACCGGGGCGTGCTCAGCATCGCAGGGCCGGACCGGCTGACCTGGCTCAACTCCATCTCCAGCCAGCAGCTGCGCAGCCTGGCCGCAGGGGAGTCGACCGAGACCCTGCTGCTCGACCCGAACGGCCGGATCGAATACGCCATGGCCGTCATCGACGACGGCGTGGAGACCTGGCTGATCGTGGAGGCCGACGAGTTGCCCGGCCTGCACGCCTGGCTCGACAAGATGCGGTTCACCCTGCGGGTGCAGGTCGTCGATCACAGCCTGGCCTACGCGGTGATCGGCACGATGGCGGCCGACCCCGCGGCGCTGCCACTCGCCCCCGCCGCACCGAACGGGGTCCCCCTCACCTGGCGCGACCCGTGGAGCAGCGTCGTCAGCGGCGGTTTCCAGTACGCGGATGCGCCCACCCACCCCGGCGCCGACTGGCACTGGTCGGAGACGCTCGTGCCGCGAGAGTCCCTCCCGGCGCTCCGGGACGCGGTGCGCGACGGCAGCGTCGCCGCGGCCGGCACCCTGGCCCTCGAAGCACTCCGGATCGCCGCCTGGCGCCCCCGCCGGGCGACCGAGGTCGACGAGAAGACCCTCCCGCACGAACTCGACTGGCTGCGCAGCGCCGTGCACCTGAACAAGGGCTGCTACCGCGGGCAGGAGACCGTGGCGAAGGTGCACAACCTCGGCCACCCGCCCCGGCGCCTGGTGATGCTCCACCTCGACGGGTCCGACGCGGTGCTGCCCGTGCACGGCGACGAGGTGCAGGCGACGAAGCAGCTGGCGGACGGCGAGACCGAGCGCCGCGCGGTGGGCGTGATCACCTCCAGTGCCCGGCACCACGAACTCGGCCCGATCGCGCTCGCGGTGGTCAAGCGCACCATCCCGGCCGAGGTCACCCTGCACGTACAAGCGCAGGGCATCTCCGTGGCCGCGAACCAGGAGATCATCGTGCCCCAATCGGCCGGCTCGGTCGCGGAGATCCCGCGCCTGCCGCGCCTGGGCATCCGCACCCCCGGGCGCTGACCCGCGGCCGCGCCTGGTCTGCCCGGTGGTCGAGCCTGTCGAGACCGGCCTGCCCGGTGGTCGAGCCTGTCGTGACCGGCCTGCCCGGTGGTCGAGCCTGTCGAGACCCGCCTGCCCGGTGGTCGAGCCTGTCGAGACCCGTCACTCGGTAGAGTTGGAGGCATGTCAGAAACTTACAATCTCATTCTTCTCCGCCATGGCCAGAGCCTATGGAACCAGGAAAATCTCTTCACCGGATGGGTGGACGTGAGGCTCAGCGAGCAGGGAGCGACCGAGGCGCGCCGCGCCGGCGAGCTCATCGCCGCGTCGGGCCTCCTGCCCGACGTGCTCCACACCTCATTACTTACCCGTGCAATCCAGACCGCGAACATCGCGCTCGAAGAAGCCGACCGGCTCTGGATCGACGTTAAGCGGTCCTGGCGCCTGAACGAGCGCCACTACGGTGCTCTCCAGGGACTCGACAAGGCCGAGACCCTCGCCAAGTTCGGCCCGGAGCAGTTCCAGCTCTGGCGCCGGTCCTTCGACGTGCCGCCGCCCGTGCTCGCCGACGATTCCCCCTGGTCCCAGGCGCACGACTCCCGTTACGCCGGCCTCGGCGACCTGCTCCCGCGCACCGAATGCCTCAGCGACGTCGTCGACCGGATGCTGCCCTACTGGGAGTCCGACATCGTCACCGACCTTCGCGCCGGCAAGACCGTGCTCGTCACCGCCCACGGCAACTCGCTGCGCGCCCTGGTCAAGCACCTCGACGGCATCTCCGACGCCGACATCGCCGAGCTGAACATCCCGACCGGAATCCCGCTGGTCTACCGCCTAGGCGCCGACATGATGCCGCTCGGCCCGGGCACCTACCTCGACCCCGAAGCGGCCGCCGCCGGCGCCGCCGCCGTCGCAGCCCAGGGCAAGAAGTAGACCGACCGTCCACCATGAGAACGAGAAAGCCCCGGAAGCAATCGCTTCCGGGGCTTTCTCGTTGCTGCCGCGAACCGTGGCGGCGGTGACTCAGGCGCCGGCGTGCGGTGCGCTGGAGTTCTGCTGCCAGGCGCCGGTGCCGAGGTACTGCACCTTCTTCGCGATGGAGACGGCGTGGTCCGCGAACCGCTCGTGGTAGCGGCTGGCCAGGGTCGCGTCGACCGTATCGGCTGCCTCACCCTTCCAGGTTTCGCCGAGAACGGCGTCGAACACGCTCAGGTGCAGGGCGTCGACCTTGTCGTCCTCGTTGCGGATCGTCTCGGCCAGCAGCATGTCTTCGTTGGTGAGAAGCTCGGTGAGCATGGTCGCGATCGCCGTGACGAGGGTGCCCATCTGGGCGAAGGTGCCGCGCAGGCTCTTCGGAACGACCTTGTCGGGGAAACGGTACCGGGCCAGCTGGGCGATGTGGGTCGACAGGTCGCCCATCCGCTCGAGAGATGCACTGATCCGGAGCGCGCTGACGACGATCCGAAGGTCGCGGGCGACCGGCTGCTGCCGGGCGAGGATGGTGATCGCGAGCTCGTCGAGCTCGATGGTCAGCTCGTCGATCTTTTCGTCCGCGCTGATGGCCTCCTCGGCCAGGGTGACGTCGGATTCGTTGAATGCCCTGGTCGCCAGGTCGATCGAGATCGCCACGAGCCGGGAGATCTCCACGAGACGATCCTGGACCTCGGCGAGCTCCTGTTGAAATACTTCGCGCATAAGTGTGCTGTCCTTCCTGGGCGCGCGTTACGCGCAGACACATGAGCCCTACCTGGCCCCCCGGCGAATCATGCCGGACCGAGGTTAACGGCAGGTGCCGTGAGCTTGAACACTTCCTAAAGTAGCCTGCAACAGGCCCCGCGCGTCGACCGGCCCGGATAACAGTCAGTAATCTGGCTAAATGGAATCGACATGGCTTGTGCTGGTGTCGCTGGCACTCGGCCTCGCCGTCGGTGCCGGCTTCGTCACACTGCTGCACGTGGCCGAACGTCACGGCCGCCGAGCCGCCGAGGTGGTGAACCCGGCCGTCCCCGACGGGATTGACCAGGTGCTCGACGCCCTCGAGAGCGCGGGGGCCGTGCTCGACCCGTCGAACAACGTCATCAAGGCGTCGCCGGCCGCGGTGTCGATGGGTCTGGTCTGGAATCAGCAGCTGGTGCATCCGGAACTGCTCGAACTGGCCGGCAAGGTCCGCAAGTCCGGCGATGCGATTTCCGAGAACCTGATTCTTTCCCGGGGACCGTTCAACGACGCGAGCATGCGCGTGCGGGTGCGCCTGGCCCGGTTGGGCACCCGGTATGTGCTGATCCTCGCCGAGGACCGCACCGAGGCATTCCGGCTCGACGAGGTTCGGCGAGACTTCGTGGCTAATATCAGCCACGAGCTGAAGACCCCGATCGCCGCCGTCGGACTGCTCGCCGAGGCGCTCGGGCATGCGGCGGATGAGCCGGTGCAGGTTCGCCGGTTCGCCAACCGGTTGACCACGGAGTCGGGGCGCCTGACCCGGCTGACCCAGGAGATCATCGAACTCTCCCGGCTGCAGGCGCAGGATTCCCTGGCCGAGCCTGAGGTGCTGAGCGTGGACGACATCGTCTCGGCGGCCGTCGACCAGAACCGGGTGGTGGCCGAGGCCGACCGGATCACCATCGCGGTCGGCAAGAAGTCCGGTGCGCGGGTCAGCGGCGACGAACGCCTGCTGGTAATGGCCGTGCAGAACCTGGTCGCCAACGCCGTGCACTACTCGCCGGAGGGCTCCCGGGTGGGAGTCGGCGTCCGCCGGCACGACGGCGTCGTCGAGGTGACCGTGACCGACCAGGGAGTCGGCATCGCCGAGGCCGACCTCGACCGCATCTTCGAACGCTTCTTCCGGGTCGACCAGGCCAGATCGCGTCACACCGGAGGAACCGGACTGGGGCTGTCGATCGTCAAGCACATCGTGCAGATCCACGGCGGCGACATCCGGGTCTGGTCCCAGCCCGGCAGCGGCTCGACCTTCACCATCCGCCTTCCGGAAGCAGCACCGACCGCCCTGGCGGCGGAAGCCTCATAGTTCGTCCCACACCCGACCGAGACAGTCCGCCCCGGCGGCGACAGGAGCCACACCGTGACCCATATCCTTCTCGTCGAAGACGAGCAAGCCCTGAGCGAGCCGCTGAGCTTCCTGCTCGAACGAGAGGGCTACGAGGTCACGGTGGCCGAGGACGGGCCGAGTGCCATTCGCGAGTTCGACCGCACGGACGCCGACCTGATCCTGCTCGACCTGATGCTTCCCGGCATTCCGGGCACCGAGGTGTGCCGGGAGATCCGCACCCGCTCCACGGTGCCGATCATCATGCTGACGGCGAAGGACTCCGAGGTGGACATCGTCGTGGGGCTCGAGCTGGGCGCAGACGACTACGTCACCAAGCCGTACTCGACCCGGGAGCTGCTCGCGCGCATCCGTGCCGTGTCCAGGCGGCGCACGGAGGTGGAGGTCGATGACGACAGCGTGCTCTCGGCCGGGACCGTCAGCATGGACATCGAACGGCACACCGTCTCGGTCTCCGGCGAGGTCGTGAACATGCCGCTCAAGGAATTCGAGCTGCTCGAGTTCCTGCTCCGCAACGCCGGGCGGGTGCTCACCCGTGGTCAGCTGATCGACCGGGTCTGGGGCACGGACTACTTCGGGGACACCAAGACGCTGGACGTGCACATCAAGCGCATCCGCTCCCGGATCGAGGCCACGCCGTCCGAGCCGACGATGCTCGTGACCGTACGCGGGCTCGGCTACCGATTCGAGGCCTGACCCGCGGGGCCGGCCAGGGCGCGGCGGATTCGGGCCGAGCGCGCGAGGCCGCGCCCGTTTCCGCAGCCCGCGCCCGCGGGCGCGCACGCGGGCTGCGGAATGCGGAGCGGGCTGGCCCGCACGCCGGAGAGGGTTAGGGCGTCGGGACTGCCGTGGGCATGAGCGTCGAGTACGGGGCCAGGGTGCCATCGAGCACGGGCACGAGCAGCTCAACGCCGGTCTGGTCGCCGTACTGGAAGAAGACCGGGAAGAGCGATCCGGGCTGCGCGGAGATGGCGTCCATGGGGATGAGCGGGGCACCCTCTGTGCCGAAGGCGGTCGTGGAGCCGGCCTTCACGGTGACGCTCTGATTGACCTTGCCGGTGGCGCCGGCGAATTGCACGTTCAGGCTGTGGGCCGAGTCGCCGGTGTTGACCACCGTGACGAGGAGGCTGCCCGTGGTCCCGTCCTCCGAGAGCACGATGGCGTTGCGCACGGCGATGTCGCCGACGTTGCCGCTCACGCCATCGCTGGCGTCGTAGTGCTTGGTGGTCGACTGCGGTGCCAGGAGGTTGCAGCCGCTGGTGCCCAACAGGACGCCGGCCGCCAGAACGACAGACACTAAGACTCGAGCCCTCACAAGACCTCCACAACAGTTCGGTGACCCCGCCCAAGGCGAGGCACCGGAAATTTGGCTTTGAGCTTAGCTTACTGGTCGCGCACGGACCGGCGAGCGGATGCGGGTGGCGCGGCGAACCCTACCACCGTCAGCTGTGGTATCCTAGACGTTGCTGAAGGGATATACATACATGCTTTTTGAGGTTGGCGAAACCGTCGTTTATCCCCACCATGGAGCCGCGACTATCACCGAGGTGAAGACGCGGATCGTTAAGGGTGAAGAGAAACTGTACCTGAAGCTCAATGTTACTCAGGGCGATCTCACCATTGAAGTGCCCGCCGAGAACGTCGACCTCGTCGGCGTGCGCGACGTGATCGGTAAAGAGGGACTCGACAAGGTGTTCGAGGTGCTTCGCGCACCGTTCACCGAGGAGCCCACGAACTGGTCCCGCCGCTACAAGGCGAACCTGGAAAAGCTCGCCTCAGGCGATGTCATCAAGGTGTCCGAGGTCGTTCGCGACCTGTGGCGCCGTGACCAGGACCGCGGCCTGTCGGCCGGAGAGAAGCGCATGCTGGCAAAGGCGCGCCAGATCCTGATCTCCGAGCTCGCCCTGGCCGAGAAAACCGACGAAGAGAAGGCATCCACCGTTCTCGACGAGGTCCTCGCTTCGTAACACCGTTCTTTCGTTGGAGGGCGGCGCCGCAAGGTGCCGCCTTTCGCGTTTTTCCGCACGAGTCGCCGGCGCAGTTGCCCTATTCGACGTCGACCTCACCAGATAGCCTCCAGACATGACTGATTCCCCTGCGCCCGTGGTCGCGGTCATTGTCGTCGCCGCAGGCAGCGGCAGTCGCCTGGGGCACAGCGAGCCCAAGGCGTTCGTCGACCTCGTTGGTCGCACCCTGCTCGAACGCGCCCTGCGGAGTGTGTTCGGGATGCGGGAACCGGCCCAGGTGATCGTCGTCGCCCCCGAAGAACGGCTCGGCGCCGCGCGTTACATCGCCGACTCCGTCGCCGGCGCGTTCGGCGACATCGTTCACGTCGTCGCCGGCGGGCCCAGTCGGCAGGACTCCGTGAATCGCGGGCTGGCCGTTGTGCGGCCGGGCGTCGAGACGGTGCTCGTGCACGACGCCGCACGGGCCCTCACCCCGTCGGCCCTGTGTGACGCCGTGGTCGACGCGGTGCGCGCCACGGGACACGGAATCGTTCCCGGCCTGGCCGTCGTCGACACGATCAAACGGGTGGACGGACGCGGCGCCATCCTCGGCACCGTCGACCGATCCGCGCTCTCAGCCGTGCAGACCCCCCAGGGCTTCCCCCTGGACATGCTGGTGGCCGCCGCGGCCGCCGCAACCGGCGAGGCGACGGATGACGCCGCGGTGGTGACAGCGGCCGGCTACCCGGTCACCGTCATCGCGGGCGACGCCCTCGCCTTCAAGATCACGACGCCGTGGGACCTGCGACGGGCCGAATCCCTGCTCCTGGCCGGGCCGGCAACGGTGGGCTCGCCGTCGCCCGACTCGATTCCCGTCGACGGAGGCGCGCGAGGCGCCGGGGACCCGCGAGTCGGCACCGGCCTTGACGTGCACGCCTTCGATGACGCCTCCTCGCTCTGGCTCGCCGGCCTGCACTGGCCGGGGGAGCGCGGGCTCTCCGGGCACAGTGACGGCGACGTCGCCGTGCACGCGATCTGCGACGCGCTGCTCGCCGCGTCCGGGCTCGGCGACATCGGCGGCATCTTCGGTACCAGCGACCCGGCCTACGCCGAGGCCCACGGCGAGGTCTTCCTGCGCGAGACCGTGCGGAGGGTCACCGAGGCCGGGTTCCGTGTCGGAAACGTCTCCGTGCAGATCATCGGCAACCGGCCGAAGCTCGCGCCGCGCCGCACCGAGGCCGAGGCACTGCTGGGTGCCCTGCTCGGCGCCTCCGTCAGTGTCACGGCCACCACCACGGATGCGCTCGGCTTCACGGGCCGCGGCGAAGGCCTCGCGGCGCTCGCCACCGCCATGGTGTTCCCGGTCACCGCCGAGCACCCTGTTCTAAGCTGGGAGGCGTGACCATCCGACTCTACGACTCCCAGGCCCAGGCCCTTCGTGACTTCATCCCGATCAAGGACGGTGCGGTCGGCATCTACGTCTGTGGACCCACCGTGCAGTCATCGCCGCACATCGGACACCTCCGCAGCGCCCTGGTCTACGACCAGCTGCGACGCTGGCTCACCTACCGCGGCCTCAACGTGACCTTCGTCCGCAATGTCACCGACATCGACGACAAGATTCTCGCGGGCGCCGCCGACACGACCGAGGAGTGGTGGGCGCTCGCCTACCGCTACGAGCTCGAGTTCACCGCCGGTTACCAGCGACTGGGCATTCTCGCCCCCAGCTACGAGCCGCGCGCGACCGCGAGCGTGCAGCAGATGCTGGACCTCATCGCTCGACTGGTCGAGCGCGGCCACGCCTACCCGGCGCCCGACGGCTCGGGCGACGTCTACTTCGACACGAAGAGCTGGCCTGCTTACGGCGCACTCACCCGGCAGGGTGCCGGCGACATGGAAGCCGCGGCGGATGCCGACCCGCGCGCCAAAAAGGACCCTCGGGACTTCGCCCTCTGGAAGGGCCACAAGCCGGAGGAGCCGGAGTCGGCATCCTGGCCCTCGCCCTGGGGCGCTGGCCGGCCGGGCTGGCACATCGAGTGCTCCGCCATGGCAACCCGCTACCTCGGCACCCAGTTCGACATTCACGGGGGCGGGTTGGACCTGCGCTTCCCGCATCACGAGAACGAGCTCGCCCAGTCTGGAGCCGCCGGCGACGCGTTCGCCAATTATTGGATGCACAACGGGCTCGTCAACGTCAATGGGCAGAAGATGTCGAAGTCGCTCGGCAACTCCGTCTTCGCGGCGGAACTGCTGGGGCAGGCCCGCGCCATCGTCGTGCGGTACTACCTCGGCGCCGCGCACTACCGGTCCACCATCGACTTCCACGAGGGCTCGCTGGTCGAGGCAGAGGCCGCGCTCGAACGCGTCGAGAGTTTCCTCGACCGGGCCGACCGACGCCTGGCCGACACTCGCTTCGCGGGGCTCGGTGTGCAGATCGTGCCGGATGAGTTCGCCACGGCCATGGATGACGACCTGGCCGTTCCGCAGGCCCTCGGAGTGCTGCACGAAACCGTGCGCACCGGCAATGCGGCGCTCGACGCCGAGGACCTCCACGCCGCCGCGGCCGCCCGCGGCCATGTCCTCGCGATGAGCGAAGTACTCGGAATCAACCCGTTGTCACCCGGCTGGGCCGTCGCCACCGACGAACCGGCCATGATCGCCCTCACCGCCCTCATCGAGCGCCTGCTCGACGACCGCGAGATCGCCAGGCAGGGCCGCGACTACGCGGCCGCAGACCGTATCCGGGACGAGCTCGTCGCCGCCGGAATTACCATCGAAGACACCCCGTCGGGTGCACATTGGAGTTTTGACTGATGAAGAACACTGACCGCAAGGCCCGTACCGGGTCCGTGCGCAAGGGCAGCCGCGGGCCTCAGGTCGGCTCCGGCGGCCAGGGCCGTCAGGCCCTCGAGGGCAAGAAGCCCACCCCCAAGGCCGAAGACCGCCCGTACCACCCCGCCGGCAAGCGCAAGGCAGCCCAGGACCGCTTCGCCGCGGCCGGCGGCGGCCGCAGCCGCAGCACGACCGGGTCGCAGGCGCCGCGCAGCACCGCCAACAGCGGCGGCGGCGGAACCTCCACGCGCCGCGCGAAGCAGGCCGACGAGCACGAGGTCGTCACCGGCCGCAACTCGGTTCTCGAGGCGCTGCGGGCCAAGATCCCCGCATCCGCGCTCTACATCGCGACGCGCATCGAAATGGATGACCGGGTCAAGGAAGTGCTCACGCTCGCCACGACCCGTGGCATCCCCGTACTCGAGGTCATGCGCCCCGAGCTGGACCGTCTGGCCGGCCGCGACGCCGTGCACCAGGGCCTCGCCCTCAAGGTGCCCGCGTACGAGTACGCCCACCCGATGGAGCTGCTCGAACTGACCATCAGCCGCGGGCACAAGCCGTTGTTCGTCGCGCTCGACGGCATCACCGACCCGCGCAACCTGGGCGCGATCATCCGCTCGACGGCAGCGTTCGGCGGCCACGGGATCATCCTGCCCCAGCGTCGTTCCGTCGGCGTCACCGCGTCGGCCTGGAAGACCTCGGCCGGTGCCGCCGCGCGCACGCCCGTCGCCATGGCCAGCAACCTCACCCAGACGCTCAAGGCGCTCAAGGAGAAGGGTGTTCTCGTGATCGGCCTCGACGGCGAGGGCGACACCTCGCTGCCCGAGCTCGGCCTCGGCTTCGCCGAGCGTCCCATCGTCGTCGTGGTCGGCAGCGAGGGCAAGGGGCTGTCCCGGCTCGTCACCGAGACCTGCGACGCGATCGTCTCCATCCCGATCAGCGCCACGACGGAGTCGTTGAACGCCGGTATCGCGGCGAGCGTGACCCTGTACGAGATCTCTCGTCTCCGCGCCGCGGCGAAGGCCGCCAAGGTGGCGAAGGCCGCCGCAACGGCCTAGCCGCCCGCCGCCCGCTCGCCGCCGGTTGAATTACGCAAAAAGCGCCTTCATTCTCGAAATGAAGGCGCTTTTCGCGTAATTCAGCGGCTCGGGTCAGACCTTGAGGCGCCAGTCCGTTTCGTCGTCGGCGGCCGTGTCGGCCGCATCGGCGGCGGCGGCGACCTGGTCGTCGGTCACATCGATCGGAACCGTGATGGCGCCCGTCACTGGCTCGATCACCGTCGCCTCGTCACGGCGGTGGCGGAGCACGTTCTGGACGTAGGAGGTGACGGCCTCGGCCAGCGGGATGTCCCTGGCCTGGTTCTGCGCCATGTACCAGCGGTGGTCCAGAAGCTGGTGGAACACCTCGGCGGGTTCGAGCTTGCCGCGGAGATCGCGCGGGATCGCCCGGATCACCGGTTCGAAGACCCGCACGAGCCACTCGTGCGCGAGCATCTCCTCGTCGGCTTCCGGGTCGCCGTAGGTGACCCGGTAGGAGTCGAGGTCGTTGAGCAGGCGCCTGGCCTGATTCTCCTCGGCGTCGAGGCCGGTCAGACGCAGCAGGCGACGCTGGTGGTGTCCCGCGTCGACCACCTTCGGCTGGATCCGCACCGTCGTGCCGGTGGTGTCCGTCTTGATCGCGAGTTCCTCGATGTCGAAGCCGAGGTCGTTGAGGCGTTCGACGCGTTCCGTGATGCGCCAGCGCTCGGCGCTGGAGAACGACTCCGAGCCGGTGAGCTCGGTCCAGAGCAACCGGTAGGCGGCGACGATGCCGTTGCTGACCCGGATCGGGTCGAGCTCGTCGGCGACCCGACCGCCGGCCTCGAGGTCCATCAGCTCGCCGGCGATATTGACGCGGGCGATCTCCAGGTCGTTCTCGCGCTGCCCGTTCGAGAGCCCGCCCGGATAGAGCTGCCCGGTTTCGGCGTCGACGAGGTACGCGGCGAACGCGCCCGCATCCCGGCGGAAGAGGGTGTTCGACAGGGATACATCGCCCCAGAACAGTCCGGCCATGTGCACCCGCACGAGGAGGAGCGCGAGCGCATCCACCAGGCGGGTGGCCGTGTCCGGTCGCAGCGTCTGCGAGTAGAGGGCGCGGTACGGGAGTGAGAACTTGAGATGCCGGGTGACGAGCACCGAATTCAGGGGCTCGGCGTCATCCGTGGTGCGGTTGGTGATCACGGCGAGCGGCTCGACGCAGGGGATCTCGAGCCCCTGCAGCGTGCGCAGCATTTCGTACTCGCGCCTGGCCATCTCGCTGGTGGTTTCCTTGATGGCCACGACGCGCCCGCTGAGGTGAGCGAAGCGCACCAGGTGCCGGGAGATGCCCTTGGGCAGGGCCGCGATGTTCTCGTTCGGCCAGGCGTCCAGCGGAAGCTGCCATGGTAGGTCGAGGAGCGCCGGGTCGGCCGTGGCCGAGGTGATGTTGAGAGAACCGCTCATGTTTCGAGCCTAACTGTGCATAGCGAAACGGCCGGACGAAGCAATGCTCCGTCCGGCCGTTTCAGTGGTGAACTCTGACTTAGTCTGCGACGGCTCCGCCGAGGCGGAGGCCGGTCTCAGCGTCGAACACGTGCAGGTGGTGCGCCGTGGGGGTGAGGAAGACGGTGTCGCCGGCTGCCGGGTGCGAGCGGCCATCGACGCGGGCGACGATGTCGGTGCGTACGCCCTCGACCGTGGAGTGACCGTAGAGGTAGCCGTCTGCGCCGAGCTCCTCGACCAGGTCGACCTCAACCTCAAGGCCCTCGCCACGGGTGGCGGAGAGCTGGATGTCCTCGGGGCGGACTCCGACGGTGACCTTCTTGCCGGTGGAACCGGCCAGAGTCTCGCGGGGAACGGGGACCATCGCGGTGCCGAACATGATGCCGCCGTCTGCCGTGTCGGACAGGAAGAGGTTCATGGCCGGGCTGCCGATGAAGCCGGCGACGAACACGTTGTTCGGCTTCGCGTAGAGGTCGCGGGGGGTTCCGACCTGCTGGAGCAGACCATCCTTGAGCACCGCGATGCGGTCACCCATGGTGAGGGCCTCGGTCTGGTCGTGGGTCACGTAGACCGTGGTGACGCCCAGGCGGCGCTGCAGCGACGCGATCTGGGTGCGGGTCTGAACGCGCAGCTTGGCGTCGAGGTTCGACAGCGGCTCGTCCATCAGGAACACCTGGGGTTGACGCACGATGGCGCGGCCCATGGCGACGCGCTGACGCTGGCCACCGGAGAGCGCCTTCGGCTTGCGGCTGAGGTACGGCTCCAGGTCGAGCAGCTTGGCCGCCTCGAGGACACGCGCTGCGCGCTCGTCCTTGTTGACGCCGGCAATCTTGAGCGCGAAGCCCATGTTCTCGGCGACCGTCATGTGCGGGTACAGAGCGTAGTTCTGGAAGACCATGGCGATGTCACGGTCCTTCGGCGGGACATCCGTCACGTTGCGCTCACCGATGAAGATGTTGCCGTCGTTGACCTCTTCGAGGCCGGCGAGCATGCGCAGGGACGTGGACTTGCCGCAACCTGAGGGGCCGACGAGTACGAGGAATTCACCATCGGCGACCGAAAGGTCGAGGTGGTCGACCGCGGGGCGGGTGGAACCCGGGTAGAGGCGGGTTGCCTTATCGAACGTGACTGAAGCCATTTTCTGTATTCTCCTTCACCGGCAGGTACGTGCCGGACGATCCGTAGTGATGGGATTTATGCGGCCGTTCACCAGTTGTTCACCGGTGGCCGACTACTTCAGTATGTCATGCCTCGCTGATCGGTCGCCGAGGGCGAGGGTCGGCACGCGCCGTCGCGACCCTCGGCACCGCGCCGATAAGGGGTTCCGTCTGGGGATTCCCAGACTGGGCACCTACTATTTGGAGTGCATGCGCAGAAGACATACCCGCGCACCCGTCTACCCGGAGCGAACATTCATGACAATTGGCGGATCAGGCGAGGGCCGTCCCTCGAAGAACCAGAGGCGTGATGCCGCTCGGATCAAGGCCACCCAGCTTCGCGTGGAACAGAAGAAGAAGGACCGCCGCAATCGTGTTTTCCTTCAGGGCGGCATTGCCGTAGCGTCCATCGCCGTGGTCGCGATCATCGCCCTGATCATCATGAACTCGATCCGGCCGGCCGGCCCCGGCCCCGCGAACATGGCCAGCGACGGGATCCTGATCGGCGAGGGGATGACCGCGGTCACGACCGCGGCGCTGCAGCCCAACCGCAAGCCCGTGCCCTCGAAGCCGGATTCTACCGGTACGGTGGCGGACATCCGCGTCTACGTCGACTACCTGTGCCCGTTCTGCGGCCAGTTCGAGAAGGCGAACAGCTCGCAGATCGTCACCTGGGTGAAGTCGGGCGCAGCGACCGTGGAGATCCACCCCATTTCGATTCTGACCAGCAAGTCTGCGGGAACCCAGTACTCCCTGCGCGCGGCAAACGCCGCCGCCTGCGTCGCCAACTTCGCGCCGGATGACTTCTACGTGTTCAATGCCGCCCTGTTCGCCGACCAGCCCAAGGAGGGCACGGCCGGACTGGACGATTCGGAGATCAAGAGCCTGGTCAAGACCGCGGGGATCGGCGCGGCTTCCACGAAGATCGACACCTGCATCGACGAGGCCGCGTTCAAGAGCTGGGTCGTCTCCGCCACGGACCGGGCGCTGTCCGGACCGCTTCCCAACAGCACGGTCAAGGCCATCACCGGCACGCCGACCGTGCTCGTCAACGGCAAGCAGTACGTCGGCGCCCTCGACGACCCCAAGGAATTCGCGGCATTCGTGTTGCAGTCCGCCGGGGAAACCTACTCGACCTCCACCCCGACACCCACCCCGACCCCGGCCGGGTAATCGCGGCGCGGACGGCGGTGGCCCCGTCGACCGCGTTCGTGATTTAGGATGGGGGATCGAGGCGGCCTCCGCCTCATGCCGGCCTGGCGCAATTGGTAGCGCACCACTCTTGTAAAGTGGGGGTTACGGGTTCAAGTCCCGTGGCCGGCCCCACAAACTGCCGGCAGTCGGGCGGTCGCGCTTCGCGAGCAGCACCAGCCAGACATAAACGCCGACGAACTGCCAGAGCAGCCGTAGCACGGCGTCGACTGCGCGATCGAGCCGGAGCGCTCCCGGCGTCGGCCTGCCGTCGAGCGCTGGAGTGCTTGCTGGTGTCCTGGTTGTTGTGCTCACGGCTCGAGAGTAAGGCGCCTCGCGGGCGCCGGCGGCGAACCGGAGGCGACGTGTCCGTGACGGGCAGGTAGCCATCCGGGGCCGGTCCGACAGGGGCCGGCCCGGGCGGGTGACCTACAGCACGCTGAGGAAGTCGGCGGGGTCGATGACCTGGCGCACGCCCGGTTTCGCGCCCTCCGGGATGCCGCCCACGTAGAGCCAACCGAGGAGCTCCTCGGATTCGGCCAGCCGGTGCGCGTCGCGCACGGGGATGGTTCGGGCCAGCGGCCCGGTCCGCCACATGACACCCCAGCCGGCGTCGGCGAGGAGCAGGCTGAGCAGGTGGCCGACGCCGGCGGCGGCGGCGTCCTGTTCCCAGCCGGCCACCTTCTCGCTCTCACGGTGGCACACGACCAGGGCGATGAGCAGTTCGGCGCGGAGCGGCTTCCCGGCCAGGCTGACCGCGTCAGGACCCGTCACGCCGGATGCCGCGACAAACGCGTCGCCCAGTCGTCGCCGCGCGTCGCCGCGCAGCTCGATCAGCCGCCACGGGCGCAGGGCACCGTGATCGGCCACCCTGGCCGCCACCGCGACGAGCGGGAGCAGATCCCCGTGGGTCGGCACGGCCGCGGTGACCTTGGACTGGGAGCGGCGGGCGGCGACCGCATCGAGGACTGCGGACAACGACTACTCGACCGGCGTGAAGTTCAGCGAAACCGAGTTCATGCAGTACCGGTCGCCGGTGGGCGTGCCGAAACCGTCATCGAAGACATGCCCCAGATGCGAGCCGCAATTGGCGCAGCGCACCTCGGTACGCACGACGCCGAGGGAGCGGTCCTCGATCAGCTCGACCGCCTCCGGTCGCACCGATTCGTAGAAGCTCGGCCAGCCGCAGCCGGAGTCGAACTTGGTGCCGCTCTTGAAGAGTTCGGCGCTGCACGCGCCACAGGTGTAGATCCCCGAACGGCCCTCGTCCAGCAGCTCTCCGGTCCAGGCGCGCTCCGTTGCCGCGCCGCGGAGGACCGCATACTTCTCTGGACTCAATGCTGCGCGCCACTCGGCGTCTGACTTCTTGACTTCGTAGTCCATGGTGCGTCCTTCCCTCTCGGCCGGCGAGGCCGACGTGTGTACCTCAAGCGTAAACTCGGGTGGCCCGATCCGTATTCCGATCAGGGACCGCGTGCAGCCGATTCACACCCCGTTTCGGCCCGCCGGGGTGGTCCAGCGAGTATTCAGACCGGGACAAATAGGATGGACTCGCAAGGAGGTGGACGTGGAAGGCACGCAGACGAAGCAGACGGTCGAGCGCGAAGCGCTCCCCGCGTTGACCCAGCGGGATGTCGCCATCCTCGCCTTCGAACAGCACTGGTGGAGGCACGCCGGAGCCAAGGAGCAGGCGATCCGCACCCAGTTCGAATTCTCGGCCGCCCGGTACTATCAACTCCTGGGCGGTTTGATCGACTCGCCGGCCGCTCTGGCCCACGACCCGATGCTGGTGAATCGGCTTCAACGAATGCGCGATGCCCGAACGCAGGCGCGGGAGAGCCGCGCGCTTCACCCCGCCGAGTAGCGCAGCACCGCATCCACCGTCAACGCACCATCGATGAAGAAACGAATCAGTCCCACGATGCCGAGTTCTCACCCCAAAGACCGATTCGACCACCTTCCGCATTCCTCGGAACGGGTCGGCGCCCACCGCGCCCCCGCGAAAAAGGGTCGTGGCTGGGTGGCGTTCTGGTGGGCCCTCGCCGCGACCGTCGTCCTGATCGGGATCGGGGTGGGCGTGCTGGCCGGCCTGAACAACCGGCTGAGCTTTGAAATGCCCGGAACCTCCCAGGCCGCGACCACCGTGGCGCCGACCGCCACCGCGACCGAAGCTCCCCCCGAGGTCGTCCCCACCGTCGACCCCGGCCTCACTGTCACGGTGCTCAACGGCACCCCCGGCACGGGCGTGGCCGCGGCCGTCGGTGACGTGCTCACGGGCGCCGGGTGGACCGTCGGAGCCCTGAGCAACGCCAGCACGGAAGACGTGCCGACAACAACCGTTTACTACGCGGACGCGACGCTAGAGGGCGCTGCCCGCGGCGTGGCGGCATCCCTGCCCGGCTCCGTGGTGCTGCTGGCGTCCGACTTCGCGGAATCAGGTGCCGATCTCACCGTCGTCGTCGGCAACGACTACGTTCCTGCGGGCTAACCGGCCCGCACGGCCCGCTGAGGGCCTGACCAGCCATTCGCGACTGAAATCGCTGGCGAGGCCCGACTTTTCGGGTGACCGTATATACGTCGCCTTGCTCGCCGTCAACCCCCTTTCGTTCCCCAGTGGCTTCAGTACTATCTGAAATTGGTCGCTCATTTATTCGCACAGGCGCTCCGCAGGGGGCGTGTCACACTGCTCGAAAACGATGGACGCAGTTACTGCGCCAGGCCCGGTACGGCCAGATGGCGAGTGCTGAAGGAACCAAGCAACAAGGAGTTAGACATGGCGAACGGAACCGTCAAATGGTTCAACGCTGAAAAGGGCTTCGGCTTCATCACCGTCGATGGGGGTGGACAGGACGTCTTCGTCCACTACTCCGCCATCGACATGCACGGCTACAAGGTTCTCGAAGAGGGCCAGCACGTCATCTTTGAACTGGGGACCGGGGCAAAGGGGCCACAGGCTGAATCGGTACGCCCGGTCTGATTCAGACCAGTCGAACCGTTTCTCGAGGCACGCCCCCGGGCATCCATGCGGGCCCCCCGCGTGAGGCTAGGGTATGGGCGTGCGCGCGTTCAGAACAGATGACCAACGGAGAAGCACGGCCCGAACCCTCGGTGCCGTGCTTCTTCCCTGTGTGCTCCTGCTGACGGCGTGCGCGACGGGCGAACCGAATCCCGGCGCGACCCCCGGCCCGAGCTCGAGCGGGTCGGACTACACGGCACCGGCCGCCACGGAACTGGCGCCGTTGCGGGGCACGAGCGTGCTCGCCGGCAGCCTGCCGTTTCCGTCCCTGGCAGTGAAGATCGACAACCACGAGGCCGCCAGACCGCAATACGGTCTCGAACGCAGCGACCTCGTCTATGAGGAACTCGTAGAGGGCGGGCTGACTCGCTACGTGGCCGTCTGGCAATCCGACATTCCCGATGTGGTCGGGCCGGTGCGCTCGATTCGGCCGATGGACCCGGACATCATCGGGCCGCTGGGCGGCCTCGTTGCGTACTCGGGTGGCCAGCAGAAGTTCATGGACCTGATGACCGCCACCTCCGTGGTCAACGCGGCCTTCGATTCCGACGAGACGGGCCTCTTTTCTCGCACGGATGAGCGGGAGGCGCCGCACGATGTTGTGTTGCAGGCCAAGGCGCTCGTGGCGCTGCACGACGATCTGCCGGTGCCGGCCCAGCAGTTCGCCTACGCCGCGACGGTTCCGGAATCCTCGGCCGCTGTCGACGGGACGCCGGTCACCACCATCGCCTCAAGGTTCTCGGACTCGAACTGGCCGGACTGGACCTGGGACACCCCGTCGCTGTCCTACCTGCGCGCCCAGGAGAGCGTGCCCGACCTCGACGCGGGCGGCGTGCAGCTGCGCGCGACGAACGTCCTGGTGCTGCGCGTGGCCATCGACGACACCTACCTCAACGTTCCAAAGACGACCATGATCGGATCGGGTGAGGCCTGGGCCTCGACGGGAGGTAGGACGCTCCACGCGGTCTGGTCCAAGGCAGGCCAGGAATCGCCGATCCGACTGACCGACGACAACGGGGTCACGATTCGTCTGGCGGCGGGCAACACCTGGATCGAGCTCGTCCCCGCGGATCGCGGCTCGGTCACCCTGGTGCCGTAGCCCCACCGTTCACTTGCACTCTCGACCCCAGAGTGCCAGAATCGTTTTGGCACTCTCTCTGTTTGAGTGCCAACCCATCATCGTTTTGGTAACGTCCGGGAGGGACGAGAAACACATATGGCAAAGATCATCGCTTTCAACGAAGAGGCCCGTCGCGGCCTTGAGCGTGGCCTGAACATCCTCGCTGACACGGTCAAGGTCACCCTCGGCCCGCGCGGACGCAACGTCGTGCTGGAAAAGAAGTGGGGCGCCCCCACGATTACCAACGACGGCGTCTCCATCGCCAAGGAGATCGAACTCGACGACCCGTACGAGAAGATCGGTGCCGAGCTCGTCAAGGAGGTCGCCAAGAAGACCGACGACGTCGCCGGCGACGGCACCACCACCGCCACGGTCCTGGCCCAGGCCCTCGTTCGCGAAGGCCTGCGCAACGTCGCGGCCGGCGCAGACCCGATCAGCCTCAAGCGCGGCATCGAGAAGGCGACGGCTGCTGTCATCGCCGAGCTCATCGCCAACGCCAAAGAGGTCGAGACCAAGGAAGAGATCGCGGCCACGGCCTCCATCTCGGCCGGCGACGCCGAAATCGGCGCGATCATCGCCGAGGCCATCGACAAGGTCGGCAAGGAGGGTGTCGTCACCGTCGAGGAGTCGAACACCCTGGGCACCGAGCTCGAGCTCACCGAGGGCATGCGCTTCGACAAGGGCTTCCTGTCGGCATACTTCGTGACCGACCCCGACCGTCAGGAAGCGGTCTTCGAAGACCCCTACATCCTGATCGTCAACTCCAAGGTCTCGAACATCAAGGACCTGCTCCCCATCGTGGACAAGGTCATCCAGACCGGCAAGCAGCTCCTCATCATCGCCGAGGACGTCGACGGCGAGGCCCTGGCCACGCTCGTTGTGAACAAGATCCGCGGAATCTTCAAGTCGGTTGCCGTCAAGGCTCCGGGCTTCGGTGACCGTCGCAAGGCCCAGCTGCAGGACATCGCCATCCTCACCGGTGGTCAGGTCATCTCTGAGGAGGTCGGACTCAAGCTTGAGAACGTCACCCTCGACCTGCTCGGCAACGCGCGCAAGATCGTCATCACCAAGGACGAGACCACCATCGTCGAAGGCGCCGGAGACCCCGAGGCCATCGCCGGACGCGTGCAGCAGATCCGCAGCGAGATCGAGAACACCGACAGCGACTACGACCGTGAGAAGCTCCAGGAGCGTCTCGCCAAGCTCGCCGGCGGAGTTGCCGTCATCAAGGCCGGCGCCGCGACGGAGGTTGAGCTCAAGGAGCGCAAGCACCGCATCGAGGACGCCGTTCGCAACGCGAAGGCTGCCGTCGAAGAGGGCATCGTCGCCGGTGGTGGCGTTGCGCTGATCCAGGCCGGCAAGACCGCCTTCGAGAAGCTGGCTCTGACCGGCGACGAGGCAACGGGCGCGAACATCGTGCGCGTTGCAATCGACGCGCCGCTCAAGCAGATCGCGCTCAACGCCGGCATGGAGCCGGGCGTTGTCGCCGACAAGGTGCGCAACCTGCCGATCGGTTGGGGCCTCAACGCCGCGACCGGTGAGTACGTTGACATGCTCGCCGCCGGAATCAATGACCCGGTAAAGGTCACACGTTCCGCGCTGCTGAACGCATCGTCGATCGCCGGACTGTTCCTCACCACCGAGGCCGTCGTTGCTGACAAGCCGGAGAAGAACTCCGCGCCGGTCGGCGACCCGTCGGGTGGCATGGACTTCTAAGTCCGAACCGATTCACGGCAGGGCGTCTCCTTCGGGAGGCGCCCTGCTTTCGTGTGTCCGGCGCCTCACCGGGAGAAGAGCCGGGCGTTGGCCTGCTCGGTCTCCGCGTACTGCTGGCCGGCCTGGCTGAGCGCCTGGCCCAGCGCTTCCGCGCTCTGCGCGACCTGATTCTGCGTGGCGCGCCAATCGGCGACGGCAGCCTGGAAGGCCATGGCCGCCTGCCCCGACCACGTCCCCTCCAGCGCCGCGAGCTGGCCGAGGAGCGTCGCCACCTCGGCCTGGATGCGGCCCATCGTGGCGCGCGCCGTCACGGTGGTGCTCAGCACTGCCTCACTGTCAACCTGGTAGCGGGTCATGGGAGTCCTCTCGGCGGGGTGATGCCGAACAGGCTAGACGGTGCGCCGGGGTCGCCGCCGTGACCCACCCAAGGCGTGCACAGGCCCGCCCGGTTCGCCCCGGGGGAGGAGGAGCGGGGCTTTTAGGAACCGGAGGGTACGTGGAGGCGCTGTGGCGCGTTCGGCGATCCCGCGAGAGGGAACCAGACCCGGAAGGTCGCGCCGCCACCGGGGGTGTCGAGCACCTGCACCGTGCCGTTGTGGCTGGCGATGATGGATGCGACGATGGCGAGGCCCAGGCCGCTCCCACCGGTTTCCCGTGCCCGGGACGTGTCTGCCCGCCAGAACCGCTGGAAGATCTTGTCCCGGATCTGTGGCGGGATGCCCTCGCCATGGTCGATCACGGCCACGGAAGCCAGCTGATGCCTGCGGTCGACGCAGACCTCGAGCTCGACCGGGCTGTCCGGAGCGCTGAAGCGCAAGGCGTTGCCCATCAGGTTCGTGATCACCTGCCGGATCTTGTTCTCCTCGGCCATGATCACCGCCTGCACGTGCACGGGCGGGGTCACCGGGGCCGCCTCCTGAACCGGGGCAATCGCATCCGGCTTGCGCGGCTTGCGCGGGCGCAGCCTGGCGAAGGTGACGCCGGCGAAGGAGACGTTTCCGGTGTGGGCGGCCTCCTCCGGGATCGGCGTCGACTCGGGAGCCGAGGGCGCGGAGCTCGTGGAGGGCACCTCCCCCGTGGAGTGGCCCAGGTCGATCTGCGGAAGGTCGCCGAGATCGGCCGACTCCGTCGGAGTGGGGGTGACCACGGTGATGCTGCGACCGGGCGAGGAAGCCATCGCGTCGAGGGCGGCGTCTCGGGCGAGCGGCATCAGGTCGACCGTGGTCAGCGCCAACGGTTTCGTCTCGTCGAGCCGGGCCAGTTCGAGGAGGTCCTCGACGAGGCCGCCCATGCGGATGGCCTCCTTCTCGATGCGTTCCATGGCCTGGGCCACCTCTTCGGGCGTCTGCAACGCACCCATCCGGTAGAGTTCCGCGTATCCGCGCACGGAAACCAGGGGAGTGCGAAGCTCGTGGCTGGCATCGCCGACGAACCGGCGCATCTGGTCGATGGTGCGGGCACGGTCCTTGAACAATCGGTCGATGCGACTGAGCATGGTGTTGAGGGATCGGTTGAGCCGGCCGACCTCGGTATTGGGGGTGGCCCCGCCCAGACGCTGGCTGAAGTCGCCGTCGGCGATCGCCGCCGCGGTGCGCTCCACCTCGCGCAGGGGCGCGAAGGTCGACGTCACCAGCAATCGGGTGAGCAGGGCGCCGACCAGCACGACACCGAGACCGAAGCCCAGGAAGATGGTGAGATAGGTCGCCATCGTGTTCTCGGTCTGCCGGAGCGAGACCGCCATCACCAGCGTGCCCAGGGTACCCTGCGTGGTGATCACCAAGGGGACGGCTACGGCCAGGTAATCGGTGTCGCGGGCTGCGTCCTTGAGGGTGATGGTCCTGCCATCGAGTTCGATGACGGACTGCAGATCGAGGGAGGACGAGATGACGGGAAGTTCCGCGGCCGGGCGGTCCTTCCAGGTGTGGTCCTTAAGGTTGCCGCGCTCGTCGTAGAGAGCCACGTAGTAGTCGGAGGAGACCACCGCGGGGTTGCCCTGGCCCAGCGCGCTGGCGGAGTAGCCGTTCGAGGCGGTTTGGGCATCCGCCTGCAGCTGCGCGTCGACCTGTTGTATCACATACTGGCGCAGCATGGCCATCGTGCCGACCCCGGAAACCAGCAGGCCGAGGGTGAGCATGAGCACGGTCACGCTGGTGATCTTGGACCGGAGAGAAATGCGGCTCCACCGCTCCATTAGTGACTGATGCATCAGGCCCTCAGTGTATGGGCGGAGTCTGGGACTATGCCTTGGCCGCCTTGAGCATGTAGCCGAAGCCGCGCTTGGTCTGGATCAGGGGCTCGGTCGAGTGTGCGTCGACCTTGCGGCGGAGGTAGGAGATGTAGGACTCGACGATGCCGGCATCGCCGTTGAAGTCGTATTCCCAGACGTGGTCGAGGATCTGGGCCTTGGACAGCACCCGGTTCGGGTTCAGCATCAGGTAGCGCAGCAGCTTGAACTCGGTCGGGCTGAGCTCGATCGGCTCGTCGCCGACGAGTACCTCGTGGGTGTCCTGGTCCATGGTGAGTTCGCCGGCCCGGATGACCGCGTCCTCGTCCGCGTGCATGGTGCGGCGCAGGATGGCCTTGATCCTGGCGACGATCTCGTCGAGGCTGAAGGGCTTGGTGACATAATCGTCGCCGCCGACGGTGAGACCGGTGATCTTGTCTTCCGTGTCGTCCTTGGCGGTGAGGAAGAGGATCGGGGCCGTGTATCCGGCGGAACGGAGGCGCTTGGTCACGCCGAAGCCGTTCATGTCCGGCAGCATGACGTCGAGGATGATGAGGTCCGGTTCCTCCTCGAGGACTGCGGAGATCGCCTGGGCGCCATTGCCGACGGCGCGCACGGCGAAGCCGGCGAAGCGGAGGCTGGTGGTGAGGAGATCCCTGATGTTGGGCTCGTCGTCGACAATGAGAATGCGGGGGCCATCGGTCATGACCTCAGTATCTGCGCGTTAGCTGGTCGTTTGCTGGGAGCTACACATATTCGGGTTCGTGGGTAGATTGGGCGGAGAATCCAAGGAATTCCGTCGTGGGGAGCCTGTCGTGAGCGTGCGAACCTTCGTGATCGCCGGCGGGGGCCTCGCCGGCGCCCGCGCCGCGGAAGCCCTGCGCGCCGAGGGATTCGGCGGGCGGATCGTCATCGTCGCCGCCGAGAGCGGGTATCCGTACGTGAGGCCACCCCTCACCAAGTCCTTTCTGGCCGGCGGTGTCGGCCGGGCCGCGGTCGACGTTCATGTACCCGGCTGGTACGCCGACCACCGAATCGACGTGCTCCTGGGCGCCACGGCCACGGAGCTCGCTCTCGATACCCGTCGGCTGACGCTGGGCGACGGGCGCACCCTGCACTACGACAAGCTGCTCCTGGCAACGGGCGCCGCGCCGCGCCGGTTCGCCGGCCCGGGATCCGCATTGGCCGGTGTGCATCACCTGCGCACGGTGACGTCGGCGGAGTCGCTCCGGGCCCAGCTGGCGGTCGGCGGGCGCCGGGTCGTGGTCGTGGGGGCCGGATGGATCGGCCTCGAGGTCGCATCCGTCGCCCGCCGCTACGGGAACGCGGTAACCGTGCTCGGGCGAGGTCGGGCGCCGCTTGCCGGAGCGGTCGGCCAGGTCATCGGCGCCGTCTTCGCCGGCCTGCACCGCGACAACGGGGTGGACCTCCGGCTGGGCGTTGGCGTGGCGGAGCTGACCGGGTACGACGGCAGGGTCACCGGGGTTCTGCTCGAGGACGGGGAACCGGTGGCGGCGGATGTCGTTGTGGTGGGGATCGGAGTCGTGCCGAACGACGCTCTGGCCCGTGACGCCGGGCTGCACGTCGACGACGGAATCGTGGTGGATGCCGCCTTCGGCAGCACAGACCCCGATGTCTACGCGGCGGGGGATGTCGCCAGCGTGTTCCACCCGGTGCTCGGTCGACACCGACGGATCGAGCACTCGACCAACGCGGAGCAGTCCGGGGCCGCGGTGGGACGCGCCATGCTCGACCACGCGGTCAGCTACGACGCCATCCCGACCTTCTCCACCGCCCAGTTCGATCTGGTCATGGAGTACTCGGGCTACGGGGATCTGGCGAGGAAGGCCGAGGTCGTCTTCCGCGGTGACCGCGCCCGGCGGCGGTTCGTGGCCTTCTGGCTGCTGGACGGCCGGGTCGTCGCCGGCATGAACGTGAACGTCGCCGGCGTGAACGAGACGGTGCGCGCGATCATCCGTTCCCAGCTCCGATTCGACCGGCACCTGCTCGGGAATGAGAGCATTGCACTCGACGGCATCCTCGCCGCCGCCGCCGACAAGGGAAAATGACATGGACACCGTGCCCATCCGCTCCTTCAGCGCGCTGCCCGACCTGATCATGCCCCGCCGCACGATCGGCGGCCGGGTGTTCGATTTCTCCCGGGAGGTGGCCGTGATGGCGATCATCAACCGCACACCGGACTCGTTCTACGACAAGGGCGCGACCTTCGGCCTGGACGCCGCGGTCGCGGCCGCCCTCAAGGCCATCGACGACGGAGCCGACTGGGTCGACATCGGCGGCGCCAAGTTCGCGCCCGGCCCCCCGATCCCGATTGACGAGGAGATCGAGCGGGTCGTCCCCGTGGTCGAGGCCCTGCGCGGGGCCGGTGCCGTCATCTCCGTGGACACCTTCCACCCGGCCGTCGCCGCGGCGAGCATCGCGGCGGGCGCCCACGTGATCAACGACACCACCGGCATCAGCGACCCGGCGATGGCCGACGTCATCGCCGACAGTGAGGCGACCCTCGTGATCACCCACAGCCTGGCCCCTCCGCGCACGGCGTATCCAGCGCCGAGCTACATCGACGTCGTGGAAGAGGTCTCCGTGTTCCTTCGGGAACGGGTCGACCTCGCCCGGGAGCACGGCGTTCCCGCCGACCGGATCATCGTGGATCCGGGCCACGACCTCAACAAGAACACCACCCACTCGCTCGAACTCACCCGGCGGCTCGGGGAGATCACCGCGCTCGGCTACCCGACCCTGGTCGCGGTCTCCAACAAGGACTTCGTCGGGGAGACGCTCGACCGGGAGCGCGGCGCGCGGGTTGCGGGGTCCCTCGCGGCCGCGGTGGTGAGCATCCTGAACGGGGCCCGGATCGTGCGGATGCACAACGTCACGGAGGCGGTCGATGCCGTGCGGATGACCGAGGCCATCCTGGGGTTTCGTCGGCCCGCCTACTTGCGCCACAACCAGGCCTGACGATGCTCGACCAGGCCGAACTCATTCGGCACTACGGGGTAGAGGACCGCACGGTGCCGCTGGTGCGGGTGAACTTCATCGCCAGCCTCGACGGTGCCGCCACGATCGGCGGGCTCAGCGGGGGGCTGGGCAACGAGGACGACAAGCGGGTCTTCGACACCCTGCGGATGCTCGCCGACGTGATCGTGGTGGGCGCCGGGACCGTGCGCGCCGAGGGGTATGGCGGCATCCGTCTCGGCCCGGCGGATGCCGCGTGGCGAGTCGGGCAGGGGTTGCCGGGCCAGGTGCCGGTGGCGGTTGTGTCCTCGCGGCTCGAGCTCGACCCGGGGCATCCGTTCTTCGCCGACGCCGCGGTACGCCCGATCGTGATCACGCACGCCGGGTCGCCGCCCGCTCGCCGGGCGGAGCTCGCGGAGGTGGCCGATGTGCTGGTCTGCGGGGAGAGCGCCGTGGACCCGGTGTTGATGGTGGCGGCCCTCGCCGGCCGCGGGCTCGGCCAGATTCTCTGCGAGGGCGGGCCGCACCTGTTCGGCGACCTCATCGCGGCGGACTGCGTTGACGAGTTGTGTCTCTCGATCAGCCCGGTGCTCGAGGGTGGCGGTGCGGGCCGGATCGCTCGCGGCCACTCGGACGCCGTGCGGGAGATGTCCCTGCTGCACGTGCTCACCGCCGGCGACCTGCTCTTCCTGCGTTACTCCCGCCGCCCATCCCCAACCTGACCCCGCCGAGACCCGCCGAGACCCGCCGAGACCCGCCGAGACCCGCCGAGACCCGCCGAGACCCGCCGAACTGTGAGTTCGGCACCGAAAATGGCCCAAAAACCGGGCCGAACTCACAGTTCGGCGAAGGGTTGGGCGGCAGGGCTGCAGGGCGGGCAGGCGGGCGGGGTCAGGCGACCAGGGTCGGGGAGTCCAGGTTCTGCGAGTCGAGGATGGTGTAGCTGTAGCCCTGTTCGGCGAGGAAGCGCTGCCGATTCTGGGCGAAGTCCTGGTCGACGGTGTCGCGGGCGACGAGGGTGTAGAAGTTGGCGGACAGACCGGATTCCTTCGGTCGCAGCAGACGGCCGAGGCGCTGGGCCTCCTCCTGGCGTGAGCCGAACGAGCCGGACACCTGGATGGCGACCGTGGCCTCGGGCAGGTCGACCGAGAAGTTCGCGACCTTCGACACCACGAGCAGGTTCTCCTCGCCCACCCGGAATGCCTGGTACAGACGCTCTCGTTCGTCGACGGGCGTCGCGCCGGTGAGTTTCGGGGCCCGCAGCGCGTCGGCGAGCTCGTCGATCTGGTCGAGATACTGGCCGATCACGAGGATGCGCTCGCCCGGATGCTTCGCCACGAGCCGCTTGACCACGTCCAGCTTCGCCGGTGCCGTCGCCGCCATCCGGTACCGCTCATCGTCCGCGGCGGCGGCGTAGCTGAGCCGCTCCGACTGCGGCAGGTCGATCCGTACCTCGTAGCAGGAGGCCGGCGAGATGAAGCCCTGGGCCTCGATCTCCTTCCAGGGGGCGTCGAACCGCTTGGGGCCGATCAGGCTGAACACGTCGCCCTCGCGGCCGTCCTCGCGCACGAGCGTCGCGGTCAGACCGAGCCGGCGGCGCGCCTGCAGCTCCGCGGTGAGCTTGAACACGGGCGCGGGAAGCAGGTGCACCTCGTCGTAGATGACCAGACCCCAGTCCATCGCGTCGAGGAGCTCGAGGTGGGCATACTCGCCCTTCCGCTTGGCGGTGAGGATCTGGTAGGTCGCGATCGTGACCGGCTTGACCTCCTTGACCTGACCGGAGTATTCGCCGATCTCGTCCTCGGTCAGGGTGGTGCGTTTGAGGAGCTCGTCGCGCCACTGGCGGGCCGAGACCGTGTTGGTGACCAGGATCAGTGTGTTCGTCTTGGCGGTGGCCATCGCCCCGGCACCGACGAGCGTCTTGCCCGCGCCGCAGGGCAGCACGACCACGCCGGACCCGCCGTCGAAGAAGCTGGCGACGGCCTTGTTCTGGTAGTCCCGGAGCGCCCAGCCGTCTTCCAGCAGGGAAATCGGATGCGGCGTGCCCGGCGTGTAACCGGCGAGGTCCTCGGCCGGCCAGCCCAGCTTGACCAGCTCCTGCTTGAGTTGCCCGCGGGCCCAGGGCTCGATCAGGAAGGAGTCGGGCGAGGGGTGCCCGATCAACAGCGGCGCGATCCGCTTGGCTCCGGCGATCTCGGTGAGCACCGCCTGGTCGTTGCTCTGCAGGACCAGCTGCCCCTCGGCATCCCGCTCAATCACCAGGCGCCCGTAGCGGCCGACGGTTTCGGTGATGTCGACGCTGACCGTCTGCGGGATCGCGAACTTCGAGTACTTTTCGAGGGTCGCGAGCATGTCGGAAGCGTCGTGCCCGGCGGCGCGCGCATTCCACAGACCCAGCCGGGTGATCCGGTAGGTGTGGATATGTTCGGGGGCTCGCTCCAGCTCGGCGAACACGGCCAGGTCGTGACGCGCATCCTCGGCGAGGGGGTGCGCGACTTCGAGCAACACGGTGCGGTCGCTTTGGACGATCAGTGGGCCATCAGACATAACCGTCAATCCTACCCGCGTGTGCTGGAACGACGGGCACCCGCTTACGGCGCCGGCGTGATGCTGATGATGCTGGACAGGGGGAGGGTGCGCTCGATGTCGGCTCGACGGTCCCTGGCACGGAACCGTCCACCGCCCACGCTGGCCGGTTCGAGCAGGTAGTCGACGACGACGCCGCCCGGCATGGAAATGCTCACGACAACCGTCTGCTTGGCCTTGATTGCCGAGTCGAGCTGCCTGGCGAGCCAGGCATCCGCTGCCTGTCCTTCGCCGCCGTCACTGGCCCGCAGCTTCTCGACCAGGGCGATCGTGGGGTCGACCGTGGTCACCGGCACCACCTTGGCGCGATGGTGGCGCCGCAGGTGCAGGATCTCGTGGGCGGCGTTCTCGGCCGCGGCCGGGTAGCGCGCGTCGCTGAGCGCCCAGAACACCACGTCGCTTCCGAACCTGCTGGTCAGCCGGTGCTCATCGACGCGAACCAGTCCGAGGGGGGCGAGTGTCTGGTCGACCGCGATCGTGCCGAGCAGACCCGGGTCGTCGGAGCGCACGTAGCTCTGGGCCTGCGGGTCCGCCGGGTCGGTCGCGCCGACCCGAACCCGGCCGTATTTGGCGGCCGATTCGCGAATCAGGTAGTCCACGGGCTGGGGGATCCCGGTCAGGGAAACCGCGCGGAGGAAATCGAGCAGCGAATCCGCGTTCTCGCCCGCGGCGAGTGCCCGGTTGACCGAGGTCGCCGAGATGCGGTAGCTCAGGGCAAGCTCGCGGCTCTCGACGTCGGCGAGTCCACGGAGGCGGGCGTCGATCGACGGGGCGAGCGGTCCGGGCGAGACGATGGACAGGTCGTTCTGCAGGTAAACGGCCCCGACCTCGGCGGGCAGGGCGGCCGTCATGGTGGCGATCGCGGCCTCGAGGTCTCCGGCGAGCACAGCCGCTCCGGCGGGGCTGGTGGTCTGGTGGGCGGTGACCCCGATGAGTTCTGCGTCGTCGGCGAGCTCGGTGACCCGGTCGTCCATCCATGCGCCACCGGCCGGGTAGAGCCAGGACACGAAGGACCGCAGGCCCTCGCCCCAGGAGACGCCGGGACGCTGGGCGAGGATGCCGCGCACGTCCGGCGGGAGAGCGGAATGCCAGGACTGGGCGATCGTGGCCCAGCGGCGCGCCGTGCCCTCGAGCAGCCAGGCCTCACCGGCCTCCGTCTCGTTCCAGTAGCCCTCTGCGTGGGCGATCAGGTCGGCCCTGGCCGCCGTGGCCACGAAGGATGCCACGGCCTCCAGCTCGATGCCCATCACGGCGGAGAGGCGTTTCGTGTCGGGCAGGCCGAGGCCGCCGCGACTGAGTTCCCTCGCCGGTTCCCGGGCGAGCTCGGTCACCAGCTCGGCGATCGACGACACGGCCGAGAACGCACGTTCCGCCGCCAACCGGTCTGTGAAACGGGTCTCGGTCGTCGAGACCCCGGCCAGGGCGGACGGAGCCGGCGTCGCGGCCAGTTCGGTCGCGGTCGGCAGGCCCAGGGTGGGCCAGGTGAGCAGGTGGGCGGCGACCGCGTCGTAGGGGCGCAAGCGGCCCTCGCCGAGTCGGCCTAACATCAGGGAATCCAGCTCGGTCGCGCGCGCCGCGACATCCGCTTCGGGGATGGTGCTGCCGCCCAGTTCGGAGAGTCGACCGGCCAGCTCGGCGAGCGTGGGCGCCGATGGTGCGGCATCCGGGTCGACCGGGAGCGAGAGCTCGGCGGCCACGGCCAGCACGGCCACGGTGGACCGGTCCAGCTGGGACAGGGCGCGCTGCACCGCGTCGGGTTCGAGGAGGGCCTCGGCGAGATCGAAGAAGTCCCGGATGCCAGCGGCAGAGACGAAGCGAATCTCGAGTGTGCGACGCAACGCTGCGTCGTCGAGTGCCCGGAGACGTGAGGCGAGCGTGAGCATGGCGGTCACTCCCTGTTCTGTCGTGCCTCGCGTGCGCGGCGGATAGCGGTCATCACCATGAGGGCGATGATCAGGAGGAACCCCAGCGGCAGTCCGAAGAGCGGCAGGGCGAGCACGGTCGGCCACACGCCCTGACCGAACCCGTTGTCGGCTCCGGCCCCCACGGCGGTACCGATGATCACGGCGAGGAAGGCGAGGATCGACAGACCCACCACACCCGCAACCATGTAAGCAAGGATGCGTTCGAGCCGGCTCGCGGCATGTGGAGTTTGATTGGTCACACTCCCAAGGATACGGGGCATCTCTCGGTCCGACCGAATAGGCTGGGGTTCGGTTGGCGCGCATTCAGCGCGCCCGGAATGCAGCGAGGTCCAGATGCCCACCGGCAAGGTCAAGTTCTACGACGAGGAGAAGGGTTTTGGCTTCATCAGTTCTGATGACGGCCAAGAGGTCTTCCTTCACGCTTCTGCGCTGCCCGCCGGAGTGACGGTCAAGGCAGGAACGAAACTCGAATACGGCATCGCCGACGGCAAACGGGGCGCCCAGGCGCTGTCCGTGCGCATCCTCGAGGCGCCGCCGAGCCTGGTCAAGCTCAGCCGCAAACCGGCCGACGACATGGCGATCATCATCGAGGACCTCGTAAAGGTTCTCGACGGCATCGGTGCGAGTCTGCGCCGTGGCCGCTACCCAGACAGCACCCACAGTCACAAGATCGCGGCGATGTTGCGCAAGGTCGCCGAGGAACTCGATGCCTGAGGCGGATCCAGTACTGCTCGCCGCAGCCGACCTGGCGCGTGAGGCGCTGCTCGACATCACCACGGCAGACACGATCGGCGATCTGATCGGGAATATCGTCGAGGACGAGCACGTGTTGTCCCTGCTATTCGACTGCACCATGCCCGGGTACCCCGGCTGGCGCTGGACGGTGAGCCTGTCCCGCATCGACGCCGATTCGCCGGCCGCCGTGCTCGAAACCGAGCTCACTCCCGGCGAGGACGCCCTCGTGGCGCCGGACTGGATCCCGTGGTCCGACCGTCTCGCCGACTACCGCACGGCGCAGGAACTCGCCGCGGCGGTCGCGGCAGGGGACTCGCTCGACTCGGACGATGATCACGACGACGACGACGACGACGATGACGATGACGATGACGACGAGAACGATCACGATGACGACGACGATGACGGCCCCGACGAGGATCCGCACGCGCTCGACGGCGACGGCGACGGCGACGACTTCGACGACGACCGCGGCGAAGACGTGCTCGACGGGATCGACTTCGGTGAGGCGCTATCGTCGCCGGAGCTGGACCCAGCCGAGGCCGACGAGTCCTAGACCGAGACCGATGGCGGCACTGGCCGGCCACCAGTCAAGTCCCGCCGCCGCAAGGTCACTCCGGAAGAAGACAGCGAACACCAGGGCTAAGGCCCAGCCGGCCGAACCCGCGAGGATGGCCATTCGGGCATCCGTGCGGGCAGGCAGGGGGTCAGGCCGATGGCCGTGAAGGTGGCCACCCGCAACTGGTTGCGGCCGAGCTTGCGGTACGGCTCGGTGTCGGAGATGCCATTGGCCCGAAGGGTCTTCGCCACGGCCGCGGCGTCGATCCGGTCGTCGAAGTCGATCGTGGCGACGACCTGCGAGCGGTGGTCGGGGTTCGTCACGAACGGGGTGGCGTAGTCGACGCTCTCGGCCCAGTCGTAGAGCACCGAGGACGATTCCTGCGTGCGGGCGGAGGCCCAGGCGAGGCCGCCATTCCCGTTGATCCAGTCCAGCTGGTTCTCGATCAGGAGCAGGGTGGTCACGGCCGGGGTGTTCAACGTCTGGTTGAGGCGAGAGTTGTCGATCGCGTTCTTCAGGCTCAGGAACTCCGGGATGTACCGTCCGCTCGCCGCGATGCGTTCGACCCGCTCAATGGCGGCTGGGGAGAAGAGGGCAAGCCACAGGCCGCCGTCCGAGGCGAGGTTCTTCTGCGGTGCGAAGTAATAGACATCCGCCTGGTCGGCGGCGAAGTCGATCCCGGCGGCGGCGCTGGTGGCGTCGATCACGGTCAGTGCGCCCAGATCACCGTTCACCCGGGTGACGGGGGCCATGACGCCGGTCGAGGTCTCGTTCTGCGGCCAGGCGTAGACGTCGACCCCTTCGGTGGCGACGGCCGCGCTGCGCGAACCGGCTGGGGCCTTGATCACGTCGGGGGCCTCGAGGAACGGGGCCGCCGCGGCGCTGGCGAACTTGCCGCCGAACTCGCCGAACACGAGGTTCTGGCTTCGCTTCGAAATAAGGGAGAAAGCTGCTGCATCCCAGAAGGCGGTCGACCCTCCGTTGCCCATGACGATTTCATAGCCGTCCGGGGCTCGGAACATCTCGCTGAGACCGGCGCGTACGCGGCCGACAAGGTTTTTAACGGGGGCCTGGCGGTGGGAGGTGCCGAGGACGCTGGATCCGACGGCTAACAGGTAGTCGAGTTGTTCCTTCCGGATTTTTGACGGGCCGCAGCCGAATCGTCCGTCGAGGGGTAAGAGTTCAGAGGGAATAGTCAGATTCTGCATAGGGCGATTCTAGTTGTCGGTGCCGCGACGGTAGGGTTGTCACTTGCATAGAGGCGGACCGGGAGGCTCTGGGGATGACTGATCTGATCGACACGACCGAGATGTATCTCCGAACGATTCTTGACCTCGAGGAAGAGAACATTGTTCCCCTCCGGGCGCGGATTTCGGAGCGTCTGGGCCACTCGGGTCCGACCGTATCGCAGACCGTCGGGCGCATGGAACGGGACGGCCTGGTCATCGTTTCGGGCGATCGTCACCTCGAATTGACCCTTGCCGGACGCCGCAAGGCCGTGCATGTGATGCGCAAGCACCGCCTGGCCGAGCGCCTGCTGAGTGACGTGATCGGGCTCGAATGGGAGTTCGTCCACGACGAAGCATGCCGCTGGGAGCATGTTATGAGCGAGCAGGTTGAGCGCAAGATTCTGGAGATCCTGGGCCACCCCACCGAGTCGCCGTATGGCAACCCGATCCCCGGCCTCGACGAGCTGGGCGATTCCCCCGCGGTCGCGTTCATGGCCGGCGTGACCAACCTGATCGATGTCGTCGCGCGGTCCACCGAGCCGGTGACCGCCGTCATCCGTCGGTTGGGGGAGCCGGTGCAGTTCGACCCGGAGCTCCTGGCCCAGCTGAAGAACGCCGGAGTGCTCCCGGGCCAGACCGGGGTGTTCTCCGCGGCCGGTTCGTACGTGCTCGTGAGGGTCGACGGCTACGAGGAAGGGCTCGAACTGCCCGGCGAAGTGGCCAGCCACATCTTCGTCACCACACCCCCGATTTCCGGCTGAGGCTCGGCGCCAATCGGTCGGGCGCCGCACCCGGTTCGTTACCAATTTGTTAGAAAATTCGCCGATTTAGTGACAAACGCATAAACCTCACGTAACCTCGGGGGCGTCCACTGGCCATAAAACGGCCGACGGACCCGGACCTGGACGCCTTCACTCCCGTCTCCTGGCCCGGCACACGCGATTAGCGCAGTGGACGGGGCAACTCCCTAGTGTTGCTGAGGCGCCGGAGGTTCATACTTTGGCCGCATTAGGTAGAACACGCTCCTCGCGAGCACAGAACTCGATTCCCGGCTCGGTCGGGCTGTCCTCCGCGATGGCACGGACCGGCACGGGACTCAGCGCCCGGACGGGTCCCGCTCCCGCGGCACCGAAACGGTCCCGCCGTCGCGGGGCGGTGGCGAATGTGGTCTTCATGACCCTGGCCACCGGACTCGTCGCGACCCTGGCCCTGCCGGCCTATGCGTTCGCTCCCGACGCCAAGGACACCACCTTCGGTGCGACGGAGTCCACGTCGCTCACCCGATCCGGCGCCCAGACCGTGGAGGTCGCCGCCCAGGCGGCCACCGTGAGCGTCGCCCGTGACGGGTTCACGGCCACGACCCCCGAAGAGCTTGCCGCCGCCGCGGCCGCGAAGGCGGCCGAGGCCCGCCGCATCGAGGTTGCCGCCGCGATGACGTCCTATGCCGCGTCGTACTCCGGCCCGTCCGTGGCGGACTATCTCGCGAACCCGTCGCACCCGAGCTTCGACCTCGGCTCGGTCTACGGTGTCGCGTCGCAGTACCAGGGTGTTCCCTACGTCTACGGTGGGGCGACCCCGGCCGGTTTCGACTGCTCGGGCTTCGTCATGTACGTCTACGCCCAGTTCGGGATCGGCCTGCCGCATTCCTCGACCGGTCAGGGCGCCGCAGGCACTCGAATCTCGATCGCCGACGCCCAGCCGGGCGACCTCGTCATCATGGACGGTCACGATGGCTTCTACGCCGGCAACGGCAACATCCTGCACGCACCGTATGAGGGTGCGTCCGTGCGGGTGCAGCCGATCTGGACCAGTTCGTACTACATCGTGCGGCTCGGAATCTGATTCCCACGAATGTGAACGTTGCGTAACACCTAGCACAGTCGAGGCCCGGCGTTTCGCCTGTCGAGGAATCTGGGTTAACCTGATGCTCTGATGTTCTGCGAATTCTTGGAAGAGCCACGATTCGAGCGGCGCACGATCCACACCATGGATGTGCGCTGCCGCTTCGCGTTGCGGCACAGCAGTCAAGCATGTCTCGGTCGTGCGTGTCTCAGCCACGTCATGTCCGCGAGGGCGTTGTCATTGTGACGGCGCCCTTTTTGTTTGCCTGCTCGCTTCCTCCTCGCCGCATCGGAACGTAGTTCGAATGGCTGGAAGCCGTCCAGCCCTTTTCGAAAGGGAACGCATGCGCACACTGGTCCTCAACGCGGGGTACGAGCCCCTCGCCGTGGTCTCCTTCAAACGGGCCCTCATTCTGGTGATGAACCAGAAGGCCACGATCGTCCAATCCGATCAGGGGCACCCGGTCTGGGCATCGTCGGGGTCCTGGGACCGGCCGAGCGTGATCCTGCTCACCCGGTACGTGCGCATCCCGCGACTGCGGTCCGTGCCGGTCAGCCGGCGTGGTGTGCTGCGCCGCGACGACCACCGCTGCTGCTACTGCGGCAAGACAGCGAACACGATCGACCACGTGCTGCCGCGATCCCGGGGCGGCCGGGACACCTGGGACAACCTCGTGGCCTGCTGCCTGCGCTGCAACAACCTCAAAAGCGACCGGACGCCGGGGGAGATGGGGTGGAACCTTCTCTTCCACCCGAGGATGCCGATGGGCACGACGTGGGTGGTCAGGGGCGCGGAGCGGCCACTTCCGCAATGGGACGAATTTCTTGCTCCTGCGGCCTGACCAGCAAATGTAACAAAGCGGTAACGCGCGAGGGTGACTTTGCCCCCGGATTCCCCTAGGCTGGGGGAGCTCCGACCCGAACCTGGCCACGCAGAGGAACAGATTTTGCCCCATCCCGGTGATCCCGGCACGTCCGCTCCTTCAGGGAACCAGAACGCCCTCCCGACGCGTCGCGAGCTTCGTGCGCAGCGCGAGGCTGGCACTGTTCCCGGTGCAGCGGTCGTTCCCCAGGCCACCGGCACGGATTCGGTTCCCGTTGCGGTCGGCGTTCCCGGCCCGGATGTCGCGGCAGTTGTGTCGGATGTCGCGGCGATCGTGTCGCCCGCACGCCGGCGCGCCAGTGCCCCGCCCGCGCGCCCCGCGCTCCGCCCCGCCCGGGTGTCCAAGCGCCGAAGCCCGCTGAAGCTCGCCGTCACGCTCCTGGCGATCCCCGGATTGTTCCTCACCGCGGGGCTTCCCGCATACGCATTCTCTCCCGACGCCGGAGCCAACCAGAGCGCGGCATCCACCCGTTCGCTGGCCGAGGCCGGCGCACAGGGCGTGACCGTTGCGGCAGGCGCCTCGGCGGTCACCGTGGCCAGGGACGGCTTCACGGCCACCACCAAGGACGAGCTCGCCCAGAAGGCAGCCGAGGCCCTCGCGGCCCAGCGGGCTGCCGAATCGGCCAGGGCCATGGCGGCATCCTTCGCCGTGTACGGTGTGCGCGCCCAAGGCGACGACTACCCCTGGTACGACCGGGGCACCGAAGCCCAGGGTGGCGGGCTCTCCCCGCTCAGCTACTACTACCGTGAATGCGTTGACTTCGTCGCGTGGCGGCTCAACCGCGACGCCGGTTCGACGGGCGCCCCGTTCAAGTGGACCTGGAGCAACCTCACGCCGGGTGGCGGAAACGCCAGCAGCTGGGCGAACGCCTGGGCGAGCCACGGTTGGCCGACCAGCAAGACGCCCGTCGTCGGCGCGGTGGCCTGGTTCAACTACAACCACGTCGCCTACGTGCAGTCGGTCGGCAGCGACGGGTCGGTCGTGCTCGAGGAGTACAACTGGATGAGCAGCCACGCGTACCACAAGCGCACGGTCGCTGCCAGCGACGTCCCGCTGTTCCTCTACCCGCCGAACTGATCCCGCCGCACCCGTGCTCGCCGAACCGGTCGGCGCCCGGGACCAGCTAAACTTTCCAAGCCAGCCTCTGTAGCTCAACGGAAGAGCAGTTCCGTCCTAAGGAAACGGTTGGGGGTTCGAATCCCTCCAGGGGCACCACGATTTCGTCATGAGAGTGCAATTCGGCGCGATTCCTCCTCCTGCCACTGCGGTCACGGTCCGCTTCAGGGCATCGATCCCGCTCAGGCGCCTCAGCCGTGACATCCGTATGCCGCCAGGTGCGCCGTAGGCTCGCTGGATGGAGACGAAGACCTGGACCGTGCGAAATCGCGACGCACTCGCAGCCGCAACGGTGTGGGTGCCGTTCATCGTCTTTGTCGTGTCGTGCGTTCGGTGGGTGCCCGCGCTCCCTGCCGTGATGAAGCTGCGGAATGACATCGACCAGGCGAACGCCGCGGTCCTGCCGACCTGGCTCATTGCCGTTGGGGTCGCCGTCGTTCTCGTCGGGGTGGGGGTCGGGGCCCTGAGCCTCGTGCCCGAGAGGCCCGGAGAAGGGCGGAGCCGACGCCTCCCGCTGTTCTGGTGTGGGGCGGTCGCGGGCTTCGTCTGCGCGATCTGGCTGTTTCAGATGGCACCGGGCACCGGCACGCCCGGAGATGCGTCCCCAAATAATGCGCTCGCCGGATTCGCGGCCATCGGCGCGGCGCTCTACGGATTCGTACCGATGCTCGTGGCGAGCCGTTCGGCGCGTACTTCGCGCTGAACTCTGCCGGGATCGGTGGCGCCCGTCGTCGATCGACGCGCGCCACCGGAGCAGGAACGGGCCGGTTCAGTTGTGCGGGATGCCGATCGTGAGGCCGCCGTCGATGACGAACTCGGCACCGGTCGAGTAGCTCGACTCGTCGCTGGCGAGGTAGAGGACGAGGCTGGAGACCTCTTCGGGCTTCGCACCGCGGCGCAGCGGAATCTCGACCATGTCGACGTCGAGCGACTTCGTCATGGCGGTTTCGATGAAACCCGGGTGAATCGAATTCACCCGGATGCCGAGCGGCGCCACATCCAGGGCGACCGACTTCGTGATGCCACGCACGCCGAACTTCGACGCGACATAGGCGTGCAGTCCGGCGCTGCCGAGGAGGCCCTCGACGGAAGATACGTTGATGATCGACCCGCCGCCGCGTCGGGAGAGTGCAGGAATCGCAGCCCGCATGCCGAGGAACGTCCCGGTCAGGTTGATCTCGATGGTGCGGGTCCAGACGTCGATCGGGAAACTCTCGATCGGAGCCGCGCTCGCAATGCCGGCGTTGTTGACCAGGATGTCGAGACCGCCGAATGTCTCCACGGCGAACAGAACGGCGCTCGACCAGTCGTCGGCGTCCGTCACGTTGAGGTGCACGTAGCGCGCGGACGGCCCGAGTTCCTTGGCCATCGCCTCGCCCTCGGCGTCGAGAAGGTCCCCGATGACGACCTGGGCGCCCTCCGCGATCAGCAGGCGAGCGTGCGAGGCGCCCATCCCGCGGGCGCCGCCACTGATCAGTGCCACTTTGCCTTGAACACGGCCCATGATGACCAACTTCTCTCTGTGCTCCGGGCCCCCTAAATAAGGACTCCGTTCATAAATGAGCGTACTCCGTTATATGCGAATTAGCTGGTTGAACCTACGATTGAGGAAACCCAGACCGAGGAGTCGCGTGCGCAGCCAGGAAGAGCACCCCATGGAGTCTCCTGGGGCCACCGCTCCGGGCCGTCGGGAACGCAACAAACGTGCCAAGCACGAACGCATCCTCTCGGCTGCGGAGGATCTGTTCGCGGAACGCGGCTATTCGGCCGTGACGACCCAGGACATCGCCGACCGAGCGGATGTCGCGGCTGGCACGCTCTTCCGCTATGCGGCCTCAAAATCCGAGCTCCTGCTGATGGTCTTCAACAATGAATGGCGGCGAGCCATGCGCCGCGTGGTGCTTCCGGGTAGCCGGGATCGCGGGGAGCCGCCCGTGGCGCCCGCGGATGCGATCGTGGCACTGCTGCTTCCCCTGCTGGAGTCGGCCGCACGGAACCCGGAGAACACCGCGTATTACCAGCGCGAGATCCTTTGTGGCGAGCCGTCGGGCGCCTACCGGATGGCGGCGCTCGAACTCGTCGACGAACTCGAGGCCTCGATCGGCGCGCTGCTCAGTGGCCTCGGGGCCGGGGAGGACGCCGAGCGCCTTCGACCGGAGATCGACGCGGCGCTCGCGGCCCGCAGCATCTTTTCGATGCTGCACCTCGCTCTGATCCGGTGCGGGCTCGGCCGAGAGCCGATCGAGAACCTGCCGACCTCGCTTCGCGCCGAGATCGACCTCGTGCTGCACGGCATCCTCGAGCGTTCGCCCGAACGAGCCACGGATGCCTGAGCGGCGACTTCTGCGGCCATAGCGCGCCGCCGCTACGGAAAAGGCAGCCCGCGCCCGCGACCGCGGGCGCGGGCTGCCGATCCGGTCGCGGCGGTGAGGGACGGCCGGCGGCCTGGGAAGGGGGAGCGATCCACGAGACTGCAGGGAGCCCGGGAGAAAACCCGGGAGAAACCCGGGAGCGGCCCGGGGGAGAGCGCGGCAGGGCCCGGCGGGAGAAATGCCCGCCTGACCCGAGCCGACATAGTTTCCCTGCCCGTAACCTGCCGGCCCTAAACTGAGGCATCGCGCCGCGACCAGACACTCCGGCGTGGACGAGGAGCGTGCGTGCAGATCCAGCCCGACCAGAATGTGCTCGCGGCCGGAACGAAGGCCACGCCCGTGCGCACCCTCGTCGACATCCTCTCCGCCACGGCCGCGGCGCACCCAGGTGCGCTCGCGCTCGAAGACCAGGACGGCGCGGTCAGTTACCGCGAACTGATGCGCCTCGTCTCCGAACAGGCCACCGGATTGAGCGAGCTCGGGGTGCGCCGGGGAGACAAGGTGGGCATCCGGATCTCCTCCGGAACCCGGGAGCTTTACGTGTCCATCCTCGCCACACTCGTCGTCGGGGCGGCCTATGTGCCCGTCGACGCCGACGACCCGGATGAGCGTGCTCGGCTCGTCTTCGGCGAGGCCGGGGTCATCGGGGTCATCGGCCTGACCGGCCGGTTCGACCTTGCCGGGTCGATCGATGCGGAGGCGCTCGCCGACCGTCCCCTTCCCGCCAGCGACGACCTGGCCCTCGCCCAGGCGCCCGGAGTCATCCCGACCCCCGACGACGATGCCTGGGTCATCTTCACCTCCGGCTCGACGGGCGTGCCCAAGGGCGTCGCCGTGACCCACCGCTCCGCGGCCGCCTTCGTCGACGCCGAGGCCGGGCTGTTTCTCCGCTCCGAACCGATCGGCCCCACCGACCGGGTGCTGGCCGGCCTGTCGGTGGCCTTCGATGCCTCCTGTGAGGAGATGTGGCTGGCCTGGCGCAACGGCGCCTGCCTGGTCACGGCCCCCCGCTCACTCGTGCGATCCGGCGCGGATCTCGGCCCGTGGCTGATCGCCCACGGGGTGACCGTGGTCTCGACGGTGCCCACCCTCGCCGCCCTCTGGCCCGATGAGGCCCTCGAGCAGGTGCGCCTGCTCATCTTCGGCGGCGAGGCCTGCCCGCCGGAACTCTCCGCTCGCCTCGTCGCCCCCGGGCGTGAGGTCTGGAACACCTACGGCCCCACCGAGGCCACCGTCGTCGCCTGCGCCGCGCTGCTCGACGGCACCGATCCCGTGCGAATCGGTCTGCCCCTGCACGGCTGGGATCTCGCGGTCGTCGACGCCGCGGGAGGTCGGGTCGCACCCGGCGAAACGGGGGAGCTCATTATCGGCGGAGTCGGACTCGCCCGCTATCTCGACCCGGCCAAGGACCGGGAGAAGTACGCGGCCTACCCCGGTCTCGGCTGGGAACGAGCGTACCGCAGCGGCGACCTGGTGCGGTTCGACCGCGAGGGCCTCGTCTTCGTGGGCCGGGCCGACGACCAGGTGAAGCTCGGCGGCCGGCGGATCGAGCTCGGCGAGATCGAGGCGGCACTGCGCGCGCTCCCCGGCGTGGCCGGCGCCGCCGCCGTGGTGCAGCGCACCCCCGCGGGCAACCAGGTTCTCGTCGGCTACCTCGCGCTCGCCGACGGGGCGGCGCCGTTCGACCGTGCCGTGGCCACCGACCGGCTCCGCGCCGAGCTCCCGGCGGCACTGGTGCCGTTGCTCGCTCTGGTTCTCGATCTGCCGACGCGCACCTCCGGGAAGGTCGACAAGGCCGCACTGCCCTGGCCGCTCCCCGGCTCCGCCGGTCAGGAAACGGCAGGGCTGACGCCGACCGCGACCTGGCTGGCCGGGCACTGGGCCGCGATCCTCGGTGTGCCCGTCGACGGCCCGGATGCCGATTTCTTCGCCCACGGTGGTGGCTCGCTCTCCGTAGCCCAGTTCGTGTCCGCGATTCGGGACCGGTTTCCCGACACCCGCATCTCCGATGTCTACGACCAGCCACGGATCGGCGCGCTCGCCGACGAACTCGACTCCCGGGCGCCCTCGACCCCGACGGCACAGCGGCAGGTTCTGCCGGTTCCCGCGCGCAGCCGGATCGCGCAAACCCTGCTCGGCGTGCCCCTGCACGTGCTCGTGGGTGCGCGCTGGCTCGTTTTCCTCGCTGCGGCGAACAACCTGCTTTCGACCTGGGGCGGGGCCGCCTTCGCGCCGACCATCTCCTGGTGGTGGGTCGCGCTCGGTTTCGTGCTCTTCGTCACCCCGCCGGGAAAGATGGCCATCTCCGTCGTCGCCGCCAGGCTGCTGCTCCGCGGCGTGACGCCGGGGGACTATCCGAGGGGCGGCGCCGTTCACCTGCGCCTGTGGCTGGCCGAACAGGTGGCGTTGCTCGTCGACGCCGCAAGCCTGGCCGGGGCCCCCTGGATCAGCTACTACGCCAGGGCGCTGGGGGCCAAAGTCGGTGAGGACGTCGATCTGCACGCGCTGCCGCCGGTGACCGGGATGCTCACCATCGGGGCGCGCGCCGCGATCGAGCCGGAGACCGACCTCGCCGGCTACTGGATCGACGGGGATGTGCTTCGGCTCGGCGCCGTGCAGATCGGCGCCGACGCCACCGTCGGGGCGCGAAGCACCCTGCTCGGCGGCGCCCGGATCGGCGACGGCGCAATGATCGACTCCGGCGCCGCCGTCTCCGGCAAGGTCCCCGACGGCGAACGGTGGGCAGGCTCGCCAGCCGTTCGGGTCGGCGCTTCCCGCGGATCCTGGCCGGCCGAACGCCCGCCCCGGGCCCGCCGCTGGTTGATCGCCTTCGCCGCCGGCGCGGTCGGGATGACCGGCCTGCCCGCTGTGGCCGCGGCCCTCGGGGTGCTCGTGGTCGGCGCCGCAATCGGTGATGCCGCCACCCTCGCCGACGCGTTCCGGCGTGCGGCCCTGGCCGTTCCCCTCGCCGTGATCGTCGCCGGTCTCGCCTACGCGGCGCTGGTGATCGGCGCGGTCAGGCTCGTCGGAGTCGGCCTGCGCGAGGGGTATTACCCGGTGCGCAGCCGGATCGGCTGGCAGGTCTGGATGACCGAACGCATCCTCGACGGCGCCCGCACCCTGCTGTTCCCCATCTACGCCAGCCTGCTCACCCCGGTTTGGCTGCGGCTGCTCGGCGCGAAGGTCGGCGCTGGCGTCGAGGCCTCGACCGTGCTGCTCATCCCGTCGCTGACCACCATCGCCCCCGCCGCCTTCCTCGCCGACGACACCATGGTCGCCTGTTATGAGCTCGGCGGTGGCTGGCTGCGCATCGGCCGGGCCAAGGTCGGCCGCCGGGCCTTCCTCGGCAACAGCGGCATCGCCGGGCCCGGGCGCACCGTTCCCCGCAACGGGCTCGTCGCGGTGCTCTCCTCCACTCCCCGCAAGGCCAAGCGCGGCTCCTCCTGGCTGGGCAACCCGCCGGAGCGGCTCCGGCGCATGGTGACGGATGTCGACGAGGCCCGCACCTTCCGGCCGCCGGCCAGGCTCCGCACCGCCCGCGCCCTCTGGGAGGTGTTGCGGATCGTGCCGGTCATCGTCACCGCCCTGATCGCGCTCGGGGTGCTCGCCGCCCTCGACGGGTTGTGGCTCACCCTCGGCCTCGGCTGGACCGTCGCGCTCTCCGGGGTCGTCATGCTCGCCGCCGGCGCCGTCGCGGCGGGGATCACGACCGTGGCCAAGTGGACGCTGGTCGGCCGGATCACCGCGACGGAGCATCCGCTCTGGTCGTCGTTCATCTGGCGCAACGAGGTCTCGGACTGCTTCGTGGAGATGGTGGCCCGGCCGTGGTTCGCCGCGAAGGCCGTCGGCAGCCCGGTGCTCTCGGTCTGGCTGCGCAGCCTGGGCGCCCGGGTCGGCCACGGGGTGTGGTGCGAGACCTACTGGCTGCCGGAGGCCGACCTGGTCGCCATCGGCGACGGGGTGAGCGTGAACCGCGGCTGCGTCGTGCAGACCCATCTGTTCCACGACCGGATCATGCAACTGGACCGGGTGGAACTCGCTGACGGGTCGACCCTCGGCCCGCACAGCGTCATCCTCCCGGCGGCGACCGTCGACCAGGGCGCCACCGTTGGCCCCGCGTCGCTGGTCATGCGCGGCGAGCGTGTTCCCGCCGGGTCGCTCTGGGCCGGCAACCCCATTTCGCCGTGGCGCCGACCGCCATGGCAGACTTGATCCCCACCATGCCCCACACCCCGCCCCAGACCTACGGCTCGGCCTCCGCCGGAGACCCCTACCTTCCCTCGAACGGGAACGGCGGCTACCTCGCCGAGCACTACGACCTCGACCTCGACTACAAGGTGTCCACGAACCAGTTGCGTGGCACCGCCACCATCACGGGGCTCGCGGCGACGCGGCTCGACCGATTCAGCCTCGATTTCGACGGGCTCACCGTCGACCGGGTCACCGTCGACGGGGCCCGGCCGCGGAAGGTCGCGCACTCGGCGCGCAAGCTGACCATCACCGTGGCGACGACGATCGAGGCCGGCCAGAGGTTCGAGGTGACCGTGCGGTATCGGGGCGCACCGCATCCGCTGCGCAGCATCTGGGGAGACGTCGGCTGGGAAGAACTGGACGACGGCGTGCTCGTTGCCGGACAGCCCACCGGCGCCGCCTCGTGGTTCCCCTGCAACGACCACCCGAGCAACAAGGCGTCGTTCCGGATCCGGGTGGCCTGCGAGGACCCGTACACCGTCGTCGCCAACGGCAAGCTGGTGTCGCGGTCGTCGAGGTCGGGGCGCACCTCGTGGACATTCGTCGTGGCCGAACCGATGGCCACCTACCTGGCCTCGGTGCTGATCGGTCGGTACCGTCGCACCGACGTGGCCGCGGCCCCGGTCGCCCAGCGAATCTTCTTCCCGGCCAATCTCGCGCACGAGGTGGGTCTGGACTTCGCCCGCCTGGGCGAGATGATCACCCTCTTCAGCGACCTGTTCGGCCCGTACCCCTTCGACGAGTACTCCGTGGTCGTCACCGATGATGAGCTCGAGATCCCGCTCGAGGCCCATGGGTTGGCCGTGTTCGGTCGCAACCACGTCGACGGACTCCACGGCAGTGACCGGCTGATCGCGCACGAGCTCGCCCACCAATGGTTCGGAAACAGCCTGACCCTCTCGCTCTGGAAGGACATCTGGCTGCACGAGGGATTCGCCTGCTACGCCGAGTGGATCTGGTCGGAGGCCAGCGGCGGAAAAAGCGCCGACGACTGCGCCGCCGCGCACCGGGCCAAGGTCGACGCCCTGCCGCGCGACATCGTCGTCGGCGACCCCGGGCCGCACGACATGTTCGACGACCGGGTCTACAAGCGCGGCGCCCTCGCCCTGCACGCCCTGCGGCGCGAGCTCGGCGACGCCGCCTTCTTCGGCGCGGTGCGCGCGTACACCCTGGCCCGTCGGCACGGGTCGGTGTCGACGGCGGACTTCGTCGAGTTCTTCACGGTGCACACGGGCAGCGGCGAGATCCACCGCATCGTGGACCGCTGGTTGTTCAGGACGGCGCTGCCCAAGCTCTGAGGCGTCGCCTCCCGTTCTGGTGAAGGGTCAGGCGCGCGGCCGGTCACGGATGCGTTCGGCCGGGAGTACCTGCACGACCGGTTCGCCGGCGGTGAACGCGGCGATAGTGCCGACGAGGCCGGGCCCGGCCTCGAACCGAGCGAGCCTCGGCAGGACCCGGGGGAGGCCGCCCAGCGGATCCGCGCTAAGGGCGGGGCAGGCCGTACCGCCCGCCGGGGGTACGGAGACGGAGAGCGCTCGTGGGTCGACTCGCAGGCCGACCCCGATCGCCTTGAGGGCGGCCTCCTTGGCGCTCCAGATCCCGGCGCGCGCCGTGGCCGCATCGTTCCGGGCCACACCCCCCAGCGCGGCCAGCTCCGCCGGGTTGAACGCGACGTCATCGAATCCGGCGCGCGAGACGGCCTCCACACTCTCAATGTCGATGCCCACCGACCCGACGAAGGAGAGGCCGACGGCGACGGAGGCGCCCGCCCGGCTGAGGCTGACGTCGAGTGGACGGGGATCGCCAGTGGCAGCCCCGGCGGCGCGGCGGATGCGGGGCCTGCCATGGTCCGTGCCGCCGCAGGTCGGGCAGCGCCGGTCGAGCGACAGGGCGCCGGGGGCCGCGCCGAGGACCCAGGCGGCTGCGGCCAGCAGGAAGGCGCGGTCGTCGGCATCCGTCGCACCGCGCGCACCCAGCACGACGAAGACCTCGGCCGTTCCCCCGTCGCTCACCAGACCACGGTAGCGCGGGCGAACGGATCGGGCTCGCCGCGGTGCGACACTGGAACCCGCACACGAGGAGAACCGATGGCACTGATCGACAATGCGATCTACGTGGACGGCCACCGCGCCGCCACCCCGACGACACTGGATGAGACCTACGAGGTCATGAAGGCGAACAACGGCTTCGCCTGGATCGGCATGTACCGGCCGTCCGAGGCGGAGGTGCGCTCCGTCGCGAGGGAATTCAGCCTGCACCACCTGGCCGTCGAGGACGCGCTCAAGGGGCACCAGCGAGCCAAGCTCGAGCGCTTCGACGAGATCCTGTTCCTGGTGCTGCGGCCGGCCCGGTATATCGACGAAGAGGAACGCGTCGAATTCGGCGAGCTGCATGTGTTCGTCGGACCAGACTTCGTGTACACGATCCGTCACGCCGAGTCCCCGAACCTGGCCAAGGTGCGCGAACGGATGGAGTCGACACCCGAACTGCTGGCGTTCGGCCCGGAGGCGGTGCTCTACGCCATCCTCGACCAGATCGTCGACGAATACGGGCCCGTCGTCGCCGGGCTCGAGAACGACATCGACGAGATCGAGGACCAGCTCTTCGACGGCGACGCCGAGGTGTCCCGGCGCATCTACGCGCTCTCCCGGGAGGTGATCGAATTCCAGCGCGCCACCCAGCCGCTCGTCGGCATGCTCGAGGCCCTGCAGCGCGGGCTCGGCAAGTACAGCGTCGACGTCGAACTGCACCACCACCTTCGGGACGTGCTCGACCACACCCTGCGTGTCGCCGAGCGTGGCGACGCGTTCCGGCAGCTCCTCGACAACGCGCTGATCGTGCACAGCACCCTCGTCACCCAGCGCCAGAACGACGAGACCCGGCTTTTGTCTGAAACCAGCCTCGCCCAGAGCGAAGAGGTCAAGAAGATCTCCTCCTGGGCCGCCATCCTCTTCGCCCCCACCCTGGTCGGCACGATCTACGGCATGAACTTCAGCTATATGCCCGAACTGAAATGGGTGTTCGGCTACCCGTTCGCGCTCGGACTCATGGTGGCCATGGGGTTCGGCCTGTACGGGGTGTTCAAGAAGAACGGCTGGTTGTAGGAGCCGCCGCTACCCCTGCGCCGCACGCCAGACGGCGACCTCGGCGACGAGCGACGCCTTCTCGGCGGGCGTCAGGAACGACGCCTCGATCCCGTTTTCGGCCAGCAGGGCCAACCGGTCGGGTCCGAGTCCGAACTGCCGGTCGAGGGCGGCCACGTTGTCGTCGATGTAACCGCCGAAGTAGGCCGGGTCGTCCGAATTGATGCAGGCGAGCAGCCCGCGGTCGAGCATCCGCACGATCGGGTGGTCGGCCAGGGTGTCGATCACCCGCAGGCGCACGTTCGAGAACGGGCAGACGGTCAGTGGAATCCGCTCCCGCACGAGCCGCTCCAGGAGCACCTCGTCCTCCAGGCTGCGGATGCCGTGGTCGACCCGCTCGACCCCCAGGAGGTCCAGGGCCTGCCAGACATAGGCAGGCGGGCCTTCTTCCCCGGCGTGGGCCACGAGGTGCAACCCGTTCTGGCGCGCCAGGTCGAAGACCTCGGTGAACAGCTCGGGCGGATAACCGACCTCGGCGGAGTCGAGCCCGATCCCGTCGATCCGGAAATCGCTGGCCAGCATCTCGGTGAGCATCGCCAGCGCCTCGGCCGCCGGCCGGTCGCGCAGGAACGTCACGATCAGCTTCGTGCTGATGCCCCAGTCCGCCTGGGAGGTTGCCAGGGCGTCGTGCACCCCGCCCAGCGCGGTGAGCAACGGGATGCCGCGACTGGTGTGGGCCTGCGGGTCGAAGAAGATCTCCGCGTGGCGCACCCCGGCCGTTCTCGCCCGTTCGAGGTAGGCACGGGTGAGGTCGCCGAAGTCGACCCGTTCCCGCAGCACGTCGAGGTTGCGGTAGTAGAGGTTGAGGAAGGACTGCAGGTCCTCGAACTCGTATTGCGCGCGCAGCTCGGGCAGTGACGCCCACGGCAGGGTGACGCCATTGCGTGCGGCCAGGTCGAAAAGGAGTTCGGGTTCGAGGGTGCCCTCGATGTGCAGGTGGAGTTCGACCAGGGGAAGTTTCATTGACCCATTCTCGCAAGCGGATGCGATCCCTGCCCCGCGCGCCCGGCCCCGGCCCGAATCGGGTCGATTTTCCGCGGAATCCGGCGAAACCCGGGCTGCCTTGCGGGGAATCGGCCGAGTCTGACTTAGGGTGTCGATGTGTGGCGCCTCGATAGAAAACTAGATGATGACGGCATCCTGTCGGAAATTCAGGATGCTTCCCCCGCCGACCCGCACAATCTTGCCTCGGCGCATGCGGTCAGCCTCGGTGACCCGGCCCTGTCGGTCGGAAACGTCGCGGAACCCGCCTGGCAGCGCTGGCGCGACGAACTCGCCGAGGTCGGCGGCCGCTCCCCGCTGCTGCACTTCAGCGACGGACCGCGCACCCGGATCGAACTCAGCGCCACCCACCCGGGCGGACTGCCGCAGTTCATCACCGGCAAGACCACCCTGCTCTCCAACCTGATCCGCGACGAGCTGGCGCTTCGCAACGCGCGCCTGGCGGCGGGTGAGATCACCCAGAAGGGCATCGAACTGCGCTCGATGCGCGGCATCGAGTCGGTTCACCTGGCGATCGGCCTCGCGGAGTGGCGCCACGGCGACGTGGACTACACCGCTCCCGTGCTGCTGCGCCCGCTCGCGATCCGACGCTACGGCCGCGACTTCGAACTCAAGCTCAAGGGGGCGCCGTTCCTCAACCCTGAGCTGGCCCGCGCCCTGGCCGACCAGTTCCAGATCACCCTGGACGCCGACGCGTTCGTCGCGCTCGCCGTCACCAACGGTGCGTTCAAGCCCCAGCCCGTGATCGACCGGCTCCGCGGACTCACCTCGCACTTGCCCTGGTTCAATGTCGTTCCGCGCCTCGTCGCGTCTTCGTTCGCCGATGTCGGCCGGGGTCTCGCCGCCGACGCCGCCGTGCTCGAGCACCCGCTGCTCGACGCGGTCGCGGGCAACCAGAATGCGCGCCGCGCGATCGAGACGGCCTACAACCCGGTGGTACCGATCGGGCAGGACGCCCGGCCGCCGGCCACCGACACGTTGCTCCTCGACGCCGATTCCGAGCAGGAGAACGTCGTCGCCCAGATCTCGGCCGGCAATTCACTGGTCGTGAAGACCCTCCCCGGCACCGGCGGTACGCAGACGATCGTGAACGCGATCGGGTCGCTCATCGCCCAGCACAAGCGCGTGCTCGTGGTCAGCGCCCGCCGATCCAGCCTCGACGGCATCGCCCACCGCCTCGTGCAGGTGGGGCTTCCCGGAGTGGCCGTCACCCCCCGCACGCTGCGCCGCGACCTGATCCAGTCGATCACCCGCAACGAGAAGATCGCCCAGCCGATGGTCGGCGACGTGGATGACGCCCTCGTGCGCCTTCGCAAGGTGCTGCTCGACTACCGCTCCGCTCTCACCCGCCGCGACAGTGCACTCGGGGTGTCGGTACTCGACGCCCTCGGTGAGCTCGCCCGCCTCGCCCAGCTGCCCGCGCCGCCCTCGACGACCGCCCGCCTCGACCGCCGCGCCCTCGAACGCCTGGCCCAGGGCCGCGCCGCCGCGGCCACGACACTGATCAAGGCCGCCGCGCTCGGCGAATTCCGTTACGGGCCGGGCGATTCACCCTGGTACGGAGCGTCGTTCACCTCGACCGCGGATGCCTCCGCCGCGCACCAGTTGGCCAAGCGGGTCAACCAGGTCGAGCTGCCGCGACTGCTTGAGCGTGCGGCCGGCCTCGTCGGCCAGACCCGGTTGCGTCCGTTCGAGACGATCACTGAACTCGGGGTCTACCTGCGCCTGCTGCTGGACATCCGGGAAACCCTCGACAAGTTCCAGCCCGCCGTCTTCGACCGGTCGCTGGCCGAGCTGATCGCCGCCACCGGATCGCGCCGGGAATCCCCAGAGATGCCCTCCTCGAGCCGCCGTCGGCTGCGCAAACTCGCCGACGAATACCTGCGCCCCGGGGTGCACGTCAGCGACATGAACGAGAGCCTGCGGCGCATCCAGCAACAGCGCACCCTCTGGCAACGCTACGTGGTCGCCGGCGTCACGCCTGAGGTGCCGGTCGGCATCTCAGATGTCCACGTCGCCTTCCAGCGAGTGGCCGAGGACCTGGCGAGCCTGGACATCCCGCTCGGCACGGCCGGCACGACCCGCCAGCTCTCCGCCCGCCCCGTCAAGGAACTCATCTACACGGTCTCCGGGCTGGCCGCGGAGAGCGAGGTGCTCGCGAACCTGCACGAACGCACCGCCCTGCTCGCCACCCTCCGCGAACACAACCTCGACCCCCTGATGACCGACCTCGCCCAGCGGCACGTGTCCGAGAAGGATGTTGCCGACGAACTCGAACTCGCCTGGTGGCAGTCCGTTCTCGAGACCATGCTGGCCGGCGATAAGGCGCTGCTCAACGCGAACACCCAGGTGCTCGACCGCCTCGAGGCCGACTTCAAGCTCGTCGACGAGGCCCACGCCTCGACGACCGGTCAGCTCCTGGCGTGGCTCCTCGCCGAGACGTGGAAGATCGGCGTCGTCGACTGGCCGGAGGAAGCCGACAACCTTCGTCGCCTGCTCCGCGCAGACCGTGCCACGCCCACCCGGCTGCACAAGGCGGCACCGCACCTCGGCCGGGTTCTCGCGCCGGTCTGGCTCGCCTCGCCCTACGAGGTCGCCGGGCTCGACGACCAGATGAGCTTCGACACGGTGCTCCTCGTCGACGCGGGGGCCACCACCTTCGCCGAGAACGTCGGGGCGATCCGCCGTGGCAAGCAGATCGTCGCCTTCGGTGACCCGGTCACCCAGACCCCGTCCGCGTTCGAGACCGGGATCAACGAATCCGGCGACGACCGATCGGGCCAGGACACCAACGTCGACGCCCTCCACGCCGACTCCGCGCTCGCCCGCCTCGGCGAGCTGCTGCCCACCCTCACCCTCACCCGCAGCTATCGGGCCGGCGGTGAAGACCTTGCCGAACTCGTCAACCACCGCTTCTACGGCGGGCGCATCGACTCCCTGCCGTGGGCGGGCAGCTTCCTCGGCCACGGCAGCCTCACCCTCAACTACGTCGCCGGCGGCCACGGCATGCCGGATGCCGACAGTGGCGCCGTCGAGAGCGTCGACGCCGAGGTGGCCAAGGTCGTCGAACTCGTCATGGACCACGCCGTCAAGCGTCCCCAGGAATCGCTCATGGTCATCACGGCCAGCGCACGCCACTCCGTGCGCGTGCACCAGGCGGTACTCTCGGCGTTCTCCAAACGCACCGACCTCTCCGACTTCATCCTCAAGGACCGGGCCGAGCCGTTCACGGTGCTCACCCTCGAACAGGCCGTGGCGCAGAGCCGCGACCGGGTCATCTTCTCCATCGGCTACGGGCGCACCCCGCACGGGCGGTTGCTCACCAACTTCGGTTCGCTCGGCGAGCCCGGCGGCGAGCGGCTGCTGGCCATCGGCATGACGCGGGCGAGACGGGCGATGGACATCGTCTCCTGCTTCCGCCCGGCCGACATCGACGAGGGCCGCCAGCGTCACGGTATCCTCGCCCTGTCGCAGGTGCTCAGCGAGACCGAAGCGCGCCGCGACGAGTCGCAGGTGCCGGACGCGAGCGAGGCCATGCTCGTCGACCTGGCCCGGCGCCTCGAACGCCTCGGCCTGACCGTCTCCCTCGGCCACCGCGGCAAGCTGGCCCTGGCCGGCTCTCACGCGGGCCGTGCGGTCGTCGTCGAGACGGATGCGGTGGTCGGCAGGTCGAGCCTCCGCGAGTCGCTGAGGCTCCGCCCCGAGGTGCTGCGGCGTCTCGGCTGGCACTACCTGCGCGTGCACAGCTTCGAGCTGTTCAGCAATCCCGATGCGGTCGCCGCGCGTGTCGCCGCCCTCGCCGGGGTCAAGCGCACCCCGACCGAATGACCGGGGACACCCCGCCCGGACCGGTCCCCGTCGCGCCGCGCCAGGCCGTCGTTCGGCAGCCGGGGCGGGCCCGCCGGGCCAAACTGATGCCCGCGCCGGATACCGACCCCAACCCGCATCCGCCGGTTCTGCGCGAAGAGGGCGGTGTCGCGCCCGCGAGTGGAGACGCCAAGGGCGCACGAAGCGAGAACGAGGCACGGCTGCGTCAGGACCGCCCGCCGCACTGGTAGTAGCCACACAGAAATGGGCCAGGTCCGAGGACCTGGCCCATTTCTGTCATGCGGGGAGCGTCACGGTCGCGCGGACGCCCGAGGTTACGGCGCCGTGGGCAACTTGGGCGCCTCGTGCGCGCCGGAGGCGAGCAGGTCGCGGATCTCGGCGAGCAACTCGAGTTCGGTGAGCGGGGCCGCGGTCTCGGTGCCGGCGGGGGCGAGGGCGGCACGGCGGCGTTCCTGGGCTTCCTTCATTCGGTTGATCGGCAGCACGAAGACGAAGTAGACAACGAGAGCGATCAACAGGAAGTTGATGATGGCCGCGAGCACAAGGCCGAAGCTCAGGGTGGCGCCGCCGGGCAGTTTGACGAGCATCGAGTTCGCCAGGCTGTCGGCGTTGAAGATGGCCGCGAGGAGGGGCGTGAAGAGCCCTTCCACGATGGCGGACACAACCGCGGTGAATGCCGCGCCGATGACGACAGCGACCGCGAGGTCGATGACGTTGCCACGCATAATGAATTCCTTGAAACCTTGAATCATGTCCTACTACCTCCTCAGGGGGCGGCCGGGGTCGCCGCGCTCTTGATGGTAGTGGGTGCTTTGGTCGGGGCAGAAGAGCCGGTGTCGGGCTTCGCAGACGGAGCCGGGCTCTTCTCCGCTGGGGCAGGAGCCGGTTTGGACTTGGCCTGCTGGGCTGATTTCGCGTCCGAACGGGCGTCGTTCTGATAGAAACCCGAGCCGGTGAAGCTCACCCCGATCGACGAGAAGACCTTGCGCAGCTTGCCGCCGCAGGTCGGGCATTCGGTGAGGGTGTCATCGGTGAACGCCTGCTGGATATCGAAGGCGGTGTCGCACTCGGTGCAACGGTAGGCATAGGTAGGCACTGGAACTCCGGCTGTGGAACCCGGGCCGCAGGGCGGCCCGTGGTTTCCGATTGTGAATATGGTTCGGGGGTTAGAACGTGATGATGCGGGTGGGCGTGACCAGGCCGTTGACCGGCTGGTCGTGCACTTCGCGGGGCACCTCTTCGAGGTACTCGCCGTCGAACACGACGGCATAGACCGGGGGACACTTCTCCATCGACCCGAGCGTCTTGTCGTAGTAGCCGCGGCCCCAGCCCATCCGCAGACCCGTGCGGTCGACGGCAGCGGCCGGCACGATGATGAGGTCGACGTCATTGATCGCGATCGGGCCGAGCAACTCGCCGACCACCTCCGGGACGCCGGCGAGGCCCTCGATCTCGGTCTCGTCCTCCCCGACGGTCCAGTCGAGCAGCCCGTCGTCGCGAGAAACCGGGAACAGAACCTTGATGCCCTGGGACTCGGCCCAGTTCACGAACGGACGGGTGTCCGGCTCGTTGCGGGCGGAGAGATAACAGGAGATCGAGCGTGCGGAGAGATCGACCACGGTGTTCTGCAGATTCTCCGTGAAACCGGCCGTTGCGGCATCTCGCTCGGCGGCGGTCATATTCTGGCGGCGCTCCCGCAACTCGGCGCGGAGCGCCCGCTTTCGATGAGCGATGTCGGAGTCCATATAAGTCATCCTAGATGCCGCTAGCGTAGGGGTCATGGGTATACGTATTACAAAGGCCGTCATTCCCGCCGCAGGATTGGGCACCCGATTCCTTCCCGCGACGAAGGCGATGCCCAAGGAGATGCTTCCCGTCGTCGACAAGCCGGCCATTCAGTACGTGGTTGAGGAAGCCGTGGACGCGGGCCTCACCGACGTGTTGATGATCACCGGGCGCAACAAGAACGCCCTGGAGAACCACTTCGACCGGATGACCGAGCTCGAGGCCATCCTGGAGAAGAAGGGCGACCAGGGGCGACTGGCGAAGGTCAAGCACGCGACCACGCTGGCCGACATGCACTACGTGCGCCAGGGGGATCCGCTCGGGCTGGGCCACGCGGTGCTCCGCGCACGAATGCACGTCGGGGACCAGCCGTTCGCCGTGTTGCTCGGTGACGACATCATCGATGCCCGCGACCCGCTGCTCGCCAAGATGCTGACCGAGCAGGGCAAGCGCAACGCGAGCATCGTGGCCCTGATGGAGGTCGACCCCTCGCAGATCCACCTCTACGGTGCGGCCGCCGTCGAGACCACCGACGACCCCGACGTGGTGCGGGTGACCGGGCTGGTCGAGAAGCCCAGCGCCGCGGATGCCCCGTCGAACCTGGCCATCATCGGCCGGTACGTGCTGCGCCCCGAAGTTTTCGACGTGCTCGAGCACACCCAGCCGGGCAAGGGCAACGAGATCCAGCTCACCGACGCACTGCAGGAGATGGCAGGCACCCCGGCGGCTACCGGCGGCGTCTACGGCGTCATCTTCCGCGGCCGCCGCTACGACACCGGCGACCGCCTCGACTACATCAAGGCCATCGTGCAGCTCGCGATCGACCGCGACGACCTCGGACCCGACCTCCGCCCCTGGCTGCGGGACTTCGTCGCCACCCTGGACTGACACGCGACGGCCGGCCGGGCGCGATGGCCCGGCGGGTCGGCTACATTTGTGACACACCATCGGGCATGAGAAGACGGGCAGGCAGTGGCGATCGCGATTCCGACGCTTCACGAGGATGACGTCACGCTGCGCCCGATCCGACTGCGGGACGACAAGGCGCTCGAGTACGCGCTGATGGAGAATCGCGGCTGGCTGCGCAAATGGGAGGCAACCAGCCCGTACTCGCCGATGTCATTCGACACGCGATCCAGCATCCGCAGCCTGCTCTCGCACTCGCGAAACGGGCACGGCCTGCCGTTCCTCATTGAGCACCAGGGTGAACTCGCCGGCCAGCTGAACGTGTCCTCGATCACCTGGGGCTCGCTGTCCTCGGCGACGATCGGCTATTGGGTGGGGGAGCGGTTCGCGGGCAAGGCGATCACGCCGATCGCCGTCGCGCTGGCCACCGACTACTGTTTCGGACAGCTCGGCCTCCACCGGATGGAGATCTGCATCCGGCCGGAGAACGCCCCGTCCCTGCGCGTGGTCGAGAAGCTCGGCTTCCGCTACGAGGGACTTCGTCGGCGCTACATCCATATCAACGGCGACTGGCGCGACCACTACTGTTTCGCCCTCGTCGCCGAAGAGGTCCGGCAGGGTGTGCTGCGACGCTGGCGCGAGGGCGCGGTCTCTCCCGACGCCGCCATGGTGAGCGTGCTCGACCGGGCCGCGGCGGCGCATCCGTTGCCCGTTCGCGACCAATGAATTCGCTGGACTTGGATGACACACCCCCGGTAATCAACACCGGATGGGCTCTGCGCTCCTAGCGTAGACACCATGAGTAGCGAGGTCCTGGGTGGGGGAGTGATGGTGGCGGTTGCCGCTGCCCTCTGGGTGACCTATCTCATGCCCACGTGGGCGCGCCGACGCCAGTACATGACCACCGAACGAAACGCCGTGCGCCTGCAGCAGACGCTGCGCATTCTGGCCGAAACCTCGGAGATTCCCCAGCAGGTTCGCCTTGAAGCGAACGCCCGCACCGTCGTCACCCAGCGCAAGCTGCTCGCCCAGGCAGAGGAAGACGCCCGGGCCGAGGCCAGGGCCGTGGCCGGCGCCGCGACCGCCGAGCGTCGCGCCGCTTCGGAGGCCGCTTCCGCCGACCGTCGTGCCACCGCGGCGCTGGCCGCGATCAAACGTTCCGAACGGCGAGGACCTCCAATGACAGCCCACTCCCGGCGTTCCCGGCGACTGCGTCGCGTACGAGCGTTGTCCACCTTCGTTTTACTCGTCGGCGTCGTGCTCCTGGTCGGCGGGTCGCTGGCCGCCGCTGCGGGAGGCACCTGGGCGATGGCCGCGCTCGGGGCGGCCACCGCGACGCTCGCCCTCTCGGCGCTCTCACGACTGGCCCGAACCACACGCAACGCCGCACGGCTCCGCACCGGTGCAGTGGATGAGCGGGTCGCCGCGCCGGCCAGGGCCGGCCAGAAGTTCGAACCCGTGCACTTCGACGAGGCCCCGCAGGTGACGCCCACCTGGACGCCCCAACCGCTCCCACGCCCCCTTCACCTCGCCCCCGGAACCATCGCCCAGACGGCCATGGCGACGGCGGATGCCGCGGCCGGACTCCGCCAGGCGGCCGCCGAGGCCGAGGTGGCCAGGCGTGCCGCCCAACTCGCCGTTGCCGTCACCCCGCTCAAACGAGGCGTCGGCGCACGAGTGTCGGTGCCCGCAGGCGTGCCGAACGCGGCACCCGCCGCCGCCGCGAGCCGGTTCGCCGCGATGGGCGTCGTCGGCGAGACCGCACCGGGGATGACCGACCTCGACGCCGTGCTTCGTCGTCGTCGCGCCGTCGGCTGACCCCCAGTCACAGCCGGTTTCGGCCCGTGACGGCGGGTGTGCTCAACCGGGGCCTCCACGCGTGATATTCTGCATAAGCGGTAAGGGGCTATGGCGCAGTTGGTAGCGCGTCTCGTTCGCAATGAGAAGGTCAGGAGTTCGAATCTCCTTAGCTCCACCGAGTACGACAGGATGCCCCCGGGAAACCGGGGGCATTCCTTGTTTTCCGCAGCCAAAGGCATCCGCTCGCGGCGTCACAGGGGAAGTCGCGCGCGGAGTCGCCCTCGCCGGAGATTTTCGCACCCCTTCCGGATTGCTCGCCCGCGCCGGCGGGTGTCGCGAATTTCTCCGCTTTGGTCCGCGTCGCGAGCCAGGGGAGTTTGCGCGCCTGGCCGAGGCGGGCCGCCCCGGCCAGGTGTGAGCCTGACCGGAGCGGTTGTGTCCCGGGCCCCTGAATCCCCCACGGTCGTTCGAGTATCGAAACTCACCTCAGGACTTGTACGATCGTACAACACGTCCGCATGGCGGTACAACCGTGATGGTGGCTACTCTGGGAGCGCACCGACGCCGGGACGTACAGTTCGTCACGGCTGCAGCTGCGGCGATTCTCGAGAGGCTCAGGTGGTCAGCAACGCACGCCCCGCGGACACTCGCGAGCGGATCCTCCTGGCCGCTGCCATCGAATTCGCCGATCGCGGCTACGCCGGCACCTCGATCGCGCAGATCGCCGACCGGGCGACGACGGGCAAGGGCCTGGTGCAGTATCACTTCAAGGCGAAGTCGGAGATGGCGGTGGCCCTCGTGCGCGCCGCATTCTCCCGGGCGCCCTTCGCCAATGTGCTCGACGTCGATTCGGTTCACGGGCTCGGGGCGGTGGTCGAGTCAATCCGCAGCGTGGCGGGTGCATTCCGCGACGATGTTCAGGTGCGTGCCGCCGTGCGTCTGATGCGGGAATATCACCTGATTCCCGTCACCCTGCCGACGCCATACGTGGGCTGGATCGCACGGATCGGCGGCCTGCTGCGTGAGGCCGAGTTGGCCGGGGAGGTGCGACCGGGCCTCGATGTCGATCGGGAGGCCTGGCACCTCGTGTCCTACTTCTCGGGGGTGCAGGAGCTCTCCAACCGCCTCACCGAACGGGCGGATCTCCCGGAGCGAATCGAGGAGATGCTGGTGCGAGCCCTCGCCACACTGGGCGCCACGACGCCGGAACGGTTTCTCTGAGCCCTCCACCGCGCTGTTACGTGCCGCGCTGTACAAGCCGCCGCGGCGAGTCTCGTCAGCCCGGAGTGCCGGGAAGCCCCGGCCTCTGCAGGAGCTGGGTGATCCGGTTGGCCTCCTCGAGCAACAGTCGACCCAGTTCCGGTCGTCGCTCCGCCCGGAACCGGGGCTCGATGCCGGTGAGGGAGAGCGCCCAGGTCGGCCGATTCGCCCGGTCGAAGATTGCGGCGCCCATTCCCCAGCTGCCCTCGAGAATGAGACCCGGATTCACCGAGTACCCGGTTTCCCTGGTGCGGGCGAGCGTGGCGCGCACGGCCTCCGGCGTGTGCTGCTCGCCCCACCGGGCGACGAAGGCCTCGTTCTGCACGAGGAGCGGTTCGGTCTCCTCCTCGGGCAGGAAGGCGAGGATGGCGATTCCGGCCGAGGCGACGCCGAGTGGGAACCGCACGCCCTCGTGCAGCACGAAGGAGCGGATGGGGAAGCTGCCCTCCTCGCGCAGAAGACAGACGGTCTCCGCGCCGCGTCGGATGGACAGGAATGCGCTCTCGCCGGTCTCCTCGGCCAGCCGCCGCAGGCTCGGCCTGGCCAGCTCCTCGATCGGATAGCGCTGGGCGGCGACGGCCCCCATCACGAAGATCTCCGGCCCGTAGTGCCAGGTGTGGCTGACCGGGTCGTGGTCGAGGATGCCCTCGGCCGCGAGCGAACTGAGCAGGCGGTGCACGGTGGGTCTGGTCAGGCCCGACTCCCGCACGATCTCGGCCAGTGGCGTGCCGGCAGGGTTCCTCCCGACGAGGCGGAGCAGCAGCGCAACCCGCCCGACGACCTGTGCGCCCTGAACGGGAACTCCCTGGTTCTTGGCCATGATTTCTCCCAAATGTCCATAATGTGGATGGCTGGCAGTCTACTGTTCACGGGATGGATAGTGGCAATTCGGCTCCATTCCAACCGATTGACAGAGGTGCGATTCGCCGCCTAGCATGGCCGACAGACGAGGCGTCCACAAAGTGGATGTACCGAATCGCTCGATGAGGAGAATTCCATGTCCAAGGTTTTGGCAAGTGCCGCCGACGCGCTCGGCGATGTGCTCCGTGATGGGATGGTGCTGGCGGTCGGCGGATTCGGGCTCAGCGGCATCCCGGCCGATCTGATCGACGCGGTGCGCGCATCCGGGGTGACCGGCCTGACGGTCGTCTCCAACAACATGGGCGTCGACGGCCTCGGCCTCGGCCGCCTGCTCGACGCCGGTCAGGTGCGCAAGGTGATCGCGTCGTATGTGGGCGAGAACAAACTGTTCGCCGAGCAACTGCTCGCCGGTCGGCTCGAGGTCGAATTCAGTCCCCAGGGCACGCTGGCCGAGCGCCTGCGGGCGGGCGGGGCCGGCATTCCCGCGTTCTACACGAAGACCGGGGTCGGCACCCTGATCGCCGAGGGCAAGCCGCTCGCCGAGTTCGACGGCGTCACCTACCTGCAGGAGCGCGCGATCGTCGCCGACGTGGCGCTCGTGCACGCGCACCTCGCGGACACCGAGGGCAACCTCGTCTACCGGTACACCGCCCGCAACTTCAATCCGATCGTGGCGACGGCCGGCCTGATCACCGTCGCCGAGGCCGAGCACATCGTGGCGCCCGGCGACATCGACCCGAACCACGTCGTCACACCCGGCGTCTACGTGCAGCGCCTCGTGCAGGCGACCGCTCGCACCAAGAACATCGAGCAGCGCACGGTGCGCCCGCGTCCCGCGGCCGTGGCGTCCTGAACCGTCCGCCGTCTTTCGCCCGACATATCCCGCACCACAGAGCTCAAGGAGCCCCACGATCATGACCTGGACCCGAGACGAGATGGCCGCGATCGCGGCCGAAGAGCTAAGCGACGGCGACTACGTGAACCTGGGCATCGGCATCCCGACCCTCGTCGCCAACAACCTCCCCGACGGCATCAGCGTGACGCTGCAAAGCGAGAACGGCCTGCTCGGCATGGGGCCCTTTCCCTACGAGGGTGAGGAAGACGCCGACCTGATCAACGCCGGCAAGCAGACCGTGACCGTGCTGCCTGGGGCGTCGATCTTCGACTCGGCGACGTCGTTCGGCATGATCCGGGGCGGGCACGTGAAGGTCGCGATCCTCGGCGCCATGCAGGTCTCCGGCTCGGGCGACCTCGCCAACTGGACGATCCCCGGAAAGATGGTCAAGGGGATGGGTGGGGCGATGGACCTGGTCGCGGGCACACCCCGCGTCATCGTGCTCACCGAACACGTGGCCAGGGACGGCTCCCCGAAAATCGTGGAGGCCTGCACCCTGCCGCTGACCGGGGTCGCCGTGGTCGACCGGATCATCTCGGACCTCGCCGTGTTCGACGTCACCGAGGCCGGCCTCGTGCTGCGCCGTCTGGCGCCCGGGGTATCGGTCGAGGAGATCCAGGCCCAAACCGAACCGGCGTTCAGCGTCGACCTGACGGAAGCGGTGAGCGAATGAGCCTCAAGGACCAGTTCGGCACGGATGTGCTCCTCACCGGGTGGGGTCACAGCCGGTTCGGCAAGCTCGCCGACGACACCCTCGAGTCCCTGATCGTGCAGGTGGCCACCGAAGCAATCGAGAACTCCGGTGTCGACGCCGCCCAGATCGACGAGATCTACCTCGGCCAGTTCAATTCCGGCCTCCAGCCCCTCGCCTTCCCGTCGTCCCTGGCACTGCAGACCGACCCGGCCCTCGCCAACGTGCCGGCCACCCGGGTCGAGAACGCGTGCGCCTCCGGCTCAGCCGCGTTCCAGCAGGGAGTCAAGGCCATCCTCGCCGGCACCGCCCGCACGGTGCTCGTGATCGGCGCCGAGAAGATGACGGATGCGACCCCCGAGCGCGTCGGCTCCGCCCTGCTCGGCGCGGACTACGGCATGGCCGGCAAAGCCTCGACCTCGGGCTTCGCCGGACTGTTCGCCGTCGTGGCCGCGGCGTACGAGGAACGCTACGGCGCCATCGGCGACGTGCTCGGCTCGATCGCCGCGAAGAACCACCGAAACGGGGTCGACAACCCGTTCGCCCAGCTGCGCCGCGACCTCGGCGAGGACTTCTGCCGCACCGTCTCGGACAAGAATCCGATCGTGGCCGGGATGCTCCGCCGCACCGACTGCTCCCCGGTCTCCGACGGGGCCGCCGCACTGGTGCTCTCGGCCGAGTCGGTTCGCTCCAGTGGCGCCGCCACCGAACCGGTCCGACTGGCCGGCTTCGGCCACGCCAACGACTTTCTGCCGGCCGAGCGCCGCGACCCGACCGAGTTCGCGGCCACCCGGGTTTCGTTCGAGCGCGCGCTGCGGATGGCGGGTGTCGGCCTCGACGACGTCGACTTCGCCGAGGTGCACGACTGTTTCACCATCGCCGAGTTGATCATGTACGAGGCGATGGGCCTGACCGTACCCGGCGAGGGACGCCGGGCCGTCGAGGAAGGCTGGGTCTACCGCGGCGGAAAGCTGCCGGTGAACATCTCCGGTGGGCTCAAGGCCAAGGGGCACCCGGTCGGCGCCACGGGGGTCTCCCAGCACGTCGTCTCGGCCATGCAGCTCACCGGCACCGCCGGCGATATGCAGTTGCCGGCGCCGCGTCGAGCCGTCGTGCAGAATATGGGCGGCGTCGGCGTCGCCAACTACGTCAGCGTGCTCGAGGCGGTCTAGGGCTCGCTGAGGGAGCCCAGGGCTCAGCCGACGAACGTGGCCATGGTGAGCACGGTCGTTCCGTCGAGGTCGGCGGTCGAGAGGTCGACCCGCACCGAGCCGAGGCCGGCCAGCGACGACGGATGCGTGCCGCCGCAGGGGATCCGCACGGTGTGGCCGGGCAGCTCGAGCACCCAGTACCGTCGGTCGGTCAGGCGGTCACCGTCGCGGTCGATTCGCACGGGGGCCTGCGTCGCTGACCACTCGGCCAGGGTCGCGTTGACCTCGGCCTGCACGGCCGCCAGACCGTCGGCAAACCCGTCGGTGACGAAGCCCTTGCGCTTCAGGGACTTGCCGAGCCGGTAGGTGTCGGTTGACGCGTTCTCGGTGATCAGCGACACGTCGATGGCCACGCCGTCGAAGTCGGGGTCTCCGAGTGCGTCGCGCCGAGTCTCCTTCTTCCACCGGTCGCGGAGCGCGCGATTGAGCGCGAGCGAGGCCAGGTGGCACCCGGTGTGCCCCGCGGACACCCGCTGACGATAGCCGGGGTCGACGACGACCTCCACCCGGTCGCCCTCGGCGATGACGGCGTCACCGGCCAGCACGTGCACGACGACGAACGCCCAGCCCTCGGTGCCTTTGCCGACCGGGATCTCCCGCCCGATCTGCAGGGTGTTCCCATCCGTCGCCCCCACAATGCAGTCGAGAACGGGCCACTCGGCACCGGTCATGCGCAGCACGGCACGGTCGGGGCCCTGATCTGGCCAGCCGGCGTCAACCGGGTGAGCACAGGTCCGCTCGAGCAGCACGGCCAGACGCCCGTCCGGGAGCGGCTCCCGGTGCAGCACTGTGCTGGAGTTCACGGTCTCACCGGAGGGATAACCGACCAGGGTGTCCTCGAGGGGCAATGTCACGAGCGGGTCCTTTCGGGGCGGGCGGCTCGTTCCCGGAGCAGACCCAAAAAAGGTGCCGCCGCGTACACACGTGGCGGCACCTCGGTAATGGTTGTGGAGGCTCTAGGCCTTGCGGGCCTTTTCGGCCGTTTCGTTGGACTTGGCGTGCTTGTCGGCGCGCTTTTCCTTCAACGACTTGCCGGCAACCTTCTTGCTTGCATCCTTTTTGGGCGATTTGTCAGCCATGTGTACTCCTTCGATCCGAGCCCCAGCGGCACCGTGTCTTCGACCCTACGCGGATTCGGCCCAATCGGCATCTTCCGGTCGTGCCCTGTGCAACTGTGCCAGTCCGTCCTAGTCTGTCTGCAGCGAGCCGAAGACCCGAATGGAGCCGACCCGCCGGCCCAACCTGGACCAAGAGAGATGGGGAGTCATGAACGAGAAGGCCACCTACCGAGCAATCTTCTACGGTGCGAACCCGATAGCGGAAGGAACCGAACGAGAGCTGCCCTTCGTCGACGGTGGCTTTCAACAGACCGTCACCCTCGAGGTGGAGGAGGGCGGCGCGACCGTGCGCCGAATATTCGAGCTGGGTCCTGTCACCGAGGAGCCGATCGCGTACCAGTACGTCAAAGACGTGCACGACCCCGCCGCGGAACCGGACGTCCCCAACTAGGGCGACCGGAGGCCGCTCGGCCGCGAGGGCCGTCCGAGAGCTGGTTCAGACCGACGGGGAACGAGGCCCGGCCGGTCAGATCCGCTTGCCCGGGCTGCGGCTGAGCCGCACCGGCAGCGCCATCAGCGGGCCGACGAAGCGGCGCTGCAGGCGCCTGGCCGGGCCCCAGACGAACTGCACGACGTACTGGGAGAGGATGGCGCCGGCCGCGAGGGCGACCGCCACGGCGCCCGCCGTCAGGAGGCTGAGCAGGCCGTTGATCTCGCCGTCCGAGAGCTGCAGCAGACCGCGGAACAGGATCAGACCCGGCACGAGCGGCACGAGTGACGTGACGACGATGACCAGCGGGGGAGTGCGCACGATGCGGGCGGCGACCGCCGCGGCCAGGCCGACGCCGATCGCGCTCGCGCCGGAGGACCAGACCACGCCGAAGTCGGCGGAGGCCGCTGCCAGGTAGAGGAACTCGGCGCCGGCGCCGAGGGTGCAGATCACCCAGAACGCCCGCCACGGAACCTGTACGGCCAGGCCGAAGCCCACCACGATGACCACGGATGCCACGAGCAAGGTCGGCAGGTTGGCCAGGGTCGGTGTCAGGTTGGCATCCACGGTCAGCTGGAGGCCGAATCGGGAGAGCAGCAGTGAGGTCCCGGCGACACCGGTGACCAGGCCTCCGGTGATCAGGAGCGCCTCCATCAGCCGTGCGGTTCCGGTCAGGTAGAACCCGGACAGGGTGTCGTGCACCGCGCCGAAGGTCGTCACGCCGGCCAGGAGCATGATGATGGCGGCGATGACGACGAGGGACGGGTTCGCGGTCGGATCAATCAGGGCCACGACCGCGGCGACGATGGGGCCGATCGCCCCTCCCACGACGTTCTGGTAGAACAGCGGCGCCTGCCGCCGGTCGAGGGCGTTGGTGATCATGTCGATGAAGAACGTGGCGACGAACGCGGCCACCAGCACCGTCGGACCACCGCCGATGAGCACGGCCGCGCCGGTTCCGACGAGGCTCCAGCCGAGCCGCCGGTACAGTGCGGGCACCTGGGGCTTGGAGCTGACGATGATGGCCAGTGCCTTGCGGGCGTCGGGGACATCCATCGGCTGGTCGAGCAGTTCCACGATCAGTTCGGAGGTCGCGGTGAGCTTGCTGTAATTGAGCGAGCGGTACTTGACGTTGCGGCTGCGGGTGATCGACTCGTGTGTGCCCGGGTCCTCGTGGGTGAGTGTGATGATCGTGTGGGTGATGTTTGCCTCGGTGCCCTTCAGCCCGTAGGCCCGGGTGATGGCCTCCATCGCGGCCGTCGCGTCTTCGGCGCCGGCGCCGGCGGCGAAGATGACCTCGGCGAGGCGCATGGTGAGGTCGAGAACAGATCGGGTATAGCCGGCGCTGTCGAAGATGCCGATGCTCGTTGTGGCGTCAGTCATCGAGCGGTCCGAGCCAGGCTGCGGCGACCGTGGCGTGCACGGACTCGGCGTCGGAGGGGTGGAACAGGCCGGCGAGCACGTCGCGATAGAGCCGTCCGAGCTCGTTGCCGGCGAAATAGGAGCTGCCCCCGGTCACCCGGATGGCCTGGTCCACGGTTTGCCGCGCTGTCTCGGTGGCGCGGTGTTTGAGGCCGGAGAGCAGGGCGAACCACTGCGGGCCGTGGTCGGCGAGGGTATCGACGTCGGTGGCCAGGGCGTCGATCTGCGGGTAGACGCCGTCCATCAGGATGGCCGCCTCGGCGACGCGCCAGCGGATGAGCGGGTCCTGGGCCAGGCTGCGGCCGTCGTGTCGCAGCGAGGTGCGCCTCTCGGCGGCCTGCACGGCGAGCTCCACGGCCCGGCGCCCGATTCCCGAGTACACAGCGGCGAGGAGGATCTCGAAGTTGGCGAAGATGGCGAAGATGAGTGGATCGCGGCTCGGCCCGGGGTCGAGACGGCGGAAAACCCGGTCTGCCCTGGCCACGGCGCCATCCAACACCGTGCTCTGGCTCTGACTGCCGCGCATGCCGAGGGTGTCCCAGTCGTCCTTGCGGCTGATTCCCGGTTCTGCGCGGTCGAGGAACGCCCAGACGATCTTCGGACCGTCGGCCGAGGTCGAATCGAGTCCCATGGTGCCGAGCTTGGTCCAGACGGGGGACAGCGAGGTGAAGATTTTCGTTCCGGTGAAGCTGTAGCTGCCGTCGGCTCCCGGGCGGGCGTCGGTGCTCGACCCGGTCAGGACGAGGTCGTTGCCGGGCTCGCTCACCCCGAAGCCGAGAATCTCGCCGGTGCCGGCCTCGTGCAGGAGGAAGGACAGGGAGGTGTCCCCGCGGTCGTGCAGTGTGCGGGCGACGCCGGTCCAGACCAGGTGCATGTTCACGGCGAGAGCGGTGGCGGGGGCGTGGGCGGCGAGGCGAACCTGGTCGCGGGCAACGTCGCGGAGGGTCCGGCCGAGGCCGCCGAATTCGATTGGAACGAGCGAGCGCAGATACCCGCAGGCGGCCAGCTCGGCGAGGTCATCGGCCGGGAAGGTATTGGCCAGATCGTGGCCGGCCGCACGTGACCGGATCCGATCCAGAAGGTCGTCGCCGAGCGGGGAGAGGCTGTCGGACGTTGTCACAGACTCCAGCCTAGGCAGCCTTGCGCTTCCGCGTCGACAGCCAGACGATCAGGAACACGATTGCGGCCACGGCGCCGAGGGCGATAATCCATGGCAGGGCGAACCCGATTCCGATCAATGCGCTGCCCAGGGTTCCGACCAGGGCGTTCCAGCCGGCGACGATCCCGGTCCAGAAGTTGTCGGGGGATCCGGGAGCCACCGTGCCCGTTGAGTACAGGTTCAGGCTGATCGTGGAGTAATCCACCTGATCAGAGAGATAGTTGCGCTGGGACTGGAGACCTTCGAGATCGGCCTGCCTGGCGGACAGCGCACCCTCGATGGTGATCAGGTCCGTGGTGTTGGTCGCCTGTTGCATCAGGGCGAGCAGGCGGTCGACGGAGGTGGTGAGTGATTTGATCCGGGCGTCGAGGTCCTTGGTCTGTTGGGTGATATCCGACGCGTTGAGAGAGACGTAGTTGACGCTACCGAGTTTCTTCAGCTCGGCGAGGGTGTGGTCGAGCTGGTCGGCGGGAATGCGCAGGGTCAGGTTGGCGCTCGCCGGCTGATTCGGGGTGGCCGGGTTTTCCGTGCGGCTGTCGACGCGCCCGTTGGCCTGCTCGGTGATGAGCACGGCATCCTGGGCGGCCTTGATCGGATCCCCGACCGTGATCGACACCGACCCCGTCGTGATCACGTCGCGGGTGGAGGACATGATCTCGCCGGTGGTGCCGCTCTTGACCGCGGAGTCGGGTGCGACCACGCCGCCGGATGCGTCGGAGCTGGACAGGTCGGAACTGGAGCCCGATGTGGATGCGCCCTGAGCGCTGCAGCCGGCCAACAACAGGACGGCAACGGCCACTGCGACCAAGGATATTCGCTTCATGGCCCCACTGTAGGGTCTGGGCGGAGGCCACTGTCTGGACACGCTCTGGGAGTCGAATCACAATCACGTCTCGGTCGCCCGACCGGATCCGGCCAGGACGGGGATACTGGAACCATGACGTTATGGACGGCTCTGGGCGAACGGCTCCGTCGGCGACGCCCGCCCATCCTGCACGTCGCTACCGATGAGGGAGCCGGTCCGGTCGTGATCCTGGTCCACGGGATCGCGTCGTCGTCGGTGACGTTCAGAGAGGTGGTGCCCCTCCTCACGCCGAGCCATCGCGTCATCGCCGTCGACATTCTCGGCTTCGGTGAATCACCGGCCCCGGAGGGCTGCGAGTATCGGCTCGAAGACCACGTCGAGTCGCTCGATGCCACGATCCGTTCGCTGAAGTTGCGGGAGCCGTTCACCCTGGTGGGTCATTCCCTCGGCAGCTTGATCGTGACCCGGTTCGCGGCCCGTCCGCGGGGGCGGGCGGCCAGGCGCAGCCCGGTCTCCCGGGTCGTGCTCGTCGGACCGCCCGTCTACCTCTCGCCCTCGGACATCGGCGACCGGTGGGTTCGGGCGCGGGTGAGCGCATACCTGCGGGCCTACGACTTCCTCCGCCTGAACAAGGACTTCACGATCAGTAACGCGGCCATCATCTCCCGGCTCCTGCCCAAGGGCATCTTCGAGATCTCGGAACGCAACTGGACTCCGTTCGCGAAGTCGCTCGAGCACTGCATCGAGTCCCAGACCCTGGTCAGCGACATCGCCAGCCTGAGAGTGCCGGTCGACGTGGTCTACGGCACGCTGGATGCGTTCATCGCGCCGGGCAGCATGACCGTGATCGAGCGGATGCGCCACGTCACCATGCACCGGGTCGACGCCAACGACCACCTCATCCGGCCTCGCCTGGCGCGTGCCATCGTCGGCGTGATCGACGCGGGCACCACCGCGGAGCCCGCCGGTTCCGAGGTCGAGGCGTCCGTCGACCGCTGACCCCCTGACCGGTGGATAGGCTTGAACCATGGACACTCGCACCCTCGGAAAGACCGGCCGCACCGTTTCGGTCATCGGCCTCGGCACCTGGCAGCTCGGAGCGGACTGGGGAGACGTGACGGAGGCCGAAGCGACGACCGTGCTCGCGGCATCCGTCGACGCCGGAGTCACCTTCTTCGACACCGCCGACGTCTATGGCGACGGCCGCAGCGAACAGATCATCGGGCGCTTTCTCGCGGGCAGCCCCGCCGGCGACGGCATCACCGTGGCGACCAAGATGGGCCGCCGGGTCGACCAGCTCGCGGAGAACTATGTGCTCGCGAATTTCCGGGCCTGGACCGATCGTTCGCGCGCCAATCTCGGCCTGGACACCCTGCACCTCGTGCAGCTGCACTGCCCGCCGAGCGCCGTCGTCGAGTCCAACGAGGTCTACGACGCGCTCGACACACTGGTGGCCGAGGGTGCCATCGCCAATTACGGCGTGAGCGTGGAGACCTGCGATCAGGCCCTCACCGCCATCGCCCGGCCGGGCATCGCCACGGTGCAGATCATCCTGAACGCGTTTCGGCTGAAGCCACTCGATGCCGTGCTGCCCGCCGCGCGCGCCGCCGGGGTGGGCATCATCGCCCGGGTTCCCCTCGCGAGTGGCCTGCTGACCGGCAAGTACACCCGGAAGACGACGTTCGCGGAAAACGACCACCGCAACTACAACCGTGATGGCAGCGCGTTCGACGTGGGGGAGACCTTCTCCGGTGTCGACTACGAGACCGGCCTCAAGGCCGCGGCGGAGTTCGCGGCGATCGTTCCCGACGGCCTCACCCCGGCGCAGGCGGCGCTGGCTTGGGTCGCGCAGATCGATGGAGTGAGCGCGGTCATTCCCGGTGCCCGCTCCGTGGCGCAGGCCGAGGGCAACGCCGCGGCCGGGTCCCTTCCGCAACTGGGCCTCGAATTCAACGAGGGCGTTCAGGATATCTACGACCGCATGCTGCGCGACCAGATCCACCCTCGCTGGTAGCCGCCACCCCGTCGCCCAATCCCCTCGAGCCCCGGCGGTCGAGCCCGTCGAGACCCGGCCGCGCCCGGGGCTCGGCCGTCGCCGCTACCTGAACGGCAGCCCGCGCCCGCGGCGGCGGCCGCGGGCTGCGGAAAGGGGCGCGGCTGTTCAGCGGGACTGGGCGTTCGCGCGACCAGGGGCCCGGGCGGCCTGCAGGAGGTCCGCCGCCTTTTCGCCGATCACGATCGTGGGCGCGTTCGTATGGCCTCGGATGATCATCGGCATGATCGATGCGTCCGCCACGCGGAGGCCCTCGACGCCGCGCACGCGCAGTTCCGGGTCGACGACCGAGGCCGAGTCCGAACCCATCCGTGCCGTGCCGACTGGATGGTAGAGCGTGTGGGCATGGTCGGTCACCGCCACGGCCAGCCGCTCGGCGCTGCTCATCGCGGCACCATTCGGCGGCATGATCAGGCGGCCCGTGGTGTCGCCGCGCATCGTCGGCGTCTGGAGGAGCCGCTCGCACCAGGCCAGCCCCGCGAGGAGGGTGGCCAGATCGGCGCCGTCGGGATCGCTCAGGTACCGGGGGTCGACGCGCGCCTTCGCCAACGGGTCGGCGGAGGCGAGGCTCACCCGTCCGGTGCTGCGTGGCTGCAACAGGATCGCGCCGACCGTCAGACCATGCTCCGGCGTGGGCACCAGGCCCTCACCGACGTAGGCGACCGGCGCGAAGATGATCTCGATGTCCGCGAGGTCCAGATCCGGATGCGTGCGGATGAAGCCATAGGCTTCGGCCACGTTCGAGGTGAGCATGCCGCGACGGCGCAGCAGGTAATCAGCGATCTGGCGGGGCTTCTGCGCGTCGAACAGGGTGTCGCCGACAGTCTCCGCGACCAGGCCGGAAAGCAGGTGGTCGCGCAGGTTGGCGCCCACCTCCGGCGAGTGGGCCACGAGCGGGATGCCGTGCCTGCGCAGTTCGTCGGCGTCGCCGATGCCCGACAAGAGGAGCAGCTGCGGAGTGTTGACGGCGCCGCCGCAGAGGATCGTCTCCCTTCGCGCCAGCACCTGGTGCCGGCCCCCGCCCCGGAGGTACTCGACCCCGATGGCGCGGCGGCCCTCGAAGAGAACGCGCGTGGCCTGCGCTTCCGTGCGCACAGTGAGGTTGCCGCGTCGCCGGGCCGGTTTCAGGTAGGCATCCGCGGTGCTGACCCGGGCACCGCGGTGCTGGGTGACCAGGGTCTCGCTGAACCCCTCCGGTTGGGCAGCGTTCGCGGTCTCCACCGTGTGTCCGAGCTCGGTCACGGCCGTCAGGAACGCCCTCGTGTGGCGGCTGGGGCTGCGCTGCGGCTCGATGCGAACCGCGCCCTCACTGCCGTGGGAGGCATCCGGGTCACCGGTGAGGCGTTCGACCCTGCGGAAGTAGGGCAGGAGCGCCGCCCAGGACCACTCGGCTCCGGCCTTGTCGGCCCAGCCGTCGTAGTCGGCGGCGAACCCGCGCACCCACATCATGGCGTTCATGGAGGAGGAACCCCCGAGCACGCGGCCGCGTGGCCAGTAGACGCTGCGCCCGCCGAGGGGCGCCTGCGGGGTGGTGTCGTAGTTCCAGTCGAGGCCCGATCGGAAGAGCTGGGCGAAGGCGGCCGGAATGTGGATCTCCGTCTTCTTGTCAGCCGGTCCGGCCTCGAGGAGCAGGACGGAACAGCCGGGGTCAACGCTGAGCCGCGCCGCCAGGGCGGAGCCGGCCGATCCGGCCCCCACGATCACGTAGTCAAAGGGCGCCGGGTCGAAGGACGCCGGGTCAATGGACTCGGCACTAGCGGCTGATCCGCGCACCGCGCCCACGCCGCTCGGGTTGCCCCTCTTCCGCCGGCTCATCGCAGGGCGTCCGCTGTCAGCAGCGCCTCCGCCGCGCGCAGGTCCTTTCGCAGGATCTTGCCCGACGCCGACTTCGGAATGCGCAGGACGAATTCCACCCGGCGCACCTTCTTGTGTGGGGCGACCTGGCCCGCCACGAACGCGATCACGTCCTCCGCGCTCAGCTCGACGCCCGGCTGAGGCACCACGAATGCCTTCGGCACCTCCTCGCCGTGTTCGTCCGGCACGCCGATGACGGCCGCATCGTAGATCGACGGATGCCCCAGCAGCAGCGCCTCGAGCTCGGCGGGGGCCACCTGGTAGCCCTTGTACTTGATCAGCTCCTTCAGCCGGTCGACGATCGTCACGTAGCCCTCCGCGCTCACCGTGGCGATGTCGCCGGTGTGCAGGAAGCCGTCCGCGTCGAGCGTCTCCCGGGTGGCCTCCTCGTTCCCGAGGTAGCCGAGCATGATGTTCGGGCCGCGGCAGAGCAGCTCGCCCGGTGCGCTGGTGCCCTCGGCAGGCTGGCGGATCTCCTCGCCGGTGACCGGGTCGATCAGCTTGCACTCGATGTTGGGCAGGGTCAGGCCCACGGAGTCGAGCGGTATGTCGTCGCGGTCGAGCGGGATGGCGTGCGAGACGGGGCTCATCTCGCTCATCCCGTAGCCCTGCCGCACCCGGCAGTCCAGCCGCTCGGCCACGGCGGTGCCGAGCGTGTGGTTGAGTGAGGCGGCGCCGGAGAAGACGGTGTGCACGCTGGACAGGTCGTAGTCATCGACCAGCGGATGCTTCGCGAGGGCCACCGCGATCGGCGGTGCGATGAAGACATACGTGGCCGAGTAATCCTGGATGAAGCGCAAGAAATCGGTGAGGTCGAACCTGGGCATGGTCACCAGCCCGGCCCGGCCCGCCAGCGCGATGTTCAGCAGCACGGTCATTCCATAGATGTGGAAGAACGGGAGCACGGCGAGCACCCGGTCGTCGGGCTTCGCGCCGAGCAGCGGCAGCGACTGGGCGACGTTGGCGACCAGGTTGCGGTGGGTGAGCATGACCCCCTTGGGATGCCCGGTCGTGCCAGAGGAGAACGGCAGCACAGCCAGGTGGGTGGCCGGGTCGATGGTCACCTCTGGTGCGGCGTGGCCCGCACCGAGCAGGTCCCGGAGCGAGTCGTGACCCGTTGCGCCGTCGAGCACGACGACCCGCTCGGTGCCGATCCCGGCGAGGGTGGCGGCCTGACGTGCCGGCTCGAGCAGCGGCGACACCGTGAACAACAGCCGCGCCCCGGAACCGCGGAGCTGGCCCGCGATCTCCTCGGCGGTGTACAGCGCATTGACCGTGGTCGCGGTCGCCCCGGCGCGCAGGATGCCGTGGAACACGGCGGCGAAGGCCGGCAGGTTGGGCGAATGCAGCGCGACGACCTCACCGGGGGCGATTCCGCGAGCGGCGAGCGCCCCGGCGATGGCGTCGATCTGGCCGATCAGCTCCCGATAGCTGGTCTCGGCCCCGGACGGCCCGTCGATCAGGGCGATCCGGTCGAGGTCCGGTTCGGCGATCGAGCCGAACAGGTAGTCGTAGACGCTGAGGTCGGGGATGACGACATCGGCAAAGGGGCTGGTGAATACCACGGCGAACTCCGTTGTTCGAGGAAAAGTGCTGTTCGGGGCGGGAATAAAAACGAGATCGAGAGGGAGGGCGCCGTCAGGCGCGGAAAGCAGCGGCGAACACCGCCGGCATCCTTCGCCAGGAGGGGCGGATGGCGAACCGGGTGAGCAGCCGGCCGGTGGTGGCCGCGCTGCGCGCCGTGACGAACCACGGCGGTTTCGGGAAGAGCGCGAAGTCGCCGTGAGCGATCGACCGGGGAAACGGCCGGAACGGTCCGCTGGCAACCGTGCGCTCCGGTGAGTCCATCAGCAGCGCGTTGTGCACGACCCCGATTCCGCTCTGCACGTCGTCCACGGTGTGGCCGGGGTAGGCGCCCCACGGGGCCGCCGCGGTGAGGAAGCCGAGGCCGGTCCAGACGTTGACCGCGATCGTGCCGTAGCGCAGCCGGGCGATCGCCTCCCGGAACCCGGCGCCCAGCTCGCGGAGGGTGCGCGGCTCGGCGATGATGTTCGCGCCCAGGGTACCGTGGAAGTCCCGGTTGACGGTGTCGATGGCGGCGCCGAGAAAGGATGCCCCGGTGCCGGGCAGCTCGATCACGCCGAGCACCGGAGAGAACGCCTCGGTCGTCCCGATCGCCGTGGGGTCGTCGCCGTCTCCGACCACGACCAGGAGCCGGCCGCCGTCGCCGAGGCGTTCCGCGGACGGATAGGCGTCGGCCAGTGCCGCCACCCGCTGGTCGCTCCCGGGGTACCAGGCCGGGCGGACCGGTGCTCGGCCGATCGCGTCGCGCAGTTCGGCCAGGAACGCGTTCTTCTGCGGCCAGTCGCGGCTGAGCACGACCACCTGACCCGCGATGCAGTTGTAGCCGCCGTTGTGCAGCCGCTGGGTTGCCACATGCTCGGCCTGGTAGCGCAGGTCGCGCCGCGTCCAGCGGCCGGGGAGCACGATGATGGGAGACACCCCGCCCAGTTCGCTGGTGATCGGCTTGCCGAGCAGCCGGATGCCGGCGGCCTTCCGCTCGGCGCCGGCCGGTCCCGGGCCGAAGACGACGGAGTCGTGGGTGGCGGCGCTGCCGGTCATGTGCACATGAGAGATGTCCGCGTGGTGCGCCAGGTAGCCGCCGATGGCGCCGTCCCCGGTGACGATGCGCAGCACGCCATGGCGGATGAGCGGGGCTAGCGCGGCCTGGTAGACCGGCAGCATCCGGGCCAGCACGGGGTTCAGCTTGAGCAGTACGACGCGGTTGTTCGCGATGAGTTCGTAGAGCACGTCGAGCGGCGCAATCGAGGTGATGTTGCCCGCGCCGAGCACGAGCCCGACGCCCTGGGTGCGAGTGGGGTAGAGCGCCCCGAGGCCGGCGGTCGCCTTGGCGGCTCCCACCGTGACGCCGGGCGTCAGCCAGACCTCGGCCCGGTATCCGTGCAGCAGAACCGCCTCGCGGGCGTTGTGCGGGAGCACCTGCACCGTGACCCGGTTGCCGGGGGCGGTGCCGAACCGGCATTCGTCCAGCGGGCTCTCGCCCCGGCCGATTCGGTCCACGCTGTCTGCCAGCTCCGACGCGCCGGTCAGTACCGAGTACGGGCCGGAGATCCATTCTTCGCCCACGAGGGGTGACGCGGCAGCCAGACCCTTGATCTCGCTGGCGGTGCGGGCCCAGTTCTCGGCCTGCTCGGCGACGGCGGCGTGCACGGCGACGAGGAGGGCGGCCCGTTCGGTCAGGGGAGTGCGGGACCAGCGCAGCTCACCGGCGGTGAGTTCGACAATCACTGCATCGAGCTCGGCGGGCTCGAGCTCGGCGGGCTGGACACCGGCGGGCTGGACACCGGCGGGCTGGACACCGGCGGGCTGGACACCGGACTCCGGGCCGGGACCGTCGGCGCCGCCCATCCGGTCGAAGGACGGCCAGGTGGCGGTCATCAATCCCCCTTGATCGTAAACGGGTGCCCGTCGCCCTTTCAGGCGCGCAACACGGACGGGTGTTCTTGCTCCACTATCCCTCCCCGCCGTGGTCGGCGCCATGGGCGGCCGCCGTCGTTTCGCGCGGCATCATTGTGCGGCTGCACAACGCATTCCCGGTCGAGCGCCGTAGCATGGCGTCATGGCGGATCAACGAGCAACGCTCGAGCACGATGACGACACCGGCGCGACCCGGGAGACAGCGATCGACCTGTTCTCGGGACTGATCGACGCCGCCGACTCTCTGTCCGATGCCGTGTGCGCGCAGATCGTCGGCGGCGAGCAGGCCTACGGGGCCCGAAGCCTGCTGCCGTACGACGTCTTGCGCGGAATCGTCGGCGAGAACATCGCCGCCCTCGCCCGGGCACTCGTGGAGGGAACAGCGAGCCTGGATGCGCCCCGGCGGGCCGGACGGATCAAGGCGGAGCACGGCATCCCGATGGCCAGCCTGCTGCACGCCTACCGTCTGGCCGGTCTGCAGATCTGGGAGATGCTCGTCGCCCGTTCGGTCGCCAGCCAGAGATTCGAGGCGTTGCTGCTCGTCTCCGGTGAGGTCTGGGGCATGATCGACACTTTTTCGAATGCCGCCGCAGAGGAATACCGGGCGGTCGTCGATGCCCAGGACCGCCGGAACCGCCAGGCGCGGAGCCTGCTCCTGCTCAGTGTGCTCGACGGGAGCGCCACCGCGGTCGATGCCTCCCGAGCGCTGCGAGCCCTCGGGCTTCCCGAGCATGGCACCTTCGTGCTCGTCACCGCCGAGCTGAGCGCGACCGGCGCGGATTCCCTGCCCGGCATTGCACAGGCGCTGCGCGCCGCGGGGAGCGCCTCGGCCTGGACCACCCTCCAGGGTGACCAGGTCGGCCTGCTGGCCGTCTCCCCGGAGGGCGGGGCGACCGCCGTGCGGGAGACCCTGACCGCCGCTGCGACGACCAGGGTCGGTGTCAGCCGGCCGTTCACGCACGTGGCCGGGGCTCCCGACGCGCTCCGCCAGGCCAGGATGGCGGTCGGCTGTGTCGCCCCCGGCGCGGTCGGCGCGCACACCTACGGCGCCGCGCCGCTCGACCTGCTCCTGGTCGCCCAGCCGGGCTACACCGCCGAGTTGCGGCAGGCGGTTCTGGGCGGCCTCCTCGCGGCGCAGGATGGCGACGTTCTGCTCCAAACCCTGGAGGAATGGTTCGCCGCCGATGGGTCGACCGTGCAGACCGGTCGAAGGCTGCACTGCCATCGGAATACCGTGCTCTACCGGTTGGCTCGGATCACCGAGCTCACCGGGCGGATGCCGTCGCGTCCGGCCGAGGCCGCCGAACTCCATGCGGCGCTCCGGGCGACGAGGCTCGTCGGCCGCTAGGCCCGGCTCGCCGGATGGTCCGGCTGGCCGACCGCCGGCCGCGGGCGGTCACGCGCCGGCTACGGGGGCGCCTCAGTCCAGGTCGTCCGGGTCCTTGCCGGTGCGCTCGCCGGAGTCCAGGGCGGCAATCGAGTCCATGTCGCGCTCGTCGAGGGTGAAGTCGAACACGTCGAAGTTCTCGCGAATGCGCACCGGGGTGACCGACTTCGGGATGACCACATTTCCGAGCTGGAGGTGCCAGCGGATCACGACCTGGGCGGCCGATTTGCCGTGGCGGGCGCCGATCCGGTCCAGGGTGTCGTCGCCGATCGCGCGCCCGCGGGCCAGCGGTGACCAGGCCTCGGTCAGGATGCCGTGGGCAGAGTCATATTCGCGCACCGCGGACTGCTGCAGCCAGGGGTGCAGCTCGACCTGGTTGATCACCGGCGTCTCGACGCTCTCCGCGAGCAGGCGGTCCAGGTGGTGGGTGTGGAAGTTGGACACCCCGATCGAGCGGGCCCGTCCCTCGGCGCGCAGCAACTCGAGGGCGCGCCAGGTCTCGATGTACCGGTCCTGGCGCGGTGCGGGCCAGTGGATCAGGAAGAGGTCGACATAGTCCAGGCCGAGCCGGTCGAGGCTCTCGTCGAAGGCGCGCAGGGTGTCCTCGTAGCCGTGGCGATCGTTCCACACCTTCGTGGTGACGAAGACGTCCTCCCGGGGCAGGCCCGATCGGGCGATGCCCTGCCCGACCCCGGTCTCGTTGTCGTAGAGCGCGGCCGTGTCGATGTGACGGTAGCCCGCCTCCAGCGCGACCTGCACGGTGTCGGCGGCCGTGGCATCCGGCACCTTGTACACCCCCAGGCCGAGTTGCGGGATGCTGTGTCCGTCGTGGAGCCGAAGAAGCGGCGAAAAGGTCATGCCTCCCATTAAACCGCTCCCCTCGCCCCACCCCCTCGAACTGTGAGAAAGGCACGCTCCGACCCCGAAAAACCGTGCCCAACTCACCGTTCGGCGGAGGGTGGTGTGGGGGTGTGGAGGCGCGGCGGCGGTGCGGCGCGGGCGAGCGGGGCTGGGTCAGCCGCGCCACCCCCGGCTGGTCAGGACGGTCTGCACGCGGCGGATGAGTTCGCGGCCGCCGCCCCGTAGGTCGTCATCGGTGACCCTGATCATCCGCCAGTCCAGGTCCTCGATGCGCTCCCGGCGGGTGATGTCGGTGCGGAACTGCGCGCGGTCGGTGCGGTGGCCGTCACCCTCGTACTCGAGGCAGACCCGCCACTGCGGCCAGGCGAGGTCGACCCGGGCCACGAAACGACCGTGCTCGTCGGTCAACTCGAGGTTGACCACCGGTTCGGGGATGCCGGCGTCAAGGAGTAGGAGGCGCACCTCTGTCTCCTTGGCGGAATCAACCCGAGCGCGCACGAAGACCGCGGCCTCGCGGAGGCGCCGACAGCCGCGACGCCCGACGAGAGCGGTGGCGGCGACGCGGAGGTCCAGCGGTGTGTAGCGCGGCTCGCGTCCGGCGCACAGGGCATCGGCGGCGGCGACGAGGTCACCCCGGTACAACAGCGTGCCGAGGTCGAGCCAGGTCTGCAGCGGCGATGTGACCGGCAGACCGCCGTGCAACTCGACATCCATCAGGTTCGCGCGCAGCTGGTGCCCGATGATTCCCTTCATCTGAGGCGGTCGGCTCGCGGCCGGCACGGTCACGTGCAACCGGTGATCCGCCGCCGCCCACGCCGGGAGCGGCATCCCGTGCAGCAGGGCAGCGGTGAAATGACTGAACACGTGCGTGGGCGGCATCCGGGCGGCGTAGGCCTGGCACAGCTCGCCGACGGTCGCCGGCTCGGCGCCCTCGACTCGAAGGCCGCGAAACGGACGGGCGAGATCCCGGCCGTTGAGCCGACGTCTGGTCAGCCCTGCGGCCCTGGCCCGGCCGACCAGGAATGGCTCATCACGAAACTCGGGCGGGAGTTCTGCGGGCTGCATCCCTCGAGGATGCCGGATGCCGCCTCCGGCCCCGGGAATCTCTCCACAGGCCCATCCACCAGCCCCCGATCCCCGCCTCCATCTCGCCCCGAAGCCTCGTCGAACTGAGAGAACTGCACCCTTTTCGGCCGGAAAACCGGGCATAGCTCACAGTTCGGCGGAGGGAGATGGTTAGGAGGGAGGGAGGGAGGGAGGGAGGGAGGGGAGAGTGGGGAGGGCGGGGAGAGTGGGGCGGGCGGGGCTAGGAGACCTGGATCTGGATCGGGGCGGTGTCCGGGATGGGGCTCGCGTCGCGGCCTCGAAGGTCGGGGTGCCAGCGGCGGCCGAGCGCGGGGATCAGGGTTCCAAGGGCCGCGAAACCGGCCGCGACGAGGATGGCCGCTCCCGCCCCGCTGTGGTCGATCATGAATCCGGCGATTGCCGACCCCATCGCGGCGCCCATCAGCTGGCCGGTGCCGACCCAGCCGTAGGCCTCCGCGGTGTCACTGAACTTGACGCTGGCCGAGACGATGCCGAACAAAACGGCGAACGCTGGGGCGATGCCGACGCCGGCGATCAGCAGAGTGCCGGCGAGCCACCAGAAGTTGAGCCCGAGCGTGGCGAGCCCCAGGCCAGCGGTGACGATGAGCATCCGTCCGGCAAGAGCCCACGGCCCGATCGGCGCGTGCCCGAGGGCGAGCCCGCCGACGAGAGACCCGGCCGCGAAGATGCCGAGCACCCAGCCGGAATTCGCGCTGCCATGGCCGAACGCGGCCACGACGCCGGCCTCGACCGCGGCGCAGGCCGCTACGAGCATGAAACCGACGATGGTGCTGAGCATGACCGCCGGGCGCGTCAGCACGGCGCCGAGCTTGCGTCGGCTGCGCGGGATGCGCACCCGCCCGACCTCCGGCAGCACGACGAACCAGATGCCACCGCCGACCAGGAACGCAGCCGCGAGCAGGATGCCGGCCACCGAGCTCACCTGGATGGCCACGAAGGTGGCGATCACCGGGCCGAGCACCCAGATGATCTCCTGGGCGGAGGCGTCGAGGGAGAACAGCGGCGTGAGCTGGCGGGAGTTGACGATCTTCGGGTAGATGGTGCGCACGGCCGGCTGGATCGGGGGAGTCGACAGGCCGGCGATCAGACCTATGGCCATCAGCCACGAGATCGGCAGCGGCGCCAGGGCCATCACGATGATCGAGGCGGCGCAGACCGCGAGGGTGGCGACGATGACCGGGCGCATTCCCCAGCGGCCCATCAGCCGGCTGGTGAGCGGGCCGGCCACGGCCTGGCCGATGCTCATCGAGCCGAGCACGAGGCCGGCGGCGCCATAGGAATCGAAGACCTGCTCGATATGGATCAGGAACGCCAGCGAGAGCATCCCGAACGGGAATCTGGCGGTCAGCTGTGCGGCGATGACGCGAGCGACGCCCGGGGTTTTCAGTAGGGTCCAGTAGCTGCTCACAATTACTCCATCCTATCGCCGCGGATGCCTGCTCCCGAGCGGATCGGCACCCGCTAGCGTGGACACGTGCACACTCTGATCTCGGCCGATGACCTGTCCCGTCGACTGGACGGAGGCGACGAGATTCGGATGCTCGATGTGCGCTGGAAGCTCGGCGGCCCGCCCGGGCTCGCGGAGCACCTGGCCGGCCACATCCCCGGTTCCGTCTACGTCGACCTCGACACCGAGCTCGCGGGGCACGGCGCCCCGGAGGACGGGCGGCATCCGCTGCCCGCCATCGACGACCTGCAGGCAGCGGCGAGGCTCTGGGGACTGCACGACGGAGACACCGTCGTGGTCTACGACGATCTCGGCTCCCAGTCGGCGGCGAGGGCCTGGTGGCTGTTGCGGCACGCGGGGATGCGCGACGTGCTGGTGCTCGATGGCGCCCTGGCCGCCTGGCGTTCCGCAGGCCTGCCCCTGGCAACGGGCTCCGACGCGCACCGCGAAGCCGGCACCGTGCACCTGGCCTATGGCGCCCTCGCGACCATCGACGCGGACACCGCGGCCGCGGTCGCCCGCACCGGCGTCCTGCTCGACGCCCGCGCCGCGGCTCGCTACCGGGGCGAGACCGAGCCGATCGATCCGCGGGCGGGGCACATTCCCGGGGCGATCAGCGCGCCCACCACCGAGAACCTCGCGCCCGACGGGCGCTTCCGGTCGGTCGACGAACTCCGCGCCAGGTTCGAGTCGCTCGGCGTGAGGGCGATGCGGCCCGTCGGCGTCTATTGCGGCTCCGGCGTCACCGCCGCGCACGAGGCCCTGGCCCTGGTCATCGCCGGGTTCGTGCCCTACCTGTACCCGGGTTCCTGGTCGCAGTGGTCGAACCTTCCGGACCGCCAGATCGAGACCGGCGATGCCCCTCCGAGGGGGTAGTGCGCGAAATCCGTCTGAAACACAAGGTGGTCATACTGGTCCTGGGGAGAGTCCGACGCTCAGGATAGCTGGCTCAAAACGTTATCTGCGCACGGAATCCGCGTCAGCGTGGTGTTATATGCTCACATCTGTCGCAAACCGTTTACGGACCTCAATGACGAACCCGCAACATCCGACAACCATGAAGAAGGCCTAGCAATGCGCGCTAAATACCTACTCCCGGCCCTCGCCGCCGTAACCGCCCTGATGCTCACCGGCTGTGTCGACAACTCCACTCCGTCGACTGGTGGTGGCTCCACGGCCGCGAGCGTGACCAAGGACGAGAAGGCAGCTGCCCTCCTCCCCGCCGACATCGCCGCAACCGGCAAGCTCGTCATCGGCACTGACCCGACCTACGCGCCCAACGAATTCAAGGACGAGTCCGGCGCCCCCATCGGCTGGGGCATCGAGATCGCCAGTGCTATTGCGGGCAAGCTCGGTCTGGAGCCTGAGTTCCAGGTTGCCAAGTTCGACAACATCATCCCCAGCGTCACCGGCGGCAAGGCCGACATCGGCGAATCCTCGTTCACCGACACGCTCGAGCGCGAGAAGCAGGTCGACTTCGTGAACTACTACACGGCTGGCATTCAGTGGGCTTCAGCCGTTGGCAAGGACGTCGACCCCGACAACGCCTGCGGCCTCAAGGTCGCCGTGCAGGCCACCACGTACGAGGACACCGACGAGGTTCCGGCCAAGAGCGACGCCTGCGTAGCCGCCGGCAAGGAGCCCATCAACAAGCTCAAGTTCGACACCCAGGATGCCGCGACCAACGCTGTCGTACTCGGCCAGGCCGACGCCCTCAGCGCTGACTCGCCCGTCACGCTCTACGCGATCGAGCAGACCGGTGGCAAGCTGCAGCCCGCAGGCAAGACGTTCGACGTTGCTCCTTACGGCATCGTGGTCAAGAAGGGGTCCGACCTGACCAAGGCTGTGCAGGCCGCACTGCAGTCGATGGTCGACGACGGCTCCTATGGCAAGATCCTCGACACCTGGGGTGTGTCCGACGGCGGCATCGACAAGATCACGATCAACGCAGCCGCGAACGGCTAGGCCGTGAGCATCACGGAAAACAGTGGCGCGTCGGCGGGGATAACGCCGCCGACGTCCGAACCGGCCTCCGTGCCGATCAAGGCGATCAGACTGCGGCATCCGTGGCGCCTGGTCTTCGCCGTGGTCATCGTGTTTGTGTTTGTGTTCGTTATCGTGGATGCGGCGTTCCGGCCGGCCTATGACTGGCCGTCGGTGGGCAAGTACCTCTTCGATCGACGGATCTCTCAGGCGGCCCTGGTCACCCTCGAGCTGACGGTCTACTCGATGGTCATCGCGATCATCCTCGGCGTCATCCTCGCCGTGATGCGTTTGTCGCCCAACCCTGTTGTCAAGAGCATCGCCTGGTTCTACCTGTGGGTCTTCCGCGGTACCCCGGTCTACGTGCAGCTGACGATCTGGGGCCTGATTTCCCTGATCTACACAAGCATCGACATCGGGATTCCGTTCATGGAGCCGGTGCTGTCGTTCCCGACCCAGGCAGCGCTCAACCTGTTCACCCTTGCCGTCATCGGGCTGGCGCTCAATGAGGCGGCCTACATGGCCGAGATCGTGCGGGCGGGCCTCCTGGCCGTCGATCGCGGCCAGGAGGAAGCGGCGACCGCGCTCGGCATGAGCTGGTCGCAGACGATGACCAGGGTCATCCTGCCGCAATCTATGCGGGTGATCATCCCACCTACCGGCAATGAGGTCATCAGCATGCTGAAGACCACATCTCTGGTCACGGCCGTGCCGTTCAGCTTCGAGCTGTTCACCCGGTCGCGGGATATCTCGGCCGAGACGTTCAACCCGATTCCGTTGCTCATCGTGGCCTCGATCTGGTACCTGTTCTTCACCTCGATCCTGATGGTGGGCCAGTACTTCCTCGAGAAGCGGTTCGCCCGAGGTGTCGGTGACCGCCAGCCGGAGAAGAAAGACCCCGGCACGGCTACGGGTGCCTTCACCGGGGTCGTGCCCGTGATCGGATCTGATCCGCCCGCCGTTGTTCTGCCACCGAAGGATCGACCGGGAGGTCAGCAATGAGCAACATGAACGCGCCCGCGTCGGTGTCCCGCGGCGAGGTGCCGATGGTGCTCGCCGAACAGGTCTCGAAGAGCTTCGGCTCCAATGAGGTGCTCAAGAGCATCTCGCTCGAGGTCAAGCGCGGAGAGGTGATGTGCCTGGTCGGGCCGAGTGGTTCGGGAAAGTCCACTTTTCTGCGCTGCATCAACCACCTCGAAGTACTTTCCGCCGGTCGATTGAGCGTCGACGGTGAGCTGATCGGCTACCGAGAGACCCACGGCAAGCTCTACGAGATGGCGCCCAAGGAGGCTGCCAAACAGCGCAGGGACATCGGTATGGTGTTCCAGCGCTTCAATCTCTTTCCGCACATGACGGCCCTGCAAAACGTCATGGAGGCACCGATCCGGGTGAAGGGATTGCCGAAGGCGCAGGTCGAGCAGTCCGCTCGTGACCTGCTTGCCAGGGTGGGGCTGGCCGAGCGCGCCGATTATTATCCGGCGCACCTCTCCGGGGGCCAGCAGCAGCGGGTCGCCATCGCCAGGGCTCTGGCGATGGAGCCCAAGCTGATGCTCTTCGACGAACCGACCAGTGCGCTGGACCCTGAACTCGTCGGCGAGGTACTCGACGTCATGCAGGGGCTGGCCAAGTCGGGCATGACCATGATCGTGGTCACCCACGAGATGGGTTTCGCCAAGGAAGTGGCCGACTCCCTCGTGTTCATGGATGGCGGCGTGGTCGTCGAGGCCGGCGACCCCGAACAGGTTCTGACCGATCCCCAGCACCGTCGCACCCAGGCCTTCCTCTCGAAGGTGCTGTAGCCAAAACCAGCGGACGATGGCACCAAAACCGCCGGTTCCGCCGAGACTCACCGTCAAACGGGGTCAAGGCGGAGGCGGCGGTTTTTGTGCGCGCCTCAGCGACCTCGGGGGCGTCGGTTCGACCCGGTCGGTCAGAACCCGACGACGCCGAACCGGGCGATGGCCACGACGATGGCGAGCGCTGCCAAGACCGCGGGGGCGCCGAGCGACCTGGTTTCTTCGCGACGGATGTGGGTCGCGATGGCTCCGACCATGAGGATGGCGAGGCCGGTTGCGGCGAGCGGCACGAGGTAGGTCGCGATTCCGGTCACGGCGGGCAGGATCAGGCCGAGGCCACCGAGCACCTCGGCGAGACCGATGGCCTTGACCGCGCCGACGGGGACGTCGCCGGCAAACTCCATCCCGGCCGCCACGAGCTTCTGCGAAGGTTGGGCGACCTTCATTGCACCGGCGGCGAGGAAGGCGGCGGCGAGAAGGCCGGTTACGATCCAGATGGCAATGTTCATGGGAATGCTCCTAAACGGGGAGAGGCGCGGTCGACTGACGGATTCCGTCGACCGCCGACATTTGTTCGCGACGGCATTAGTTGCGGTGTCAAATAATCTAACCAATAGTACTTTCTATGTCAAGTAAATTTGACTAGAGTGTAAGCATGGAAGACACGCCGTGGCTGGACGCCGAGGAGCTCGAGGCGTGGAAGGCGCTGGCGGCCCTTCTCTTCATCCTGCCGGCGGCGCTGGAATCGCAGCTGCAGCGCGATGATGGTCTCGCTCTATCGGACTACACGGTGTTGGTCATGCTCTCGGATCGGGCCGACCACTGCATGCGGATGAGCGAGCTCGCCGCAGCGGCGAGCACCTCGCAGTCCCGTCTGTCGCGCATTGTCGCCAGGCTCGAGAGTTCAGGTTTCGTGCGCCGCGACATGGCGCCGGAAGACCGGCGGGTCGTGCACGCCACGCTGACCGATGCTGGGCTGCGCAAACTGGAAAGCGCAGCACCCGGGCACGTGCGAGAGGTTCGCTCACTGGTCTTCGACCGGCTTGACGCTGACCAGGTGAATAGTCTCGGCGAAATCGCCCGCGCCCTGCAGGGCGCCCCACTCGGGCCATCGCCCGACTAGGTGCCCTGCAGCACGTCGTCCTAGGACGGACGCTTGTGCGGAGCGGTTGCCGCGGTCATCGCGGAGTCATGCTCGACCACATCGCCGAGCACCTCATCGATCTGCTTCAAGGTTTCCGCCGGGATCTTCACTCCGGCCGCTTCGACATTCTCGCGCACCTGCTCAGGCCGGGAGGCTCCGACCAGGGCCGCTGACACATTGTCGTTCTGGAGAACCCAGGCGACGGCGAGCTGCGCCATTGACAGGTCGAGCTCGTCGGCGATCGGCTGGAGCTTCTGCACGCGAGTGAGGACGTCGTCGTTCATGAAGCGGCTGATCATGTCGGCCCCACCCTTGGTGTCGGTGGCGCGGGACCCCTCGGGTGGGGCCTGGCCCGGCTTGTACTTGCCGGTGAGAACACCCTGGGCGACCGGAGACCAGACGATCTGGCCGATGCCGAGCACGCGGGAGGTCGGGACCACCTCGTCCTCGATGACCCGCCAGAGCATGGAGTACTGCGGCTGGCTCGAGATCAGCCCGATCCCGAGCTCGGTGGCGAGGGCGTGGCCGGCCTTGAGCTGCTCGGCCGTCCACTCGCTGACGCCGATGTACAGGGCCTTGCCCTGGCGCACGATGTCGGCGAAGGCCTGCATGGTCTCCTCGAGCGGAGTCTCGGTGTCGTACCGGTGAGCCTGGTACAGGTCGACGTAGTCCGTCTTCAGGCGACTCAGCGAACCGTTGATCGACTCCAGGATGTGCTTGCGGGAGAGCCCGGAGTCGTTGTGGCCGCCGGGTCCGGTGGGCCAATAGACCTTGGTGAAGATCTCCAGGCTCTCCCGGCGCTGGCCGGTCAGGGCCTCGCCCAACACGGACTCCGCCCGGGTGTTGGCGTAGACGTCGGCCGTGTCGAAACTGGTGATTCCCACATCAAGCGCCGCGTGCACGCACTGCGTGGCGACATCGTTCTCGACCTGCGAGCCGTGGGTGAGCCAGTTGCCGTAGGTGATTTCGGAGATTTTCAGGCCTGAGTTGCCGAGGTAGCGGAATTCCATGACCTCAGCCTACGACCGGTCCTACCCCGCGAGCACCTTGTGGATGCGTTGCAGGGAGACGGACTCGGCGGCCTTGAGCTCCTGGGCGAACAGGCTGATCCGCAGCTCCTCGATCATCCACCTGGCGCGCACCAGGTTCGCCGGGGAGTCGGGGGCCAGGGGGATCCGCCCGCCGGCATCCATATACCGCGTCGTGGCCGCCTGGCTCTCGTTCATCCAGACCCGGTCGCGGTTCGGATTGTCGCCGAGCTTGACGATGCGGGAGCTGATCCCGCCGAGGTAGCGCGGCAGGTGCCGCAGCTGGGCGAGACCGGTGGCACTGACGAAACCGGGGTAGATCAGGCCGGCCAGTTGGCTGCGGGCATCCGTCAGCGCGGGCAGCAGCGCCATGCTGGTGGATGCCTTGAGTGCCTTGTCGGCCGATCTGGCCGCGGTGAGAATGCGCGCGACAAGCCCGACCGTCTCGAACATCGAGTCCATCACCACGCCCGACACCCGGTCGCGGATTGTGTCGAACTCGGCCTTCATGAAGACCTGGCCGCCCGGCTTCACCCGGAACAACACGTCGTCCACGCTCGCCGCCAGGCAGTCGTCGAACAGGGCCTGGGTCGACCGGTACGGGCTGGTGGCGAGGCTGAGCTTCTCCGCCCCGGTGGTGTGTTGCTGCACGTAGGCGACCGGTGACGGGGTCGCGAGCAGCAGCAGTCGGCGAACCCCGCCGGGCAGGGTGCGGGCCTGCTCCGCCTCCGTGCTCATCATCCGGATCCCCACCGACTGGCCCTCGTCGATCAGGGTCGGGTAGCCGCGGATAGTGTTGTCGCCCTGCCGGGTGTCGATGAACCGGGGGAGTTCCGCGAAGTCCCAGGTGGTGAGCCCGGCGCGCTCGATCGCGTTGGTGGGAGTGGCGGCGGATGCCTTCGCCACGCTTTCGCGGGCCCGGCTGCCGAGCCGGCGCTGCAGTTCGAGGAGGTCCTTGCCCGACGCCATCGGGCGCCCGCGCTCGTCGACGATCCGGAAGGTCATCCGGAGGTGCGCCGCGACACGGTCCAGCTCGAAGTCCCCGGCGGTGACCGGAACGTAGGTCAGCCGCTGGATCAGGGCCGCGAGGGTGGCGGTGAACGGGGTCTCGGTCGGGTCGACCACGGAGGCCGTCGAGTAGAACGCGCCGGTGGCGGATTCGCCTCCGGCGGCACCGGCGGTGGGGGCTCCGGGGGCCGGGGGAAGCTCGGTGAGCAGGCGCGCGGCCCAGTCGGCCGCCGGCACGACATTGCGCCGGATGCTCTTCGGCAGCGACTTGATCAGGGCCGTGACCAGGTCGGCGCGGAGTCCGGGTACCTGCCAGTCGAACCCGGTGGGGGACAACCGGGCCAGCAGCGCCAACGGAATCTGCACCGAGACGCCGTCGTCCTCCGCGCCCGGTTCGAACCGGTAGCTCAGGCTGAAGCGTTGGTCGCCCTGGTGCCAGACCGGGGGGAAGACGTCTTCGTCGATCTCCGGGGCATCCTCGGGCACGAGCGCCTCAGCCGTCATCGTGAGCAGCTCGGGGGTCGCTGCCCTGGCCTGGCGCCACCAGGTCTCGAAGGTGCGGGTGGAGCAGACGTCGGCCGGGATGCGCTTCTGATAGAACTCGAACACGGCCTCGTCGTCGAAGAGGATGTCGCGGCGCCGGGTGCGTTCCTCCAGCTCGGCCAGTTCCACCCTCAGCTTCTTGTTCGCGCGGTCGAAGGCGGTGACCCGCTGGTCGATCCGGTCGAGGTCCCACTCGCCCTCGACGAGGGCATGCCGGATGAACAGGTCGCGCGCGTAGGCCGGGTCGACCCGGGAGAACTGGATCCGGCGCCGCGGCACGATCGGCACCCCGTAGAGGGTGACCCGCTCGTAGGCCACGACGGAGCCCTGCTTCTTCTCCCAATGAGGTTCGGAGTAGTTGCGCTTGCACAGGTCGCCGGCGAGCGGTTCGGCCCAGGCCGGGTCGACGACGGCGTTCATCCGGGCGAACAGCCGGCTGGTCTCGACCAGTTCGGCGCTCATCACGGCGCCGGGCTGTTTCTTGGCCAGCGCCGAGCCGGGGAAGATCACGAACCGTTGCTGCCGCGCTCCGATGTAGTCCTTCTTGGCGGTGTCCTTGAGGCCGATGTGGGAGAGCAGCCCGGCGAGCAGCGAGCGGTGGATGCCGTCGGGGTTCACGGTCGGGTCGCCGATGTGAAGGCCGAGGGGCTTGGCCATCTGCCGGAGCTGCTTGTAGACGTCCTGCCACTCGCGCACCCGCAGATAGTTGAGGAACTCGTTCTTGCAGAGACGGCGGAACGCGCTGGAACCGAGCTCCTTCTGCTGCGTCTCCAGATAGTTCCAGAGGTTGAGCAGGGACAGGAAGTCGCTGGTCGGGTCGGTGAACCGGGCGTGCTGCTGGTCGGCCTGCGCGCGGCGTTCGAGCGGCCGTTCGCGGGGGTCCTGGATGGTCAGTCCGGAGACGATCACCATCACCTCGCGGCTCACCGCCTGCGTCTTCGACTCGATCACCATGCGGCCGAATCGCGGGTCGATGGGCAGTTTTGCGAGCTGCTGGCCGATGCGGGTGAGCTTGGACACCCCGCCGCCGGCGTTGCTGCCGCCCGTGCCGGGGGCGACCGCGCCGAGTTCGGCGAGCAGGTCGAGCCCGTCCTTGATGCCGCGGGAGTCGGGCGGGGTGAGGAATGGGAACGCGGCGATGTCGCCGAGGCCGAGCGAGATCATCTGCAGGATGACGGCGGCCAGGTTGGTGCGCAGCACCTCCGGCTCCGTGTACTCGGGGCGACGGGTGAAGTCCTCCTCCGAGTAGAGCCGGATCGCGATGCCGTCGCTGGTGCGGCCGCTTCGGCCGGAGCGCTGGTTCGCGGAGGCCTGGGAGATCGCCTCGATCGGCAGCCGCTGCACCTTCGAGCGCACGCTGTACCGGCTGATCCGGGCGGTGCCGGCGTCGATGACGTACCGGATGCCCGGCACGGTCAGGCTGGTCTCCGCCACGTTGGTGGCGAGAACGATGCGGCGTCGCACCCCGGCGACCTTCGACGGCTGGAACACCTTGTGCTGGTCGGCGGAGGAGAGCCGGCCGTACAACGGCAGGATCTCGGTGGGGCTCGTCTGCCCGGAGGAGGCGTACTTGCCCTGCAGCGCGTCGGCGGCGTCACGGATCTCGGTCTCGCCGCTGAGAAAGACGAGCACGTCGCCGCTGGACTCCCGGTCGAGTTCGTCGAGGGCGGCAGAGATGCCCTCGATGTAATCGCGGTCGACGGTGGGGGCGGCATCCGAAAGGTCGTCGTCCTCCATCGCCTCGGCGACGAGCGGGCGGTAGCGGATCTCGACCGGGTAGGTGCGGCCGGAGACCTCGATGATCGGGGCGGGCGTTCCGTCGGGCGCGGCGAAGTGTTCGGCGAAGCTCTGCGGGTCGATCGTCGCCGAGGTGATGATGAGCTTGAGGTCGGGGCGTTGCGGCAGGAGCTGGCGCAGGTAGCCGAGCAGGAAATCGATGTTGAGGCTGCGCTCATGCGCCTCGTCGATGATGATCGTGTCGTACTTTCGCAGCAGCCGGTCGCGGTGCATCTCGTTGAGCAGGATGCCGTCGGTCATCAGTTTGATCCGGGTGTCGGGCCCGACCTGGTCGGTGAAGCGCACCTGGTAGCCGACGGTCTGGCCGACCTCCTGGCCCAGTTCCTCGGCGATGCGCTCGGCGATAGTGCGGGCGGCGAGGCGGCGGGGCTGGGTGTGGCCGATGTTCTCCCGACCCAGCTCGAGGCAGATCTTGGGCAGCTGGGTGGTCTTGCCGGAGCCGGTCGCGCCGGCGATGATCACCACCTGGTTGTCGCGGATGGCGCGCGCGATATCCTCGCGGCGCTGGCTGACCGGGAGTTCGGGCGGGAAGGTGATGACGGCGGGGATCATGAGCCTTCCATCGTATTCCAAGCCGGGGGGCTGCCCGGATGCCCGGCCGGGTTAAACCGCACGATGTTAGCATCAATGCATGATTGACGAGGATGCGACCGGTGGGCGGTACGCCGCGCTGGCTTCCGACGCGCGTCGGCAGGTGCTCGAACTTCTGATGGGCTCTGAGGTCGCGCTCGACGCCGCCGCGGTGTCGACCCGGGTCGGGTTGCACGTCACGACCGTGCGATTCCACCTCGAGCAGCTCGAGAGCGCGGGACTGATCCGGCGCGCCGTTGAACGGGCGGGCACCCGCGGGCGTCCGCGCATCCTCTTCACGGCAGGGCCGGCGGCTCGCGAAGACGAGGCCAAGCACGACCTGAGCCAGGCCCTCGCCGGCGCGCTGGCCGAGGACGCCGACGGCGGCCGCGCCAGGGCCATCCGTGCGGGCGAGCACTGGTCGGCGACGTTTGCCGACGAGTTGCGCGGCAGCACGGGCGAGGGTGCCCGGCCGCTGCTGCGCATCCTGGACCGGTTGGGGTTCGACCCGGAGGTGGAGGTGCCGCCCGTCGAGGAGCCGGCCGAGCCCGCTCCCAACGGGATCGCTCCTGCCGGCGCGGATGCCCTCACGGCCGAGACCCCGCCGGTGATCAACCTGCTCGCCTGCCCGTTCCGTGCCGACGCACGGCAGGCGCCCGAGGTGATCTGCTCGGTGCACCTGGGCCTGATTCGCGGTATCGCCGAGAGCCTGGGCCACGACCCGGAGGGCACCGAGCTGCGGCCCTTCGTGGGCCCCGAACTGTGCCAGGTGCGGTTGAACGGCTCCTGGGCAGTGGCGCCGACGGAGTAGCGAGCGGCGAAACCAGTCAGGCGTTGTTCAATTCGGTCGCCTAGGGTGGTGCGCATGACGACTCCTGTTCCCACCCTGACGCTCAACGACGGCCATACCATTCCGCAGCTCGGCTTCGGCGTTTTCAAGGTCGAACCGGAAGAGACCACGCGGATCGTCTCGGACGCGCTCCAGGTCGGCTACCGGCACATCGACACCGCCGCGATCTACGGCAATGAGGAGGGTGTCGGCGCCGCGCTCGCCGCATCCGACATCCCTCGCTCCGAACTGTTCGTCACGACCAAGCTCTGGAACGACCAGCAGGGCACCAAGTCGGCCTTCGACGCCTTCGACGAGAGCCTCGAACGGCTCGGCCTCGACTACGTCGACCTCTATCTCATTCACTGGCCCACACCCGCCAAGGACCGCTACGTCGAAAGCTGGAAGGCCCTGGAGCAGATTCGCGAGTCCGGCCGAGCCCGGTCGATCGGTGTCTCGAACTTCCTCAAGCCGCACCTGGGCCGCCTGCTCGGCGAGACCGACATCGTGCCGGCCGTCAACCAGATCGAACTGCACCCGGCGCACCAGCAGCCCGAGGTCACGGAGTTCACCCGTGCCCACGGCATCCAGGTGCAGGCCTGGGGGCCGCTCGGCCAGGGCAAGTACCCGCTCTTCGACGAGCCCGTGGTCACCGTCGCGGCCGAGACCCACGGGAAGACCCCCGCGCAGGTCGTCATTCGGTGGCACCTGCAGGCCGGCAACATCGTCTTCCCGAAGTCGAACCGGCGCGACCGCATGATCGAGAACCTCGACGTCTTCAACTTCGAACTCAGCCGCACCGAGATGAGTACGATCTCCGCACTGGAGCGGGCGGGCCGAGTGAGCGCGCACCCCAACGACGTGAACTAGCCTCTCCGGGCGTCGCCGGGGGGTGCTTCGCAGCCCCGGGAGCCGGCGAACACCACCCGGGCGCGGCGGATGGTCGCGGTAGATTGGGTGACGACGGGGGAACGAGCCTCGGCGAGGAAGATGACCGATGAATCCGATTGAGTGGCTCTTCGACGCCCAGCTGCAGATCGGCACCCAGACCATTCTCTGGCGCGAGGTGATCGGCAACGCCTTCGGGATCATGAGCGCGGTCGGCGGCATGCGCCGCAAGGTCTGGGCCTGGCCGGTGGGCATCGCCGGAAATGCCCTGCTGTTCACGGTGTTCCTCGGCGCCGTGTTCGGCACCCCCAACCCGGTCAATCTGTTGGGTCAGGCCGGCCGCCAGATCATGTTCATCGTCGTCTCGATCTTCGGCTGGATCCAGTGGTCCCGCGCTCGCAGTGAGAAGGAGCACGTTGCGGTCGCCCCGCACTGGGCCGGCAACCGCACCCGAATCCTGCTCGGACTCGGCCTCGTCGCCGGCACCCTCATCCTCACGCCGATCTTCCGAGCGCTGGGCTCGTTCGAGCCGGTCTGGGCGGATGCCTGGATCTTCACCGGCTCGCTGCTCGCCACCTACGGCATGGCGAAGGGCTGGACCGAGTTCTGGCTGATCTGGGTGGCGGTCGACATCGTCGGGGTGCCGTTGCTGATCAGCGCCGGCTACTACGCCTCTGCCATCCTCTACCTCTTCTATGGCGCGTTCACGATCTTCGGATTTTTTGTCTGGATGCGCGTGCAGCGGCGCCGCCAGACCCTGGCGAGCACGGAGCTGACCGGCCCGAGCTGACCGGCCCGAGCTGACCGGCCCGAGCTGCCCGCCGGGGCTGACGGGTCGGGGCCGACCGGCCTATGCGGTGACGAGGGCGAGTACGGCCACGCCGAGGAGGAGGCCCACCGTGGCTGCGCCGGCGACGAGCAGGGAGCTGTGGGGTGCGCCCCGCGGCGGGATCTCCGGGGCGATGTGCGCAGGCAGAGCATGGTCGAAAGCGGCTTCCTCGTCGGCACCGGGCCAGTCGCGGAAGCTGACCAAAACCTGGTCAAGGGCCTCGGCATCCTGGGCCAGTAGCCGGGAAAGTTCCCGCTCTTCATGGCCCGGATCGTCGAGGTCGGCGAGCGGGTCGGAGTGACCGCCCGGACTCTCGCTGAGCGGATGCGCGCGCCACCACAGAGCATCCTGCACATCGTGGCGGCCTCGGTAGGCGGCACGCAGCGCGATGAGTAGTCCGGGATCGGACTCGGCAGCGGACTCGAGTCGATCGGCCACGTTCTTCAGAGTCACGCGAAGCCCCCAATCGTCACATTCACCCTATCCACCCCCGAACAGGAGGTCCAGCTGGGGTGTCCGGCGCACAATGGAGGCATGCCCAATCGACTTGCCGATGCGATCAGCCCCTACCTGCGCTCCCACGCCGACAATCCCGTGGACTGGCAGGGTTGGGGCGCGGAGGCCTTCGCGGAGGCGCGTGCCCGCGACGTTCCCGTGCTCGTGTCGATCGGATACTCGACCTGCCACTGGTGCCATGTCATGGCGCGGGAGAGCTTCAGCGACCCTGACCTTGCGGCCTATCTGAACGCCCACTTCGTCAGCGTCAAGGTCGACCGGGAGGAACACCCCGACGTCGACGCCGCCTACCTGGCCGCCGCCAGCGCCTTCGTCGAGGGCCTGGGCTGGCCGCTCAACGTCTTCGTCACGCCCGAGGGTCGCGCGTTCTACGCGGGAACCTACTTTCCGCCCCAGCCGATGGCGGGGCATCCGTCGTTCCGGCAGGTGCTCGAGGCGGTGACGGATGCCTGGACCACCCGCCGCGCCGAGGTCACCGAGAGCGCAGACCTGGTCGCCGAGGCGCTCGTCGCGGCGTCGGAGCAGGGTAGGGGCGACGGGCCGCGCCTGGATGCGGTGGCGCTCGACCGGGCCGCCGCGGCGCTGGTAGCCCAGGAGGACCCGGTCTACGGCGGCTTCGGCGGTGCCCCCAAATTTCCCGTGGCGCCGGCCCTCGGCTTCCTGCTCGACCGCGGCGCCCTCCCCGACGGTACGCGCGCCGAGGGGAGGGACCTCGCCCTGCGCAGCCTCAAGCGGCTCGGTGCCTCGCCGCTGCGCGATCCTGTCGAGGGGGGATTCTTCCGCTACGCGGTCAGCCGGGACTGGAGCGACCCGCACTACGAACGGATGCTCTACGACAACGCCCAGCTCCTCGATCTGTACACCCAGGCCTGGAAGCTCACCGGGGAAGCGTGGGCCAGGGCAGTCGCCGAGGGCATCGCACGCTTTCTCACCACGGTGCTCGAGCTGCCGGGCGGCGGCTTCGCCAGCGCCCAGGATTCCGAGAGCACCGTCGACGGCCAACGCGTGGAGGGCGGCTATTACAGCCTCGACGAGGAAGCCAGGGGAGAGCAGTCGCGGCCCGCGCTCGACGAGAAGCTGCTCACCGGGTGGAACGGACTGGCCCTCGCGGCTCTAGCCCGGTCCGGATTCGCGTTCGACGATTCCAGCCTCCGCGCGGCCGCGGTGCGCGCGGCCGACAAACTTCTTGACCAGCATCTGGTCGAGCTCGCACCCGATCGGGTCGGCCTGGTGCGGGCCTCGATTGCGGGGCGCACCTCGGGAGCGCAGGCCACCCTGGAGGACTACGGGATGTTCGCCCGGGGGCTCCTCGAGCTGGCGCTGGCCACCGGAGAGGTTCGCTACGCGACGGCGGCGCGGCACCTCGTCGACGCGACGCTGGGGGAGGCGGCGCAACCGTTCCGGGTGCCGAACGGCGCCGATCCTGTGCTGGCGGCGCAGGGCCGGGACCTCGCCGTCGACCCGTCGGAGGGCGCCTATCCGTCGGGTCTGACCGCGATCGCCGGCGCGGCCAGGCTGCTCTACCTGCTCACCGCGGAAGTCCGCTACCTGACCGCGGCCGAAGCGGCGATGTCCACGCTGGCCGGATACCTGCCGGCTCGACCGCTCGCCTTCGGCGCGGCCCTGCGATTGAGCGCCGAGCTGCTGGCTCCCGTCGAACAGCTCGTCGTCGTCTCGCCCGGCGCCACTCCCACCGGGCTGCTCGCCGCCGCGCGGCTCCGGGCGACGGGGCTCGTCACGGCGGTCACCGAGGACCAGGCGCGGGCATTCTCTGAGGCCGGCTTCGAGTTGTTCCGCGACCGCGCCGCCCGGGCGGGGCAGGCCGCCGCCTACCTGTGCCGGGACTTCGTCTGCAACCTTCCCGTGACGAACCCGGCCGAACTCGACGGGCCGGGCTCGACGGGCCGGCTGGGTGGGACGACAATGGGCGCATGAGCATCCGAATCAAGCGTGTCTACGATGACCCGGCCGCCACCGACGGCAGCCGGGTGCTCGTCGACCGTCTCTGGCCACGAGGCGTGTCCAGGGAACGCGCGGAGCTCGACGAGTGGCTCAAGGACGTGGCCCCCAGCCCCGCACTGCGCACCTGGTGGAACCACGATCCCGACCGGATCGACGAATTCGCCGACCGGTACCGGACCGAACTCGCGCACGACCCGCTGGCGGTCGCCGCGGTGGCCTACCTGCGCAGCCTGGTTGCGACGAACGCCCAAACAGCCCGGCCCACCACCCTCGTCTACGGCGCCAGGGACCCGATCGTCAACCACGCTCGGATCCTCGGGGAGTATCTCGAGACCACCCCCACCTCTTAACATCGGACACACAGCAAAGGCTCCACCCGCTCCCACCGAGGAGCCGCCGAAAGGATTCACCATGGTTCCCGAAATCAACATTTGGGCAGTGCTGCTCGCAACCGTGTCGAGCATGGTCGTCGGCTCGATCTGGTATTCCCGCCGGGCCTTCGGCAACTACTGGATGAAGGCCGTCGGTCACGACGAGGAGAGCATGCGCACCGGCGCGGCCGCCCCGCTCATCCTCACCGTCATCGTCAGCTTCATCACCGCCTGGGTGCTGGCCGGCGCCGCCGCGATCGCCCAGAACTTCTATGGCGGCAGCTTCCTCGCCAACTCGCTGCTGACCGCGATCATCCTCTGGGCCGGATTCACCGCCGCCCGAATGGCCACCCACGACGCCTTCGACCGTCGCCCCTGGGGCCTCACCGTGCTCAACCTCGTGCACGAGCTGGTCACCCTGCTGGTGATGGCCCTCATCATCGGACTGTTCGGCATCAGCGCCCTCTAAACCCGCCCGGTGTGACACCCCGCCACAGTCCCTGATCGGGGCCGTGGTCTGGCGCGTTTTCCGGCCTGCCCGCGACGTACACTGAGAGGAGCGCCACCGCGTTCCGCCGGCTGCTTCGCACCCGGTCTCAGGACGGGCGAGTTGCCGTGCAACAAGACCGGACGCACTCTTCCCGCTGGTGAACCCCGCGTACGAGTGTTCCCAATTCCCAGAGGAGGATCATGGCTGATCACAATCGCCCCGCTGCCGACCGGCATACCCCGACCGGAAGCAGCATCGATTCTGCCGCCCCCGGTTCCGCCGGGTCTGATTCTCCGGCCGACGCGGTCGAGAACGCGTCCCGAGGCCGGGCCCTCTCCGACACCGCGTCCATCCCGGTGCTCTCGCTCAGCAACGAGCCCGAGCCCGTGCTGCGCGCCGTGGATGCCCGCACCCGTCGTTTCGAGCGCGATGACCTCGTTGTGCGCAAGGGCGAGATCGCCCTCGTCAACGGGCACTTCACCCCGCGCGAATCCATGCTCAAGGACCTCCTCGCGGTCGCAGGAGCTCTCGATCTGGCCGGTATCGACTTCCTGCTCGTTCGGGGCAACAACGACCGGCCGACCATCGCGGTGGACCGCAAGCGCCGCAAGCAGCTCACCCGTATCCTCGCCGAGGCCTTCGCCAACGAACCGTTCTACGCGAAGCCGCTCGATGGCGATCCGGCACTGCCGCTCCTCCTCGCCGATGGCGCCCTGTCCACGCTCCGCAAGTCATCCGTCTTCCGGGTCTACCGCCCACGGATCGAGCCGATCGGCCGTCTCCGCTACGGCGCAGAAACCGCCTTCCAGTTCGAGCTGTGGTACTTCGGTGAGGACGAGATCGTCGCGCCGGTCGAGAACTCCCTGATGCGCACCCGGTTGCCCCGCGGCGAGGCCCGCGAGACGACCATCGACCTCTTCGGTCGCAGCTGGCGAACCCTGCAGCACATGTTCGACGACCTGGCCAGCGACATCAGCTTCGACATCGACCTGGTCTTCTCCTGGGTCGACGGTTCGTCCAGCGACTTCCAGCGTGAACGCGCCAAGCGCATGCAGGCCTATGTCGTCGGGGCGGGGGACGACTCCGATGCCCGGTTCCGCCAGATTGACGAGCTCAAGTACGCGCTCCGCAGCGTGTACATGTTCGCGCCCTGGGTGCGCCGCATCTTCATCGCCACCGATTCGCCCGCGCCGGAGTGGCTGGCCGAGCACCCCCGAGTGACGATCATGCGCAGCGAGGACTTCTTCCCCGACACCAGCGCGCTGCCCACGCACAATTCGCACGCGGTCGAGAGCCAGCTGCACCACATCCCCGGGCTGGCCGAGCACTTCCTCTATTCCAACGACGATATGTTCTTCGGCCGCCCGGTCGGCCCGGAGCTCTTCTTCTCACCGGGCGGAATCACCAAGTTCGTCGAGGCATCCACCCGGATCGGCCTCGGCGACAACGACCCCACCCGGAGCGGCTTCGAGAACGCGGCCAGGGTCAACCGGGCACTCCTGCGCGAACGGTTCGGCAAGGTCACTACGCGGCACCTGGAGCACACGGCCGCGCCCCTGCGCAAGAGCGTGATGCGCGAGCTGGAGGCGGAATTCCCCGAGGACTTCGCCCGCACCGCGGCCAGCCGGTTCCGTTCGGCGACCGACATCTCGGTCACGAACTCGCTGTACCACTACTACGCGCTCATGACCGGGCGCGCGGTCGAGCAGACCCAGGCACGCTCGCTCTACGTCGAGACCACCCTGAAACTTGCGTTGCGCCAGATGAACAAGCTGCGCAAGCGCCGCGACCAGGACATGTTCTGCCTCAACGACGGCAGTTTCCCTGAGATCTCCGACGAGGTTCGACGCGCGGCGGTGACCGACTTCCTCGAACGCTACTTCCCGATCGTGGCGCCCTGGGAGCGGGAACACCAGGAGAACGACCGACTCAACCCCGGGTCGGCTTCGGTCAGCTCAGAACCCGGATCGGCGTGGTCATCGGGGGTTCACGGAACGCTGGCAGAGTACCCGCGGGCATGATCTCGATGCCGGAATCGGCGAGCCGTTTGCTGCTCTCCGCCGCGTCGATGTATTCCAGCGGCTGGTAGCTGCCGAGCGGCACGACCGAGTGCAGCACCGTGTCGGCGTACACGTGCACGAGGTTGAAGGCCCGCGCGCCGTCCTGACCGCGCGTGCCGCCGACGGGCACATTGAGATCCTGCGTGTAACAGGTGGCCGACGCCACTGAGACGGGGATGCCCGCGAACATCGCCGTTGAGGAGTAATGCAGGTGTCCGGCGAGGATGCTGCGCACATCCGAGCCGCGGAGCACCCGGGCCAGCGCGGCCTGGTCGCGCAGCTCCACCGAGACGGCCAGGTCGAGCACGCTGGGGACCGGCGGGTGGTGCATCGCGAGGATGGTGCCGTCGGGTGCCGGAACGCTCAGCTCCCTGGCCAGCCAGGCCAGCTGGTTGTCGGTGACGGTGCCGTAGTGGTGACCGGGCACCGACGTGTCGAGGGTGATCACCCGCAGCCCGCCGATGAAGTCCACGTGGTCGATCGGTGCGGTGGAGGCCGGCTCGCCGAGCAGGGTCGTGCGGAACGCCGCCCGATCGTCGTGGTTTCCCATCACCCAGATCACCCGGGAGCCGAGCCTGGCCGCGGCCGGCTCGACGATGGAGCGCAAGGTGCGATAGGCATCCGGCTCGCCCTTGTCGGCCAGATCGCCGGTGATGATGATGGCCTCAGGTCGCCCGGCCGAAGCCTCGACCTCGGCGAACAGCCCGGCAAGGTGCGCGGTACTGTCGACCCGGTCGTACAAGCGCTCGCCCTGCGCGAGCAGGTGCGTGTCACTGAGGTGAAGCAGGAAATGGTCCGGCCTGGGATATTCGGCCGTGCGAATGTTCACGGAGCTTCCATTCGTTTGGTACTAGGAGCACTCTTCGTTGAGTGCGCTGACTCTACTCCGTTTATTCGACCAGTAGTTCTTGAACATCCGGTGTACGCCACGCGAATAACGCGAAGCGGCCCACAGGAAAACCCCCGGGCCCGCCCGTTTTCCGCCCGTGAGAAGAGTATTTCTTGTCGTGCTCCGTGCTCCGTGCTCCGTGCTCGGTGCTCGGCGCAGGCCCGGGTGTGTCACCCGGGGCGGACCCGGGCCGACTAGGGTCTGCGCCCGGTTTTGCCGGGGTCTGGCTCGGGTCAGGGGTGGGTCAGTCCGGAGGAGGATCCGGGCAGGGTCGGCTTGTCGATCTGGTCCTGCTCATACGGTTCGATGGACTCGTCACCGGCCGCGGCCGCACGTCGCCGTTCGGCCTCGAAGTCGCCCTCGAGCCCGGTGAAACCGTCCAGGCCGAAGCCGCGGCTGTCGTGTGCGCGGTCGGCCTTCGCCCGGCCCCAGTGCCAGTTGAACATGCTTCCACGCTACGCCGACCTGCCGACCAGTCAAGGGTCAGCTCCCGCTGTGCGCGAACGCGGCCGGGTTCCCGTGCCGGGTGGGGTCTTCTACGCCCCGGCATGCGAAGCTGGAATGTGCGCACCACCTCGACCACCAGTCCCCTCCGATATCTCGTAGGAGCACTCTGCTCGATCGCGGTCTTCGCCGTGCTCTACCTGTTCTCGGTGCGTACCCTCGCCGGTCAGACCATGGACCAGCTCGCCTTCGACGGAGCCGAGTTCGGGCGCCGCAGCGTGACCCCGTTCACCCAGCAGGTGCTCGACGCCCTGCCGCTCGTTTCGGTCGTCGCCGGAGTGGTGGTGGCCGGCATCCTCACCGCCGTTAGGCGCAACGGGCATACCCTGGTCGTCGCCGTCGGAGCGGCGCTCGGTGCCGTGCTCACCACCCAGCTCCTCAAGGGCTGGCTGTTGACCCGGCCCGACCTGGGCGTCGACGGCTACGCCGGTAATTCGTTCCCCTCGGGGCACACGACCGTGGCCGCGGCATCCGCCCTTGCCGTCTTTCTCGTCTCCAGCCCCCGCACCCGCTGGCTGAGCGCGCTGGCCGGCGCGGGCTTCGCGGTGATTGCGGGCGTCTCGACCCTCGCCAACGGCTGGCACCGGCCCAGCGACGTGATCGCGGCTCTGCTCGTCGTCGCGGTCTGGGGTTGTGCGGGCGGCGTTGCGCTGACTCTC